>Ga0308165_1002216_pt1 | contig 24089 bp, 24 predicted proteins | sample PhyWR2_FD_201032 | JGI IMG/M metagenome (GOLD analysis project Ga0308165, IMG submission 201032) | Phyllosphere microbial communities from UC Gill Tract Community Farm, Albany, California, United States - DLSLW.R2 | ecosystem: Host-associated > Plants > Phyllosphere > Unclassified | place: USA... | reverse complement strand
GACGATGAGGTTGGCGTTTTTGATGTCGACCCAGTGGTTGGTCATCGCACCGCGACCAAATGTTGGAGCAAGACTTGCTACCGTTGGTCCGTGTCAGACACGCGCCTGGTTGTCGACCGCGAGCATGCCGAGTGCGCGCGTAAATTTCTGGGTTAAATAGCCGGTTTCATTACTGGAAGCGGACGCACACAGCATGCCGGTGGAGAGCCAGCGGTTAACGGTGGCGCCGTCGGCGTTCTGGGCGACAAAGTTGGCATCGCGGTCTTCTTTCATCAGCTTAGCGATGCGATCAAACGCCTCATCCCAGCCAATTTGCTGCCATTTGTCGGAGCCTGGTGCACGATATTCAGGGAACTTCAGGCGGCTTTCTGAGTGGATGAAGTCCACCAGACCGGCCCCTTTCGGGCACAGCGCACCGCGGTTGACCGGATGATCCGGATCCCCTTCGATGTGGGTAATAGATGCTTTAGCGTTTTTCGCGCCGTCGCCGAGGCTATACATTAACAGCCCACAACCGACAGAGCAGTACGTACAGGTATTACGGGTTTCGCGGGTGCGCAGCAGTTTGTACTGCCGTGTTTCCGCCAGCGCTACGCCTGGGGCAAAGCCCAGTACCGCTGCCGTTGTGCCTGCCATACCGCCAGCGCAGATCTTAAAGAACTGCCTTCTGCTGACCTGCATGGGTCACTCCTTGTTTCGACATTGCAACCATATAATTTTTCTTTGCGCTTAAAGAATAGACGCAAAGATGACGTAATTATGAATTCCCTCAATTCCACAAGGGATATGGCCCAGAATACCACAATGTCGGTAGGCCTGTTTGAACGAAGTTAAAACAACGTGAACAAAATCTATGCAGATGAAATAAAAAACGTGAGTTATGTCAACTTATTATCTTTGCATGTTACGAGCTTGTAGCTAGATTTTACGCCTCTCCCTCGTAGGAGGTAAGTTGTTAGCACAAGCATCTGCACCAAAAATTGATCCATACTATGCGCAAGGCCTGCTGTTTGTGCTGCAATAGCGGGCTAAATTGCGAAGTCGCTCAGGATCAGGTCGTGCCAAAACAAAATCGTGATACCCCATCCCATTCCCTGCCTGTTGGCGTCGTGACGTGCGAGGTGCGCCGACCCCCGCAGCTCTCACAGCCGATCCCGGACTGGATTGCGCAGGAAGTCCCCGTTGCGCTGGTTTATAACGGTATCTCGCACGTGGTGATGATGGCCTCGCCCAAAGATCTGACCCAGTTTGCCATCGGTTTTTCGCTCTCTGAAGGCATCATCGATCATCCGCAGGAGATCTACGGCATGGACGTAGTGCAGGTCTGCAACGGGCTGGAAGTGCAGATCGAACTCTCCAGCCGTCGCTTTATGGCACTGAAGGAGCGGCGCCGCGCGCTGGCCGGCCGCACCGGGTGCGGGGTCTGTGGCGTGGAACAGCTGAACGACATTGGCAAACCCATCACACCGCTGCCGTTTAGCCAGACGTTTACCCTGGCGAACCTCGACATCGCGCTTGAGACGCTTCACACCGTCCAGCCCATTGGTCAGCTGAGCGGTTGCACGCACGCAGCGGCCTGGATCCTGGCGTCGGGCGAGATTGCGGGCGGGCATGAGGATGTGGGTCGGCACGTAGCGCTGGATAAACTGCTCGGCCGCCGGGCGGAGGAAAGTGAGGCCTGGCAGCAGGGGGCGGCGCTGGTCTCCAGCCGGGCAAGCTACGAGATGGTACAAAAAGCGGCGATGTGCGGCGTTGAGATCCTGTTTGCGGTCTCGGCTGCGACGACGCTGGCCGTCGAGGTGGCAGAACGCTGCAACCTGACGCTGGTGGGTTTCTGCAAGCCCGGCAGGGTCACGGTGTATACCCATCCACAGCGCTTAATCACTGCTTAAAATTAAATCAGATTTTTTGAATGACAACGGCAAATCCTTCCGCTTTTCGTTTGGAGATGTGAGGGCTATTATTTATCACATCAAGGCACAACGCCTTATCTAAACAACTAATCGCAAGGATTTACATCATGAAAAGCATCAAAACTTTTGTCGCAGTTATCGCTCTGGCCGCTTCTTTTGGTTCTTTCGCTGCACAGACTGTTACCGCATCCGCCAGCACCATTGATGGCGCAGAAGCTAAAATTGCCGCTCAGGCCCAGCAGGCAGGCGCATCGTCTTACACCATTACTCAGGCTTTCTCGGGTAACCGCGTGCATATGACCGCTGAACTGAACAAATAAAAACGCAGTACGGTAGAAAGAGCGCCCTCGGGGCGCTTTTTTAGTTTATGCCGGCCAGCCGTAACAGCGCCGTCACCACTGCCGCCGCAACGATCACCAGAATCAACGGCACCTTGCGCCAGGCCAGGAACACGGCAAAGGCCACCCCCAGCACCCGCGCCATCCCGGCGAAATGCTCCCCTTCATAAAAGGTTGTCGCCAGCGCGACCGAAAACAGCAGTACGGTTGCGGCATCCGACAACAGCGCCTGTGAACGTTCGGACAGGGCTAACCGGCTGCCCAGTTTGGCCCCGCCGAGGCGCATCAGATAGGTTCCGGCAGACAAAATTGCGATACCGAGAAGAAAGACGGTCATGTTTTCCATTATTTTTTCCTCGCCGCCAGGCCCAGTAACGACAGCAGCACCGGCAGACCCACCGGGGCAAAGGGCACGGCCGCCAGCGACAGCGCGGCACCGCTGCAGGCGCGGATAAGGGTGGTGCGGTTTTTAAACGCCGGTACCACCAGCGCCAGTAAAATTGCCGGGAACACCGCGTCCAGACCGATGGTTTCGGGCTCTGGCAGCAGCTTGCCGACCAACGCACCCAGCATTGTCCCTAGCGGCCAGATAATCGCCACGCCCAGGCCGCAAAGCCAGTACGCGGCTTTGCGCTGCTCCAGCGTTTTTTGCGACAGGCCAAACACCACGCTTTCGTCATTCATAATGTGGCAACCCAGCAAGCCCAGGCCGCGTTTACCCACTAACTCGCGCACCGTCACGCCAAACGGCACGTGGCGGGCATTGACCAGCAGCCCGGCTGCCGCCGCGGCAAGCGGGTTGCCGCCGCTGGCCACAATGCCGATAAACATAAACTCGGACGCCCCCGCCAGCACGGAAACAGAGAGCAAAAACGGCACCCAAAGCGGGAAGCCATACGCCATCGCCAGCGAGCCGTAGGACATACCCACAACGCCAACCGCCAGACACACCAGTACAATCGCCTTGATGGTGTCGCCTTTCAGACTTGAGAGAGAATGCTTCATACACTGTTAGCCATATCGAACGAATATCCATTATAATGAACGCATCAATATCGTTTTACAAGATGAACGATTCGTTCGATTTATAGAACAGAGGCCGTTTTATGACGCAGCCAATTAGCGTGATCGCCAAAAGCCTGGTGCGGGAACGTCTGCGAACCGGACTTTCACTGGCGGAAATCGCCCGTCGTGCCGGGATCGCCAAATCCACGCTGTCGCAGCTGGAGTCCGGCAACGGCAACCCCAGTCTCGAAACGCTCTGGTCGCTGTGCGTGGCGCTGGGCATTCCGTTTGCCCGTTTGCTGGAGCCGCAGCAGCCCGCGACCCAGGTGATCCGCCGTGGCGAAGGCACCAAAGTGATTGCCGAGCAGGCAAATTTTGAGGCCATCCTGCTGGCGACGTGCCCGCGGGGCGCGCGACGTGATATCTATATGCTGATGGCACAGCCGGGTGCAGATCGTATTTCTCATCCTCATACGCCGGGGTCGGTTGAACACATTATTGTGACCCAGGGCCGGGCGCTGGTGGGCCTCACAGATGCGCCGGAAGAGCTGGGAGAAGGGGACTACATTTGCTATCCCGCCGATCGGCCGCATATCTTCAAAGCCCTTGAGCGTGATACCTGTGCGCTGATGGTTGCTGAACAAAACTAACTTTCAGACACGGATAATCATGTCGCTTAAAGCCATTGCCAAAGAACTGGGACTTTCGGTTACCACGGTCAGCCGCGCCCTTAACGGCTACGATGACGTCTCCCGCGAGACGCGCGCCCGTGTGGAAGCCGAAGCCCAGCGCCGTGGCTACCGTCCAAACACCTTCGCCCGCCGCCTGAAGATGGGCAAAATCGACGCCGTGGGGCTGGTGTTTCCGGTGCATCCGGTACCGCTCAATAACAGCGTTTTTATGGACATGGTCGGCGAAATTAGCCATGAACTGGCGCGACATGAGATCGACTTACTGCTGATTGCTGATGACGATCTGGCCGATAAGCACAGCTACATGCGGATGGTGCAAAGCCGCCGCGTGGATGCGCTGATTGTGGCCCACACCCTCGACCGCGATCCGCGTCTGGAGCAGCTGCAGGCCGCCGGGTTCCCTTTCCTCGCTCTCGGGCGCAGCCATTTACCTGACCCCTATGCCTGGTTCGACTTTGATAACTATGCCGGAACGTATCAGGCGACGCGTCGGCTTATCGAGCGCGGACATCAGCGCATCGCGCTGTTAGGGGAAAGCAACAGCCAGGCGTTTATAACCCAGCGCCGTCAGGGCTACCTTGATGCCCTGCACGAAGCGGGGCTCTCCAGCGAATGGCTGCGCATCATGCCGCCGTCACGCCGCGCGGGATACACCACCACTCAGGCATTGCTGGCGCTGGATGTCGCGCCAACGGCGATCGTCACCGACTGCAACACCCACGGCGATGGGGCCGCGATGGCGCTGGCGCAGATGGGGCGCTTAACGGGCGAGAACGCCGTTTCGCTGGTGGTCTACGACGGCCTGCCGCAGGACAGCATTGTCGATATCGACGTGGCTGCGGTGATCCAGTCCACCCGTGAGGGCGTCGGGAAACAGATCGCCGACATGGTGCGGCAGCTGATTAACGGCGACGAGATTAGCCAGCTTCAGGTGCTGTGGCAGCCAGAATTCTCCCCGGGCCAGACAGCATAAATTTCCGCAAATTCTAAACCCGATCACAAATCCGAAACGTTTTGGTTTTCATCCGAAACGTTTCGGATCAACACTCAGGACATCCCGACGACAGGAGATGTCCGATGCACGATTCAATTTTACGCCTTGCCAGCGAAACGGTAGATGTGGTTATCAAAACCCACCCGTTCGCCGAAATTCTTTACTGGGGTCCACACCTTCGCTACTTTTCGCCGCAGGATGCGGCCACACTGTCCCGCCCGGTCGCCAACGGCAGGCTGGATGTCGACCTGCCGGTGACGCTGATGGCGGAACTGGCTCACGGCCTGTTTGGTGCGCCGGGCATTGAAGGCCACCGTCAGGGGCTGGACGGCTCGCCGCAGTTCCGCACCGTTGCCGTAGCGCAGGAGGGGCAAACCCTCACCGTGACTGCCGAAGATGATCACGCGGGCCTGCGCTTAACCAGCGAAATCACCCTTGATGACAGCGGCGTGCTGGTGGTTCGCCACGGTCTGACCAATCTTAAAAGCCAGCCGTGGCAGGTGGATCGCCTGGCCGTTACGCTGCCGCTGGCAGAACGTTCACGCGAAGTGATGGCGTTTCATGGCCGCTGGATCCGCGAGTTCCAGCCGCATCGCCTGCTGCTGGAGCACGACAGCTTCGTTATCGAGAACCGTCGCGGGCGTTCCTCACACGAGCACTTCCCTGGGCTTATCAGCGGCACGGCAGGTTTTAGCGAAATGGACGGCGACGTCTGGGGCGTTCACCTGGGCTGGAGCGGTAACCACCGCCTGCGCGCGGAAGCCAAAACCGACGGTCGCCGCTATCTGCAGGCCGAAGCGCTGTATCTGCCGGGCGAAATGCAGGTGGAAGAGGGCGAAACGCTGTGGACGCCACGCCTGTACGCCAGCTACTCGGCGCACGGGCTGAACGGCATGAGCCAGCAGTTCCACCGCTATCTGCGCGACAATATTATTCGCTTCCCGGAGAATAAACCGCGCCCGGTGCATCTCAACACCTGGGAGGGGATCTACTTCAGTCACGACCCGGAATACATCATGCGGATGGCCGAAGAAGCGGCCACGTTGGGCGTGGAGCGCTTTATCATCGACGACGGCTGGTTCAAAGGGCGCAACGACGACCACCGCGCGCTGGGCGACTGGACTCTCGACGAGAAAAAATACCCTAACGGCCTGATGCCGGTGATCAACCACGTCAAAAACCTCGGCATGGAGTTTGGTATCTGGGTTGAACCGGAAATGATTAACCCGGATTCGGATCTGTATCGCGCGCATCCTGATTGGGTGCTGGCGCTACCGGGCTATCAACAGGCGACCGGTCGCCATCAGCTGGTGCTGAACCTGAATATTCCGCAGGCCTTCGATTATCTGCTGGAGCGCATGAGCTGGCTGCTGGGTGAACATCCGGTGGACTATGTGAAGTGGGATATGAACCGCGAACTGGTGCAGCCCGGTCATCAGGGCAAAGCCGCCGCCGACGCTCAGACCCGTCAGTTCTATCGCCTGCTGGATGTACTGGGCGAGCGCTTCCCGCAGGTGGAGTTTGAATCCTGCTCTTCCGGTGGGGGGCGTATCGATTATGAAGTGCTGACCCGCTGCCATCGCTTCTGGGCCTCGGACAACAACGACGCGCTGGAGCGCAATACCATTCAGCGCGGGATGAGCTATTTCTTCCCGCCGGAGGTGATGGGTGCGCATATCGGTCATCATAAATGTCATGCCACCTTCCGCCAGCACAGCATCGAATTCCGTGGCCTGACGGCGCTGTTTGGTCATATGGGACTGGAGCTGGATCCGCTGAGCGTGGATGAGCACGAGCGCGACGGCTATCGCCGCTATGCGGCGCTGCACAAGCAGTGGCGCGAGGTGATTCACCACGGCACCCAGTGGCGCGTGGATATGCCTGATGCCACCACCCAGGCGCAGGGTATAGTGAGCGACGATAAGAAGCAGGGATTGTTTATTGTCAGCCAGCTTCGAATGCCTGATTACACCTTGATGATGCCGCTGCGTATGCCGGGACTGGAGGCCAACGCCCGGTACCGCATCACGCTGCTCGATCACCCGAATATTCGCCTGACCGGCGAAGGCGGCCACACCATGCGCAAGCTGCCGGCGTGGATGGAAACCCCACAAACGGTGAGCGGCGAATGGCTGATGCAGGCGGGACTTGCGCTGCCGATTCTGGATCCGGAAACCGCCATTCTGATTGGCGTTGAACGCGTATAAGGCCAATGGGCCGGGCAACCGGCCCTCAGTTGAGGATAAAAATAATGAACACGACTGCCTGTACCCACAAAGACAATCCGAACTTCTGGATCTTCGGGTCATTCTTCTTTCTCTACTTCTTCATCATGGCCACCTGCTTTCCGTTCCTGCCGATCTGGCTGTCGGACATCATTGGTCTGAATAAAACCCATACCGGGATCGTCTTCTCCTGCATCTCGCTGTCCGCCATCTCGTTCCAGCCGGTGCTGGGGGTGGTGTCTGACAAACTGGGGCTGAAAAAACACCTGCTGTGGATCATTGCCGTTCTGCTGTTTTTGTTTGCCCCTTTCTTCCTCTACGTCTTCGCCCCACTGCTGAAGGTCAATATCTGGCTGGGGGCGCTAAGCGGCGGGCTGTACATCGGCTTTGTCTTCTCGGCGGGCTCCGGGGCCATCGAGGCCTACATCGAGCGCGTGAGCCGCAACAGCTTCTTTGAATACGGCAAGGCGCGGATGTTTGGTTGTCTGGGCTGGGGGCTGTGCGCTTCTACCGGCGGGGTGCTGTTCAGTATCGACCCGTCGTATGTGTTCTGGATGGGATCGGGGGCGGCGCTTGTACTGATGTTGCTGCTGGTGGTAGCCAAACCGAAGCCCAATCAGACCGCACAGGTGATGGACGCGTTAGGGGCCAACCAGCCGCAGATCACCACCCGAACCGTGATCAACCTGTTCCGCCAGCGCAAAATGTGGATGTTCATTTTGTACGTGATTGGCGTGGCCTGCGTGTATGACGTGTTCGATCAGCAGTTTGCCACCTTCTTTAAAACCTTCTTCGCCACGCCGGAAGCAGGTACCCGTGCGTTTGGTTTTGCGACCACCGCCGGAGAAATCTGCAACGCCATCATCATGTTCTGCTCACCGTGGATCATTAACCGCATCGGCGCCAAAAATACGCTGCTGATTGCGGGGGTGATCATGGCGACGCGCATTATCGGCTCGTCGTTTGCCACCACTGCGGTTGAAGTCATTGCCCTGAAAATGCTGCATGCGTTGGAAGTGCCGTTCCTGCTGGTGGGCGCCTTCAAATACATCACCGGCGTGTTCGATACCCGTCTGTCGGCCACTATCTACCTGATTGGCTTTAACTTTGCCAAACAGCTGGCGGCGATCTTCCTCTCGGCGTTTGCCGGCGATTACGGCGGTGTCGGCATTTACGTTGAGCAATAAGCGGGATATCGCTGCCGCGGGTGCGGCAGCGTTAACACATCAGGCCAGGTAAAACACCTCTTGCAGCCCGGTACTCACCGGGCTGTTGTCCGGATTAGACGGCATGACGTCGCGCATGTGCTTCCACCAGCGCTGGCAGACGTCGGTATTCGCTACCGCGTTCCAGCGCTCCTCCGATTCAATCTCCACGGTGGCAAACAGCAGGTTGCGCTCTTTATCCAGCCAGATGGCGTAGTGGTGCGCGCCGTGGTCCTTCAGCACCGCTTCCAGTTCCGGCCAGATCGGGGTGTGGCGACGCTGGTACTCCTCGTGGGCGTCCGGGTTTACCTGCATCACAAATGCTTTGCGGATCATAAGGCCTCCAGGTACAGCTCGCGCACTTCGTCGCGGCTGGCGGTGCGCGGGTTGCACGGCGCACACGGATCGGCGAGGGCTTTGTCCAGCCAGCCTTCGATGTCGGCCTGGGTGACGCCCAGTTTGCTAAAGCCGGACGGAATGCCGACGCGGGTGCTCAGGGCGCGGATGGCGTTGATCGCCTCCATGCTCGCCGCTTCGTCGCTCATCTCGCGGGTATCAACGCCCATCGCCTGCGCTACGCGGGCAAACCGTGCGACGGCGTTCGGGCGGTTAAAGTTTTCGATGATCGGCAGCAGGATGGCGTTGCAGACGCCGTGCGGCAGGTTGTGTGTGGCGCCCGGCTGGTGGGCCAGCGCATGCACCAGGCCCAGTCCGGCGCTGTTAAACGCCATCCCTGCCAGATACTGACCAAAGGCCATTTGCTCCCGGGCTTCGAGGTTATGGCCGTTGCTCACTGCGTCGGGCAGCCACTGCGTAATTAAGCGAATCGCCTCCAGCGCGTTGGCGTCCGTCAGCGGGTGCGCGCCGACGGACACGTAAGCTTCGATGGCGTGGGTCAGGGCATCCATCCCGGTGGCGGCGGTGACGGAGGCCGGAATATCCAGCATCACGCTGGCATCATCCACGGCGATATCCGGGATGATGTTCGGGTCGATAATCACCTCTTTCACCTGACGGTCAGTGTCGATGATCACCGCGTTGCTGGTCATCTCCGCTGCTGTACCGGCGGTGGTATTGATGGCGACCAGCGGCACGCCGGCGTTTTTTACTTTGCCGACGCCAGAGTACGCAGTGGAAGGGCCTGGATTGGCGGTAAGAATTTTAATCGCTTTGGCGGTGTCAATCGGGCTGCCGCCGCCGAAGGCGATAATGTAATCGCACTGCGCGGCCTGGTAAGCGGCGTAGCCTTTTTGCACCAGCGCTTCCGTTGGATTCGGGAACACCTCGTCGAACAGGTGATACGACATCTGCTGCTCATCCAGTGCGGCAAACAGGCTGTCGAGCAGGCCCAGCGTGACCAGCTGACCGTCGGTGACGATCAGCGCCGTGCCCCACTGTTTGCTTGCCACCAGATTAACCATATCGCCGATTGCGCCCGCGCCGTGCAGGCTGATTTTAGGAAGCGCCAACATAAAGCTCATGATCATTCTCCTTAATTACGTTGATTTTTATGCCCGGTGGCGCAGCGCGTGCACGCCGCGCCACCCGACATTTAGATCCGTCTTCGCTGCATAATCCGGCGGGTGATGATCGGCAGGGAGATCACCACAATCAGCATCGCGCCGATAATCACCGACATCACAATGCCCGGCACGTTGAGCAGGCTCAGGCCGAAGGTGACCAGCCCCATCAGGAAAGCGGCGATAATCACGCCCACCATGCTGCCGGAACCGCCGAGGATATTGACGCCGCCCAGCACTGCCATTGTCACCACCGCCAGCTCCCAGCCCATCGCGATCGTCGGGCGGGTACTGCCCAGACGCGAGGTGAGCAGCACCGAGGCCAGTCCGGCCATCAGCCCCACCAGCGCAAACAGGATCAGGTTGTGGCGTTTGACGTTGATGCCGGAGTACCACGCGCCGGTCGGGTTATTGCCGATGGCGTAGGTGCGACGGCCGAAGTTAGTGCGATGCAGCACAAAGGCAAAGACCGCCGCCAGCACGATAAACAGCGCGAACTCAAACGACAGCGCCCCCCAGACGTAGCCTTGTCCGAGCCAGGCGAAGCTCTCCGGGTAGGCGTTCAGCGCCTGGTCGCCGAGCAGGATGTAGGTAATGCCGCGATACAGGCTCATGGTGCCGATGGTGATCACAATCGACGACAGGTTAAAGCGCGTCACCAGCAGGCCGTTGAACAACCCGCACAGCAGCCCCACGCCTAATCCCACGCAGACCAGCAGTGGGGTATCCAGCCCGGCCGCCGCGCAAAAGCCCATTACCGTTGAGCTGAGCGCAATGGTGGAGGCCACCGACAGATCAATTTCACGGGCGATAATCAGCATCGCCATCGGCAGCACGATGATCGCTTTTTCGGTGAAGTTGAACGTGGCATCCGACAGGTTCCAGATATCAAGGAAGTACGGGGAGGCCAGGGCGTTAACCACAAATACCGCCAGCGTCACCGCCAGCAGAAAACCTTCCCAGCACAGCAGGCGCTGGAAAATCCCTGCCGCAGCGGGCGTATTTTTGATCTCTTCAGACGTCATAATTTTGCTCATGATCTCACCGCCTGTTTCTGACGCGCCAGCGCCGCATCGCGCAGGATTAAGCGGCCTTTACGTTTGTTGCCGCGCTCGTTGAGCAGGACCGCAATCACGATCACCGTCCCGGAGATGGCCATCTGCCAGAACGGCGACACGCCAATCACCGGCAGGGCATTGTTAATGACCCCAAGGAACAGCGCCCCGCACAGGCAACCCAGTACCCGACCGGTGCCGCCCATGGTGCTGATGCCGCCGATCACGCAGGCTGCCACCACCTGCAGCTCAAAGCCGTTCGCCACGTCGACATAGGCCACCGCGAAGCGTGAGATCCACAGATAGCCGCAGAACCCGGCCAGCGCCCCGGAGAGGCAGAAGCTGACGAACTGCATTTTTCCGGCGTTAATCCCGGTGTAGTACGCCGCCGTAGCGTTGCCACCTGCGGTGTAAAGTGCGCGTCCGGTGCGGCTGTAGCGCAGGAAATAGCCCACCAGCAGCAGGGCGGCAACCGCGCACCAGCTCAGTACCGGCATCCCCAGCAATGAGGCACGCGGCAGGCCGAGGAAATCGGCGCTCATCTGGTTGGAGTTGACCCAGCCGCCGCCGGAGAGCAAGAAGATAATCCCGCGGTAGATGCTCATGGTGCCGAGCGTGACCACAATCGCCGGAATGCCCATCTTCCACACCAGCAAACCGTTGATCATCCCCATCAGCAGGCCAAGCGCGGTCGCCAGAATCAGCAGCGCCCACACCGGCACGTCGGGGTAATGGAAGTTAATCAGGGCGACAATCATCCCGGTCAGCGCCAGGTTCGCCGCCATCGACAGGTCGATGCCTTTGGTGAGCAGCACCATCATCTGGCCGAGGGCGAGAATAATCAGAATCGAGGTGTCGTTGAACATCTCCACCAGGTTACCTGGGGCAATAAACGACGGAACGCGCGTGCCGATGGCGATAATCATCAGAACGATCACCGCCGCCAGCAGCGCCTCGCGGTGTTTAAGCAGTTGCTGCACCATTATGCGGCCTCCTGTCGGGCACCGCTGGCGGCGCTGACGATGGTTTCGGCTGTTGCCTCACCCGCCTGATACTCCGCCACCATCAGCCCTTCATGCATGACGATAATCCGGTCGGCCATGCCCATCACTTCCGGCAGTTCGGAGGAGACCATGATTACTGCCAGCCCCTGGCCCACCAGCTCGGACATAAACTGATGCACCGCCGCTTTGGAACCGATGTCGATCCCTTTAGTGGGCTCATCAAGAATGATCACTTCCGGGTGGGTCGCCAGCCATTTGCCGATCACCACTTTTTGCTGATTGCCGCCGGAGAGCGTTTCAACCGCCTGTTTCCAGCTAAAGGCTTTTACCTGCAGGCGCTTCGCGTATTCGTCCGCCAGTTGCCACTCCCGCTCTTCATTCAACACCCCGTTGGGGTTGAGTTTGCCGAGCTGCGGCAGGCTGATGTTCTGCGCAATCGACAGCTCGATAATCGCCCCCTGTTTTTGCCGCTCTTCGGGCACGCAGACGATCCCGGCTTGAATGGCATCCGCCGGCTGGCGGAAGTGCTGAGCGTTGCCGTTCAGCACAATATTGCCGGAAGAGGGGCGCGATACGCCGCTCAAAGCCTGCATCAGCTCGGTACGCCCGGCACCGACCAGCCCATAAAAACCGAGGATCTCGCCTTTGCGCAGGGTGAAAGAGATATTGGCGAACTCGGTCGGATGGCAGAGATCCTGCACTTCCAGCACGGTAGCGCCTTTTTCGCAGGCCACTTTCGGGAAAGTCTGGGTAATGGCGCGTCCGACCATCATCGCCACCATCCGCTCTTCGGTGATGTCGTTGATCGCCCCGGCGCCAACAAACACGCCGTCGCGCAGAATGGTGTAGTGATCCGCCAGCTCAAAAATCTCGTCGAATTTATGCGAAATAAACAGGATGGCTTTTCCTTCCTGCTTTAAGCGCTCGACGATCTGATAAAACTCGAGGATTTCGTGCTGCGACAGGGCGGCGGTCGGTTCATCGAGGATCACCACCTGGGCATCAAATGACAAGGCGCGGGCAATCGCCACCATATGGCGCTGGGCGATGCTCAGGGTTTTGAGCGTGGCGCGCGGGTCAATCTGCACCTCCAGGCGGGTCAGGATCGCCTGCGCTTTGCGGTGCATTTCCGGCCAGTCGAGCTTCTTGAAAATGCCTTTATGCAGATACTGGCCGACAAAAATATTTTCGGTGACCGACAGTTCATCGAACAGCACGGTCTCCTGATGAATAGCAGTAATCCCCACCTTATGCGCCGAATCGGGGGTTGGCAGGTGGATGGGAATCGCTTTGTAGAGGATCTCGCCTTCGTCGGGCTGGTAGATACCGGTCATCACTTTAACCAGCGTGGATTTTCCCGCGCCGTTTTCGCCGATCAGGGCGGTGACTTTGCCGGGCCAGAGCTCAAGCTGCACGTTCTCAAGGGCGCGCACACCCGGGAATACCTTGGTGATGCCCTGAAGCTGAAGCAGGGGTATGGACATGATAGTTCTCCATAAGACCCCCTCTCCCACAGGAAGAGGGGAAAGGAATCAGAAGATCTTCGAGAACTTATCAATATTGCTGGCATCGTAAACAAACGGCTCAGCCATTGCGCCGCTGCCGTCGGCATCGAGCTTCACTTTGCCCAGTTTACCCATGCTGGCTTCCTGTTTAGTGGCGGTACCTTTCACCAGGTCGTCCGCTAAATAGGTGGCAGCATAGCCGAGGTCGATCGGGTTCCAGATGGCGAAGCTCTTGCTGGCGCCGGATTTCACCGCACCGGCCATCTCAGACGGCAGGCCTAAGCCGGTGACATACACTTTGCCGATCTTGCCCTGGTCTTTTACTGCCTGCGCCGCAGCCACGATGCCCACCGAGGACGGGGAGACAATCACTTTCAGGTCAGGATAGGTTTTCAGCAGGCCGACCGCTTCGCGGTAGCTCTTGTCCGACAGATCGTCGCCATAGGCCACGGTCACCAGATTGACGGACGGGTACTGTGGCAGCACCTTTTTCATCTCGGCAATCCAGGTGTTCTGGTTGGTGGAGGTTGGGGTAGCGCTGAGGATCGCCACATCGCCTTTTTCCACGTTCAGCGCTTTCAGCGCTTCGGCCGCCAGCTTGACGTTGGTTTCGCCAATCAGGGCGTTATTGGACGGATTGAGGTGGATCTGACGGCCGGCTTTAGCCACGCCGGAATCCCATGACACCACTTTGATCCCGCGCTGCATAGCTTTCTTCAGCACCGGCACCACGGCATCCGGATCGTTGGCGGAGATTGCGATCGCATCCACGCCCTGAGCGATCAACCCGTTCAGCACTTCGATCTGTGCTTCTGCGGTGGTGGTGGTCGGGCCGGTATAAATCACTTTTACATCGCCTAACTCTTTGGCAGCTTCCTGCGCGCCAACGTTCGCTGCTTCAAAGAATCCATTGCCTAACGATTTTGCCACCAGGGCGATTTTTACTTCAGCTAAAGCAGAACCGGACAACGCCAGGGCGGCAACGGTGAGGATCAAGCTTGTCTTTATTTTCATTGCTTTTACTCCACTTAATTGAGTTAGTTGTGTAGGGATTGCAGGTGTAGTTCGCCCCGTCTCAATGAGCGGGGCGCGATGTTCTTATTTGTACAGATCTAACGCCGACTGCATAGGGTTAACGCCAAAGCGTTTGCCCAGCGCAATCAGTTCTTCCCGGGTGATAGTCTGCTTCATGCCACCCATGGAATAGACTTTCACCAGCACTTCGGCAGACTTCTCGGCGGTGTCGATCAGGCCAAAGGTTTCATCAAGCGTTGGACCGCTGCCGAACACGCCATGGAAAGGCCACAGCACCAGGGAATGTTTTTGCATCTCAACCGCGGTGGCTTCGCCAATTTCGTCGGTACCCGGTACCATCCACGGCAGAATGCCCACGCCATCCGGGAACACCACCAGACACTCGGTGCTGCCTTCCCACAGCTGACGGGTGATGACGTCGGTGTTGTTCTCCAGCACGAAGGTCAGTGCGATCAGGTTGGTGGCGTGGCAGTGCATGATCACGCGGTCTTTCCCACCGGTGGCTTTGATACGCTCACAGTGGGAGAGGAAGTGGGCCGGCAGCTCAGAGGTTGGCACCGCTTCGTGGGTCAGCCCCCAAAGAATGTGGTAGCCCGCGCCGTCGCTGTCCACTTTTACGATGCCTAAATTTGCGGCGGGATCGAGCTGGACGTTGCGGAAGAACTTACCGGAGCCGGTGACGATAAACGGCGTGTTGGCGAGCAGCGGCATCGGCTGGCTCAGCGCGATATAGCGCGGCTTCGCGTGGAAGTCGGCTTCGAACGGCGCAATATCCGTATCGTCCAGGCGCAGGGTCAGGTTACCGCCGTTGCGCTCGTCCCAGCCTTTCAGCCAGGCGTCGGTGGTGGCTTTAATCATGCCCTGGACGAACCAGGCGTTGGTGATGGTCTGCATTCTGTGTTTCCTTTGAAAATGCCGGGTGGCGCTACGCTAACCCGGCCTACGGTCATTTGTAGGCCCGGCAAGCAACGCGCCGCCGGGCAATGTCTTTACTTGCGTTTGCTCAATACGTCGTGCTCATACGCGCGCACGTTGTCCAGCCACTGGCTGCCCGCCGGGGTATCGTTGCGTTGGCAGTACATCTCCCATACCGCCTGCCACGGCAGCGACTTTTGCTCTTCCAGCAGCGCCAGACGGGTGGTGTAATCGCCTGCGGCTTCCAGGCTACGCAGCTCCTCGGTCGGTTCCAGCAGGGCGCGCAGCAGGGCTTTTTTCATGTTGCGGGTGCCGATAACCCACGCTGCGATGCGGTTAATTGACGCATCGAAGAAGTCGAGACCGATATGCACCCGATCAAACAGGTCATGGCGGATAATTTCGCTGGCGATGGCCTGGGTTTCGTCATCCAGCAGCACCACGTGGTCGCTGTCCCAGCGCACCGGGCGGCTGACGTGGAGCAGCAGGTGCGGGACGTACAGCATCGCAGCAGAGATTTTGTCGGAGATCACTTCCGTCGGGTGGAAGTGACCGGCATCCAGACACAGCGCGGTCTGACGGCTGGTGGCGTAACCCATGTAGAACTCGCCGGAGCCCACGGTGTAGCTTTCGGCACCGATGCCGAACAGCTTGCTCTCAACGGCGTCGAGGTGGTGGGCGGGGTCCAGCTTCTCGCTCATCGCTTCATCCAGCGCCGCCAGCAGACGCTGACGCGGGGCGAGGCGATCGACGGTGATGTCTTTCATCCCGTCCGGGATCCAGATGTTCATTACCGACGGCGTACCCAGCTGCTCGCCGAAATACGCCGACACGCGACGGCTGGCCTTCACGTGGTCAATCCAGAACTGGCGAATCTCGTCGTCGGCGTGGGAGAGGGTAAACCCGTCCGCGCTCAGAGGGTGCGAGAAGCAGGACGGATTAAAATCCAGCCCCAGCTTGTTGCTTCTGGCCCACTCGACCCAGTTCTTAAAGTGTTCGGGTTTAATCGCATTGCGATCGACTGGCTGGTCGGATTCCAGATAAATGGCGTGCAGGTTCAGGCGTTTAGGGCCTGGGATCAGGCTCAGGGCCAGCTCGAGATCGGCCCGCAGTTCCGTGGCGTTACGCGCCTTGCCCGGATAGTTGCCGGTGGCCTGAATTCCGCCGGTCAGCGCGCCGCCTGGGTTCTCAAAACCGGCGACGTCATCGCCCTGCCAGCAGTGCATAGAGACGGGCAGACGGTCGAGCTGACGCAGAGCCTCCTCGACATCCACGCCCACGGCGGCGAAACGCTGTTTAGCCAGTTCCCAGGCTTGTTCAAGTTGAGTGGTCATGCGCAAAGCTCCTTAGTCGGTCGTTGTTGCTGTAACTGCGCGCGATAGCGGGCAATTTCATGATCGGGATGGGGGGTAAAAGTGGTCAGGCCGTAATTTGCGGTCACCACCTGACGGAATTGGTCAACGTTGGTCAGTTCGTCGAGGGTCATCAGCTGGATGCCGATATTGCCGAGCGTCGAGGCCTCAATCGGCCCGGCGACTACGGTGATACCGCAGGCGTCGGCGCACAGCTGGTTAAGCAGCTGGTTCTGGCAGCCGCCGCCGACAATGTGCAGCTGGCTGAACGGCTTGCCGCGTAGGGTCGCCAGCTCATGCAGCACCTCGGCGTATAGCAGGGCGAGGCTATCGAAAATGCAGCGTGCCAGTTCGGCGGCGCTGGCAGGCACCGGCTGCGCGCTATCGCGACAGGCGGCCTGGATCTTCGCGCTCATGTTGTCTGGATTAATAAAGCGGTCGTCATTCGGATTGATCAGAAAACGGCACGCCGGAAGGGTGTCGGTTTCATCGATCAGGGCGGCCAGATCGCTCACGCCCTGCTCCTTCAACACCCGCTGCAGCAGCCACAGGCCCATAATATTTTTCAGCACCCGATAACGGCCTTCTGCGCCGCCTTCGTTGGTAATATTCGCCGCCAGCGCAGTCTCGCTGGTGTACGGGGTTTTGCTCTCAAAGCCCATCAGAGACCAGGTGCCGGAAGAGAGATACGCGGCGTCTTTGCTGGCCAGCGGCGCGGCAATCACCGCGCTGGCGGTATCGTGGCTGGCGACGGCGACCACCGGGATCTGATTATTCTGCGGGCAAATCCAGTGACCGATCACATTGCCCGGATGGGTAGGCGTACCGAACCAGCTCTGCGGTGCGCCGGTCCAGTTGAGCAGGTTCTCGTCCCAGCTATCGGAGTTGATGTTGACCAGCTGAGTGGTGGTGGCGTTGGTGTATTCCCAGTTCATCTTGCCGGTCAGTCGGTAGCTGAAGTAGTCCGGGATCAGCAGGGCATGGGCGACGTTTGCCACCAGCTCCGGCTGCTGTTCAACCAGCGCCCGCAGCTGATACAGGGTGTTAAACGGCAGAAACTGAATGCCACTGCGACCGTAGATCTCCGCTTTACCAATCTGGGCTAATGCGTGCGCCATCATTCCGTCGGTACGGCTGTCGCGATAGGAAACCGGCAGGCCGACGCGCTTACCCTGGCTGTCCAGCAGCACGTAATCCACGCCCCAGGTGTCGATCCCGATGCTGTCGATGCGAATACCCTCTTCGCATACCTTATTCAGCCCGGTGCGGATGTGCGCTTCCAGGCTATCGATATCCCAGCAGTCAAAGCCGTCCTGCTTTTGCAGGCAGTTAACAAAGCGGTGGATCTCGCGAAGCACAAGCGTGCGCTGTTCGCGGTGATAGCTCGCCAGCATTACGCGGCCGCTTGATGCGCCTAAATCGACAGCCACACAATGGCGGAAAGTCATGGTCGGAGGTCCTTCTTGAAGTCATTGCTCGAAAGTGTAAGAAGGGGAACAAAAAAACACCTTCTCGCCACTGACAGGGAAATTGTACGGCTGGCAAGAAAGCAAAGATGAACGTGAGGGAGTTCACAATTTCCATTATCAGGGCGAATTTTGGGCGGTGTGACGGTGGCCGCATTTCCGGATCTTTCCCGCCGTTTCTTAAAAAAGCGACAGGGTTTGCGCCAAATGCTGTCAGAAATTTAAGGTGAGAACCGCTGCCCTTAATTACTATTTTGAGAACATTTCTCATTGGTGGTGGCCGTTATGACCGTACTGCACAGCGTGGATTTTTTCCCTTCCGGAGGTTCGCCTGTGGCGATTGAACCGCGACTGCCTCAGGCGGCGTTCCCTGAGCATCACCATGATTTCCATGAGATTGTGATTGTGGAGCACGGGACCGGGATCCACGTGTTTAATGGCCAGCCCTATACCATCAGCGGCGGTACGGTCTGTTTTGTCCGTGATCATGACCGGCACCTGTATGAACATACCGACAATCTGTGCCTGACCAACGTGCTGTACCGTTCCCCGGATGCGTTCCAGTTTTTGTCGGGTATCAACCAGCTGCTGCCGCAGGAAAAGGACGGACACTATCCGTCGCACTGGCGGGTAAACCCCTCCACGCTGCAGCAGGTACGCCAGCTGGTCAGCCAGATGGAGCAGTCTGACGACAATACCGAAACCCATACCCTCGCCAGCCGTGAACTGCTGTTTATGCAGCTGCTGGTTCTGCTGCGGCGCAGCAGTCTGGTGGAAGGGCTGGAGAATAACGATGCCCGGCTCAATCTGCTGATGGCCTGGCTGGAAGATCACTTCGCCGAAGAGGTGTGCTGGGAGACGCTGGCAGAGACCTTTTCGCTCTCGCTGCGCACCCTGCATCGCCAGCTGAAGCAACACACCGGGCTCACGCCCCAGCGCTATCTGAATCGCCTGCGGCTGATCAAGGCCCGTCACCTGCTGCGCCATACCGATGACAGCGTGACGGATATCGCATATCACTGCGGTTTCGGCGACAGTAACCACTTTTCTACCCTGTTTCGCCGCGAGTTTGAGTGGTCCCCGCGCGACATTCGCCAGGGCCGGGATGCGTCACTTCAGTAACGCGAAGGCAATCACCGTTTTCTGACCGCAAACCGGGTAATAATGTCAGGTTGTTCACCGTTGGGGTCAGGATGTGGCAGGACAGTTAATTCTTCGTAGAGCCGATTTTTTTGCCTCTACCGCCCAGGCCGTGGCGGTAGCGGATCGCTATCCGCAAAATGTCTTTGCCGAACATACCCATGACTTTTGCGAACTGGTGCTGGTGTGGCGCGGTAATGGCCTGCACGTCCTCAACGATCGTCCCTACCGCATCACCCGCGGGGATCTGTTTTACATCCGCGCCGAAGATAAACACTCCTACGCCTCGGTTAACGATCTGGTGCTGCAAAACGTCATTTACTGCCCCGACCGGCTGCGGCTCAACGTCGACTGGGGGGCGAATATTCCGGGCTTTCTGGATGCGCGCAGCAACCCGCACTGGCGACTGGGTAGCAACGGCATGACGCAGGTACGCCCGGTGATCACCCAGCTGGAGCAGGAGAGCCAGAAGGACGATCCGCATGCGTTTGAACTGTCTGAACTGCTGTTCGCCCAGCTGGTGTTAACCCTGAAACGCTACCGTTACGCCACCGACGGCCCCACTGCCAGCGGGCAGGAAGCGCTGCTGGATAAGCTGATCACCGCCCTGGCGGGCAGCCTCAACCGTAGCTTTGTGCTGGAAAAATTCTGTGAACAGGAGCAGTGCAGCGAGCGCGCCCTGCGCCAGCAGTTCCGCACCCAGACCGGGATGACCGTCAACCATTACCTGCGCCAGCTGCGCATCTGCCACGCGCAGTATCTGCTCCAGCACACCGAGATGATGGTCAGCGAAGTGGCGATGCAGTGTGGGTTTGAGGACAGTAACTATTTTTCGGTGGTGTTTAACCGGGAGATAGGGATGACGCCGGTTCAGTGGCGTCACCGCAGTCGACATGCTGCCTGATAAATACACCGTCAATCAGCGCATCCTCCCTCACACCCCCGCCAGATCAGTAACATAACCAGAAGTTATAACCTTATTATAACTACGGCATTGATAAACATTTTCAATATCATTTAATTAACTATAATGAACCAACTGCTTACGCGGCATTAACACCTTTGCCGCCCGACAATAATGGAGATGATTATGAGTTATACCCTGCCATCCCTGCCGTACGCTTATGACGCACTGGAGCCGCATTTCGACAAGCAGACGATGGAAATCCATCACACTAAACACCACCAGGCTTATGTCAACAACGCTAACGCTGCACTGGAAAGCCTGCCGGAATTCGCTGACCTGTCTGCAGAAGAGCTGATCGCTAAACTGGATCAACTGCCTGCAGACAAGAAAACCGTACTGCGCAACAACGCAGGCGGTCATGCGAACCACAGCTTCTTCTGGAAAGGCCTGAAAACCGGTACCACCCTGCAGGGTGACCTGAAATCCGCTATCGAGCGCGACTTCGGTTCCGTTGATAACTTCAAAGCTGAGTTTGAAAAAGCCGCTGCAACCCGCTTCGGTTCTGGCTGGGCGTGGCTGGTGCTGAAAGGCGACAAACTGGCTGTGGTTTCTACCGCGAACCAGGACTCCCCGCTGATGGGTGAAGCAGTTTCTGGCGCATCCGGTTTCCCAATCGTGGGCCTGGACGTGTGGGAACACGCTTACTACCTGAAATTCCAGAACCGTCGTCCAGACTACATCAAAGCATTCTGGGACGTTGTGAACTGGGACGAAGCAGCAGCGCGTTTCGCCGCTAAAAAATAAGGTTGCATTGCCGCCTGTGAGAAGCGAGTCTGATGACTCGCTTTTTTTGTCTCTGCAGAAAGGAGCAGCGATGCACTATCCGGTGAATGTTTTTACAGGCAAGGTCAGGGATTACGACGGCAGCCGTCCGAGCGCCATTGCCAAACGCCAGCTTGACGGTGAGCTGACGCTGACCGACCTGGGGCTGGCAGGCGATGAGCAGGCCGAGAAGAAAATCCACGGCGGGCCAGAGCGCGCGCTGTGCCACTATCCGCGAGAACACTATCAGCACTGGGTGCGCGAGTATCCCGCTCAGGCCGATCTGTTTGTCGCCCCCGCGTTTGGCGAGAACCTCTCTACCGACGGGATGACGGAGCAAAATGTCTTTATCGGCGATATCTTCCGCTGGGGAGAGACGCTGATCCAGGTCACTCAGCCACGTTCACCCTGCTTTAAGCTCAACTACCATTTTGGCATCAGCGATATGTCGGCTCAGTTGCAAAATGCAGGCAAAACTGGCTGGTTGTACCGCGTGGTGCTGGCGGGCAATGTCTCCGCCGATGCGCCGCTGGAACTGGCGTCCCGTCTGAGCGACGTGTCGGTTTATGATGCCTGTGCCATTGCGTGGCATATGCCGTTTGATGACGATCAGTACCGGCGTCTGCTGTCGGCGGCGGGGTTATCCACCAGCTGGACGCGAACGATGCAAAAGCGCCGCATGAGCGGCCAGATCGAAGATAATTCGCGGAGATTGTGGGGAAGTTGAAGCAGGCCGGGTAGGGCGTAGCCGCCACCCGGCACAACCACTAGGATCGCTTATACAACGGCAACCACAGCGTTAATCGCAACCCACCCAGCGGGCTGTCATCGGCTTTTACCCAGCCGCGATGCTGCTGAATGGCGGTCTCGACAATCGCCAGACCCAACCCGGTGCCGCCAGATTCACGGTCGCGGGCCTCGTCAGTACGGTAGAACGGACGGAAAATCTGCTCGCGATCTTCCGGGCTCACGCCGGGACCGTCATCATCCACGTTGATGGTGATGCCGTCTTTGTCCACCGCAAACGCCACCTCAATTTTGGTATGCGAGTAGCGCAGGGCATTGCGCACGATATTCTCCAGCGCGCTTTCCAGCGTGTTGGGGTTACCGTACAGCGGCCATGGCCCTGGCGGGAAGTTGACGGTGAACGATTTACCCACCTGTTCCGCTTCGAACGCGGCGTTGTCCAGCACCTCATGCCACAGGTGATTGGCTTTCACCGTTTCGCTGACCAGCGCGTTCTTCTGCTGATTGCGCGACATCACCAGCAGGTCGTTGATCATGCTGTCCAGACGGTGCGCTTCCGTTTCAATACGCTCCAGCTCTTTGCTTTCACCACTGCGGCGGCGCAGCAGGGCGGTGCCCAGCTGCAGACGCGTCAGCGGAGTACGCAATTCGTGTGAGATATCCGAAAGCAGACGCTGCTGAGTGGTCATCATCCGCTCAAGCGCCGTCACCATCTGGTTAAAACTGGCACCCGCCGCTAAAAATTCCTGCGGGCCGGCTTCCAGTTCCGGGTGTTGCCGCAGGTTGCCCTGCGCCACTTCATCTGCCGCGTTTTTCAGCTTACGCGCCGGTTTCGCCAGACTCCAGGCCAGCCACAGCAGCAGCGGCGAGCTGACCAGCATAGTGACAATCAGCAGCAGTAGCGGACGGTCAAACAGCAGGTTGATAAAGTCGGACTGGGAGTTGCTTGCCGGGCGAATCAGATAGAGCTGGTAGTTATCTTCCCCGTCACTGACGGAAAAAGGCCCCACCATCTCTACGCGACCGTATTTTTTCTTTTGCGGATGATCGGCGTTATCCGCCTGGCCAATGAAGTTGCGGATGATCTGCATTTCATTGCGTTCCGCGCCGATCACGCGCCCTTCGCTGGTAACCAGCAGCAGGCGTTGTCCGGGCGGTGCCCACTTATCGATGGCGCGAAACAGCCTGCGCCACCACATCAAATCATTGGGCGGATCGATGGCCAGTTCGGCTTCTACGTGCTGCTCGATCATCACACCCTGACGTTGCTCGCTGTCGAGGAGCTCCGTCATCTGGCGTGAGTCGAGTTTGGGTAACATCAAAACCAGCATTAAAACCAGTGCCAGCGTCAGCCAGAAGATGGCGAAGATGCGGGCGGTTAAGCTGCCTATCATGAAGCGGAAACCATCAGATAACCGCGTCCACGCAGGGTTTTAAACCATGGGTGACCGTCTTTACGCTCCGGCAGTTTACGGCGCAGGTTAGAGATGTGCATATCGATGGCGCGGTCGAATGGCGTCAGGCGTTTACCCAGAACTTCCTGGCTTAAATGCTCGCGCGATACCACCTGGCCAAGATGCTGCGCCAGCAGATAAAGCAGGGTGAACTCGGTGCCGGTAAGCTCCAGCGCCTGGCCGTCAAAATTGGCTTCCTGGCGGCCTGGATTGAGGCTCAGGGAGTCGACTTCCAGCGTTGGCGAGCTGTTGTCGGTATTCTGCTGCTGCTCGCTCCAGTGGGAACGGCGCAGGATGGCACGAATACGCGCGACCAGCTCACGGTCGTTAAACGGTTTAGGTAAGTAATCATCGGCACCCAGCTCAAGGCCGAGTACGCGATCGAGTTCGCTGCCGCGCGCGGTCAGCATAATAACAGGGGTCTGGTGCGTCTGGCGTAGCTCTTTAAGCGTGTCGATACCGTTCTTCTTCGGCATCATGACATCGAGCAAAAGTAAATCGATGCTATCGTCGAGCTGGCTCAGGGCCTGCTCCCCATCATGGGCAACCGATACATCAAAGCCTTCCATGTCGAGCAACTCCTTTAACAGGGATGTCAGCTCTCGGTCATCATCAACTAATAGGATTTTATTCATTCTTTAAATACCTCCGAGGCAGAAATTACGTCATCAAGGCTCTCTAATCCATGACTTTACGTTGTTTTACACCCCCTGACGCATGTTTGCAGCCTGAATCGTAGACTGTCTCTCGTTGAATCGCGACACGAAAGATTTTGGGAGTAAGTGATGCGCAAAG
>Ga0308165_1002215_pt1 | contig 24092 bp, 25 predicted proteins | sample PhyWR2_FD_201032 | JGI IMG/M metagenome (GOLD analysis project Ga0308165, IMG submission 201032) | Phyllosphere microbial communities from UC Gill Tract Community Farm, Albany, California, United States - DLSLW.R2 | ecosystem: Host-associated > Plants > Phyllosphere > Unclassified | place: USA... | reverse complement strand
CCGGCGCATGCACAACGACAGAGCCTGGCCGACCGCGTCGGTTCGCTCGAGCAGCAGATGTACAACAACAGTGCCAACCAGGACCTGTTGAACCAGATCAACCAGCTGCGGCAGCAGGTCACCAGCCTGCAGGCCTCGATCGAGCAACTCCAGCACGACAACGCCCAGCTCAAGCAGACCGCCCAGGACCAGTACCTGGATCTGGACAGCCGCCTGAACCGGTTGGAAGGGGGCTCTGCCGCCCCGGCCCTGCCTGCGGTTCCGGCGAGCGCACCGAAGGCGCCTGCAGCCCCGGCAAAACCCGCAGCGGCGGCCACTTCCGAGCGGCCGCCTTCCGTCCATGGTGACCCGGGCAGCCTGGCCGTCACCGGTGACGAGCGCACGTCCTACAACGTGGCCTTCGACGCGCTGAAGGCGGGTAAGTACGATGATTCGGCGCAGCTGTTCCTGAGCTTCCTGGAGCTGTACCCGAACGGCGTCTACGCCCCCAATGCGCTGTACTGGCTGGGTGAAAGCTATTACGCCACCCGCAATTTCCCGATGGCCGAGTCCCAGTTCCGCGAACTGCTCTCGCGCTATCCCACCCACGACAAGGCCGCAGGTGGCCTGCTCAAGATCGGCCTCTCGCAGTATGGCGAGGGCAAGGTCGACCAGGCCCAGCAGACGCTGGAAACCGTCGTGGCGCAATACCCGGGCTCGGATGCCGCGCGTACCGCGCAGGACCGCCTGCAGTCGATCCGCCTCGGCAATCAGATCCGCTGATCCGCTGAGCGGGCGTACAATGTGTTCCCCGTAGCGCCGAGCCCTTGCTCGGCTGCTTTCGTTTCCGGGTCGGCAAACCCGTCCGGATCCGGTAGCGCCGGGCCATGCCCGGCGATCTGCATTACCCGCCGGGCCATACCCGACCGGCTGCTGTTGTAGAGCCGAGCCATGCTCGGCTGCGTTCGTTACCGGCCACGGTAGCCCACCCGCCACGTGTCCCACCAAGAAGTCCCCGCCATGACCGCCGTTACCCCGTCCGCCGCCGTTGCCACGCCCAGCGAGATCGTGCAGTCGCCACTGCCGCGCCTGAAGATCACCGAGATCTTCACCTCTCTGCAGGGCGAAGCCGATACCGCCGGTTGGCCGACCGTGTTCGTGCGCCTGACCGGTTGCCCGCTGCGCTGCCAGTACTGCGACACCGCCTACGCCTTCCATGGCGGTACCTGGTGGGACATCGACGACATCGTGGCCCACGTGCAGGCCCAGGGCGTGCGCCACGTCTGCGTGACCGGCGGCGAGCCGCTGGCGCAGAAGCGCTGCCTGGTGCTGCTGCAGAAGCTGTGCGATGCCGGCCTGGACGTGTCGCTGGAAACCTCCGGTGCGCTGGACGTGAGCGCCGTCGATCCGCGCGTGTCGCGCGTGGTCGACATCAAGACCCCGGGTTCGGCCGAGGTCGCGCGCAACCGCTGGGAAAACCTGCCGCTGCTGACCACGCGCGACCAGATCAAGTTCGTGATCTGCAACCGCGAAGACTACGACTGGGCCAAGACCATGGTCGCCGAACACCAGCTGGTGCAGCGCACGATGGTGTTCTTCTCACCCAGCAAGGGCGAAATCACTGCCCGCCAGCTGGCCGACTGGATCGTCGAAGACCGGCTGCCGGTGCGCTTCCAGATGCAGTTGCATAAAATCCTGTGGAACGACGAGCCGGGCCGATGAGCCGGCGCAGCGTTTCCTGATGTAGCTCCGGCGCGGGACAGCGTGCTGGCTTTCTCCCCCAACCGGATGATTTACCCATGAAGAAGGCAGTCGTGCTTCTCTCCGGCGGCATGGATTCAGCCGCCGTCATCGCCATGGCCCAGGAACAGGGCTTCGCCGTGCATGCCCTCAGCGTGCGTTACGGCCAGCGCCACACCTCCGAGCTGGATGCTGCCGCGCGCGTGGCCAAGGCCCAGGGCGTGATCGTGCACAAGACCGTGGACGTGGACCTGCGCAGCATCGGCGGCTCGGCGCTGACCGACGACATCGACGTGCCCGAGGCGGGCGGCGAGGGCATCCCGGTCACCTACGTGCCGGCGCGCAACACCATCATGCTGTCGCTGGCGCTGGGCTGGGCCGAAGTGCTTGGTGCCAACGACATCTTCTGCGGCGTCAACGCCGTGGACTACTCTGGCTACCCCGATTGCCGCCCAGAATTCATCGCCGCCTTCCAGGCGCTGGCCAACCTGGCGACCAAGTCGGGCGTGGAAGGTGCAGGCATCACCGTGCATGCGCCGCTGCAGTTCCTCAGCAAGGGCCAGATCGTCAGCGAAGGCGTGCGCCTGGGCGTGGACTTCGGCCTGACCGTGTCCTGCTACAACGCCGATGCCAACGGCGCGGCCTGCGGGCATTGCGATGCCTGCCGCCTACGCGCGCAGGGCTTCGCCGACGCCGGCGTGCCCGACCCGACGCTGTACGCCTGACCGACTCTGGTAGGGCCGGCCGCTGGCCGGTGGGTGCGAACCGTTGGTTCGCACTGCCTGCCTGCCCGCCGGGCGCGGCCCGGCGCTACCGCTGCTGCAGCCAACCCGATGCTTCAATGAAACCGCGCACCGCAACCGGATCGCTGTAATCCAGCTCGATCATCCGCGCGATCGCCACCTGCTCATCCGCCTGCTGCCGCATGTACTCCTGCGCGATGCGGTAACCAGCGTAGTACCCCACATCACTCACCCCGAACGCATTGCGGGCGTTGTTGTACAGCCAGTTGTCCAGCGCACCGCCATCCATCTCCGCTCTGAAGCGAGCGCGGATCTCCGATTCGTGCAACGGCCCATAGCTGTACAGCGGCAGTGCCGGGCGGCGACCGCTGATCCGCTCGGCGATGTACTCGGCCACGCCCTCGCGCACCGCGTACTGCGCGAGCGAACCGGTGGTCTCGCGCTGCTGGGTGTGCACGTACTCATGCAGGTTGTTCTGCGCGTTGTTCGCGCCGGGCGTGCTGTCGTAGAAAATCCGCAGGCGACCGCGCAACGGCTCCGGCAGTTCGCTGACATCCACGCTTGCATCGCCGAGTGCCATCTCCGCGCCGATCAGCACCTGGTCCCCCAGCGTCGTGCCGCCTGTGCGCAGCACGCCCACCGCATAGGTGATGCTGGCCGGGCGCAGGGCGGGGTAGAGCCTGCGGAACACAGCCAGATCCCGCTCCAGCGTGGCGCTGGCCTGCCGGGCGTTGGCGGTGAGCGGCCGCACCGAGGCCCAGAAGCGCGGCCAGGCGAACATTGCTTGTGCGTACTCGGCGGCGGTGTAGTTGCGCACCTTCATCAGCGCGTGCAGGCCAGGGCTGCCGGGCTCGATATAGCGCTGCTGCACCAGAGCCCCCCGCTGCGCGGCATCGGGCTCTGCAAGCACCGCATCGTAGGTTGCCCAGAAGCGGCCGATGTCGTCGGTCCGCACCTGTGCAGGTGATGCCGCAGCGGCGGCAAACGGCAGCAGCAGGGTGAGCATCAGTGGCAGTGGCAGGCGCATCCATCGCTCCGGGGCAGGGTCGCAGGTGAGATGCGGCGCGTGGCGGAAAGGTTTAGAGGCCCGCAACCGGGGTAATGCCGGCCGCTGGCCGGCAACCTGGTAGATCCCCGGCTTCACCCAACCCGGAAAAGTACGGTAGAATGCCCACCCCGCCGAAAGGCCGGGGCCTTGCATGGGCCGTTAGCTCAGTCGGTAGAGCAGAAGACTTTTAATCTTTTGGTCGATGGTTCGAATCCATCACGGCCCACCATTGCATTCAATGACTTAGGCGCCCTTGCGGCGCCTTTTTCGTGTCTCCGGAAAAATTGCCGGAAAAATTAAAGTGGTTCCGACGACGCGATGTCCCCCGGGCTAAGTAGCCGACGGCGCTCTAATCGGGAAGTTGAAAGCGCCGTGGGGGCGGCCGTGGAACTAGTTTAGATCTGTCAGACAGTGATCAAGGATGACTCCACCGTCTGAAGTAATGTTCCATTTCAGCGATGCTCCTCCGCCGGCATATGTTTGATCGATTTCCCAAGCTAGGTAGCCGGTGGCTTGCAGCGCAAAGCGGCGGCTGTTTTCAACGTCGGCGACTTCTCGTCTGCGAGCAATATCACGTAGATCACCAAGGAAGACATTGATGATCATGTCCGAGAGCCGATCAAAGTCCGGGGCAGGTATTTGGCGGCGGCCGACGGCGACGTACAGCTTGGCCAGCATCTGCGGCTTATGCACCGGGTCTGCGCGATCCAGCTTGTCTAGCAAAAGCTCTCCCAGCCGTTCTCGTTTAGATTCTGATCCTGCAATCTCATCGACGACTCGAGCTCGCTCGCTGGCCGGGAGGTTGTTCACGCCTTTCAGGAATTCGAACACTTTTCTCGCGAACAGACGATCACGTACAGCAGCCACGCCTTCTCCAATAGCTAGTATTCCGGATACAACTGGGATTTTTCCTAGAGAGTTTCCATCCAATGTGCTCTCCCATATCGCCTGGCCCACATCCTTGGCTAGATCTGTAGTCGGCCCGCGAAGGGCATGTACTAGCTCATTGGGAATCTTCATGTGCTGTCCAATTGCGGTGTTCGCACAACTTCTAACACTACTTGGGCTAGTCGCGCGGTACTTCCAGTCTTTTGGTCGATGGTTCGAATCCATCACGGCCCACCACATTGATGTCCAACGAGATCCACGGACGTCCAATAGCCCTAGGAATAACGGGGTTTTATAGTCACCGTCCGTCCAGCGGCATCCGGTGGCGTTCGCTTGCATCCGAAAAAAAGTGAGTCAGGCTGTGTGTCAACGGACTGGATAGCCTCGGACGACTCACAGGCGCTCGACTCGCATGCTGACCGACACCAAGTTGCGCTCGCTCAAGCCGAAGGCCAGTCCCTTCCGTGTGGCTGATGCCAACGGCTTGTGCATCGAAGCGCGCTCATCCGGAGCCAAGGTCTGGCGTTACCGCTATCGATACCTGGGCAAGGCAAGCATAGTCACGCTTGATGAGTCCCCCTCAATGACACTGCAGGCTGCCCGCGTCGAGCGCGACCGTCTGCGTTCGTTGCTGCCCGGCGGAGCCAATCCCGCTCAGGTGGCTGGGGTCGAAAAGGCGGTGCAAGGAGAGCGGGCCGCAAACACCTTCGGCGCCATTGGCCTGGAGTTGCTCGCCAAGCGGACGAAGGAAGGCCTTTCCCCCGGATCGGTTGTGCGTGAGCGTCGGCTGATCGAGAAGGATCTGGCTGGACTGACAGATTTGCCAATTGGGGACATCACCGAGGGCAGGGCAGAGGTGGCCAAGGACGCTATCGGCGAACCTTGGAAGGCCTACGCCCTGCACGACGGGCGCTGCCCTGCCTGGACGGGCGGACACTGCCGATGTGGCCTGATTAGCTGTTTCAGCAATGGCCGCTGGGTGGCTGAGGTGGACATGTTTCACTCAGTCATAGACCAGCACTCGTTGCACTAGACCTACTTCCGGGTCTCCTTGCAGACGTAGATGTCCCACTCCCTTTCGTACCGGCAGCCGACGCCACACTCATAGCTCCCGAAGTCGTCGGATTGATGCTGGAAGGCCAATTGCCGCAGAGCGCCAATAGAGGCGGCTTGGCACTGTTCGAAGGACTCGTAGTGGCCGTAGATCGCCTTGGAGGCGTCTTCAGCGGCCAAGGACTTCCCAGGCGGGTAGACGAAGGCGGTCCATGTGTCGGACCGCCTGGAGCAGCCCCCAAGCACGACGAGAAAGATCAGGGCGATGAGCCACAGTCTACGCACGGCCAGATCCTTGGCGTTTAGGGGTAGCCTACCAGCAACCGCAGCGCGGCTAAGCTGGCTTGGAGGCGCCGTCCCGTGTATGACCTCGCCAGCCGTCCGACGGCTGGATTGAGCACCAGTCTTCTAAGCCGGCGGTTACAGGTTCGATTCCTGTCGGGCGCGCCATTGAAATCAACGGGTTATTCTTCCCAGAGGTCTATGGTCTCGCTCGGTCCGGAATTCCCTCCGGAATTGGCGGCGTCGAGGTCGGTGGCTCTAATGCTCATTCTGTAAGCCGTGCTGCTTGCCTGTCCGCGGAAGATTTTTACCGCAGGGTGACCCTTATCGCGCCGCTCGTTCATAATTCGTTTGAGTTCAGGGATCGAGTCGTCTGGGAACCGCGATCCGAGAATTACTCCGGTGAGCGCTTCAGGAGAGAACGCAAGCAGACGGTTCTTGATGCCGAGCATGACGATGCGACACTCTCGTTCATCTTTCCAAGCTCTCCCCTTGTGTCGTATCACCGCGTCGATATCTGCATCATCTCCGATGGGAAGGTCCAGGGTCGGAATCTTGTCGGTGTAGATAACGGGTTGAGACGCGATGAATGTGCTTACATCGTTTGAGGGCTTGAACTGCAGGCAGAGCCCTTTGTATGAATTCGCGTAATGTGCCCACATGAGAGGGGCTCTTGCATCTGGCGTGAAGCAGTGGACCCCGTGATGCGATGTGTCAAACATTGCCTTAAATTCTTCTTCGGGATTTTCAAGCATCCTTCTTACAAGCGCTTCAATCTGTTTCGCCTTGAAATCCGGACGGAAGGTGCCCTTTCCGTGTAGTTTATCGAACGCGATTGCAAGGTCTTTGCGCAATTGCTCCAAATTTCCGAATCCGATTCGATACTTGAACTCAAATGGATCGTTGAATTCTGCGGGGTCAGTTAGGAATAGATTCGAATCGACAAGGATCGTGCGCAGCTTCAGAAGTGAAAAATTGTCCTTGTGGTCAAACTGTAGATACTTGTATAGGTGGCGAGGGTGCCCGTGGAGCATGCGCCGACGCACCTGCCAAGCAGGCAGAGAGGCTGCTTCCTCGTTGTATGCTTTGTGCGAATCGGGCATCCGTGCGTCTCGGAGCTTCATACGCGTCGGGGCGCCAGGGCGGTGCGGGTCGGACATGCGGGGAACCATGCAATGGGGCGTACCGAATTATGAGCTAACAATCGCCATCATGGCTTTATGTGCCCTTTGATTGATCTACGATGGGGAGCGAGTGATCGTAAAGATGCATCATTGCATCCGTCTTGTGACCACTAGCCAGCTTCTTGTCGCCCCTAGTGTCGGTCACGCCTCGATGCTTCAGGCTGTGTAAGCCGAAGCGGTCGTCCTTGCTCAGGATCCCATCCTTCGCAGCATTGCGCATCGTGCGCTGGGCGCAGAAGAATCTGGACTTGCAATTACGCCAGTGGCTCTGAGATCGATGAAGCACAAGGATGTTCGAGTCCTATTCCTCGGTGGCCGATATTGGCAACGTCCTGAGCTAGCCTGAGGGGCGCCATCTCATCCAAGGGTGCGGTCATGAACGAGGACGACAGCTCCGTGCCGTTTGAACTCAGGGCGATAAATGCGAGCGCCGTGGGAGAACTCCTTGGGCTGACGCCTCGATCCGTTCTAGAGACCGTAGCGTGTCGCCCAGACTTCCCGATACGCCTGACCATGCGCCCAGCCACTTGGGTGGCTGGAGAGGTGTTGAAGTGGCGAGAGACTAACCGATACGGTCAGCGAGCTCGTCGGCGTCGCAAGCCTTAAGTCAGGTTGCGCAGCCGGAGCCCTTGGGGGCGGTTCTCAAGCCCTTCTGGATCGCGACGTGAAAGTGACCTCGCTCGTGCTCTGAAGGTGGAAGGTGCCCAATGGATCGCGCTACCGCCTCGATCAGCCGTCGGCTGCCCTTCTATGCGTTCGTCATGCGCGGGAAATGCGTTTGCATCGATTTCGGATGCTTTCGTAGTGCCCATTTGCACTTGCACGCCGTCGCCAAGCTGGCAGCAGTATGCCTGTGATCGGAGACGCAAGTTCTCGTCGGGTAGGCCGATATCGCTCCAGATGTCTAAAAAATGGAGCGGAGAACATGGACGATCAGATGACGTGCCCGATGTGCATGGGGCGCGTGCCAGGCGGCGCGATAGTCTGCCGAGGGTGCAAGGCTAGGATTGAGTACGGCAGCCCTGACTGGGCGTCTCTGTTGGTCTTGATCTGTTCCATTTCTTTCGGAATCTGGTCCGGCACCGTCCTGGCATGGTGGATCGGCTTGGCCGGCGGCTTGGTCTTGTTCGGACTTGGCTCTGCTGCGCTCGAGCACCTGTTCCGTAACCGTGTCGTCTTCTGCCTCAAGTACTGAGCACGGTCTGAGGTCCTGGAACAAGTCGATCTAGTGGCCGATAGGCGCAGTGGCGCCGTCAGAAGTCATCAGGATCATACGGCTCGAGATGTGGCGTCGCTCCGGCTAGGCCGAGCGCTTCATTGAGCGCGTCCATAGTCGTCCAGATCCCGCCGCTTCCGTCATAAAGGAAGCGGATACCGCACCCATTGGCCCATCGGATCACAGTGGCAAGCCTAGGCTTCTTGCCTGGCTGGCAGAGTTCCTGCAGGTCGTGGAACTGAAGAATCGCTTTGTTCAAGCGGATAGCTCATCTGGCGGGGAACGTGCGCCCTTCCTTCAGGCATTGGGACAGTCTTTTCTCAAGCGCGTAGGAATCGCTCTGAAGCGCCTCGAGCCCTGTGCAAGCGCGTCGATCGTGAAGCTCAAACTGTGCATGAAGATACATCCCTCCCACGAGAAAGGAGGAGAACAGCGACAGGGAAATGGGCAGCCATACAGGCGCTTCTACGTCCAAGATGTTCAGGATGTCCAATACGGCTCCGCACGCATCGTTGTCTGAGTGTGCCTAACCCTCTCAGAGCCCGGGTGTGGATGCCAGTCAGGACAATCCTGACACTCTCGCGGGCTGATGGCTGATGGCCGATGCCGAGCTGAGGCTGGAAGTAAATAGGGAAGGGGCTAGTCCGACGTTGACCATTGCAAAACAATGGCTTACGAGCATCTTTAGCCTTGGCTGATGGACTCTTGCTGACGAGGTGAAGTGTCTGAAGATTCGCCAAGTCCTGTTGCTCCCACCTTGCCTAAGGGGGGGATTAGCGCCTAATCCGCTAACCAAATGAGCTAGGCGATATCGATGAACGCAGTATCTAAGGACTCACAAATGGTTGGGGATGAAGAGAGTCCAGATGGGCTTGGGACTGAGCAAGATGTCACGTCATTGAGTACGTGTTCGCAGAACGCTCGCGACACCGACACCGACACCGACACCGACACTGGCACTGGTAGTCCAGGGAACGCCAACGCAGCCGGGGACGCTTCGTCTGTCGAAGAGTTAGAGGATAAGACCATCGATGGGACGGAAGACGTCACTGACCAGGCTGTCGGACAAACTCCTAGGAAGGAGCCCGAAGAGAGCGAAGTGCAGAAGACCGTTAACCAGACCAGTGGTGTGAGTGCTCAGAGGAGCGACGAGACCGTTCATACCGCCATTCACGAAGCGCTTGGCGATGCTCTTAAGAAGGCCCCCGACGCTCCTAACGGGGGAAAGCGGTTGTTCTAGAGCAAGTAGAGGCGAAGTCCCTTTTCTGCACGGATGGCCTAGGGCGATTGTCATCGCTGAGGCGCGGGATTGGGGCTCCTTTTTGAATGTTGATGTAAGCATTGCGCATTGCTTACGATCTCACGGCGTCCAAGGGGCCTGGAACTAAAGCGGAGCGGAATCAGTAGCGATTAGGGGGGGCTGTGGTCCATGTTCCTCCCAGCTTCATCCATTTGCTCAGTCAACAGCATTAGGGCCTGTGTGATGGCGGCTTTAAATACTGGGCCGCCATCTTCGGCATGTTTCTCTGCAATCCTTGGAAGCAGGGCGTTCCAAATGCGAGACAACTCGCTTTGGTCCGATGGGAGATGACGGTTACTCGAAGGCAGTATTCAAGCGCCTTCAAGTAGCCGCGTTGTGCCTCAAGTTGCGTCTCGCATGCGAACAGGCGCTCAAGCATGTTTTCAGTTGCCGTCGTCATAGTTGATGATGGACAGGCGCTAGGGAGCAAGCCATAGTCGTCGCGGGCTCATGGACTCGCGTTATGAGCATCCTCAACGTTTTGCTTAGACCTGACCACCTAGTCGTGGCGGTCGATACCCTGGCGGAAGATGCCCGCCAGGTGCTCATTCGGCAGGTGCAAAGCTGTTGCTGATCCCTCAGCACAACCTAGTGCTGGCCACGCGCGGCTCTACCCAGTTCTTCCTCCGCATCTACGAGTTGGTCCTGCAGGCCAGCTTCCGCGCGGATTTCACGATGGAGCAACTCTCCACCGAGCTGGGCCTCGTGATTGACCAGCTGTGGCCGAACTACGAGAAGGCGGTAGCCGAGGCGGGTCTTCCGCGCGAGCAGCTCGGAACCGAGTTGGTGTTGGGTGGTTGGTCGCCGAAGAACGGCCGGATGATGGCCACGGCGTATGCCAAGAGCGACAGCCAGCGCTTAACCGTGGTCCAGCCGATCGTGGGGCAGCTGGCATCGCCTGGCGAGCCCCTGCGGGCCGCGACTCCTAGCATGCTGCAGGTGGATCTGATGGCCTATGCGCGGCTGCAGGCCGGCTACCTCAACGAGCAGACGGGCCGACAAGTCGCCGGCGGCCGTCTGCTGATCGGGTTCCTACAGCAGGGCCAGGCTGAGGTGAAGGACCTTGGAGCAATCTAGATGTTCCATGCCACCGGCTGGGCTCGCCGAGGCGTACCGGATCTTTGACGACAAGCGGCAGCCGTTCTACGAGTACCGACTGGCTGTCTAGTCTCGCTGTCCCTATCAGGCGTCCGGAAGCACTTCGTCGCTAATGTGCTTCGGGTATGGCAGGCCTAGACTGCGAAGGATAGGTGCGTAGTAAAAAGGAATAACATTATCAAGCTTATCTGGCTCGCATCTTTCGAGGGTCGGTGTTGACTCCGGTTCCTGTCGAAGAATGTTCCAGCTGGCCGTTCGGTAGTTCCCGGAGGCATCTAATGCGGTTACGAAGAGTCGTTCGCCGATGATTTTAAGAGCGTCAATTCCCTTGGAAGCGCTGTATCCACGCAGGTCCCTGATCCAGGCTTCTCCTATTGTCACAATGACTCGGGCCTTTGTTGCGATCATCCTCTCGGCCGCGCTTCTCCAGAATATGTACTTATCAACGCGGTCGCTGAAGTGCAAGGACAACATGTCGACTGCACGCATGTCATTCCCGTAGAAGAACATCATTTGGACATGATGTCCATCGCGCTCAAACGTCGATGCCGCCATCTTGCATAGAACATCGAATGTCTGATCCATGGTTTTGGCCTCAGTCATTTCGCCTCTGAATGATTCTGACATCAGCATTAGTTCTTCAGAAACTTCATTGCGATTCACTTGCAATTTTTTTGTTCTCTGTGAGTGTATTGAGAGGTCGGAGAGCTTCAGGTAGCTGATTCTGCGAGCATCGTCTTTGGCGGACTGCAGCTCTGCTGGATTTGGAATGTTGGTGTTTAAGGTGGATCCTGTGAGTGACGAAAATTCCCTGCATAGCTCGTGAAGAGTGCTGTATATATAGTTAAATGCATGCAATAGTTCCCAGTCAGGAAGCGAATTGGCAACCCATCTGCGTTCAATTCTTACGGCGGAGGAGTTGATCATCCCTGATGGGAGGGATTTCTGAGCAAGTCTGACGAGTCGTTTTGTCCCCGCCTGAAGAAGCTCACTTCGGTTGGTGGATATCTTGGTGTCATTCTCAATAAGGTATGACCAGAATAGTGTCAGATCCAGTGAGCTATGGAGATCCAAGTCACCCTCTTTTTCAATTCTGTTTCGCGAATCCTTTGCCCAGTTCATTACGCTGTCATGCGCCCATCCTGCAGTAATTGGTTTGTACCAAGATTCAAAGCCCTGGATGGAATCTTTGTGCTTTTGGACTATGAAGGTGACTGTGCGGGATGTCTGTAAGAACTGATTTAGGTTTAGTCGAAAAAGCTCTGGCTCCATGTAGGTTTCATGGCAGCGCTCAAGAATTAGCCAGAGATCTTTTAGGCGTTTTTCCCACGGTTGCATAATTTCCTCTCCCCTTGCTGCTTCACTTGTTGGCAGTACAAGGGTATCTCGAAATCCAATGAGTTACGCATATGCCTATTGCTCGCGGTCGTACAGGTGAACAGGCGATGTTGCAATCTATTGGTTGCGCTTGCGCTTGCCGGTCAGCACCATACATGGCAGCTCTTCGAATGAGAGCGTGTAACTGAGCGACATCACGTGCTGCTGCATGTCCGAGGCGGGTGTACATTCCAAACAGGTACGCGCAGGTCGACGGTCCCGGCGGCGTGGTCCCGAACAGTTGGGACGGTGATCGATTCCTTGTCGCAGCCCTTGCGACCGGCAGTCGTATCCTCGCGGCCATGCTTCCCTCGCACGGCAAACAAGGCTTCCGCTCAGCACCACCACCCTTTGGCTGGGTCCAGATGGGGGAGGGATGGGTGCTGTGGTGGGGCGGCCGGCAGATCGCCCAGGTTTCGCCGGCGAAGGGGCGCGGGGTGCGTGTGCACCTCGATGCCCGGAAGATGTGGCAGACCAAGGACGTATGGGCGGCGAGCGTCGAGCAAGGCAAGCGCTACGCCGAGCGGTGGTGCGCTGCCAGGCTCTACCCCGAGATGCGCCTGCGAGCCGCTGTGGCTCGTATGGTGGACGGCAGCCCGAGAGAACCTCTACCTCCGCCGCCCGGCCTGCCGCCGACACCCGAGCAGCTGCAGCAGGCTCGCCGCTTGGCCGAGGCCGGATTGAAGGAACTGGAGCGGGTCAAGGAAGCGCTGGAGCCACGTCGGCCGCCAGCGGTGACCAAGCCCAGGGTTAAAGACCCGATGAAGGCTTGGCTTAGGACGGGTAGGGCTCAGCCGAGGGGAGGGCAACTCGGCTCGCAAAGGGCAACTCGCGGCTTTCCCACCTGATGGGAAATGCTGGACCATCACCGACATCGGACGAACTGGCCCTAGCTACGAAGATCTGCAGACGGACTAGTCCGGCTCCCGGACATCTCCGCCTCACGGACTACTTCTTTCTTCGACGTACAGTCGCAGTCTTGGCAGCAGACTTGGTTGGCTTCGTCGCCAAGAGTTTTTCGAGACGCTCATCAGCATCAGAAACGAGCGGTCCGAAGAAAGTTGCCTTCGGGAAGACCGGCATGGGTGGGGGCACGTACCGCGACCGCTGCCACCATGCCTCAAGATCGGCGGTATGGATCCGATCGGACTTCGCGCTTTGCCCCAGACGCATCGCACTGAGTTGCCCATCGTTGATCGCTCTGCGGAGGGTTCGTGGGTGGCATGCACAAAGCTCAGCTGCCTGAGCGAGCGTCATCAGCTTGTCAGCCAGATCCATCAGCCCTTTCCCCTTCGTTGGTCATAGCGCCTCAGGCGGGCAAGAGCCTCTTCCACCTGCGCAGACCTTGGGGAATAGATGGAGTGTTGGAGCCAACACGCCCACGCGTGGTCCAGTCGCTGGCGTTGTGAATAGCCCGATAGAGTTCACTCTTCTCATAAAGCTGCTTGCCCATGAAGTTCCTAGGGACAAGGCCGAGATCGGGAGCGTTCTTCCGGAACTGGCCGGACGACACGCCGCAATAGTGGGCGGCCTCGTCAACGGTGAGCCACACCTTGCCCGAAATATCGAAACGAAGGACCGCCAACTGCTGGCGAAGAGCTTTGATCTCGTCCTGCAGGGAAATGTCGGGTTCATGAGTGTCCATCTAGATCTCCACCAACGTGTCCCCGACCACCCTGCCACAGTGCGGGCCGTGCCGGAACCCGAGAAATCGGCCAACGGACTTTTAGGGACAGCCGTCGCAAAAGCGAGTCAGTTAGCGAGTCAATGGGGGCTATTTTTAGGAATATGTGTCGTTATATCAATATCTTGCGACAGAAATTCGGTTGCATCACGGCCACCATTGCAGGCAATGACTCCGGTCATCCAGGAAGGCACCGCTGAGCGGCGCCTTTTTTGTTGCAGAACCTGATGTCCTACCTGGACTTCGCGCCCTGGGAACGGGCTGCCTCGCGGTCTGCAGCTACCTGTGCGGCAACCGCGGCCGCGTTGGCAGCACGCTCCACTGCGGCGCGCTCTGCGTCGAACCGGGCCTGCCGCTGGGCGCTGTAATTGCGCTCCAGTTCCAGCGAGGCAGTGAAGCTGTCGGGGTGCTTTGCGGCACACGCCTGCTGCACCAATTGCACGGCGCGGTCGGACAACCCGGGTTGGATGTTGCCGAGCAGGCAGTCGGCGTACGGTACGGGTGCGGCTGGGCTTGCGGCCAGCGCGGCAATGATCATGGCATTCAACATGCGAACCTCCTTGTGTCAGTGTCGACGGAACCCGGGACGGGCCCGGTCCGAGTATGGGCTGGATAATGGTGCGGGGTTGCTACTCAGGCCGGATATCCCGGCACACCAGTTCCGCCAGCCCGCGGAAGGCGAAGAACAGCCCTTCGACCACGCCGTCATCCAGATGCCGGTCCGGTGTTGCCATTGATCGGCAGCGATCGGCGGCGTGCAGCATCTCTGCCACGGTCAGCATGCCGACGGCCGCGCGCTCCACGCGTGACAGCGCCAGCCTGCGCCCTGCGGGAAGGCTGATATCAGGCCAGGGCTGGCCGTCTGCACCTTCGCCCGCGCGGATGCGTTCGAGGCAGCCCAGGAACGTGCTCAGTTCGGGCGCAGGGTTGTCATCGTCGTCGTTGATGCTGGCGGCATATGAGGCATAGGGCGGACCTTCGGTCATCTCGGCTTCCTCGGCTCTGGGGTGGGAATGCCACCGCGCAGAGCGGGTGGCGGACGGTGCGTGGCTGCAAGCCGGGATGAAGTATCGCCATTGACCGGCGGGCACGAAGGCCCCCACGCACCGCCCGCCATAAAGGCCGACGGATCACCCGCCGGCACGGTCCGGAGACAGTGCCGACGGGTGAGCGCAAACAACAAGCGATAACCTCATCACGGGCTTGCAGGCCCGGTGCCACCCGTTGTCGGTGGCGCAGCATGGTGTTTACGCCTGCGCTTGGATTTCAATCAGGAATTTCCGGAAGGACATGCGGAATCCAGACGCGCGACGATGGTGGCGCAGGCCTGACTTGCGCAGCAAGCGTCAGTACACGACGCATTCGTTTCCGCGTCTGGTGGATCGCGCTGGAAGATGCCGCAAACCGCACATTGCGATGCGTCTGCCGTGAACCTGCGCGTGTAAAGCTGGCTTCACTTTTGCCATCAATACCCCCTGTACGTGCCCGTCATACCCGCCGCATTTCGGTGCAGGTGCGACGGGAGCGGCGTCCTTGGCGGTTCAAACGCGACACGTGGCGAGGTGCTCGCGGTATGGGCGGGCCGTGTCGGGTGCGATTCGCGGCAGGTCCATCCACGCATGGCGTGGATCTGCGCATCTGGCAGCCGCCGACACCCGCGTTCGGGGGCTATGCTGGGCATCTTTTCTGGGAAGGGGCGCCCAATGCGCTTGATCGTGCTGTCGCTGTTGTTGTCCGTTGTATCTGCCACACCGTTGATGGCCGCCGAACCGGCACCTTCGCCGGCGGCCGCCTCACCGTTGGTCATCGGCGAGACCTTCACCCTCCAGTCCAAGGCGCTGGGCGAGACCCGCCGCATCAACGTCTATCGTCCACAGCCGTGGGGACTGGACCCGAAGACGCCGCTACCGGTGCTGTACATGCCCGACGGCGGCCTCGGCGAGGACTTCCTGCACGTGGCCGGGCTGGTGCAGGTGCTGACGGGCAACGGCAGCATGCGTCCGTTCCTGCTGGTTGGCATCGAGAACACCGAGCGCCGCCGCGACATGACCGGCCCCAGCAATGTCGCGGAGGATCGCAAGATCGCGCCGCGCATCGGTGGCTCGGCGGCGTACCGTGATTTCCTGCGCGATGAACTGATGCCGCAGGTACGCCAGCGCTATGCGACCACCGATGAGCGGGCACTGATCGGTGAATCGCTGGCCGGGTTGTTCGTGATCGAGACGCTGTTGCAGGAACCGGCCTTGTTCAACAGCTATATCGCGCTGGACCCCAGCCTGTGGTGGAACCACGGCGCCTTGCTGTCTGGCGCAGGCAAGCAGGTGCCGTCGGTTGCGCGCAGCGGCGTGCGGCTGTTCCTGGCCAGCAGTGGCCAGCCGGAACTGGCTGCCTCGAGCGCACGCCTGGCGGCGGTGTTGCAGCAGGCATCGCCGGCAACCCTGGTGAAGTACCAGCCGCTACCGGAAGAGACCCACGCCACGATCTACCACCCGGCGGCGCTGCAGGCGCTGCGCACACTGTTCCCGGCACCACCACCGGCATCGCCCTGAGGGGTTTGGCGCGACCCGCACGCTGCTGCAGGTGCTTCCGGGTGAAGGGCCGTATACCGGCGGCTGACGGCCGGCTCCATCCACGCATGGCGTGGATCTACTGGCAGCATTTTCCGTTCACGCAACGGTGCGCATGGCAGTAGATCCACGCCACGCGTGGATGCACCGGTAGATCCACGCAATGCGTGGATGGCAGCCTCAGGCCGCGCTTGCCTGCGGCGCCGGCATCAGCGCGGCATCGGCGGCATGGCGGAAGCACAGCCGGATCGCATCCAGCAGCTCGCTCATGTTGTAGGGCTTGGGCAGGAAATGGATGCCGTCGTGCAACTGCGGCAGCACGGCATGCTGGTCCATGCCGGAGGTCACCAGGATCGGCAGCTGCGGGTACAGGCTGCGCACGCGGTTGGCGGCCTCGATGCCGCTGACCAGGCCGAGATTGACGTCGGTGAACATCAGGTCGAAGCGCTCTCCGGCGGCCAGCAGGCCCAGCGCAGCTTCGGCGCTGCTGACGCCTGCGACGTGGCAGGCCTGGCTCTCCAGCGCCATCCGGCTCAGTTCACGGGTTTCCTCGGCGTCTTCGATCAGCAGGACGCGTGGTTCAACGTGGCGCTTGGACAGCAGCATGACGCAACAACTCCGGACGGCAGGGCATGAAAGGCGCGCAAGTATGCGCAAGCCCCCAGTGAGCCCCGCGTGCAGGATCGGCTAAGCCGGCGTTACAGCGCCCGGTTGCGCTGGGTCCGCACATGCCAGGCCAGCGCTGCCACCACCAGCAGCGCGGTGCCGATGCGCAGGCTGGTGGCCTGCCAGCCCAGCGCAACGGCGTCGTCGAGGCTGAACACATTCCAGGCCAGGTTCATCGACACGTGCAGGGCCAAGCCGCACCACAGGGTGTTGCCGTCGAGGTGGTCGAGCCAGGCGAAGATGAATCCGCCGAACGCGATCACTACGCCGACGAACAGGGCCACGCCGCCGCCGTCGAAGCCGCCGAAGCCCAGCCAGTGCACCACGCCGAACAGCAGGGCCTGCGGCAGCGCGAGCAACGGCCAAGGGCCGCGCACGATCTTCGCCAGCAGCACGAAGCCCAGGCCTCGGAACAGCACTTCTTCGGCCAGCGGGAACAGGACCGCCAGCATCGTGGCGTCCAGCGTCGTCAGCGCCGTGTTGGGCGCCCCCAGCAGGGCCAGCCCCAGCCAGCACGGCAGGCTGGCCAGCAGCACCCACAGCGGGGCACACATGCCATTTCCGCGCAGGCCGAGGCTGGCCAGCAGGCCCACACCGCGGGGGCGCAGCAGCGTGGCCAGCAGCAGTGCGACCAGCACCGCCAGCGCGTTGTCCAGCAGGCTGCCACCGTAGGGCATGGGCAGGGCGGGAATCGGCGCGCCCAGCGCGGCACTGATGTCACGCACGTTCAGGCCGAGGCCAACGCCCAGCAGTACCAGCAACAGGCGCATGACGGTGGGAATCGCGTCGCGGGCAGTCATCTGCATTCCTTGCAGCTGGGGCGCAGGCAGTCTGCAGGGCGGGGGATGGGGTGGCACGCGCCGGAAGTCCCTGTGCCATCGGTCATGCGTTGCCGCACAGTCATCCGCACACAGGTACAGTCGAGGCCAGACCGACAGGAGCAATGCGAATGCTGTGCCCCGTGTGCAAGACCCAGACCCTGCAGATGGCCGAGCGCCATGGCATCGAGATCGACTACTGCCCGAGCTGCCGTGGCGTATGGCTGGATCGTGGCGAACTCGACAAGATCATCGAGCGCGCCACCGACGGTGCAGGTGCCGCCATGCCGCCGCCAGGTCCTGCGCCGGTGCAACCACAGGCCGCGCCGCCGCCGGTGATGCATCGCGACACCCGTCATCTCGGCCAGCGCCATGATGACAACCGAGGCCAGTACAGCCAGGGCTACAAGAAAAAGAAGAAGGAGAGCTTCCTCTCCGAGCTCTTCGATTTCTGACGCGGCTCAGGGCCGGCGCAGGATGAACTCGCGGTCGCGGCTGTCGCCGACGATGAAGTCATACTCACCAACCTTGCTGCAGCCGTAGCGCGCGTAGAAGCGCTGCGCACCAAAGTTCTCTTCCCACACGCCCACCCACAGGGTGCGGCGCTGCGGCTGGTCCAGCCAGGTCATGAAGGCATCCATCAGGCGCGCGCCGTGGCCGCCGTTCTGGTGGCTGGCCAGGATGTACAGCCGCTTCAGTTCGATGTCGCCTTCGCGTGCTTCGGCATGCGGCAGGGTGTTGGCGCCGGCGGCCAGGTAGCCCACCACGGTTTCACCCTCCAGCAGCAGCCACACCGCGCTGCGTGGGTCGGAAAGTTCCGCGCGCTGCGGCTCGGTGCCGTAGTGATCCTGCAGGAAGCGGTGCAGGTCCTGCGGCGGATAGGAATCGCCCCAGGTTTCGGTATAGGTGGCGATGGCGATCGCCGACAGCGCGTCGACGTCGGCGAGGGTGGCGCGGCGGATATGCAACGACATGGTGCAGCCTGCAATGGAACGTGCGGCAGTGTAGCTGGCCCCGGCGGTTGCCGGGGCTGCCTGCTGCTCATGATCGGCTGCTCAGAACCACATGCGGATGCCGGCGACCCAGCGTGTGTCGCGTGCATGGTCGCCCGCATAGTCGGCGGTATCGCCGAAGGCGCGTTCGTGGCTGATGCCGATGTACGGCGCGAAGCGGCGATTGAACTCGTAGCGCAGGCGCAGGCCGGCTTCGACCTTGTTGAGGCCGCGGCCGATGCCGTGCTCCGGTTCGTCCTTGCTGGCCACGGTCGCTTCCAGCAGGGGCTGCAGGATCAGCCGGTTGGTCAACAGCACGTCGTATTCGATCTCGGCCTTTGCCATCAGCTGGCCACCGGAACCGGCATACAGCGTGGCCGAGCTTTCGAACTTGTACGGCGCCAAGCCCTGGATGCCGATCGCCGCCCAGGTGCGTGAATCGGCGGGGCGGAAGTCCTGGCGTACGCCAACCAGCACGTCCCACCATGGCGAAATGGCGCGGCCATACAGTGCTTCCACGCCTGATGATTCGGTGCGGCCTTCACTGCGTTCGCCATCGGTGCGCAGCCACAGGCGGTTGATGTTGCCGCCGATCCAGCCGCTGGCCTCCCAGGCCTGGCCGTTGCTGTTCTTTCCATCCCAGTGCTCCAGGCGGTCGATCAGCAGCAGGCTGTTGATCTCTGGTGCGTGTTCCATCGCACCGTGTGCGATGGGCGGGAAGGCGGCGGCACGGTCGGCATCGGTGGGTACCGGGATCGGCTCGCGCGGTTCGGTGGACGTGGGCGTGCCATGGCCCATTGCCGAGTGATCCATCGCGCCATGGTCCATCGCACCGTGATCCATCTTCGAATGATCCATCTTCGAATGGTCCATCTTCGAATGATCCACGTCGGCCGCTGGCGTGGCATCGGCAGGAGGTGAGTGTGCTGTCATGTCATGGCCGGCATGGGACTGCGCGAATGCGGGCAGCGCGGCCAACAGGCCGAGGGTCGACAGGCTTGGGGCAAGCAGGGAACGGCTCATTCTTCGATCCTCACTTCGCGCATCATGCCCGCTTCCATGTGGTACAGCAGATGGCAGTGGTAGGCCCAGCGGCCGAGGGCATCGGCGCGTACGCGATAGGTGCGGCGTGTACCGGGCGGCATGTCGATGGTGTGCTTGCGCACCTGGAATTCACCCTGCGCGCTTTCCAGGTCGCTCCACACGCCATGCAGGTGGATCGGGTGCTGCATCATGGTGTCGTTGACCAGCACGATGCGCATGCGCTCGCCGTAGTTCAGGCGCAGCGGTTCGGCACCGGCGAAGGGAATGCCGTCGAACGACCAGGAGAACTTTTCCATGTGGCCGGTCAGGTGCAGCTCGATCTCGCGGTTGGGCTCGCGGCCATCGGGGTCTTCGAACAGGCTGCGCATCGCACCATAGGTCAGCACCTGGCGGCCGTTGTCGCGCAGGCCGATGCCGGGGTCGTCCAGCTTGGGCTCGGTGGCCGAACTCTGCATGTCCACCAGCGGATTGTTGCGCTCGCTGGCCGGATGCTCTGGCGCTTTGCTGGCGGTATTGCCGCCACCATGTGCGCCGTGGCCCATGCTGGCACCGCAGCCGCCTTCCATGCCCTTCATTGCTGCCATGTCGTGGCCGCCGTGGCCGCCGCTGCCCATGTCGTGGCCCATGTCGCTCATCGTCAGCAACTGGCGCGGATCGCGCGCGGGAATCGGTGCCTGCAGCCCATGGCGCACGGCGAGGGTGCCGGCGGCATAACCAGTGCGGCCCATGTCCTGGCAGAAGAGGGTGAAGGCATCCTGGCCGCTGGGTTCCACCAGTACGTCGTAGGTTTCGGCCGGGGCGATGCGGAACTCGTCGATGCTGACCGGATGGATGTACTGGCCGTCGGCGGCGACCACGGTCATCTTCAGGCCGGGAATGCGCACGTCGAAGTAGGTCATCGACGCGCCGTTGATGAAACGCAGCAGCACCTTTTCGCCACTGCGGAACAGCCCGGTCCAGTTGCCGGCCGGCGCGGTACCGTTCATCAGGTAGGTGTAGGTGTGCGCGTTGATGTCGGAGATGTCGGTCGGGGTCATCCGCATCCGGCCCCACATGCCGCGGTCGGACAGCGCCGCCGACCAGCCGTCGCGCTTCGCGTCACGCAGGAAGTCGGGCAGGGTGCGCTTGTAGTAGTTGTCGTGCTCGGCGAGCTTCTTCATGCGCCGGAACAGCGCGCCGGGATCCATGTCGGTCCAGTCGGACAGCATGATCACGTGCTCGCGGTCATACCGGTACGGCGCCGGTTCGGCCGGGTCGATGATCAGCGCGCCGTACAGCCCGGCCTGTTCCTGGAACAGCGAATGGCTGTGATACCAGTAGGTGCCGGACTGCTTGAGGTCGAAGTGGTAGTGGTAGGTCTCGCCGGGGCCGATGCCGTTGAAGCTCAGGCCGGGCACGCCATCCATGTTGGCCGGCAGCAGGATGCCGTGCCAGTGGATCGAAGTGGGGTGCTGGCCGAGCGTGTTGCGCACGAACAGGTCCACGGTCTGCCCTTCGCGCCAGCGCAGGATCGGTGCCGGCAGCGATCCGTTGACGGTGATCGCCGGGCGGGTGCGCCCGGTGAAGTTGGCCAGCGACTCGCCGATCGCCAGTTCGACACGGGTATCGCTGATGACCGCCGGCGCGCCGGCCAAGCGTGGTGTGGCAGAGGCGGCGGCGAGCGCGCGCTGCGGGATGCCGGCTGCGGCGATGCCGGCAACCACGCCGCCGACAGCGATGCCCTGCACGAACAGACGGCGCGACGGCATGGGCACGGCGCCCGGGCCGGGAGGAATACGGGTACTCATGGTGGTGACTCCAAACACGGAAAGGCGCCAGCGCAGGGCCGGCTTCAGTGCGCAGCGCGCACAAGGCGTGTTGGATCAGCCGATGGGAGGGCGTGAGAGCGGGGGCAGCGGCGGGGCCGGGCGGCCATCGGCAGGCATCGGCTGCGGGGCCAGGGAAAGACCGGGACCGGTCAGGAACGGCAGTGCCTGCACCGCCAGCAGCGGGTGCTGGGCGCAGCTGCGCACGCAGTCCTTGATCTGGCAGTGCGCGTCATGGGCGGGGGCCTTGGCCTGCGGCGCGTCGCCGGCGGTCATCCCGGCGTGGTGGTGGCAGTCCGCGCCGCCGCCATCGGTCATCGCCGAGGTCATCGCATGGGCCATGCGGCCCATGTCCTCGTGTCCGCTGGCCATGGCCGCGTTCAGCCCGTTGAGCAACAGGCTGAGCATGAGCACGACACGGAGCAGGGTCGAGGCCAGGGACATGGCGCTAATCTAGCGGCAAGTGGGCGGACATGCACATCCGGCTGAACCGGTGGTTCAAGGTTTGAGCCGGGCGAGGGTGCGCAATCCCCCAGCCTGGTAGCGCCGGGCCATGCCCGGCGAGCGTGAAGCGCGGTCGATATGCGGGCCGCCGGGCATGGCCCGGCGCTACCGGGGTTATCCCTCTTCGCGCACGATCTCGACCAACCTCGGGCCATAGCGGCTGAGCTTGGTGCCGCCGATGCCACCGACCCGGGCCAGTTCGTCCAGCGAGGTCGGGCGCTGTTCGGCGATGTTGCGCAGGGTGCTGTCGTGGAAGATCACAAAGGCCGGCACGTTCTGCTCGCGTGCCAGCTCGGCGCGCAGGCCACGCAGCGCATTGAACAGGGCCAGGTCCTGCGGCAGCACCGACAGGCCGGTGCGCTGCGCGCTGCGTTCGCGCCCGGCGCTGGCGCTGACCGCGTCGCGGCGCATGCTGATCTGGCGGCGACCGGTCAATACGTCGCGGCTGGCATCGGTCAGGCGCAGGCCACCGTGGCCCTCGCTGTCCACTTCCAGCAGGCTGGCGGCCACCAGCTGGCGGAACACGCTGCGCCAGGTGCGCGCATCCAGGTCGCGGCCGATGGCGTAGGTGCTCAGCTTGTCGTGGCCCTGCTGCTTGACCTTCTCGTTCTCGCTGCCGCGCAGGACGTCGATCAGGTGGCCGACGCCGAAGCGCTGGCCACTGCGGTATACGCAGCTCAAGGCCTTCTGCGCGGGGATGGTGGCATCCCAGGCCGCCGGTGGGGTCAGGCAGTTGTCGCAGTTGCCGCAGGGCTTGGGATAGGTCTCGCCGAAACCGGCCAGCAGCACCTGGCGGCGGCACTGCATCGATTCGCAGTACCCCAGCAGGTGGTCGAGCTTGGACCGCTCCAGCTGCTTGCGCTCCTCGCTGGCCTCGGACTGCTCGATCATCTGCTTGAGCAGCACCACATCGCCCAGGCCGTAGCAGAGCCAGGCCTCGGCGGCTTCGCCATCGCGGCCGGCGCGGCCGGTTTCCTGGTAGTAGCCTTCCATCGACTTGGGCAGGTCGGTATGGGCGACAAAGCGCACATCCGGCTTGTCGATGCCCATGCCGAAGGCGATGGTCGCGCACATGACGATGCCGTCCTCGCGCAGGAACCGGCGCTGGTTGTTGGCACGCACTTCCGCGGGCAGGCCGGCGTGGTAGGGCAGGGCATTGAACCCCTGCGTGCACAGGAACTCGGCGGTTTCCTCCACCTTGCGCCGTGACATGCAGTAGACGATGCCGGCCTCGCTGCGATGGCTGCGCAGGAAATCGCTCAGCTGCTTGCGGGCGTTGTCCTTCTGCACCACGGTGTAGCGGATGTTGGGGCGATCGAAGGAGCTGACGAAGTGACGTGCTTCGGCCAGGTCCAGGCGTTCGGCGATCTCGCGCTGGGTTGGCGGGTCGGCGGTGGCAGTCAGGGCGATCCGCGGAATCTCCGGCCAGCGCTCGTGCAGGACGGTCAGCTGCCGGTATTCGGGGCGGAAGTCGTGGCCCCATTGCGACACGCAATGCGCTTCGTCGATGGCGAACAGGGCGATCCGGCTGCGCGACAGCAGCGACAGGAAGCGGCCGGTCAGCAGGCGCTCGGGAGCGACGTAGAGCATGTCGAGCTCACCGGCGAGCAGTTCGCGTTCTACCCGGCCGGCCGTTTCGGCGTCCAGGGTCGAGTTCAGGAATTCGGCGCGTACACCGAGCTGGCGCAGGGCTTCGACCTGGTCCTGCATCAGCGCGATCAGCGGCGAGATGACGATGCCACAGCCGTCACGCAGCAGGGCGGGCACCTGGTAGCACAGTGATTTGCCGCCGCCGGTGGGCATCAGCACCAGCGCATCATGACCGGCAGCCACATGCTCCACGATGTCCTGCTGCGGACCACGGAAATCGTCGTAACCAAAGACGCGGCGGAGCAGGTCGTGCGCGGGACGGGAAGCCATCCGGCTAGTTTACCCCGGCGGGGGAGTCGGCAGGGCTGCGCCCTGCACCTGCCATGAGCCAGAGCAACGTCAACGTCAAGGGCAACAGCCGGCTCTGGGGTGATCCGTGGTTTGGCGGGGCGGTGTCGGATTGCGGGGACGCCGCAAGTACGTCCCTGTAGGCTTGGCCGCGGCATCCATGCCG
>Ga0308165_1002214_pt1 | contig 24112 bp, 20 predicted proteins | sample PhyWR2_FD_201032 | JGI IMG/M metagenome (GOLD analysis project Ga0308165, IMG submission 201032) | Phyllosphere microbial communities from UC Gill Tract Community Farm, Albany, California, United States - DLSLW.R2 | ecosystem: Host-associated > Plants > Phyllosphere > Unclassified | place: USA... | reverse complement strand
AGGGGACTCGAACCCCTGTTACCGCCGTGAAAGGGCGGTGTCCTAGGCCACTAGACGAAGGGGACACACAACTGAAACACATGGTGTGTATTTCAGTGCCCAGAGGTTAGATCCGAAGATCATGCCCTGGTTTCACTCAGTGCCGCCCGAGAGCCACACTGCTTAAACTTGGAGCGGGAAACGAGACTCGAACTCGCGACCCCGACCTTGGCAAGGTCGTGCTCTACCAACTGAGCTATTCCCGCAAATTGGCGTCCCCTAGGGGACTCGAACCCCTGTTACCGCCGTGAAAGGGCGGTGTCCTAGGCCACTAGACGAAGGGGACACACGTACAACATTCACTACCTAGCCGCGTTTCGCTGTGTGCTTTACGCGTTAAGTGGCGCGCATTCTATGGATGGATTGAAAGGTCGTCAACCCCCAAGGATAAATTTATTAAAATCAATGACTTCGACCTGCTTTGCGGGCTTGCGGGCAGATTGTGCGCGGCCGGGCTTTGACGCCTATATTCTGGCGCCCGACAAGACGCTATAGTTCACGCTGGCAAATGATGGCAATGTGCATCCATGCAGGGAGCGCCTATCTATATAGAAGCAAACTACCCGGGCAACTGGTCGATCAGTCCTATCCGCCGGATGGCCCAGTCACTACACTCTACTGTAAACCCTATAAAGAGGTCACACCGGTGACACCACTCATGATCACCCTGCTGGTAATAGCCGGGATCGCAATACTGATCGCCATTGGCTACATGAACCACGTGGTGGAAAACAACAAGCTTGAAAAGAAGCGCACCGAGATCGAGCTTAATGATCGTCTGCGCCGTTGCGGTGAAATCACCGAGACCTTCCCCGGCCAGTTGATGACCCCGGCACTCAAACTGTTGATCACCCGCCTGGAGCTCAACGTCAACCAGCGCCTGCTGAACCTCAACAAAGGCAGCGCAGCGCTGAAAGCCCGCATCGCCGAGCTGAATGCGCTGGTGGCCCAGGGCGAATCGATCCCGGTGAACAACCCGCCTGCGCCGATCCAGACCGAAGCCAAGGCCAAGGACGTGCGTTTCCTGCTCGAAGCCCTGCACGGCCAGGTCACCCGCGCCGCCCAGGACGGTTTCCTGCCGGCCAACGAGGCCAAGCACTGGATCCGAGAAATCCGCCATATCCTGGTGTTGCTGCATATCGAGTTCTTCAACAACCTTGGCCAGCATGCCCTGCAACAGGCTCAGCCAGGCCAGGCACGCCTGGCATTCGAGCGTGGCGTGCAGTACCTGCGTAAACAGCCGGAGCCGGCGATCTACAGCGCGCAGCTGCAACACCTGGAAGCCCAGCTGGTCCGCGCGAACTCGACGGTGCTGACCAACAGCAAGCCCGCCGAAGACGAAATCAACGAACTTACCGAAGGCCTCAAAGTGGTGGATGCCGACGCCGAGTGGAAGAAAAAAGTCATCTACGACTGATTGTGCGGTCGTGGGGCGAGCCTGTGTTGAGCGGGCTTGCCCGGCTCACTACAACCTCATGGCTTCACAAGATGCCATCACTTTGCATCTATCCCCGCGCGCCCGACTAGCGTAAAAAAGTGCCCCTTACTCCGTGAAGTCAGAGGCCCGTTATGCCCGTCGCCGTCATTGATGGACAACCGCTGCACTACGTAGACCAGGGCACCGGCCCAGTCGTCCTGCTCGGTTCAAGCTACCTGTGGGACGCCGACATGTGGTCGCCACAGATCGAGGCCCTGTCGCAACAGTACCGGGTGATCGTGCCCGAACTGTGGGGCCATGGTGAATCCGCTTCGTTGCCGGCGCAAACCCGCTCCCTTGATGACTTGGCACGCCAGGCCCTGACCCTGATTGACCAGTTGGATATTGCACAGATCAACCTGGTGGGGCTCTCGGTCGGCGGTATGTGGGGCGCACGCCTGGCGCTGCGGGCTCCCGAGCGGATCAACAGCCTGGTGCTGATGGACACCTACCTGGGCGCCGAGCCCGAGGCCACGCGCCAGTACTATTTCTCACTGTTCAAGATGATCGAAGACGCCGGCGCGATCCCCGAGCCGTTGCTGGATGTGGTGGCGCCTATCTTCTTCCGCCCGGGCATCGACCGCGAATCAGCGCTGTACCAGGATTTCCGCAAGCAATTGCAGGGTTACTCCAAGGAGCGCCTGTTGCAGAGCATCGTGCCCCTGGGTCGGTTGATCTTCAGTCGCGAAGACATACTGGAGCAGCTCCCACGCCTGGACGCCGATACCACGCTGGTGATGTGCGGCGAGCAGGACAAACCACGCCCTCCCGCCGAGTCCGAGGAAATGGCCGGGCTGATCGGCTGCAGCCTGATCCTGATTCCGGAAGCAGGCCATATCAGCGCAAGGGAAAACCCGGACTTCGTCAACGAAGCCCTGTTGACTTTCCTCGCCAACAACGCCTGACCGCCCCTCCCCTGCGGTCGCTGCCAACGTGCAGCGATCACAGGCGGAAGTGTCCCACCATGCCCTTGAGTTCCGCCCCCAACTGCGCAAGCTGAATGCTCGACGCGGCGTTGCCTTGCATACTCAACGCCGACTGATCGGCACTGGCGCGGATACTGGTGACGCTGCGGTTGATCTCTTCGGCCACCGAGCTTTGCTCCTCGGCCGCCGCGGCAATCTGCTGGTTCATCTGCTGGATCAACGACACCGCCACCGCGATGCTGCCCAAGGCACTTTCGGTTTCCAGGGCATCGCTCACCGCCAGCTTCACCAACTCCCCGCTTTGCTGGATCTGCTGCACCGAGGACTGTGCCGCGCTGCGCAAGGTGCTGACCAGTCGTTCGATTTCTTCGGTGGAGTGTTGAGTGCGCTTTGCCAAGGCCCGTACTTCATCGGCAACCACCGCAAAACCACGACCCTGCTCGCCAGCGCGGGCGGCCTCGATGGCGGCGTTGAGCGCCAGCAGGTTGGTCTGTTCGGCCACACTTTTGATCACACTCAACACGCTGCCAATATGCTGGATCTCCGCGCTCAGGCTCTCGATGCTGGCGCTCGCACTGGAGCTGGAAGTGGCCAACAACTCGATGCGCTGCAAACTCTGGCGCACGACCCGCTGACCGCTATCGACTTTTTCATCGGCGGTCTGTGCGGCTTGCGCGGCCTCTTCGGCGTTGCGTGCCACGTCATGCACGGTGGCGGTCATCTGGTTCATCGCCGTGGCGACCTGTTCGGTTTCTTCTTTCTGGCTGCTGACCTCGACATTGGTCTGCTCGGTGACGCTGGACAAGGAATGCGCCGAACTGGCCAGTTGCTCGATACCGGCTTGCAGGCCGCTGACCATCTGGCTAAGCCCGTTGCCCATCTGTTGCATGGCCTGCATCAACTGCCCGATTTCATCACGGCGGTTGACCTCCATGCGCCCGCTCAAATCGCCGGCGGCGATCTGCTGCGCCACGGCAATCACGCTGCGCAGCGGTGCGACGATCAAACGGGTGATCACCCACGCCGCTATCAACCCCACCAGCAAGGCCAGGGCCGAAGAACCGAGGATCAGCATTGAGCTTTTCTTCAACTGCGCCTGCATGGACTGGTCTTCGGCGTCGTATGCCTGGTTGACCCGGCTGACCACTTGGTCCGCCCGATCATGCAACTGTTTGTAGACCACCTTCTCTTGAGCCAGTAGCCCGGTGTACTCACCGAGTTTTTCACTGAAGGCGGCGATATGCCCGGCGACTTCGTTGAGCACGGTCTGGTAGCCAGAGTCCTTGACCGAGGTCTTCAGTTGCTCGACCTGGGCCAGGGCCTGGTCGGCTTGCTCGATCTTGCCTTGTTCGCTGGTGTCTTCATCGACTTTACGGCTCTGGTTCAGGCGTACATGAGCTTCATTCATGGCCTGCAGCATCAGGCGCGACACCTGGCTGACCTGCCCCGCCTGCTCGATAAACTCAGCGCCTTCCTTACCCTGGCTTTCCTTCAGGCCATAGGCGCCGTCATCCGCCAGCCCGGCCTGCAGCACATCCAGATTGTTCGCCACGCTGGACACCGACCAACTGGCCATTTCCAACGCCAGGTCCTTGGTCTGGGTCAATTCGACAAACTCATCGAACGCCTTGCGGTAGGCGGCCAAGGCTTCCTCGACATCGGTCATCACCGGCACGTTGGCCGCCGACTGGGCCTTGAGACTGGCCGCAAGAGCCGCCAAGGCATCGACACTTTCATGCAGGGCGTCGACGGCCTTGGGGTCGGCGTGCAACGCGTAGTCCTGCTCGATCAGGCGCACCTTGAGTAAACCGCTGTTCAGCGACGACATGGCCTTGAGCCCTTCGAAACGCTGACCAATGGTTTGCAGGGACCACACGCCGATCGCTGCGATCAACGCCGTCAGCAGCAGTACCAGGGTGAAGCCCAAGCCCAGTTTTTTTGCCATACCGAGGTTGGCGAATTGTCGTTGCACGGCCGAAATCATTGCACTTGAATCCTCTTGCAATGGCGGTTGCCATCGAGCCTTGTTTACACAGGCGAGAGTCGCAACCACAAGGCACTGAACACAAGTCGTTGGCGCCACAATAATGGCAAAAAGCTACACACTCGTCGTTTTCAGAATGGTCGAGGTCGATCTGGCGGGCCCCATGGCGCGGAACAACGCCAACGCCCGTTGATCAGCGGCATAGGCCACGTTGATGCGCAGCCACTCACTGGGCTCGCTGGTTGGGCTGAACAGCGCCCCCGGCGACAACAGAACGCCGAGCCGTCGGGCACATGCCTGCAACTGTGACCAGTCCCCTACTCCCGGACGAGCCCACAGGAACATACCGCCTGCAGGTATGGCGAACACCTCCCACTCCTCGTCCTCCAGCACCTGTAGCGTAGCTGCCATTTGCGTGTTCAGCCGCTTGCGCAAGCGCTGTACCCATTTGCGGTAGGTGCCATTTGCGAGCAGCGTGACCACCACCGCTTCGGCAAAGCGTGAAGTGCCGAAACCGGTCAGGGTCTTGAGGCTGGCCAACTGCGCGATGATCGCGGCGCTGGCACTCAGGTAACCCACGCGCAAGGCACTGCTCAAGGTTTTGGAAAAGCTGGCGACGTAGATCACCCGATCATCATGGGGCAGTGCTGAAAGGCGTGTGCAACTGGCGTGTTGCAGGTCACCGAAAACATCCTCTTCAACGATCAGGAAATTGTCGCGCCGCGCCAGCTCCAGCAAACGCTCTGCCACCGTGCGGCACAGGCTGGAGCCGGTGGGATTGTGGTACAGGCTGTTGATGAACAGGCACTTGGGCCGATGCCGCTGCAGCAGCGCTTCCAGCGCCGGAATATCCGGGCCTCCGGGGGTTCGCGGGACTTGCAGGAGTTGCACGCCGTGAAAAGCCAATTGCCGATAGAGGTTGCCGTACCCGGGCGTTTCGACCACCACGCAGTCGCCGGCCTTGAGCAGGGTGCGTATCAGCAAGTCCTGGGCATGGCTTGCGCCCGCCGTGGTGAGGATACGGTCCTGGTGGGTGGCAATGTGGATTCGGCTCAGACGCTTGAACAGTTGTTCACGCAGCGCCGGCAACCCCAATGGCGTGCTGTAGTTGAACAGGCCGGCGGTGTCGGTTCGAGTGACCTCACGAATCGCGTAACTGATGTCATCGCTTTCACGCCAGGCATCCGGCAACCAGCCGCAGCCCAACTTCAGCTCGCCCAGTGGGCTATCAACGAAGGTGCCCCATCCCCGCTCCGCACCTTCGTACCAAAGGTCCTCAGGCAAAGCGGGCGGCTGGGCCACGCTGAAACCCGAACCGGGCCTGGAAACCAGCACACCCTGGGCAACCATCCGCTCGAACGCTTCGATCACGCTGGATTGGCTGAGCAAGTTATCGAGGGCCACCTGTCGAATGGACGGTAAGCGCGTGCCGGGGCTCGCGCCACTCGAGCGAATCCATTGCGTCACTGCGCTGATGATTTGCTGCACCACCGGTACAAGGGCTTGTCGATCGATCCCTAAATCCATGCGCCACTCACTTCAACTGTCTGTTATTCAACCCGGAACAGTTAAGCACAGAAGCCCATTTAGACCGCCTGCCAATACTTATTAAATCATTGATTTTGTTGGATTATTTACCTGCTGATACACATTCTGACGGGGCACTCCGCCATCTATGGAAACGCCCCACAGCCCCCCAAACCTTTTCGAATGGAGGGCGGCGTGAGGTCCTAGATTGCGGTCGCACCACCGTCCACCGCCAAGGCTTGACCCGTGGTAAACGCCGCACCGTCGCTGCACAGATAAAGCACCGCACTGGCAATTTCCTCGACCTTGCCGATGCGACCCACCGGGTGCATGGCAGCGGCAAATTCAGCTTTGCGTGGGTCGGCTTCATAGGCTCGCCGGAACATATCGGTATCGATCACGGCCGGGCAGACCGCGTTGACGCGGATTTTCTTCTTCGCATACTCGATGGCAGCCGATTTGGTCAGGCCAATCACCGCATGTTTGGAAGCCGCATAAATACTCATCTTCGGCGCCGCGCCCAACCCCGCGACTGACGCGGTGTTGACGATCGCCCCGCCGCCCTGGGCCAACAGCAACGGCAACTGGTGCTTCATGCACAACCACACGCCCTTGACGTTGACACCCATGATCGCGTCGAACTCATCCAGGCTGCCGTCGGCCAGCTTGCCCTTTTCGATTTCGATCCCGGCATTATTGAAGGCGTAGTCCAGGCGACCATAGGCGGCAAGGGTCTGGGCCATCAATTGCTGGACATCCGCCTCCAGCGTGACGTTGCAGCGCACAAACAGCGCTTCGCCGCCGGCCTGGTGGATCAGGGCGACGGTGTTTTCACCGCCCGCTGCGTCTAAATCGGCAACCACGACCTTCAAACCTTCGGCGGCAAACGCCAGCGCGGTGGCGCGGCCAATACCGGCAGCGGCGCCGGTCACCAGAGCGACCTGGCCGGAAAACGTCATGCTCATAGAAGATGTCCTGTGGGAGAAAAAGCGGTGGGTCGAGTCTAGCCAACGCCGCGCCGGACGCGTCAGCACTATCAAACCGCCGGTTGGGGCTGCATGGATCGCAGTGATAAGGGCCACCTGGCGACTATCAGCAACACCTATCGACCGGCATTCGCGCCCTCGGTGAACCTTGCTCCCTGCCCATTGAAGGGCTATCACTTCAGGTTCATTTCCAGAAGAGTCGCCACCATGACCGCCCAGACCAACCGCCAATTCCTGCTCGCCAAGCGCCCGGTCGGCGCGGCCACCCGGGACACCTTCACTTACCAGGAAGTCCCGGTGGGCACGCCCCAGGACGGCCAAGTGCTGGTGCATAACGAATACCTGTCCCTCGACCCGGCCATGCGCGGCTGGATGAATGAAGGCAAGTCCTATATTGCGCCGGTCGGCATCGGCGAGGTGATGCGCGCGCTGGGTGTGGGCAAGGTGATTGCCTCGAACAACCCGAAGTTCGCCGTCGGCGACTACGTCAACGGTGCGCTGGGCGTGCAGGATTATTTCCTGGGCGAGCCGCGTGGCTTCTACAAGGTTGACCCGAAACTGGCGCCTTTGCCGCGCTACCTGTCTGCCTTGGGCATGACGGGCATGACCGCCTACTTTGCACTGTTGGACACCGGTGCGCCAAAGGCCGGCGAAACCGTGGTGATCTCCGGCGCGGCCGGTGCCGTGGGCAGCATTGCCGGGCAGATTGCCAAACTCAAGGGCTGCCGTGTGGTGGGCATTGCCGGTGGCGCCGACAAGTGCAAATTCCTGGTGGATGAGCTGGGCTTCGATGCCGCCATCGATTACAAAAGCGAAGACGTGCCCGCTGCACTCAAACGCGAGTGCCCCAAAGGCGTGGATGTGTATTTCGATAACGTCGGCGGCGATATTCTCGATGCCGTCCTCAGCCGCCTGGCACTGAAAGCCCGCGTGGTGATCTGCGGCGCCATCAGCCAGTACAACAACAAGGAAGCCGTGAAAGGTCCGGCCAATTACTTGTCACTGCTGGTCAATCGCGCGCGCATGGAAGGGTTTGTGGTGATGGATCACGCTGCAGGCTTTGCCGCTGCCGGGCAGGAAATGGCCGGCTGGATGGCCCAGGGCAAGCTCAAGAGCAAGGAAGATATCGTGGAGGGGCTGGAGACGTTCCCGGAGACGTTGATGAAGCTGTTCAACGGGGAGAACTTCGGGAAGTTGGTGCTCAAGGTCAGCTGACGCAGCTGAACCCAATGTAACCACTCCCCCAAAAACGCTGGCCGCAATTCGACAGGGATTGGGCGGCTAAACCGGCAGGGATGCCGGTTTAGCCGCCAGCGGTAGCAAGCGCCCCATCGCTGGCAAGTCAGCAGCGCCTACCCGTTGTTTAGGCGATTTCAGCGACAACTGCCGCCAACGCCTTGGCCGGATCCGCCGCCTGACTGATCGGACGACCGATCACCAGATAATCGGAACCCGCGTCCAGTGCCTGGCGCGGCGTCAGGATGCGGCGCTGATCGTCCTGGGCGCTGCCCGCCGGACGAATCCCCGGGGTCACCAATTGCAGCGACGGGTGCGCGGTTTTCAGCGCCTGGGCTTCCAGCGCCGAGCACACCAGGCCGTCGAGGCCGGCTTTCTGCGCCAGGGCAGCCAGGCGCAGCACTTGCTCCTGGGGTTCGATGTCCAGGCCGATGCCAGCCAGGTCTTCGCGTTCCATGCTGGTGAGTACGGTCACACCGATCAGCAAAGGTTTAGGACCGCTGCGCTGCTCCAACACCTCACGGCAGGCGCTCATCATGCGCAGGCCACCGGAGCAGTGCACGTTGACCATCCACACGCCCATTTCGGCGGCGGCCTTGACCGCCATAGCGGTGGTGTTCGGGATATCGTGGAATTTCAGGTCGAGGAACACCTCGAAGCCTTTATCACGCAGGGTGCCGACGATTTCCGCGGCGCAACTGGTGAACAGTTCCTTGCCGACCTTGACCCGGCAAAGCTTCGGGTCCAACTGGTCAGCCAGCTTCAGTGCGGCGTCACGAGTGGGGTAATCCAGGGCGACGATGATAGGAGTCTGGCAGACGGACATTGGAATGGGCTCTCAGGCAAGTCGAAATCGGCGCGGATTGTAGCGCAAGCGGCGCCGTTGCGGGATCCGATGATCGGTAAATACTGACCAACCGCCATCGGGCGGGCATTTTCTGCAATTATTTCAAAGTTGATACATTCACGACACGCCCCCAACACGCCCCTCGGCTAGCCTCGCACGCACGACCCACCGACCAGCACTTCCAGCCATGGGGCTGGGCGCCTATGCTGACCGCAACGACCAGGCAGATGATCGCATTATGCAGACCCCTTCCGTCTCTTTGAACGACGAGCAAAAAGGCGCAGTGATCGCCGATGACACACGCTGGAACACCCGCGCGCTGATCGTTGACGACGATGTGCCGATCCGTGAACTGCTGATCGATTACCTCGCGCGCTTCGGCATCCTGGCCACCGGCGTCACCGACGGCACCGCGATGCGCCAGGCCATGCAAGCCGAAACCTTCGATGTGGTGGTGCTTGACCTGATGTTGCCGGGTGAAGACGGCCTGTCGCTGTGCCGCTGGCTGCGCGCGGAGTCGGACATCCCGATCCTGATGCTCACCGCCCGCTGCGAACCCACCGACCGGATCATCGGCCTGGAACTGGGCGCCGACGACTATATGTCCAAGCCATTCGAGCCGCGTGAGCTGGTAGCGCGGATCCAGACCATCCTGCGCCGAGTGCGCGATGATCGCACCGAACAGCGCGCCAACATCCGCTTCGACAACTGGCGCCTCAACAGCGTGTTACGCCAACTGGTCGCCGATAATGGCCTGGTGGTGCCGCTGTCCAACGCAGAATTCCGCCTGCTGTGGGTGTTCATCGAGCGCCCGCGCCGGGTATTGAGCCGTGAGCAGTTGCTGGATGCAGCCCGAGGCCGCTCCATTGAGGCCTTTGATCGCAGCATCGACTTGCTGGTGTCGCGCCTGCGGCAAAAACTCGGGGATGACCCCAAGGCCCCGCACCTGATCAAGACCGTGCGTGGCGAAGGCTACCTGTTCGATGCACGGGACATCGGTTAATGCGTAACGGCTTCAACACGTTATTCGGTCGACTGTTTGGCGTGTTGCTGGTAGCGATTATCCTGGCCCACGTGCTGGCGTTCTCCTGGTTTCGCTATTACGGCCCGCCCCCGCCGCCTCAGGAAACCTTTGTCGAACAGCCCGACGGCACGATGAAGCCTCTGCCCAAGCACAAGCGCCCGTGGTTTGGCGGCCCGGTGGTGCCGCTGACGTTCCAATTCATCTCGCTGATCATTGCGGCCTGGTACGGTGCCAAGTTGCTGAGCCGTCCGATTCAGCGCCTGAGCGAAGCCGCCGAGCGCTTGAGCCTGGACCTCGACAGCCCGCCCCTCGACGAATCGGGACCGCGTGAGGCACAGCAGGCCGCGTCGACGTTTAACCTGATGCAACGGCGTATCCGCGAACAGGTCAGCCAGCGTGCGCGCATGCTTGGCGCGGTTTCCCATGACCTGCGCACCCCGCTGTCACGCCTCAAGCTGCGCCTGGAACAGATCGACGACACCAAGCTGCAGGGCCAGATGCGCCAGGACCTCGACGACATGATCGGCATGCTCGACGCCACCCTGAGCTACCTGCACGAGCAACGCACCAGCGAAGCCCGGCATTGGCTGGACGTGCAGGCGCTGGTGGAGTCGATGAGCGAAAACGCCCAGGACCAGGGCGCCGACGTGCAGTTCGCCGGCACCTGCGCGCCGCTGCAGGTGCAGCCGATGGCCTTGCGTTCGTGCCTCAACAACCTGATCGACAATGCCCTGCGCTATGCCGGTACGGCGCGCATCGAACTGACGGACAGCCGCGAGGCCTTGGTGATCAGTGTGATCGACCACGGCCCCGGCATCGCCGCTGACAAGCGTGAGGCGGTGTTCGAGCCGTTCTATCGCCTGGAGGGCTCACGCAATCGCAACTCCGGCGGTGTCGGCCTGGGCATGACGATTTCCAAGGAGGCGGCGGAACGCCTCGGCGGTCGGCTGGACCTGGAGGAAACACCGGGTGGTGGGCTGACCGCCGTGATGTGGTTGCCCAGAGTCTGAAGGGCCAACACGGACTCATGCAGGAGCAGGCAAGCCAGCTCCCACAATGATTTCTACCGGTCAGTTACAGGGGTTTATCTTCCCGCCGTCCTTGGGCATGGGTTGCGCTCCAATCCATCAACAGGCTGTAGGCCACCGCCAGCAGGGTCGGACCGATAAACAGGCCGATGAACCCAAACGCAATCAAGCCGCCGAACACGCCAAGCAGCACGATCACCAGCGGCAGGTTGCCACCACGGCTGATCAGGTACGGCTTGAGCACGTTGTCCACGCCGCTGATGATGAAGGTGCCCCACACGCCGAGGAACACCGCGTAGGTGTAGTCGCCCTTCCAGGCCAGCCAGGCCGTGGCCGGGATCCATACCAGCGGCGGTCCCATGGGGATGAGGCTGAGCAGGAAGGTGACGATACCCAGCACCAGCGCGCCCGGTACGCCAGCAATCAAGAAGCCGATCAACGCCAACAGCGCTTGCGCGGCGGCGGTGCCGATCACGCCGTTGACCACCCGCTGTACGGTGCCGGCCACCAGTTCGATGTAGTAGCCAGCACGATCGCCGATCAAGCGTTCCAACAGGCGGTGAACGAACATCGCCAGGCGCGGCCCATCACGGTAGAAAAAGAACACGAATACCAGGCTAAGGGTCAGTTCCAGAATCCCCCCACCGATTTGCGCACTGCGCGCCAGCAACCAGTTGCCGACCTGCCCCAGGTAAGGCTTGATGCTGACCATCAAGGCCGCGCCCTGCTGATCAATGCTGTCCCACATCGCCACCAGCCGTTCGCCGACAAAGGGGATCGAGCCGAGCCAGGTAGGCGCCTCCGGCAAGCCGTCGACCTGGATATCCTTAATCAACGCCGTTGCATCGCGCACGTGATCCGCGAGGTTGAAACCCAGCCACACCAGCGGCAGCGCCACCAACAGCATCCAACCCAACGTGAGGATGCCGGCGGCCAAGGATTCCCGCCCCCCCAGCCAGCGGGTGAGCAGGACCATCAACGGCCAGCTGGCAAACGCCAGCACCGCGCCCCAGAACAGCGCCGACCAGAACGGCGCCATCACCCAGAAACTGGCACCGAACAGCACCAGCAGCAGGATTTGCACCAGTAGGCGATCGTTATTGAGCATGTAGGATCTCGAAAGGAAGACTGTAGGAAGACAGCTTAGGCGAACGGCACGGGTCCGTTCGCCCTGTTACGCCTAGCGTATCAGATGCAGGTGCAGGCCCTTGGCGTCACCCGTGCCGATTTCCATGCGCGCAGCGCGCACGCCCTTGTCAACCAGCGCCTGGCGCCAGGCCTCAGCGGTCGGGCCGGTCAGGCTGACGCGCAACGTGGCATCCAGGTTCAGGCCACGGGAAATCAGGGTCAGCCAGGTGTCGTCAGGGTCGCCGCCCAGTGCGGGAAAATCCAGCTCGCCGGTGCTTTTCAACTCACGCAGTAGGGTCGCAGAGGTGGGCAACAGGTCGGCCAACGGCGCGCTGGCATCCAACTGCTCTACATGCAGATAGGCGCGGCGATTACCACGGGTGATGCCGTACAGCGCCACCAGGGAGTTTTCCTGGGGAGCCGCCAGGCGCAGCAGCAGGTATTCCTGCTGGCCGTCGGCACCCACCAGCTTGGCGTTGCCGAACACTTCATTGGCCCACAGGCTGCTTTCACCGCAATCCCGGGCCTGGCACCAGAACAACAACTGCGCGCCCTTTTCCTGCAACGCTTCACGCGTTGCCGTAAACGCGGCGCTGGAGCTGTGTTCGGGGGGCAGTTCATAGGTGATGGCGGAGGTCTGGCCGCGGGCGGTGGCCTGGCCTTCATAACGCAGTTGGCCGCTGATCTTGCGGATCGCGCCCATGGGGTAGATACGTTCTTTTTCTTCGGCGGGACGGTAGTCGACAATTTGCGAATCGACCTGACGGGCCACGGTGGGCAGGTCCTGGCTGCCCGGTACGTCGGCGGCGAATACCAGTGGGCTCAAAAGGCTCAAGCCCAGGATACGGATACATCCGTTACGCACGCTCATAAGATCAACGAGCCCTGGCCATCGGAGGTCACAGCGGTGTTGAAGTAGTTCATGGTTGACTCCCTATCAATCCGCCCAGCCTCGGCAGTTGACCGCCCCAAGTCAAGGCGCGGAGAAGAACCGATTGAAACAGTCTGCAACAAGGACCGCGCCGGACTCCTCATTCAAGTGCAAATGATGGCCGCCTGGCAGCGTGCTGACTGCAAAGGGTAGCTGGGAAAGCAATTCGGAATGTTTCGCCAGCATGCCATCCGCAGCGACCACCAATTGAGTAGGACAAGCTACGCGCCGCACGAAGGCCATCGCTTGTTCGTCGGTCAGGCGCATCGGCGAAGCCAGGGTCAGACGGCTGTCGGTGCGCCAGGTGTAACCGCCCGGCACTGGCATCAAACCGCGCTGGGCCAGCAGTTCTGCGGCTTCGCGGCTGACCGCCACTACCCCTTTCATGCGCGCTTCGACCGCTCGATCCAGGGTGGTATAGACCGGCTTGCGCTTTTCCTGCAGGTTCAATTGCGCCTGCAAAGCCATACCCAGCCGCTCGGCGGCGTTCTCACCGCTGCCTGTCGGCGGGATCACGCCGTCGATCAATCCCAGGTGGGTCACACGCTCCGGCAACGCGCCGGCCAGCACCAGGGACACGATCGCGCCGAGAGAGTGACCAAGTAATGCAAAACGTTTCCACCCGAGTTGCTCAGCGACTTGCAGCACGTCATAGACGTAATCCCACAAGGCATAACCGGCACCTGTAGGACGATGCGCCGAATGCCCATGCCCGGCCATATCCAGTGCAACGACGCGCAAGCCCTGAAGTTTCGGCGCCAGTCGCGCAAAGCTGTTGGCATTGTCCAGCCAGCCATGCAGGGCGATCACCGGCAAACCGTCCTCGGGGCCAAACAGATGGGCCGCCAGTTCGATATGCGGCAGGCTCAGGCGGACTTCTTCGACCGGCGTGCTCATGCGCAGCTGCGCTCGCGGGCTTCCCAGCGGGAAAACAGGTTCTTGATCAACGCCGCGGTGTCTTGCGGGCGTTCAAGGGGAAACATGTGGCCACCAGGCATTGTGAGCATCTCGCCCATGGGCAGGCGCCCGACGCCATTGGCGTGGTGACGCATCACCACCCGGCTTTGCCGACCGCGCACCACCGCCAGCGGCACCTTCAACTGGCGCACCTGGCCGGGGCTGGTGTGGGGCACGCCCCGGTAGATGCTGATTTCGGTGGCCGGGTCGAAGCGCAGGCGCAGGCGATCGCCCACCTGATACAGGCCATGTTGCAGGTAAGCGTCGAAGCATTCCGGGTCAAAGCCACGGAACAGGGTTTTGCCGGCGAAGTAACTGCGCGCCGCCTCCAGGTCGGTAAATTCCTCGCGACGGCCCAGGGTGCGTCCGGCCGGGGTCAAGCGGTCGATGAAACCCAAGCGCTTGGCCGCACGAATCACCCAGCGGTCCGCGCGGGTCAGCACGGGCGAATCCAGCATCACCACCCCGCGATACAACTGTGGGCACCGCATGGCCGCGTGCAGGTGCAACACGCCACCGAGGGAATGGCCCACGCCCCACACCGGCTCAGGTTGCTGTTCCAGGTGATGGATCAGCTCGTCCACCAGGTTCTGCCAGTTATCGTCCACCGGAAATCGGGGGTCGTGACCGTGCTGCGGCAGGTGGGCCACCGTATATTCCGGGGCCAGGGCGGCGAACAACTTGCCGTAGGTAGCCGAGGGGAAGCCATTGGCGTGAGCAAAAAACACGTGCTGCGACATACCGGATCCATCTACAAAAACAGAGATTGATTGTCACCATGCCCAGCCGGCACAGCAATGACTGTAACTGCCAGGAATGATGACACTCACGCAACACCTATCGCGCCGGCGGGTTCTCGCCCAGCGGCACCACCGCCATGGTCAGGCGCGACACGCAACTGGCCTTGCCCTCATCGCTTGTCAGGCGGATGTCCCAGACCTGGGTGGTGCGACCGATATGGATCGCCTTGGCCACCGCCGTCACCCGCCCGCTACGCACACCGCGCAGGTGGTTGGCGTTGACCTCCAGGCCGACGCAATAAAACTTGCTCGGGTCGATACACAGATAGGCCGCCATAGAGCCGACGCTCTCGGCCAACACCACCGACGCGCCGCCGTGCAACAGGCCGTAGGGCTGATGGGTGCGATGGTCGACTACCATGCTGGCGGTCAGGGAATCGTCGTCGAAGCTTTCAAAGCGGATATCGAGCAGTTCACCGATGGTGTTTTTCTGGATCGCGTTGAGTTGTTCGATATTCGGTTGGGTGCGCCACAGGCTCATGGAATTGTCCTTATTGGTTTTATTACGGCCCTAATCCTGCCACAGAACCGTTTCGGAACGCTCGCTCCACCGCTGGAAATATTCACCGTAAGTCGATTCGATCGCGTTGCGTTTGATCTTCAAGGTCGGCGTCAAAAAGCCGTTTTCCACTGCCCAACTGTCTTTCACCACCACCAGTTGGCGCAGGCGCTCATGCTTGTCCAGCGTCTGGTTGACCTGTACCAACCAACGTTCAAGACTGCTGCGCAGCGCTTGCGGGTCCTGTTCCACCGCCGACAATACGCACAAACCAATAGGCGCACTTAACCCATCCCCCACCACACACACCTGCTCGATACGCGCATGTTCGGCCAGGCGGTTTTCGATCGGCGCCGGGGCCACGTATTTGCCCTTGCTGGTCTTGAAGATCTCCTTCAGCCGTCCGGTCAGGCGCAGGCGGCCCTCGGTGTCCTGCTCGCCTTTGTCCCCCGTGCGCAGGAAGCCATCGGCGGTGATCGTCTCGGCGGTTTTCTGCGGGTCCTTGTAGTAGCCGAGCATGGTCGCACCGCTCCGCACCTGCACTTCCCCCGCAGGATCGATACGCACTTCAACACCGGGGCACGGCAGGCCGATCCAGCCGAGGGTTTGCTGGCCGGGGCGGCAAACATGGGAGTAGCCGCAACTCTCGGTCATGCCATACACCTCAAGCACGTCCAGGCCCAGCCGCCAATACCAGCGCAGCAGCGCTTCAGGCACAGGCGCTGCCCCCGAAAGCGCGATACGCAACGCGTCCAAGCCCAGGCCGGCGAGCACCTTGTGGCCCACACGCTTGCCGATGAACGGCAGGCGCAGCAAGGTGTCCAGGCGTTTTGCCGGAACCTTGGCGTAGACGCCCATCTGGAATTTGGTCCAGATGCGCGGCACGCCAAACAGTGCGGTCGGACGCGCCCTGCGTAGGTCCACCAGAAACGTCTCCAGGCTTTCGGCGAAAAACACTGTTTGCCCGGTGTAGATCGAGGCCATTTCCACAAACATCCGCTCCGCCACGTGGCACAGCGGCAGGTAGGACAACAACCGGTCGCCCTCACCCAAGCCAAACAACGCCGTACCACGGGTCGCGGCAAACCCCAGCGCGCCGAAGCTGTGCATCACGCCTTTGGGCAGGCCCGTGGTACCGGAGGTATAAATGATGGTGGCCAGGTCCGAGGCGGCCGGTGCCGGGTCATCCTGAATCGGCGAGGAGGCCTGCAGATCGGCCCAACTGAAATCGAACTCGCCCGACGGGCACAACGGCAGGCTGATGGTCGGCACATCCTTAGGCACACCGGGCGCCATGGCTGGCCAATCATCAAGCTTGCCGATCAACACCAACGCCGCCTCGGAATGAGTCAGCACATGGGCAACGGAATCAGCGGTGAGGTTGGGGTAGAGCGGCACCGAGACATGCCCAGCCATCCAGATCGCCAGGTCGGCAATGATCCAGTGGGCGCAGTTTTTCGAGATCAACGCAATGTGCGAGCCCTGGGGCAACTCCCGGGCGCGCAGCCAGTTCGCGGCGCAGCGAGCCTGGTGGCCAACGTCGCCCCAGGTAAGGCTTTGCACCTCGCCATCACCGACGGGCTGCACCAGAAAGGTTTGGCGCGGATGTCGCGCTTCACGTTCGAAGAAGACCTGCAACGGCAAACGAAAAGCGACGGGCATGGGACGCGCTCCTTTGTGGTCCGACGATAGCCAACCAAGCACTTGCTTGGTTGACTATATAGCACACACAAAACCGCGATAAAGCCTACGGATTCTTCACGTTGACCAGGTTCATCAGCCCCGCCAGCGGGAAATCCCCTTCCAGTTCCGCCAGGCTGGCGGTGTGCATCGGCTGTGGCTGCCGCAGGTGACCGTGCTGCAAAAAGCTGATCAGGCTGCCCACCAACGGTTGATGGCTGACCAGCAGCACGTTGTCATCGGTGTCGAGCTTCTCCAGCACCAGCAGCGGGTTGCCCTCGGGGGTCAGCCACGGCACCGTGCGGATTTCCGGTTCGAAACCTAATGCATCGCGCACCAGGTGCGCAGTTTGCTGCGCCCGCACATAGGGGCTGGCGATGATCGCGCTCAGGGGCTGGTCGATCAGGTGCGCGGCACTGCGCAACACTTCTCCACGGCCGTGCTCGGTGAGGTTGCGCTCGGCATCGGTGCGGGCATGCCCTTCGGCCTCACCGTGGCGCAGTATCCACAGCTTCACAGCTTTGGCTCTTCATCACGCACCGGATGCGGCGCCGGCGGCACGCTGTGGGCGGCTTCGCCCTCGGGCGCGCGCGGGGTCGGCCAGTCGGCGAAAGGCCACGGCTTCTGTTCGGTGTGGAAGCTGCCGAAGCGGCCGATCTGCGCCAGGAACTGGCTGAGGCTGTCGCCGAAGTTCATCAGGCCCAGGTTCGGGGCGCTGTAGACCAGGCGGTAGATCAGTTGCACCACCACCAGTGCGCCGAGCAGGAACTGCGCCACCTGCCACACCAGGGCAAACACCAGCATCCACAGGATGCGCAGGGCAATGGATTCGTACTTGGGGGCTGCTTTCGGATCGTTCATGACGCGTTCCTCAGTTGAAACCACTGGTGGAAATGAAGTCGACATCGGTCTTGGGCTCGGCGCGCATCAGCAACTCGATGACCTGGTTCAGGGTGCGGCCTTCAAACAGGATCGCGTGCAGCCCGGCGACCAGCGGCATATAGACGCCCACTTCCTGGGCCTTGGCCTTGAGTACTTTGAGGGTGTTGACCCCTTCGGCCACTTCACCCAGACGCGTGACTGCGTCTTCCAGGCTCAGGCCCTGGCCAAGCGCAAACCCGACCTGGTAATTGCGACTTTTCGGCGAGGAGCAGGTGACGATCAAGTCGCCCACGCCCGCCAGCCCCAGGAAGGTCATCGGATTGGCACCCTGGTTCACCGCAAAACGGGTCATCTCGGCGAGGGCGCGGGTGATCAGCATGCTCTTGGTGTTTTCGCCCATGCCCAGCGCGACGGCCATGCCTGCAATGATCGCGTAGACGTTTTTCAGCGCACCGCCCAGCTCGACGCCAAAGCGGTCGCCGCTGGCGTAGACGCGGAAAGTACGGCCATGCAACACGGCCTGGACGCGTTCGCACAGTTCCTCATCTTCACTGGCGACAACCGTGGCGGTCAGCGCGTGTTCGGCAACTTCCCTTGCCAGGTTCGGCCCGGACAGCACGCCAATGCGCGCCTGGGGAGCGATCTCTTCGAGGATTTCGCTCATCAGCTTGAAGGTCTGCGCCTCGATGCCCTTGGTCAGGCTGACCAGCAGCTTGCCGGCCAGACGCTCGGCGTGGGGTGCCAGCACCGAGCGCAAGGCGCTGGACGGCAGCGCGACGAAGCACAGGTCGCACGCCGTAAGGGTTTCCAGCAGGTCGGTGACAGGCTCGACCGCCGGATGAATCTTGATGCCTTTAAGGTAACGCGGATTTTCCCGGTGCACCCGAATGGCCTCGGCCTGTTCGGGATCGCGCATCCACTGGCGCACGGCGTGGCCGTTCTCGGCCAGCAGGTTTGCCACGGCGGTACCAAAACTTCCGCCTCCCAGGACCGCAATAGGGCGCTGTTCAGTCATATGCAATCCGTTAATCCATACCAGTGGCGATGGCGGCATTATACGGGCCGACCCGCTGGCGGCCAGCCCCCGTATCAATTCGTGCGTTTGTCGGAAAATGCCACATTTTCATGACGCAATTGCAAGTCCGACGACTGGCAAAAGGCCCCACCTCAGTTAACATGGGCGGCTATCCGTAATTATCAAGGCCGTGCCGTGTATTTGGCCCCTCCTCCCCGTTCATCTCTGTGGCTGATGCTGCTGTGCAGCGCGCCAGCCATGGCCGACGATCTGTTCCTCGACAGCCAGCCGCTGCCCCAGGTGTTGACGGCCACGCGCCTTAAGCAGTCGGCCGCCGCGGTGCCCGGCAGCATGACCGTGATCGACCGCGAGCTGATCAAGGCCAGCGGCGCGCGGGACATCAGCGAGTTGCTGCGGCTGGTGCCGGGGATGATGGTCGGTTACACCACCGGCAACCAGGCCGCGGTGAACTACCACGGCACCAGTGCCAGCGATGCGCGGCGCATGCAGGTGTTGATCGACGGCCGCTCGGTGTATCGCGCGGGCCTGGCCACCGTGGACTGGAGCGATATTCCGGTGGCCATGGAAGATATCGAGCGCATTGAAGTGTTCCGTGGCCCCAACACCGTCAGCTACGGCGCCAATGCGCTGATGGCGGTGGTCAACATTCTTACGCGCTCGCCGGCCAACAGCCACGGCACGCGGTTAAAAGTGGTGCGTGGCGAACGCGGTATCAATGATTTCTATGCCAGCCAGGGCGCGGGCTGGGAAACCGGTGACTTGCGCCTGTCCCTCTCCGGGCAACAGGACGACGGCTTCGACAGCGATGCCACCGGCGCAGACCGTCGTGACAGCCGCCGTCTCAACCGCTTCAGCCTGGCCATCAGCCAAACGCTGAACACGCAACAAAGCATCGACCTGCAGCTGGACGCGAAGGAAGGCACCAACCAGCGGCCGTATACCTACAGCCCGGTCTTCGCAGGGATTACCGAAGGCGGCAACAATTCCGACGTCACCGCCAAGGATTACGCCGGCTCCCTGCGCTGGAACTTCGACTTCAACCCGGATCACAGCCTGTACATCCAGGGCTCCGCCCAACAGTGGGACCGCCGCCAGATCTGGAAAGCCTGTGACGCCAAAGTCTCATTCAGCCCCGAACTGACCCAGTTGTGGCAGATGAACCCCAATTACGCCGAACTGCTGGCCCGGCACATGGACACCTACAGCCAGGGCAGCGCACCACCGGGCAACGCCGCCGAGCAGGCGTTGGCCAACCAAGTGCTGCAGCAGTGGCGCGACGGTGCCAGCCAAAGCGTGTGCGGTGACATCGACCAGAGCACCCGCGAAAGCCGCTACGACCTGGAGATTCAGGACACGCTCAGCCTGTCCGACAGCCTGCGTCTGGTCAGCGGCATGAACTACCGCTACGACCGCGCCGACTCCGACACCTACTTCAACGGCACCCTGGACGACACCACCTGGCGCCTGTTCGGCCAGTTGGAATGGCGCGCCAGCGAGCACTGGCTGCTGCAAGGCGGCGCCATGTATGAAGACACCCACCTGAGCGGCAACTCGCTGACGCCACGGGTGGCGGTCAACTACCTGATCAACCCGCGCCACGGCTTGCGCGCGGTGTACTCCGAGGCGATCCGCTCCCCGGACATGTTCGAGAACAACGTCAACTGGAGTTATCGCGTCACCAACCTCAGCTCCCCGGCCTATGGGCAGACCACCGGGCAATACTTCGTAAAAACCCGGGGCCCGGGCAACCTCGATAAAGAGATGATGAAGTCACGGGAACTGGGGTACAACGGCTTCTTTGCCGACATCGGGCTGAACATGGACGTGAAACTGTTCTACGACGAGATCACCGACATGATCAGCTCGCCGCTGCGCAATAACCAATACATTGCCAGCAACGCCAACAGCGCCCGGTTTACCGGCGCCGAGTCGCAGCTCGACTGGCGCGTGAGCAATGCCGACCGCCTGCGCCTTACCTACGCTTACGTCGACGCCAGCACCAGCAACCCGCTGGACAAAGCACAGACCGCCCGCAACAGCGGCTCCGCCGGCTGGTTGCGTGAATGGGGCCAGGGTTGGTCCAGTGCGCTGTTCTACTATGGCGATGACGCACTCAACCAATATCGCTTCGAACGGGTCGACCTGCGGGTGGCCAAGCGCATTGCCCTGGGCAAAGCCAATGTGGAGCTGGCCGGCATGCTGCAAGAACGCCTCGACAACCAGCCCACGACCTGGGCCGACAACAACTATGACCATCGCCACGTGCTCTACTTCAGTGCCGAGTTAGAGTTCTGACATGGGCGACTCGTCACGGATGACCGGCCTGTTTATCACTCGACTCTGGCGGCGAGCGGTGCTGCTCGCCTGTCTTCTGATGGCCGCGCCGGCGTGGAGCGCCGACATCCTGCTGACCGCCGCCGAAGACGGCGCCGGGGTGCAGGCCTTTGCCCAGGCCCTGGCCCAGCAACGCCCGGAAGACCGTATCACCTTTACCGCCCTCAAAGACTTGCCGGCACCCGGCCGCCTACCGGCAACCACGCGCTTGATCCTGTTGGACCTGCCCGGCCTCGACTGGCGCCTGCAAGAGCCCCAGGGCCCACCGACCCTGGTGCTGCGCATCAGCCGCCTGCAAGCCCATCAGCGCCTGGGCGCCATGCCGCACCCACGCATTAGCCTGCTGTGGAGCGACCCACCGCTCGATCGCCAACTACGCCTGATCGCGAGCATCCTGCCGCAGGCCCGGCGTATCGGCGTGCTCTATGGCGCCGACAGCGAGTTCCTGCTGCCTGAACTGCGCCAGCACGCAACGCTACTGGGCCTGGAAATCGTGCCGCAGCTCTGGGACAACATTACTGACAGTCGGCCGCTGCAGACCCTGTTCCGCAACAGTGACGTACTGCTCGGCCTCGACGACCCGCAGTTGTACAACCCGAAGACCGCGAAGAACCTGTTGCTGAGCAGTTACGCCCAGCAGTTGCCGCTGATAGGCCCGAACGCGGGCTTCGTGCGGGCCGGCAGCCTGGCCAGCACTTACAGCGACCAGGCCGACTGGCTTGCCGTGCTCGACCGCCTGCTCGACCACTCGCCGGCCAACTGGCCGCACTCGCTGTACCCGGAACGCTTCAAAGTCGTGGGCAACCCGCAAGTCGCGCGCTCACTGGGGATCGAACAGGTGGACGAAGCCAGTGTCGCCACCCGATTGGCCGAAGGAGAAAAACGCCCATGACCTTGCGTCGTCGTTGGGACATCAACACCCGCACCCAGCTCATTACCCTGGGCCCGGCGCTGTTGCTGACGTTGCTGTTGATCAGCTTCTTCACCTTCGTGCGTATCCAGGACCTGCGCCAGGAACTGGACCACACCGGCCAGTTGATCGCCAACCAACTGGCGCCCGCCACCGAGTACGGGGTGATTTCCGGCAACAATGACGTGCTCGACAGCCTGTTGCGCGCCACGCTGGCCACGCCCCATGTGCGCTTTCTGGAAATCCAGGACAGCAGCGAGAATATCCTCGTGTATGTCGAGCAACCGTCGGAGAAACATGACCGGTCGCTGTCAGTCAAAGTGTTCCAGGCGCCGATCCGCCTGCAACACATTCAGCTCGGCAATGATTTCTTCCAGGATAACCTCAACGAATCCAAGGCCCCGCGCGCTGACTACCTGGGCCGCGTGATCGTCGGCATGTCCAACGATGCCTTCAGCCAGCGCCAGCAGGAGATCCTCTTCAAGGCCGGCATCCTCGCACTGTTCGCCCTCCTGTTTACCTTCCTGCTCGCACGGCGCCTGGCCGCCAGCCTGTCGCAGCCGATCAGCGCCATGGGCCATGCGGTGAAGGCGATCCAGCAAGGCGACTACAAGACGCCGCTGCCGATCGTGGACGACTCCGAACTGGGCGACCTGTCTCGGCATATCAACAACCTCGCCGAAGGCCTCAACCAGGCCAGCCGCGAACAGCAACAGGCCATGGCCCAGTTGATCCAGACTCGCGAAGAGGCCGAGCGGGCCAACAACGCGAAATCGGATTTCCTGGCGATGATGAGCCATGAGTTGCGCACACCCATGAACGGCGTGCTGGGCATGTTGCAGTTGTTGGAAACCACCGAGATGACCGAAGAACAGACCGAGTACGCGGCGCTGGCGTCGGAGTCCACCGAGCATTTGCTCAAGGTGATCAACGATATCCTCGACTTCTCGCGTATCGAGCGCGCGGCGCTGGAGCTGGAGCACATTCCGTTCAACCTGGCGGACCTGATCAACAGCTGCGCCCAGGCGTTTCAGCACAGCGCCCAGCAGCGCGGGCTGGCGCTGGAGCTGTCGATTCCGCCAGGGATGGATACCTTGCGGGTGCAGGGCGACCCGACGCGGATCCGTCAGATTCTGGTGAACCTGATCGGCAACGCGCTGAAGTTCACCGAGCACGGCAACGTTAGCATCGAGCCACACTGGCAGACCCTCGACCATGAACTGGTGTGGTTCACCTGCACCGTGCGCGACAGTGGCATCGGGATTTCCGCCGAACGCCTGGAATTGATGTTCGATGCGTTCCAGCAGGCCGACAGTTCCATTTCAAGACGTTACGGCGGCACCGGCCTGGGCCTGCCCATCGCCCGAACCCTGGCCGAACGCATGGGCGGCACCCTGCGCGCCCAGAGCGAAGAAGCCCGCGGCTCGGTGTTCACCCTGGAAATTCCGCTGGCCATTGACCAGCACAGCGTGCCGGCCATCGCCAGCGACGCCGACGGCAAAACCGGCGCAGGCGATGGTCGCCATGTGCTGTTGGTGGAAGACAACCCGGTCAACCGCGCCGTGGTCGAAGCCATGCTGCGCAGCCTGGGCTTTGAAGTGAGCCTGGCCACCGACGGTGCCGAGGCGATCCGCAGCGCCGAGAGCCTGATTTTTACTGCCATCCTGATGGATTGCCGGCTGCCGGTGATCGACGGCTACGAAGCCACCCGGCAGATTCGGCAGTTGCCGGGTTGCGCCGACCTGCCGATCATCGCCCTGACTGCCAACGCCTTGCAGGGCGACCGTGAAGCCTGTCTGGCAGCGGGAATGAACGATTACCTGGCCAAGCCGTTCAAACGCACGGATTTGCAGCAAATCCTACAACGTTGGGTGCAATAGC
>Ga0308165_1002212_pt1 | contig 24121 bp, 18 predicted proteins | sample PhyWR2_FD_201032 | JGI IMG/M metagenome (GOLD analysis project Ga0308165, IMG submission 201032) | Phyllosphere microbial communities from UC Gill Tract Community Farm, Albany, California, United States - DLSLW.R2 | ecosystem: Host-associated > Plants > Phyllosphere > Unclassified | place: USA... | reverse complement strand
AAATTATAGGTAACAGAGGGGCTTGCATCCCCGTAGCGGTTGTGCACACGGATATAATAAGTATTGCCTACAACCAACTTGGTTAATGAGGCGGTTTTAATCTGCTCATAACCCGCAATGCCCGAACAATAGATGGATGATAAACTACCTGGGCTACCGCTGTAAACCTGGAACATCAGCTCGTCAAAACTTACCGGGGTTAAAGAAAAATTATGGCTAGTGCTGGTTGCCACAAACTTATACCAAACATCTTTGGCATCATACCCTGTTGCATAACACGCTGGAAAAGACTGTGTGGCATAAGCCAATGTACTGCTCATTGTCGAATTAACAGTCAAAGAAATTGCCCCTGCAGGTTCATCGTTGGCCGGTAGTGCCGGTGCAGTTATATAAGTATTAAAGTTGGTGCTGGAACCGCTCCCGTTCTTTAAATAAAGTCGGTAATAATAAGTGCTGCCAGGTGTAAGGTTAACCAGCTCGGTTGTTCCGTTTAGTGCATCCCGGCAAAGAAAAGAGGTTAGGTTACCACAGCTCCCTGTAAAAAACTCCGCAACAAACGGTTCGCTGTTGATGGCCCTCGAAATCACCTGGTGCCTGGTTGCAGTAGCTGTAAATTTAAACCAGATGTCTTTTACTGCGGTACCCGAACACGGTGCCATAGATAATGTGGCACCAATATTGGAATATAAATCCATATAATTACTCGTTCCCGGAGCAATATTTATTGCCCCCGCACATTCATCGTTAGTAATCGATTGGCCGTATAGCGGAACTAAATGACAGATTAAAAGAAAGCAAAAAGAGAAAAAATAGAGTATAGATTTTTTCATCAAGAGCGCGTTAATTAAATTAAATCATAAAACTAATGATATTTAAGCATCTTTTTATCAAAACCACATAGATATTTGCTTTTGATTCAGTTGTTAAATAATAAATTTGAGCATATTCCTCATGGTGCTTTACTTACTATTCTGCTTTTACAGCGGTGAAAAATTAAATCATCTGATATCAAAAGAGCCTCAGCTAAGAAATAACTGAGGCTCTTTTGATATAATAAGTCCTTCCTAAAAGTCAGTATATAAATTCCTGAACGAGCTGCGTAAACCGAAAGTAATCAAACCCGTATTATTTTTTCCAAGGCTGTTGCTTTCACGCCTTAATATACCGCCAACTTCTAAACGCAGATTATACTTCGGATTAACCACATAAGCAACTTTACCCTCAGCATAAAAAAGATCGGTGCGGATACCTTGTGTTGTGTAATTTCCTGTGGGTTTAACGGCATCAGTATAGGGTTCAAATATATTCTTGCCATAGTTCTGCCCGGCGATATCCAATCCGTACTTGGCATACATCAGTTCACCGCTAAAATCAAAACGTTTATAAGAATAGTTTAACAAGCCAATAACTTCCCTAAAGTTAGCCCCTAGCGGATGTGCTAAAGGCTCATTATAATTGGCATAATTCCCAATACGGGTTCTTGATGAAAAGGTGTACGGTTTTGCCGTGTTATATTCCAATAAGTAGTTTAAGCCTTCAATTTTAAAAACATCTGCACCCCTAAAACCCAATTGCCAGCCGTATTTATTTCTTGAGCTGCCAGAGCTAGAGAAAAAATTCTTGGCTTCAAACTCATCCAATGAAAATTGCCCGTAAGCAACCAATTCCTTTGCAAACTTATATTTACCCGTAAATCCCAATAAGGCATTATCAGGAGAACCACTCGAAGCCTCTACAGGCCTTAAAAAGATAATAGGATTGGCATATCCCCAGTCGAAACCTCTTCTATTTCCAGCTTCATCTGTTTGCGCCCATACAATCGAATCAAAAAATCCGATAGATAAACGGTTATTTACATTCCAGTCCAGGTAATGGAATACACCACCCTTTTTACGGTTTCCCGCATCGTAAGATATTTTAGTTGCCCCAGGGTCTTGCATCGATGTCCACATAGCCATATATTGCACATTACCTAAAGTTCCTGTCAATTTTAAAAAGGGAGTTGGAGAGGAGAAGTCAGATAACAATAACGATCGGTAACCGTCACCAATAAAGGTTTTATCATAACCTGCTGTAATATTCAAATATTTAATAGGCGTGTAAGATACGGTTGCTGTCACGTACGACCAATCTTTTGTCACCTTTCCAAAACTTCTATCATAAGATTGGCCAGGAACAACTTGATTCTGATTAACATATCGATCATAATATGCTGCAAAACGACCTTGATTTTCAAATCCACTGGTATAGAAAGAAAACTTCTTACCAATAGTACCACCAACCTGATAGCCGCGCGTATTTAAATAAGTAGTTTTCTTTCCCGAAGCATCCCTTCCAATCTGAAAATCAGGCAGAAAGTCAGCATAAATTGTATAGTCCTCTTTCTGAATGTCCAATAAATGCTCCTGAAACAATTTTCTTGATACCCACGATTTTCTCGTTGAGTCTATTCCAATACTCAATAACGCTGCACTTTTATCACGCAGTAAACTGTCATCAATAAAAAAAGGTTTTAACGAGCTATGAATCCTGGTATTCGGATTATACAATTCGCCACTTAATTTCTGGTAGAATTGATAAGAATACGGTTGATAAATTGCTTGAGCTTTCAGCTCATAAATAGAAACAACTAAAAATAGGAGGAATAAGATTTTCTTCATGTGGGAAATTTTAATTCGAAGGGCAAAGAACGCAAATTATTATGAATTTAACGACCTTACTAAATTTCGAAAAAAGAAAAAGCCCTTTCGGGCCTGTGAATATTTAATTAAAAAGCATTTTCTTCACCCTTAACCATATTAATTACAGTCATAAAGATAATTTTTACATCCAGCATTGCACTCCAGTTTTCCAGGTACCAGATATCATGCTCAACACGCTTAACCATTTTATAATCTTCTTTGGTTTCACCACGATAGCCATTTACCTGTGCCCACCCCGTTATGCCCGGTTTCAAAAAATGGCGCACCATAAACTGATCTACAATTCCTTTATATTGTTCGGTATGGCTCAACATATGTGGTCGCGGACCAACTACACTCATATGCCCCATAAATACATTAAAAAACTGAGGCAATTCATCCAGGCTCGATTTTCTAAGGAATTTTCCAATTGGGGTAATGCGGTCATCATTTTTACTGGCCTGTCTTTTATCACTATCCGAATTCATGCGCATACTCCTGAATTTAAAACACCAGAAAGGTTCATCATCACGACCACTTCTCAATTGTTTAAACAATACAGGGCCTTTACTTTGCATTTTAATGAGCAATGCGATAATTGGATACAACCAGCTTAGCACAAATAGAATCACCAAACCACTAAAAACAACATCAATTGCACGCTTTTTAAAACGGTTATGGATTTTTTCCAAGGGTTCAGAACGTAAAGAAATTACAGGGAACTCGTTCCCCAAATAACTTACGGTATAAGGCGATAACAATGCACCACTAATGTCTGGGATAAACTTCAAACGCACACATTGGCGCTCAGCCTCTTCAGTTAATAAAGTCATATCCGCCATTCGATCTGGAGCAATGGTCACATAAATATCTTTAATGCCTTTATCAACAGCCATTTTAAACTGGCGACCTACTATATCAGATATGTGTCCATCCCGATCGAGATAATCATCAGGTACATCATTGATAAACCCATGGAATTCAATATAGCGTTGTTTTTCAAAATAACTGGCCAATTGTAAACCAGTAGCATTGTTACCCATAATTGCAACTGATTTGACGCCACGCAAATGGTTAAACAACAAGAATTGAAAAGATGTACCGATAAACCTATTCACTAAAAATAAAATCCCAAGCATCCCATAAAAAATCACAAGGAATGATCTTGAAAATTCATTTTGCCTGGAAAAAAATAAATAGATCGAAAATAGCACGCCATGGAGCACAACACTTTTCCAGGTTCCCCTATAAATTCTTTCTATTCTTCTCGACCCGTATTCACTGTATAAACCGAAACTGGTGGTACTTACAATCCAGATGAGGTTACAAACTACAATGTAATGCCATTGCAATTCAGAACTAACTGCTTTACCCATATAAGCTGTAAATTCGTAGGCAAAAAAGTACACAATATTGACCATGAGTAGGTCAGTAATGGGTAATATATATTTTAGAATGAATAGGTAACGTGTTTGCATAGGCTTAATGGGAAAACTTAAACATTTATCTGCGGTTTTTGTTTTAAGTGAATTATAATGAACAAAATTTATGCCCAAATTATAAATTGAGTGTTAAATAATCATTAGCAAATCAAAAGTCGCTAATAATAATCCAATATAGGCTTAAAAAAGCCAGCTCAAAAAAGGAGTATCTTATTATCAATAAATAGTAGACTAATCACTTAATTTCGTAGATACAAAAAAAAGTTTACCAGGTGGGTAAACTTTTTGATCTTAGATTTATTCCTGAATTAGGCATATCTTATTCCATGTTCACTGACCATGTCTTTAGCCACCTGTTTGATTTCCTGCTCATCAGATTTTGGATAAATCAACAGTACCGCACCATCATCCACAACAATAAAATTATCGAGTCCTCTTATGACCGCGGCCTTATCATTGGGCAAATGGATAATACAGTTACTGGTCTTTTTCAAGTTAACCTTAGTTAGGTTAACCATATTATTATCAACATCCTTTTCCCCTATTGCATGTAAAGAAGCCCAAGTGCCTAAATCCGACCAACCAATATCAGCAGGAATGGTATATACATTATCTGCTTTTTCTAATATCGCATAATCAATAGAAATATTAGGGCTTGATGGATATTTGTCATTTATGAATGCAGCCTCATCCGCAGTATTATAAAAAGGCAATCCGCCTTCGAACAATTCGGCAATTTCAGGCGCATATTTTCCAAAAGCCTTCTTCAGGGAAGCTACTGACCAAATGAATATGCCAGCATTCCAAACACTATCCCCATTTTTTAAATATTCTTCCGCATTCGCCAAAACAGGCTTTTCCCTAAAGGCACTCACTTTTTTTATTTCGCCCGATTGATTTTGATGGTCAATACTTACATCCTGATATTGGATATAACCGTAACCCGTATCTGGTCTGGTAGGAGTAATACCTAATGTCAATAACGCATCATTATTCGCACTAAAGGCTAAGGCCTGTTCAATCTTTTCCAAGAAAATGTCTTCCTTTAATATCAAATGATCAGAAGGTGCAACAACAATATTAGCATCCTCATTTAACTGGCCAATTTTATAAGCAGCGTACGCAATACAAGGTGCTGTATTATTACGGCTGGGCTCTAACAAAACATTACCCTTCAAAATATTAGGTAGTTGATCTGCAACTAACCCAGCATAAGCTTCATTAGTTAACACATAAATCTGCTCATTTGGACATACTTTGAGAAAACGTTCATATGTCAAATGATTGCGGCTTTTCGGCCAAAAGCGCGACCCCACGCCTCCAGCCATTATCAATACATAACTATTTTTATTGTCCATTTATGTGTAATTTATATTTAGTTTCTACAAAATCCCTTACGTTGACAACAAATACATCTTCATCAAACTTCTCAGCATGTTTCCTTATAAACTGTGGATTAAACTTCAAGTTTTCAAATAACTTCACAGCCTGCAAAAGACCAATACTAGATTGTGGTTTAAAAAAAATTGCAGTTGAAGTATCCGACCCACCAGTAGCATATGGAATCATTGTATCACGAACACCACCCTCTCCAAATGCTATAACAGGTCTGCCTGATGCATTTGCCTCTAAAGGAGTTATTCCATAGTCTTCTAGCTGAGGAAATATTAATGCCTTACATTTCGAATATAATTCGCCTAATCTTATAGAATCAACATCTTCTAAAAAAGTAATATTATCTTTAGCAGATTTTTTTAACTCTGCTTTTAATGACCCTTTCCCAACTATTATTAGCTTTTTGTCGGGCATCTGATTAAATGCTTCAATTACTAAGTCAATTTTCTTGTAAGGCTCAAATCTACTCACAACTAAAAAATAATCCTCAATTGTTTTTGAAAGGTAGAATTTTTTCACCTTAACAGGAGGATTTATTACTGTAACTTTATTTATAGGATGATATGCCTCTTCAATTCTAGGGATAACGCCAATAGCATTAGTTATAAAAAAATCGGTTCTTTTAGCACTAGCTTGATCAATATTTTTTAAGCGATTAATAACGAACTTATAAAGAAACGACTTAATAAAATTAGAATTAGCAACCTCTGCATATGAATTTGGCCTATAAACTAATCTGAAAGGAGTGTGGCAATATGTTATGACTAACGCGGACCTATTAACGTTAACGTACTTGGCACAATGAGTTGTAGACATAAGTATGACGTCATAGCTCGACAAATCTAGTGAACGCATTGCCCATATTCCGAATGGATAAAAAAAACGCTTTAAATTGACATCATCTTTAATAAGTTTTCCAAACCAAGGCGTGGAAATTTTACTATTTTTAAACTCCGGGTATGTAGTTTCCCTATTATAGCTTAGAGTAAAAATAGGTGCATCAGGAAATGCCGCTTGAAAACTTAGGACAACTTGCTCAGCGCCTCCCTTTCTCACAAGTTCGTCTTGAATTATAGCTAGTTTCAATTTTTATAGTTTTATTTTTTTTATTATAGTTATTAAATCGACTTTGAGATCATGTCTTTTATGTAAAACATTAGGATTTAGTCAGATGAATATATACAATCTTTAGAATAACTGAACCATTCTGCTTAACATAGCAAATACACCTATCGCTTACTATTTAAGCTAATTAATTTTAATTACTGGATCAGGGACTTTAACAATTGCATTAGGTGGTACGTCTTTCATTAAAACCACATTTGGGCCGATTATACAATTATTACCAATCTTGACGTTCCCTACAATCTTCGATCCTGCACCCAATACAACGTTTTCACCAACTATAGGGAAACCATCATTTGGGAAATCTCCTGGAACTTGTCTTTTTCTTCCTAACGTTACTCCGTGATAAATGATAACATTTGAAGCTATATAAGCTCCTTCTCCAATAACAACCCCTACTCCATGAATTATTATAACACCACCTTCTATTTTACTCTTGTAGTCGATATCGACTGCATACAGGATTTGAATAAATCGTGTCATAATTAATGGGACTATAGGAATTTTGTACCTAAAGCATAAATTTGCTATTCTATAGAACATAAGACTATGAAATCCCCTATTAAAAAGTATACTTTTCAAAATTGGTTGATTAAATCTATTCTTTATGAACTTTAGATCTTGGTAAATGTCTTTAAACATATCTATCGAGATGTATTTTTGTACAAAGAAATATGTTTGGAAGCAATTGTTCCCCAATTCAAATTAAACATATAGCTTTTCATTGCTGTTTCCATATTTTTTGTAATTGTAATAAGATCAATCTTTTCACTAGAAATAATATCCAACACACCTAATGGATGATCTATAATCCTAACTACTTTCAATAATTCATCAGTAGTTTGCTCACCTTTCGTAGTTATCACAAACATTAAATTATTCAGTGCTGCTAATAGTGACCCTCTTCGTTCTGAAGCACCATCAGGATATGGAAAATATGCGATCAGATTATCCGCAAGTAATTGACTAATTTTCTCTTCTGGCAAATTAATAAACCAATCGATACATAATTCTGTAGACTTATCCCGCAAACTTTTATAATATGAATCATATTTACTTAAGACTTGGCCAGCGATAATTATTCGGTTAGGAAGATTATTTTTTTTTAACAAGTATGCTAATGCTAAAACATCTTCTAGACCTTTATTGTCTCTTATCTGCCCGAAATGAACTATATTTAACTTTTTCGAATCAATATCGTTTAATGGGTTCATTTGAATATTCGAGCCAATAGGAATAATAAAGGTGTTCTTATCACTTCGCCAAAAAAACAGCCTAAATAGTGCATTTTTCTCAAATCTATTGGTGACAATTATTCGGGCAGAGATACTAAAGGGCAATAACGAAAGTTTTCGCAATGGATGTAGCTTGCTAATCTCATGTAATGTTACAATAGATTTAAATAATAAACTTAAAATTTGCGGGACAAGACTTAGTCCATAGTTAAAGGATGGGTATTGAATATGTAATAAATCTGGTTTAAATACCTTAATCATTTTGAATGTTTTAAAAATACTTCGGATCCGCCAATCAATATTAGCTAATACCTGTATATTAACAGATTTATCTTCAAAAGCATTCACTAGTTGGTACGTATAATCTCCAACACCACAATTTTCAGGTGGGTAAGATCCACAAATCATTAAAACTTTCATTCTACTTTATTTTATAATAGTATCTATTAACAAATCGGTCTCTTCGCTTTGATAACCACTATCCTTAAATTTAGATATTAGACTCAAACCAATTATCAGCCAAAAATAGCCAAAGGTAAAACTAAACCCACTAATCGCATTTGTAAATAATAAGGTAGCAAAAGAAGTAATTAAACTAACATTATAATATTTGAGTATGCCTTGTTTAGATTTGAACTGGTTTCTAATGATTGCTAATATAAACATTAAAAAAAATACAACACCAACTATTCCAACGTTAGACATAATCCTTACGAAGAGATCAAAAGAAGATACACTTCCCCAACCTGTTCCTAAAAGAGGATAATTCAAAAAATTTCTCCAGGCACCACTTATAGCCTCTCCACGCTCTAATGCAGAATATGAACTACCTTTGGAAAACAAAACATTATTTATGTACCCAAAGAAAAAAAAGTAAATCACACCGATAGTTATTGGAAGTATAAAAGCAATTTGGATTACTAACCGTTGCCTTTTTTTTCTCTTCAAAATCTGAAAATAAAAAATCCCACAAGTAAAAAATAAAAAGAATAATCCAAGTAGGCCGGTTGTTGAAGTACTTCTTAAAATAAAGAGAATGCATACAATGCCAAAAATCAAATCCTGCCTGTTACCAAAAATATGTCTATTATAAACTCTTGAAAATACAAGGAAAGGCAAAAGTATAATGACCGTTTGTGTTAAAATCGATGCCTCAACGGCAACAGAGGCAATTCTTGTCGTAGCTAGTTCATCATCAAGGACTGCCCCGAAACCACCTGCAGCTGAATTGAAGCTGTTATTAAATATGATGGATGGATATTTAAAACCTAAATAATGCGAAGCTAGTTCAAGAATCCCCCAAGCTATAACAAAAATTATGGCTCTACTGTAAATTTTTATTGTATGATTAAAATTTTGTAGATTTTTATTGTGGAAGTATAATGTTAATGAGAATAGAACCCCGAAAAGTAAGTACATAAACTGCGTAATATTCTTCAAGCTAAAAACAATTGGCAAATATTCTCCAAGCTTACCAGTAACATTTCCATATTCTTGACCATTTATGGAAATTGGCATAATAAGAGATATCAGTGCTGTAAAAGTAAATAGTAACAAGTAGGCAATCGGCTTAAATTCAGCCTTATATATTTTTAAGGCAGATATTTTTTTTACATAAAATGAAAGCATCCAAAAGAAACCAATAAACATGTATGGCTGTATTGAAGAGCCTTCACCTTCTACACCCACATTAATAACCGCTGTGGCGGAGAAAGGTAGAAAGAAAATAGTAATTATATATAAAAACCTTTGATTAAATATTAAACCATAAAGTGTCATAATAATAAAAACGAAACCTGTTATGGTAATACTCATTTATGAATTAATTAAAATAAACAGTTAAGGTTTTTTTTGCCGTCGCATCCCATGAGAAATCTTTTATCCTCTGATATCCTTTTTCCACAAATTGTGAATATAAAGCATCATCATTATGAAGTTGCAAAAGCTTCAGCGCCAAATCGTCTACATCGTCAAAGAGCATTCCGGAGTTTCCAACAACTTCGACAAGAGATGAAGAGTTACGGGCTACTACTGGGATACCAAAATTCATTCCTTCCAAAATCGGCATGCCAAATCCCTCATAATGGCTAGGTAAAACGAACACAAATGCATCAGCATATAAGCTTTTCAAAATCTCGTCATCAACATAACCTAATAATTGTACTTCATCAGATACATAATTCATCTTCTTTATTAACTTCTTGATCCCTTCTGCAAAGTCACCTTGTTGAGCACCTACACTTACTAATTTTAAATCGTTTACACCATATTTTTTATTAAGAAGATCATAAGCCTTAAGTAGATCATCAAATGCCTTATTTGGGATGAGTGAACCAACAGTTAATATATATTTACCTTTACTTAATTTGAACTTACCTATTTCTGATATTAGGGGAGCTTTCCCAACTAATTTTTCGCTTAAAGCTTGATGAATCAAAACAACATTTTCCTCTTTAGGATTTAAATATTTCATAATATCATGCAATGTTTGGCTTGATATTGCTATTATTTTATCCGCCCTTTTAATTGCCCTATCTGCAAATATTCGAAATATGCTATTTATTACAACTCGGCGATTTTGAGGTATAGTATGGTGATATAAATCATGGACAGTTATTACTATCTTGGTTTTTGGGGCAATAATTTTAAAGAATGGACCAAAAAAATAAGGATTGTGGTATACATCTATTTTCTTTAAACGTAAGTAGAAAGGAATAAGGAAAGACGAATAAAGCACTTGAAGTGGAAGAGGACTGAATATAGTTTTGAACTTACAATTGGACGCCTGTCCAACTTGTTTTCTTAAGTATTCTTGATCATATCTACTATCCACCAATATAATATAGCTATTAATCTTATCCACTTTCAGAATGAAATGAATTAAGCTCAAAAAGGCGACATCTATACCAGTATGAGTATTTCTAAGGAATGTGCAATCAAGAAATATTTTTTTCACAAATTTTTATTTAGTAGATCTTTTTAATATCTTTTTTCAATAGAAATGTTTGATTTTCAGGTCGAGTGTAGCGATTCATAAAGCCCATAAGTAAAAAATATCGATCTGCCCCAAGAAGTCTAAACACTGATTTCAGAAGAAAATTAATTTTATTCCGTTGAGAATCGAAATGTTGGTAGGTTTTACTATTTCTCTTTACTGGTTTCTTTTTAAGCACCATTTTTGATTTTGCCAATATTTGATAAAACTCATTATTTACATCAAAAGGATTGATAAAATCATAACCGTTTTCACTCATAGCTCTATACAATCTTCTGTGAAAATCTGAGATAAAATCCCCATTGGTAAACGTACTATAAGTATAAGATAAACTCTTCATTTCTTTAAAATCAAATTTATCAGTTACCTCAATGTATAACTTTCGTACAATATCGTAGTCAGGGTATTTATCAATAGTTAAATCCCAAAAATCCTTATGGATTAAAGTTAAGTTGTCTGGAGCAAACCCTGCGAAATGAACAAAAATGAGTTTTTCTTTAACCTTGGTTAATCTATTTATAACACATAAAGTATCTCCATCAACAATTTTTCTTTCGAAAATATTCCAAGGAGCCAAATTATAGCCTAGAGAAGTGGAAATATGTAATCTATCTCCAGCATAGACTGGTAAAAAATCCGCCCACTTTTGATCAGTATGCAAAGCGTCTTGGCGATCTGCGTAGCATTGATCGGATAATCGATTCTCCCACCAATTTAAAATCGAAAGACTTAATTTTGTGTTTTTAAATGCAACAAACCCAAAATTAAATATTCCGACAAATAATGTCATTGTTTCTTTTTGATCTCCTGTGTAATTGATTTGGTTTGTTAAATAATGAGGTGTTACTACAATATCTTTATCATTCAAGTCATCGAAAATGGATTGCAAATCATTAAAAACAAATATGTCAGGGTCAAAATAGATAGCAGCATCTGCATTTAATTTCTCGAAGACATATTTAAAGCAGGATGGTTTAACCGACGTACAAAATTCGGTTACATTATACTTAAATGCCCAATCGGTCAGACCTGGTATCTCTAAATTACTTACTGGTATAATGTTTTCCGCGTCTAGTCTTGTCACTAAACCATCTTCTTCGTCTGCTAAAAAAATAATAAAATCAACATCGGTTTTATTTTTATTATCTATCGACCATTTTAGTGCTCTTGCTAGTGGTAAATAATTTTTTGCAACAATCGTGAATACTACTTTTTTTGACATTATCTATTTATATTTTAACCTATGTTATAATACCCCTTTTTTCCCCTCAAACCGTGATAGAAGCCAACAATAATAGACTTAATTTTAGGATACTTTTTGTTCTCTGCTAACAATATTTTAACGATACGCCCAAGTATATGACCCTTTACATATGTCTTTTTATATGATGGAGAAAATAATTCTGGATACTTTCTCCAGATTATCAATTGATTTCTAATGATATAATAAGTTCTAAACGCAGAATAATTATCAGTAGTAAAGCCCCATTTCGTCCTAAGCCCCTCGCCCACCTCGTGCTCAAGATGTATATCTGCAAAAACAATCGTTTTAAGATTCTGTTGAGTTCTTAATCTATAACAAAATTCATAATCTACAGCATCAATAAATAAATCATCATCAAAGTAATTATCATCTCTGAAAATATTTACGGGATAAATCGAACCAGAAGTAATCGTTTCTAATACCTCAATACTACCAATTTCTTCACCATACAATAAATTACCTCTATTATTAATATTTACTCCGAAAACTCCTACATCTGTAATAGAAGGATAACTTGTAACTTTTTGCTTATACCTTGGAAGATTATCCCCAATAAAGCGGCTATCTTGATCCAGGCTTAACAAAAAATCATAATTGTTATCTACACACCATTTTGCAGCATGATTTAATGCACTAGCTATGCCTATATTTTTACCTACACCATGAAATATTAACTTATCCTTGTACGTATCTATTAAACGCTCCTTTGTTGATATATCTAGCATGCTATTCTGAAATAGGATTAAAAGATCTAAATCATCGATAATCGCTGCAATATTCTTAAATAATTGCTTTGGATCTGGATGGTAAGTCACTATGACAGCTACAAACTTCATTCTTAGCATATTAAATAAATTACCTACAAATTAAAATAAACTTCTTTATTCTTATAAACCCTGTGAACTGCAACTGCAAACATTACAAGAAAAGCAATAAATAGCGAGCAATTTAATATAATCTCATTATTATTTCTAATGAGCATATATCTTATCAATAATAAAGAAAATACACCCAAAAATAGCATGAATGATTCTTCATTAAATATATTGCTGAATTTCAATTCGTTTTGCTTGTGATATATCCTTATTAAATATATCGACCCAAGAGCACTAGCGAGAATCCAACCCCAAACAACTCCCATTGCACCAAATAAGTATCCTCCAACAAAGCCAAAAATTAAATTACCAAGGGCCATTATAATTTGTGAATAGATTAAAGTATTTAATTTTCCCGAAGCTATATTCGAAAAGTATGCAGGATTACAATGTAAATTAACAAATGCACCTAAGCAAAGTAGCATCACACAGTCAAGAAAAAAAGGGACTTGACTCCCAATCCATATAGTGGATATAAAACCAGAAAATATTATAAGCATAGAGAAAACAAATAAGCTAAAATAAAATACAGCTACCATGTTTATCTTATACAAATCTACTTTCTTACCCATCCCATCATTATTTGATTGGTGAATCAAAACTGGGACAAGACTTTGATTGGCATTGACAATTGCCCCTTTTACCTGATTTACCAATCTACCTGCCATTTCATAATAACCTGTAAAATTTAGCCCTCCAAATTTAGTAAGAAGTGTTTTTGTTACAGGATCACAAAGCATAGCTGTTATAGATAAAAATTGGAATTTCATCCCATATGAAAAAATTTCTTTAAAAATACTTTTACTCCAATTTAACTTTAGTGGATTATATTTTGTCCTCAAAACTAACAACATTAAGCATGTAATAAACGTAAATATTGTTTGGATCACCTGCGCATAAGCTACTCCTTTTAAACCATATAGTGGAGTTAGCCAATAGGACAAAGCCAACAAAATAACCGTAGAAATGGTAAATATTATACTTCTTACATAATTTAGTTGGAGCCCATCTAAAACTGAAGCATAAACGCCACCAACTTCATTTATAATTAAGCATGCAATGGAATAAGGCAAAATTTCCAAGGCCACATTCAGATATTGCGAACCTATAATACCTTTTAAAATTAAACTCGCAAATGGATAGATAATTAGAGATAAAAGGCAAAATAGAACAAGTAAAAAATTTGAAGATGTAAATATCAAACTTCGTAACTTTTTCGAATCTCCATCTCGGTTGTAAATTGCTACGTGTCTAACTACAGAAGATGACACTCCAAAATTAGCTAAGTTAGCTAATGAGGAGGTTGCCAGCACAACTGACCAAACACCTAATAATTTTACATTCAATTGAGTTAGCAGGAATCGATAGAGAAAGAAATAAACAATACCTACAATTAGTACTTGGATGCCTGAGCTGATTATATTTACCAATACACGTTTCTTATTCATTACTTCTGTAAATATAATTTATGTTAAAAAAACTCATTATTTCTTAAACTTCGATAACCAACTAGTTTTTTTTACTTCACCGTAAGATCCATAACCATAACCATAGCCGTAATACTTACTAATGATATCATTCACAACTATACCTAAATTTTTCATTTTACCATTTTTGTATAGATCTTCAACTATTGCCAGTTGATTTTTTTGAGTTACTTTTTGTCTAACCAAATAGATTGTCACATCTGCATATTCCGATAATAATTGGGCGTCAGTAATAATACCAACTGGAGGAGCATCCATAATTATATAGTCAAATTCGTTTTTCAACTGTTCAATCAAATCAGGAACACGGTCACTCATCAATGTTTCAGCAGGATTAGGTGGAAGTGGACCAGAAGAGAGAATAAACATATTTTTACTGATTGACAAAGGTTTAATGATATTTGAGGCTTTAATATTGCTATCAATTGTGAAATTACTAAAGCCAATCTCATTCGCTACACCAAGTTTTGCCGATAAGCCAGGTTTTCGAAGATCCAACTCCATTAACAATACTTTTTTACCAGCTAGTGCTAAAATATTACCTAAATTTATTGCAGTAAATGATTTTCCTTCACCACTCATGCTAGAGGTAAGCAAAATCACATTTTCATTTTTAGACTTAAGATAAAATGAAAGATTTGTTCTAAGTGCTCTAAATTGTTCCGATATGGCTGAACGGCTCTGATTTGCAACGATCAAGTTATCTGCACTTCCGTTATGGCTGATTTCGCCGATCACTGGTACTCGTGTTAGTGATGTGATCTCTTCTTTTGTTTTAATACTTGTGTTTAAAAGGTCCTGCCCGAAAATGATAATAATAGGGAAAATAAGTCCTGCAATTAATCCAGCAATATATATAATCCCCTTTTTAGGGCTTATTGGTATAACATCAGCCTTAGGTGGATCGATAGTCTTAGCAACCGAAATATTTGAAGTTTTGGAAATTGACGTTTCTTCAGCCTTCTGCATCAGAAATATATACAATTCTTGTTTTATTTGCTGATTCCGAGCTAACTTTAAATAGTTTTTTTCAATTTGAGGAACACCAGATATTTTCCCCTCAGCATTTTGCAACTGCTTCCTTAGTTTATCTCTAGTAAAAATAGCCGCGCTTTTTGAACTACTCACATTGGATAAAATATCGTTTTTTAACCCTCTTATCTGATTGTCTATGTTTTGGATAAAAGGACTTTCTACTGTTACACTTAGTAGCTGCTTTTCTCTTTCAATAAGAAGTGCATTATATTGACTCATCAAATTCGAGAACACCATATCTGTAGGCACTAAAGCAGATGGAAAAACTCTCTTATTATTATTTTCATCCCTTAAATATTTTTCTAAATCGTTTAGCACACTAACTTGTGTCTCGGCTTTTGCCAGTTCAACACTAAATTCGCCTGTATTTTGGACAAGTAATTTGCCCTGCTCACTCATGTCAGCAAGTCTATTTTGCTCCTTAAAATTTTCTACTTTATTTTCAACATCACCCAATTCTGATGCGATAACATTTAACCTTTCCTTTATAAATCTATAAGTGCTATCAGCTATAGCATTTTTATCGCTCAGATTGGCTTCGGTATATTTACGAATTAATGTACCCAAAATATCTTCGCCCTTCTTTTGTAATGTATAGGAAAGGCCTAGATCTATTATTGAAACCTGCTTATTTGAAACGGCAACCGAAAGTTGGTTCATAAGAGCAGCAACTCTTTCATCAATGGAACTTACTGATACAAAATATTCTCCGTTATCAATTTGATGAGAAAAATCTGGCTGAATCTCTACCACACCAATCCCACCAATACTAAATGTCTCACCCCATTTTACATCTCTTGAAAACTTTTTGTTACTTATTCTCAGTTTAGAAGCGGATAGCTTTCTTATTTCAAAATTTGTATGTTTAATTGTATCAACTCCTTTTAAAATATTAAATTTAAATGGAGGGTTGTAAAGTTCCTTTCTTACAAAATTAATTTTTTGGGTACATACAATATTGAGTTGCATCTGCCTCACCACCTGCTCCATTAAAAATCTCGTTTTAAGGATTTCTACCTCATTATCAACTGAATTTTTAGCGCCCATTAATCCGCCCAAATCCATTAATGCACCTGCTTGCTTTCCTAGCCCACCACCTTTCTCATCATCATTAACCAAAAGTTTTGCTTTAATTTGATAAGCTGGCGGAGTAAATTTGGTATAGATAAATGCTGTTAAAAGAAATAAAACGACACTAAAAATAAACCAAGGCCATTTATCTACTAACTTATTAAAAATCTCTTTTAAATTTACACCATCCTCATCTTCAATCTGCTGAGACACACTTATTCCTTGTGAATTTTTCATTGACAATAATTATTTAAAACTTGAGATAGCCAGCACTATAACCGAGATTACTGAGGCAATTACACCGATGGTCTGGATTTGGGCAGAGTTGGAGGCAGAAACTTTTCGCTTATTCGGCTCAACATAAACGACATCATTTTGCTTCAAATAGTAAAATGGACTGCTAAATATATTGCTCGAATTTAAATCAAGTCTAGCAAATTCTTTTTTACCATTATTATCACGCACAATTAAAACATTTTCTCTTTTTCCATAAATAGTCAAATCACCAGCTAAACTTAAAGCATCAAGAATGGTAACTTTTTCATTGGGTAAAGTATAGGCTGATGGCGCATTTACTTCGCCTAGAACACTTACTTTGAAGTTTGCAAAGCGCAATTGAACATTGGGTTGTTTATAAACATCGCCAGCCCTTTCTCTGATAAGCTCCCTTGCTTGATAAGTAGTTAAACCCGCAACTTTCAACTTGCCAATAAGAGAAAGTTCTATTTCTCCATTTTTATCTACTAAGAAACCAGTACTTTGGGTGGCTAAACTAGTATTTGTATTGCCTCCAAGCGTTGGTGTGGAAGCTGCCTGATTAATAATCGCTCCACTTTGTGGATTAAGCGTAAAGATATTTATACTCAAAATATCGTCAGGCTGAATTATTGGCTCAGTAAATGCAATTGCACTATCTAAAGTTGCTTGTTTAACAGACTGAATATCTTGAAAGTAAGCAATCTTTTTATTACTAACACAAGAGCAAGAAAGGGTAATCGTAAAAGCTATAAGAGTAAACTTCAACACCCTGTTCACATTATTTTTTTTATTCATAGATATAATTCTGTTCTTACAGTATTTTGTATAACGAACAGTTTGCAAACTTAATCATTTAATTGTAATATCTAAAAAGCATAATTACAGTTTCACTTGGAGACGTTAAATTGATTAAATAATTAAATATTGAGCTAAACTATAACGGACCCAAAAATTTCTTGATTCTTAAATTCATAAGCACCAATTAAATTATACATTTTACCTGACTGTATAGCATCAGTCAATGTATTTAAATGTTTATCATGATGTAAATCACTGCCAGCTAAATCATACATATTTTCTTTCAATAATGTTTCAGCAGCTAGTTTTACGTCCTTACCATAGTATCCTAAAACTGATAGTAAATTTAACTGCAATAAACAGCCTTTTTCTTTGAAGCGCTTTAAACGGCTTTTATCTTTGAAATAAAAAGTATAGCGCTCAGGATGTGCCAATATAGGTTTGTAGCCCTTAATTTCAATATCAAATATTGTTTTGCTAATATCTGGGCTTTCATTAAGATAAGACATTTCAATCAATAGATACTTTTGACCCAATGGACACAAAATATCGTTTAAATTAAAATCCTGATCAACCATATATTCAGCGCCAGCACTTACCCTTAATGTTATATTAGCCTGATTTAAAGCACTTTGCAAACTAGCCTTGGCTTTAGAAATAGTTTCAACCGTATTCGGATAGAGCTCTTTATAAATATGAGGAGTACAAATCAATTGATTAAAGCCTAATTCCTCAAGATTTTTAACAAAACGAAGAGAAGTTGCCACATCCGGCGACCCATCATCAATGCCAGGCAAAATATGAGAGTGCATATCAGTACCCAACCAAGATATATCGGCCACTTTATTTTTCTTACTAAAAAAACTGAACATATATTATTGCAAAAGGAATTAACTAAAAAGTTTAACAAATTTAAGTTCTAACATTAATAAACCCTCAGAATTTTTGCTTTCCACATAACTAATCATGATCATTATAACGCAATTTATTCGGTTATTATACAAATCTAAAATAATTTTAAGGCTAATATTGTAATCAGTAGATTAAAATAGACAAATAGTCGAAATGATAAATTTAAAAAGTCACAAACAAATTAGCAATTGGTTAATGACTTTTTAACTAATTATGGCCCGTATGCCTCTATTCGAAATAATTTAAGGTCTTGAAACCACCTTCCTTTAAAAACTCATCCTTTTTCATTAACTGAAGGTCCGAAATTACCATATCTTTCACCAAAGCGGTAAGATCAAATTTTGGTTCCCAGCCCAATTGAGTTTTCGATTTCGTTGGGTCTCCTAACAATAAATCTACCTCCGTAGGCCGAAAGTATTTTGGATCTACCTGAACGATGGTGCTCCCTAAAAACAACTTATCACTTTTTAAGTTATGCCGAACTAGAAGCTCTTCATCTAAGCCAATAATTACTCCTTTTTCATTTTCATCCTTGCCTGAAAATTCGACATCAATACCCAGTTCTGCAAAACTCATCCGAACAAAGTCGCGCACGGTCGTAGTAATCCCGCTGGCAATTACAAAATCTTCAGGTTTTTCCTGCTGTAAAATCAACCACATCGCCTCAATATAATCTTTGGCATGCCCCCAATCACGCTGAGCAGATAGGTTTCCCAAATAAAGACATTTCTGTAGTCCCATTGCTATTTTAGCAGCTGCCCGGGTAATTTTACGCGTAACAAAAGTCTCGCCTCTCAAAGGGCTTTCATGATTAAACAAAATACCATTACAGGCAAACATATTATAGGCTTCCCGGTAATTAACAGTAATCCAATAACCGTACATCTTGGCAACAGCATATGGCGAACGTGGATAAAATGGTGTAGTTTCACTTTGTGGCACCGCTTGTACCAATCCATATAATTCAGATGTACTTGCCTGATAAATCCTTGTTTTTTGACTTAAGCCCAGAATGCGGACAGCCTCTAATAATCTTAAGGTTCCAATGCCATCAGCATTGGCAGTATATTCAGGCATTTCGAAGCTCACATGAACGTGGCTCATTGCTGCTAAATTGTAAATTTCGTCAGGTTGTGTTTCCTGGATAATTCGGATCAGATTTGTAGAATCAGTTAAATCGCCATAGTGCAATTTAAACTGGACGTCCTGCTCATGCTGGTCCTGGTAAAGATGATCTATGCGGTCAGTATTAAAAGAAGATGAACGCCGCTTTAATCCATGCACGAAATATCCCTTTTTTAGCAGGAACTCCGCTAAATAAGCACCATCTTGTCCCGTAACACCTGTAATTAAAGCAACTTTCATATGAATTGATAATTTTATAAGCTACAAACATACAGAATAATTTATTTTGTAATGGCTTGGATCTGATTAATAAAGTACATTCAAGTAGAGGAAATGAAGATAATAGTGTCCCCAACAATATGGAAACTTTAATTAAAATGAAAATAAACGCTGATGAAAATGAAAATCTTGATTTTATGATTCAATTTCATCTGACAAATGCTGGTCAATCACAACCTGGCATCCACTAAACTTCGTTCTATAAAAGATTTTGTATCAAAAATAACAGTCCCATTATCCTTAAATCCCGCATAATCCAGTTCTAAGAACTGTTTGTGCGCCACCGCTAAAATGACCACATCATAATCTTTAAATTCACGGCTTTCGATCAGATCGATATTATAATCCGCTTTCACCTCATTTGCATTGGCCCAGGGATCATATACATCAACCTCCATACTAAATGATTTCAGCTCTTTATAAATATCAATTACTCGGGTATTGCGCGTATCTGGACAATTTTCCTTAAAAGCAAAACCAAGGATGAGCGCGCTGGCACCATTAATAACTTTATCTCTGGCAACCAGCATTTTGATCACCTTATTAGCTACAAACATCCCCATATTATCGTTTACCCTTCGTCCAGATAAAATTACTTCAGGTTTATAACCCAAAGCTTCCGATTTATGCGCCAGATAATAAGGATCAACGCCAATGCAATGACCCCCAACCAAACCAGGTTTGTAATTTAAAAAATTCCATTTGGTAGCAGCAGCAGCCAACACATCAGTCGTATCAATCTCCATCCGGTCGAAAATCAATGCCAGTTCGTTTACAAAAGAAATATTCACGTCCCTCTGTGCATTTTCTATTGCTTTAGATGCTTCAGCAACTTTAATGCTTGGGGCCAAATGCGTGCCGGCGGTAATAATAGACGCGTAAAGTTGATTAATTTCAACAGCAATTGCAGGAGTAGAGCCAGAGGTTACTTTTTTGATTTTAGTTAGCGTATTAATTTTATCGCCCGGATTTATCCTTTCTGGTGAATAACCACAGAAAAAATCGATATTATATTTCAAACCCGATATCTTCTCTAAAACAGGAACACAATCTTCCTCAGTACAACCCGGATAAACAGTAGATTCAAAAATTACAATATCACCAGGCTTAAGGACAATACCTAACATTTTACTGGCAGCAAGTAAAGGTTGCAAATCTGGCCGTTTAAGATGATCGATAGGAGTAGGTACCGTAACGATATAAATATTGCATGTTGCCAGGTCGGCTATATTGGCACTCAATGTTAAACCGGGGGTAGATTTAGCAAGAACATTTCTTAGATCTTTCAGGTCGGCCTCATTTGTTCGGTCTTGTAAATTATTTAACTCAGCCACCCGATTTTCATTGGTATCAAAACCAACAACATCATATTTTTTAGCAAATTCGATAGCTAGGGGTAAGCCAACATAACCCAAGCCAATAATGGCAATCTGCTTTTGTGTAGTCATTTTCTTTCGGTAATTGGCCAAAGATAAGATAAATCAGTAAAAGCTTTAATTGTTCCTGAATCAATTCTAGAAATCATAAACCACAAAGCTTACAGACAAAAAACTAATATCACACAGATCAGAGCAGCGTGGGTTACTTATATCAATCTCTTATGTGTCAAAGAGTGAAGATTCTGTGGGGTATGGTCATATATGATATTACTTGTTCATAATTCTACTATAAGGTTCGTCATTCCCTAGCAAGCGGGAATCTTAAAGCTCTTGCATTACGATTAGCAATCAGCTTCGCGTACAACAAACGTAAAAAATCTCCAACCAATACCATCGTATCAACTGGAGATTTAATTTAATGCGTTATTAAACGATATTAACCTTTTACTTAATCTGTTTTAGCAGGTAACTGCCATAACCGCTTTTAACCAGTGGGGTAGCAATAGCCTTAAGTTGTGCTGCATCAATAAAGCCCATGCGGTAGGCAATTTCTTCAATACAACCGATTTTCAATCCTTGTCTTTCTTCAATAATCTGAACAAACTGACCCGCCTGCATTAAAGAAGTAAAAGTACCTGTATCCAACCAGGCAGTACCCCGGCTCAACACACCAACCTTTAGTTTATTTCGTTCTAAATACACACGGTTTACATCAGTAATCTCGTATTCTCCACGTGGAGAAGGTTTAATGTTTTTTGCAATTTCCACAACTTCATTATCATAAAAATACAGTCCAGGCACCGCATAATCAGATTTTGGCTCAACTGGTTTTTCTTCAATTGAAATAGCATTTTTATCCACATCAAACTCAACCACACCGTAACGTTCAGGATCTGAGACCTGGTAGGCAAATACTACACCACCATCCGGATCAGAACTGGATTGTAACAATTTAGCCATCCCGTCACCATGAAAAATATTATCGCCCAATACAAGGGCTACTTTATCCTCGCCGATAAATTCTTCACCAATAACAAAAGCTTGTGCTAAACCGTTTGGTTCTGCCTGTACAGCATAACTAAATTTACAACCCAAACTTGCCCCGTCACCCAACAACTTCTCAAAATTAGGGAGATCATGTGGGGTAGAAATAATCAGGATTTCTTTAATCCCTGCCAACATTAAGGTTGATAGGGGATAATAAATCATCGGTTTATCATAAACCGGCATCATCTGTTTACTACAGGCAAGCGTTAAGGGATGCAAACGTGTTCCGCTGCCGCCAGCTAAGATTATACCTTTCATATTAGTATTAGATTTGAGATGTGAGACAATAGATGTTGAGATGAATGGCTCTATCTCAACATCTGTATTACTTCTATTTATTAATTTGTTTTATACACTCCACTAAGCTATCTCTCCAGTATGGAATTTCGATATTAAATGTTGCTTTGATTTTGCTTTTATCCATCACCGAAAATGCTGGTCGGATCGCTTTGGTTGGGTAATCAGATCCAGGGATAGGGTTAACCTTAACCACAGTTTCGCTGATATCAAAAATAGCCTTTGCAAAATCAAACCATGAGGTTACGCCTTCATTACTATAATGGTAAACTCCATAAGCAGTTGATGAAGAATCGATAATAGCAAAAATAGCATTTGCCAGGTCGATAGCATAAGTAGGGGTACCTACCTGATCAGCAATAACATTCAGCTCATCACGATCAGCACCAAGTTTTAACATCGTTTTAACAAAATTGTTGGCATATTCAGAATACAACCAACTCGTACGAATAATAAAATGATTGGGCAGTTTAGCGGCTACGGCCAGCTCACCATCCAATTTGGTTAACCCATAAACGTTGATCGGTTTTGCTTCATCATCCTCCTTTAGCAACTTAACGCTATTGCCTTCAAAAACGAAATCGGTTGATACATGAACCAAAATTGCTCCATTGGCCAAACAGGCCGAAGCCAGGTAAGCAGCACCCGTTTCATTAATGGCTTTAGCCAGCTCAGTTTCATCCTCTGCTTTATCAACAGCGGTATAAGCCGCACAATTAATTACAAAACCAGGTTTTTCTGCCGCTAAAAGCTTGTTCAATCCGCTTTCATCTAAAATATTGGCATCCTGTTCTGCGGGAAAAACAATTTCCGTGATACCTCTTCTTTCAGCAACCGTTTTTAAACATTGGCCCAACTGTCCGCCGGCACCAATTACTAATATTTTACTCATATATGCTGTAAAGCTGAAAAAGGTTTTAAAAGAAGGTCTTTATCAGATATAGCCTGGTCTTCTTCAGGGATTAACCAATCGATATTTAAATCCGCATCATTATAAATCACCCCTGTTTCCGAAGCTTTATTAAAAAAATTATCGCATTTATATAAAAACTCTGCGGTTTCACTCAATACAGAAAAGCCGTGTACAAAGCCTCTAGGGATGTACAACTGCAATTTGTTTTCTGCACTTAAACGCACAGCAACGTGTTTCCCATAAGTTGGCGAACTTGGGCGTACATCTACAGCAACATCCAATACCTCACCCTTGGTTACACGCACCAGTTTGGCTTGTGCAAATTCTCCGGTTTGAGCATGTAAGCCGCGGATAACCCCATAAGACGAATAAGATTGATTATCCTGAACAAACCGCCCGGATAAACCTGTTTTTTCCTCGAAGGTGTTTTGATTAAAACTCTCAAAAAAATAGCCTCTCGGGTCTTCAAATACCCTTGGCTTAATAATCAGGCAGTCTTTTAACCCTG
>Ga0308165_1002211_pt1 | contig 24143 bp, 24 predicted proteins | sample PhyWR2_FD_201032 | JGI IMG/M metagenome (GOLD analysis project Ga0308165, IMG submission 201032) | Phyllosphere microbial communities from UC Gill Tract Community Farm, Albany, California, United States - DLSLW.R2 | ecosystem: Host-associated > Plants > Phyllosphere > Unclassified | place: USA... | reverse complement strand
GAAAGGGCTGTTCGATGAAGTGATAAGAAGCACTGGCAAGCAGCAACGATGCCAGGAATAACGGCGCAAGATAAGGCGTGAGCGGCTCCAGGCCATTGGCGTGCCTTATTGGGCCGGCGGGTTTTTTAGCAGAGCTTTTCTTGAGCGCGAAAAAACAGACCAACGCGCCTTAACGCATAGCTGCTCCCCCAGCTATGCCTCAGGAATTACTTTGCTGGCTCGATGTCGGTCACCACGATGGCGCCGCCGGCCTTTTCGGCCCTGAACTTGACCTTGTCGCCCGTCTTGACCTTGTCCAGCATGGCCGGGTCCTTGACCTGGAACACCATGGTCATGCCCGGCATGTCCAGGTTCTTGATCTCGCCGTGCTTGATGGTGATTTTCTGGTTGTCCAGATCAACTTTGCGGATTTCGCCTTCGGCCATGTCGGCGGCGGCGGCCACCGGCACCGTTTTGCTCGCCTCTTCCTTGATCATGGGGGCACTGCCGTGTGAGGTTGCATAAGCGGGCACAGCGCTAGCAACAAGGGTGGTGATGATCAGCAGGGCTTTAAGATTTTTCATGATGTTTTTCTTTCAAGATTGCGTTGAAGGCGTGGCCGGCCAGAGCAAGCAAAGTGGCTGCCACGAAGATTGCCGGGGTGCCTCAGATCAATGGGCATGCCCGCCCGGGCCTTGACTTTTGGACGGGGTTTTGCCGCCAGCCACATTGACCAAGCCCTTCATGCCCGCGTCGTAGTGGCCCGGCTGCAGGCAGGCAAAGTCCACCTTGCCCGCCTTGGTGAACTGCCAGATGATCTCGCCGCTTTTTCCCGGCGCCACCGTCACCATGTTGGCGTCGGCATGCTCCATCTCCGGGTTCTTCTTCATCACCTCGTAGTGATCCTTCAGGTCTTTGGCCGTGCCCAGCACCATTTCGTGCTTGACCTGGCCAGAGTTCTTGGCGACAAACTTGATGGTCTCGCCCTGCTTGACGTCGATCAGCGAGGAATGAAATTTCATGTCGTCGGTCATGTCAATGTTCACGATTCGGGTTACTTTGGATGCGACACCAGGCTTGCCAATGGCCTCATCGCCATGGCCGCCCGCGTGGTTGCCTGAGGCCATGGCCGTCATGGCCAGAAAAATGCCGGGCATGGCGATCAGGATGTTGCGTGATTTCATGAAATACCTTTCAAGGGTGATGGGTTAAAAAACTGACTCAATGCTTCATCGTGCCCATCGTGCCCATCGCACCCATCGGGGGCTTGCGGACCTGAACTTCGACTTCCTTCATCGGCATGTTCTGCGCCTTCATGGACTGGCCGCCCTCAGCGGCAAAGCGCGCCGGGTTGGGCAAGGCGCCGGTCCATTCGTAAGCCACCTCGCCGGGCGGGTGCTTGTACCAGCCCGGATCCTTATAGTCGCCGGCTTTTTGGTTTTTGCGCACCTTGACGACGCTGAACATGCCGCCCATCTCAACCGAGCCAAAGGGGCCCTCGCCGGTCATCATCCGGGCAGTGTTGTCGGGCAGCGGCATGTCCATCTCGGCCATGTCGGCCATGCCGCGCTCGCCCATGACCATGTAGTCGGGAATGACGTTGGTGATGTCGCGGGCGACTTTGCGGTGGTCCACGCCGATCAGGGTCGGCACGTCGTGGCCCATCGCGTTCATCGTGTGGTGGCTCTTGTGGCAATGAAAGGCCCAGTCGCCTTCCTCATCAGCCAAAAATTCCAGCTGCCGCATCTGGCCAACGGCCACATCGGTTGTGACTTCGTATTGGCGTGAGGATTTGGGTGTGGGGCCGCCATCGGTGCCAGTTACCAAAAATTCATGGCCATGCAGGTGCATCGGGTGGTTGGTCATCGTCAGGTTGCCAATACGAATGCGCACCTTGTCGCCCTTAGCTACCACCAGCGGGTCGATGCCCGGAAACACCCGGCTGTTCCAGCTCCACAGGTTGAAGTCGAGCATCGTCATGATCTTGGGCGTGTAGGCACCGGGATCAATGTCGTAGGCATTGAGCAGGAACACGAAGTCGCGGTTCACCTCCTCGATCAGCGGGTGCTTGGCCTTCGGATGCGTGATCCAAAAACCCATCATGCCCATGGCCATCTGCGTCATCTCGTCGGCGTGCGGGTGGTACATGAAGGTGCCGGGCCGCTTGGCCACGAACTCATAGACAAACGTCTTGCCGACGGGAATGGCCTTTTGCGTCAGACCCGAGACGCCATCCATGCCGTTGGGCAGGCGCTGACCGTGCCAGTGCACGCTGGTGTGCTCGGGCAGCTTGTTGGTGACGAAAATGCGCACCCGGTCGCCTTCGACCACTTCAATCGTCGGGCCGGGCGACTGGCCGTTGTAACCCCACAGGTGCGCCTTGAAGCCGGGCGCCATTTCCCGCACCACCGGCTCGGCGACCAAGTGAAATTCCTTGACGCCCTGGTTCATGCGCCAGGGCAGTGTCCAGCCGTTGAGGGTGACCACCGGGTTGTAAGGCCGGCCGGTCTCGGGCATCAGCGGCGCCATGGTGTCAGGTTTGGTCTGAAAAACAGGCTCAGGCAGCGCGGCCATTGCCACCCGGCTCACGGTGGCGGCGGCAACTGCCGTTGTCAGCGCGCCGGCGCCAGTCAGAAAATTTCTTCTGTTCGTCATATCGATTCCGTAATTAAGGGGGTGCGGCTCATCAGTGGCCAGCCGCTTCACTGCTGCCACCTGCCGCAGGCGCGGCCATTGCCAAGACAGTCGGTTTGCCGATCATGGAGGCAGCCAGCGCAGCATCGGCCAGCCAGAACTGCTGGTAAGCGTTGATGGCAGCCGTGACGCTGGCGATCTGGTCGCGGTTGTCGGCAAGCAGCTCAAACACGCCGATCAGCATGCCGTTGTAGCGCAGCGTGTTCTCCTCGGCAATGGTCTTTCGTAGCGGCACGACTTCGTCGCGGTAGTGGCGCGCCACGTCGTAAGCCGTGCGGTAGGCCGAATAGCTTTCTCGCAACTGCGACGAGGCGCCGCGAACCGCGCCCTCGTAGCGGTTGGCCGCTGCCAGCGACTGCGCGTTCATCGCATCGCGCCGGGCCGATCCCCAGTCAAAGACCGGCAGGCGAATAGCGAGCTCATAGCCCCTGCGCGGTGTGCTGGTGCCGGCTCCGGCGGCGTTGTCGAACACCGTGTCGCGGCGGATGCCCAGCTCCACGTCCACCAGGCTCTCGATCAGGTTCAGCCCCTGGGACCGGCCGGCGTTGTCGAGCTGCTGACGGGCCAGCTGCACATCCAGCCGCTGCTGCGTGGCTGCGGCGTTCACCACAGCCGCCTGCCGCGCTTGCTTGGGCAGATCAGGCAGGCGCTCGGGCAACTTCAACTGACCAGCCTGTGCATCGGTCAAGCCCAGCTGGCGTATCAGTTCTTCCCGGGCGGCGGTGGCGGCATGCTGTGCGGTGGCCAGCTGGGCCGTGCTGTCGGCGTAAAAGCTTTGCTGGCGGGCGCGCTGCAGCTTGTTGAAATTGCCCACCTGCTGCATGCGCCGCGCCAGCTCGGCGCTGGCCTGCGCGCTGCGGTTGACCTGGTTTGCATACTCCAAGGACTGCTGGGCGGTGACGGCACGTACCCAGGCTTGGCGAACCTGGGTGACCTGCTCGACCACATTGGCACTGAGCTGGACCCGGGCCTGAGCCATCTGGCCGCGTGAAATCTCCAGCCGCCGCGGCAGGGTCAGCAGATCAAGCAGTCCAAAGGATAGCAACCGGCCGAGCTCAAGCTCGTCGGCAAAGCGGATGCGCTCGAAGGTGAAGACAGGGTTGGCGAGCCGACCGGTCTGGTTGGCCTGGGCCATGTCAGCCCAGCTCTGGGCCAGCAGGGTTTGCATCGCCGGGCTGTTGGTCAGTGCCAGTTGCACAGCCTCGTCCATGCTCAGCGGTTTGGCAAGCAACTCACTGGTCAATTTCGCCCTGGCTTGACTTTGCTGCTCAGTACGACTGAGCTCGAGCTTGCCTTGCGTGAAGGAGCCCGTGCTGTCATTGGTGCCTTGCACCGTTTGGTCGAAGTTGACCGATGCGCAGCCTGCCAGCACCAGTCCTGACGCGGCCAGGGCGGTGAGTCGAAAAATTCTTTTCATGTGTGTGTTCCTGTCACGGTTTGGCCGGCGCTGTGCCGGATGCTGGCTTGGCAGCGTCCTCAGGCGACGGGCCCTGGCTCGCTTCTTTGGCATAGGCCCTCCAGCCGCCAATCTGACCCGTGGTGTCGTTGGCTTCTTTCCAGTTGACCGTTTTTTCGTCGGTGTAGCGCTGGTAGCCCTCAAGCGCAGAGCGGTAAGGTGGCGGCGCAGCGTCGGCCACCGCTGCCGGGGCAACAGGCTTGACAGGGGCCACAGCAGAAGTTTGCGCACTGGCCTGCGTGGTCCACAGGAAGGCCGCCATTGCAGCAGGCAAAATTGAATCGAGTCGAATAAGCACAACAATCTCCTGAAATACAAGCGGTGCGATGGGTGAAATCGCGGTTGTCGGGTCATCGCATGGGATGCGAAGAGGCTTTGAAAGGCCGTGCCGGCAGCAAGTACAGACCCAATACGGGCCTGGAGATCAGGAAATCGGTGGTTTTTGGCCCAGTGCGCTGTGTGCACTGGCAAATTGGGCTACTGCCGCGCGGGGCAGTGTGTGCAGGTCGAAAACAGCGGTCACACTGGCTGCCGCCGGGGTCAACGCGACCGTATGGCAGGCCTGACAAACGCTGCAGGAATCGCAGTGAGAGTCTGCTGCGTGAGGTTCTGCACCATAAGCGTGCCCTGGGCAGTCAGCCGCAGTTGGGGCCGCATCGACCAGCACTGTTTGTGTGTCCTGATGAGCTTGCGTCCCCGCTTCATGGGCATGAGGCGCTATTATTTTAGTAGCACTTGGTTGTTGCTGCATCTGGGCAGCAAGCATTCCCGTCGCCATTGCATCGCTCACCCAACCGCGCAAAGGCAGCAGGGCGATCATCAAGATGAGAAACAGGGCGCGCATCATACAAAGGTCAGATACCGAGGACTTTTAGCAGTTGATTTTATATTGCAGGGCAGCATACCGTTGTCAGCGGCACTGCGCAGCGTATAGGGTTTTAACTTGCCTGCCTTGGTAGGCAACGAATTCCTTTGCTCTAAATGGGCATGGCAAACATATACTGCAACAAAGCCTACCAGGCGAAAGCACAAAAAGAATTAAGTTCTAGTGCCTCAAGTGCGCGCCCATGGCGTTCGAAAGTCTGGCAACTTCGTCATCTTTCATGGTGATTGATTTGCCATCCGTGGTTTCCATGATCTCGCCTTCTTTCATACGGTAAGGGCGCCCGAATTTATTTTCCATCGCCATCTTGCCGCCCTTGAACTGGTGCACTATTGATCCATCCTTGAGTTGAATGGACTTTTCGATGTCGCCTTGATCGATGGCAAAGGTAGAAAGAGTTGAAAAAATGAGGCCGAGTCCAACGATGGCTTTGAAAGTAGACATGAGATAAATCCTTCCTAATACTTTGCTCAGGCCCAAGAAAATCCATAAGGCCAGTGATGTCGCCATTGCATCACTGAAGGCAGTGTAGAGTGCAGAGGCAGACCAAGGGCTGACCGAAACATTACGATTTTGATAGATTCAATCGACTTGCCTACAGGCAGCAAACGCGTGAGTTCACTGAGCTTGGTCAAACCCAGCAAAAGATCTTGATGGGTTGAGTCGAGAAGTCATTTTTGCTGCAAATGACAATGTGAAGCTTGTTCTGCCGCCTTTGAGACTTTGCGCATTGACGCCTCCCCCATGCGCTGCCATGATGGATCGCACGATCGCCAAGCCAAGACCTGCGCCGCCGTCAAGACGTGCCCGGGCGGAGTCAACCCGGTAAAAGCGCTCGAAAAGATGTGGCAAATGATCCGGGGCGATGCTGTCCCCTTCGTTGCTGACTGCCAAGGTGGCGCCCTCAGGCTGCGCAGTAATCACTAAGTTCACTTGTGAATTTGCGTGCGCATGGCGAATCGCGTTGGACAGGAGATTGGTAATGGCGCGCTGGATCAACAGCCGATCGCCCAAAACGGTCGCTGCGCCCGATACTTCTACTGTCAAACCTCGTTCTTCAGCCACCAAGGACAAATACTCTGCGACCTGCTGGGCCTCTCGGGCCAGCTCGAGCGGTTCACACTTGAGCGCATTCTCGTTGTGATCTGTGCTGGCGATGAAGAGCATGTCGGCAATCAAGCGGGACAGGCGTTCGAGTTCTTCAACATTGCCTTCCAGGACCTCTTTCAGATCATCGGCTGTACGGGTTTTGGACAGGGCAACCTGCGTTCTTCCCATCAGGGTTGCAACGGGCGTACGCATTTCATGAGCAAGCTCGACGGAAAAATCCTGCAGTCGCTGATAACCGTCATCGATTCGCGCCAGCATGTTGTTGAACGCTTGCGCGAGTTCAAAGAGCTCCCTGGGCAACCCTGAAAAAGACACCCTGCGGCTGAGTGATTGAGCGCCAACGGAGACGGCCAATCGATGAAATCGCCGTAGTGGCGCCAAACTGGTGCGAGCGATAAACCAGGCGCCCAGTGCCACGGTGCTCAGCAGTACCGGCAACGCGACCAGCGTGGTACTGATAAAACCATTGAGCAGCTCGCGGTCATGGCGCCGGTCCAATGAAAGGTAATAACGAACCTGTGCCCTATTGGCGACCGAGCCGACGCCTTGAATGGCATTGAGTTGGCCTCCGTTGGGCATACTCCACACCGCGATGGACGCATCGATAACCGCGCTGACACCCAGCGCAGACACTGAATGCTTTGCGGTTTCGGAAAAGCTCGCCACTAATTGATCCGTTTGTGGCTCACTCAGGGCGAGGTGCAGATCATCATGGCCAATCAGCAGATCTTCAAACCTATGCTGGTTTTGAGGAATTGCTTCAGGCGATGGTATTTCAGACAACACATGCAGCAGCAAGTCACGCTTTCCTCTAAGCTCATCGGCAGCGCGGGCGTCGAGCTGTTGTGACAGAGCATAAAAACCGACCATGATGGCCGCACCTGTAACGATAAGGCCAAAAAATACACTGGTGGCCGCGATTCGTGCCGTTAGCGACTTCTGAGCCCAGAAGTCGATTAACGCGTGCTGCGTCACACTGCAATCCGGTGTTCAAGAACGTAACCTACGCCGCGCACCGTATGAATCAGCTTTTCGTCAAAAGGATCATCGATCTTGGCGCGCAGCCGCCGGATCGCTACCTCAACAACATTGGTGCCCGAATCAAAGTGAATGTCCCACACAAGCGAGGCAATCTGTGTCCTTGAAAGCACGTTACCTGTTTTCTGCGCCAAAAGGGTCAGCAAGGCGAATTCCTTGGAAGAAAGGTCGATCCGCTGGCCAGCACGGGTAGCCCGGTGGCGCACTGGATCGATTTCTAGATCGGCAGCACGTAAAACGGACTCATTTGTGACTGGCTGGCCGCGCTTGAGCAGTGCGCGCACCCTTGCCAACAGCTCAGGAAACTGAAAGGGCTTGACCAAGTAATCATCAGCGCCCAGGTCAAAGCCACGCACCTTGTCGTCAGTCTTGCCGCGGGCAGTGAGCATCAAAACCGGTACTTGCTTGGACGTGCGCAGCGCTGACAGCACTGCAAACCCGTCAATGCCGGGCAACATGATATCCAGAATCACCAACTCATGATCACCATTGGCCGCCGCGTGCAGACCATCCGTTCCGTTGCATGCGACCTCCACGGCATAGCCGCTTTCCGTCAGGCCCTGGCGCAAATACTCTGCCGCCCGGGGCTCGTCTTCAATCACCAAAATCTTCAAAATCGCTCCCCGTCTTACATAACGTATTTGTAATCTGCCCGTCATCGCGCTGTTGCCGCCCAACCTCTACATTGGGAACCGTGATGAAGAGGTGAGGTTGCATCAGAGTCGTTCCAAAAGGTGACTCGACAGATTGATGACGATAGTAAAGGAGTTTGACCATGTTTTTTCGTAAAACCCTATTTGCCCTGGCCCTTGTTGGTGCTGCCATTTCTGCCGCATTTGCCAACAGCGACACCGGTTGGGCTGGTAACGAGCGGGAAGTGGGGATCCAAGCCAACACCAACACAAGCAAGAAAAGTCGTGCTGATGTACAAAAAGAACTGGAAGCTTTTCGCAAGAACTCAGTTACTGCTGACGGCGGCACGACAGTAGACACCAACATTGGATATATCAATCCTCAGCACAGTTATGTGTTTCAGGGTGGCAAGCTCACCCACACGGACAATATCGTCCACACCACGCCAAAACCAAGCATTGCCATGACGGATAGCGATCGAAGACTCTACCGTCAGTTGTACTCCCATTAGACATCACGCCGACAAGTGATTGTCATATTCATGGTGCAGCAGCGATTTTCGGCCCGGTGCATTGGCAACTGTGAGTGCGCCGTCCGACACGTATGTCGGACATCAGATCAAAGTTTTATTTGTATCTCCATCTCCACCGTCTGCGCGTAAACGCCTCAACCTGGCCGATCTCTTTGGAGAGGCGAAGCTGACTTTTTCTATGCTTTTCGTGCTTCTGCAACCCTTTTGAAACGACATGCATGAACACGCGACCATCTGTGGCGATCGCGCCTAGATTATGTTGCGCGTGTCTTTAACCATGGAAAATCTGATGCCCCGAAGAATTACCAAAAATTGGTTGCCTTGCATCTTGCTGGTGCTGGCAACAAGCAGCGCCTGGTCGCAACAAGCGCCACCCAGGTCATTTGAGGAGAGTCCTAAGGCCGCTCTGGCGCTGACCACCCCGTCCTTTCCTGAGAGTGTCAGCCTTCCAACGACGCTGAAACAGGCATTCGACGCGGCATGGTTGCGTCAACCTGAAGCGCAGTCCAAGGAGGCTCGCCAGCAAGCCGCCAGTGCCCGCAGGCTGGCAGCGGACAGTTGGACGGCTGAACCAGCCGCCTTGGCGCTTTCGACCAAGAGTGACCGACTGAACAACAACCAGGGAAGTCGCGAGAACGAAGCAGGATTGGCCATCCCGCTATGGCTGCCAGGCGAGCGAGCGCGTTCCGGCAGCCTGGCCGATGCGGAGATGCGTGCGGCAGCGAGCCGGGTCATGGCGGCCCAGTTGCGCACGGCGGCAAGCGTGAGGGAGGCGTATTGGCTCTGGCAACGTACCCGGATCGAGCAGGATCTGGCCCGGGAACGCCTGATCAATGCGCAGCAGTTTGCAGCGGACGTCGTCAGACGGGTCAAAGCCGGCGACCTGGCGCGGGCCGATCAGCACCAGGCCGACGGAGCGGTGGCAACTGCCGAGGCAGGACTTGCTGAGGCAATCAGCGCGCTGGCTGGCGCATCACATCAGTTGCGGGCACTGAGTGGTATCCCACCAGGACCGAACGCCCTTTCCGCGCTCGACACGGAGGCTGTAGCCGAGCCTGCCCCGGAGGTACCTGCTGATTTCGCGGCCCTAGATACCGGCCACCCGGCGGTCGTAGAACTGCTGGATCGGGCGAACGTCGCGCGTCGCACAATCGAACTGGCCGGGGTGCAGACGCGCGCGAACCCAGAGTTGACGCTGGCGACGACCAGAGGCCGGGGAGTATCCGGCGAGCCTTATCAGCAAACCATCACGCTGGGCATTCGCATCCCTTTTGGGGCGGACAGTCGCAATCGGGCCAAGCAGGCAACAGCGCAAGCGGACGGTATTGAAGCCGAAGCACAACTTGGCCTGGAGCGGGGGCGCTTGCTGTCTGAACTCGATGCAGCCCGCGTTCGCCTCGAATCCGCCCGAACGCAGGTGAATGCTGCGAACAAGCGTTCACAACTCGCCCGTGAGTCGCGCAGCTTCTTCCAGAAGTCGTTTCGCATGGGTGAAACCGACCTGCCGACACGATTGCGCGTTGAGCTTGAGGCCTCAGATGCCGAACGGCAGGTCGGGCGGAGCCGCATCGATCTCGCTGCGGCGGTCTCGGCCTTGCGCCAAGCCCTGGGACTGCTCCCCGAATAACGCCCAGAACCAACTTAAAAAAATCTAATCATGACTATTTTGAAAAGGCTGAACGTCTACTGCCTGGCAACGTTCATTGCCGCAACACCGTTCACGGCATGGGCTGATGCAGGCCACGATGACGGCGCGGCGCCCATTGCTGCAGCCGGCTCAGCGCAGCCACGATTCACCGCCGCGTCCGAGACCTTTGAACTGGTCGGCGTGGTCAACGGCAAACTGCTCACCCTTTATCTGGACCGCGCTGATGACAACAGCCCAGTCAAGGACGCCAAGCTCGAGATTGAATTGGCAGGGGTAAAGCTGGATATCAAGCCACGTGGCGAGGGCGAGTTTGAAACGACGCTTGTCCACGCACTCAAACCGGGCGTGACTGCCGTGGCGGCGACAGTGGTCGCGGGCCAGGAGACAGATCTGCTTGCCGGTGAACTGGATATCCGCGAAGGCGCTCACGCCGATACTTCAGCACGCAACCCGCCATGGAAGAAGTCCGGCATCTGGGCTGTTGCCGGACTACTCGCGCTGGCACTGCTGGTCGGGGGCCTGCGCCGCTTCCGCGCAAATCGAATCAACCGGGCCGGGAGTAAAGCATGAAGACACGTTTTCTGATATCCGCGGCAGGCGCCGCCTTCTATGCGGCCCTGTTGACATTCACGGCCCCAGTTTGGTCGTCCGGAGACCACGAAGGTGGCCACGGCGCTGCCGAGGCCGACCTTTCAGTCATTAGCAATGGCCCGAAACGATTGCCCGACGGCAGCGTCTTCCTGCCCAAACCGGCCCAGCGCCAGATGGGCGTACGCACGCTGGTCGGCGAGTCGAAGCAGTTGCCGCGGGCGACCGAGTTGTCTGGCAAGGTCGTCATGGACCCCAACGCGGGCGGCAAGGTGCAGGCCTTGGTGGCCGGCCGGCTGCAAGCCGGCCCGCGTGGCTTACCCTCGGTCGGGCAATCCGTGCGCAAGGGGGAAGTGCTGGCCTATGTGCTGCCCTCCGCGGCGGCGATCGAACGCTCGAACCAGGCCGCTCAAATGGCGGAGCTCGGCGCCGGCCGCAGCTTGGCCAACAAACGCCTAGCGCGTTTGCAGGAATTGTCCGACACGGTGCCGCGCAAGGAGATCGAGGCGGCAGAAAGTGAAGTGGCCAGCCTCGGTGCTCGCATTGCAGCGGTGGGGGCCGGGCTGTCCGCGCGTGACACGCTGGTGGCACCGGTGTCGGGGGTCATCGCTTCGGCCAACGCCGTGGCCGGCCAGGTGGTCGATGCGCGCGAACTGCTGTTCGAGGTGATCGATCCGTCGCGTTTGCGCATCGAAGCTTTGGCTTTCGACGCCGCATTGGCGGCGGATGTGGGGGGCGCATTCCTGACAGTGGGCGGCCAGAAGGTGCCGCTCGTCTTCGTGGGCGCGTCGCGCTCGCTGCGTGAGCAGGCGCTGCCATTGGCCTTTCGGGCCGAAGGCGTGGCGCTCCGTCAGCTTGCCGTTGGCCAGCCCGTCGCCGTGATGCTGCAAAGCCGCAGCCAGGTTGCGGGCGTGCCGGTGCCTGCCACGTCGTTGACAAAGAACCCGGCCAACCAGACCGTTGTGTGGATCAAAACCGCGCCCGAACGTTTCGAATCGCGTGTTGTCACGGTGGAGCCGCTTGACGGCGCGACGGTGGCGGTGACTTCGGGACTGAAGACCGGTGATCGTGTGGCCACGCAAGGCGCCACGCTGATCAACCAAGTCCGCTAAAGGGAGCCATAGCATGTTCAAGTGGCTACTCGACAACAGCCTTGCCAACCGGTTGTTGGTGATCATCGCTGCCCTGGTGCTGATGGGCTATGGCGCCTTTACGCTCTCACGCACCCCGGTCGATGTATTTCCTGACCTAAACAAACCCACTGTCACCGTCATCACGGAAGCCGGCGGCATGGCGGCCGAAGAGGTGGAGCAACTCATCACCTTTCCCCTGGAAACAGCTATGAACGGGCTGCCCGGCGTGGAGACGGTGCGTTCCGCCTCAAGCGCCGGCCTGTCGTTTCTGTACGTGACCTTTAACTGGAGCACCGAAATCTTTCGCGCCCGTCAAATGGTGGGAGAGCGCCTGTCCTCGATGGAAGAAGGTCTGCCGCAAGGCAGGGTGCCGCGCATGGGACCGATCAGCTCGATCATGGGCGAGATCATGCAGATCGCAATTCCCATCGACACCGCCAAGATATCGCAAATGGCGGTGCGCGAATACGCCGACTGGGTGCTGCGCCCGCGGCTGCTGGCGATTGCGGGCGTGGCGCAGGTGGTGCCAATTGGTGGCGAGGTGCGCCAGTTCCAGGTCCAACCCAACACCGTGCGCATGGCCGAGCTGGGCATTACCCACGAACAGCTGGAAGGCGCTCTCAAGGGCTACTCCAGCAACACCTCGGGCGGCTTTCTTGAGCTCAATGGGCGCGAATACCTGATCCGCAACCTGGGGCGCACCTCCAGTCTGGGTGACCTGAGGAACCTGGCGCTCACCGCGCGTGATGGCCAACCGATCCTGATGCGGCAGATCGCTGACGTGACTTTTGCTGCAGCCATCAAGCGCGGTGACGCAGGTTTTGAGGGCAAGCCGGCAGTGATCCTGAGCATCCAGAAACAGCCTGCTGCCGACACCATAGCCTTGACCCGCGCCATTGAGACTGCGCTGACGGAGATGCAGCGCTCGTTGCCGGCCGGCATGGACAAGCCGACGGTGACGTTTCGGCAGGCCAGCTTCATCGAGTCGTCGATCACCACGCTGCAAGGCAAGCTGATCGCGGCCTCGGGCTTCGTCGCGGTGATCCTCTTCCTGTTTCTGGGCAATGTGCGCACCACCGTCATCGCGTTGGTGGCGATTCCAGTCTCGATCTTCATTACCGCCTTGGTGTTTCGTTACTTTGGCATGTCGATCAACACGATGACCCTGGGCGGACTGGCCATCGCGATCGGGGGGCTGGTCGATGACGCCGTGGTTGATATCGAAAATGTGATGCGCCGGCTCAAGGAAGACCGGATCAAGCACCCCGAACACCGGCTGCACCCGATCGAGGTGGTAACGCGCGCCACCATGGAAGTGCGCTCAGCCATCCTGTATGCCACGGTGATCATCGTGCTGGTGTTCGTTCCGCTGTTCGCGCTGCCAGGCATGGAGGGGCGACTGTTCGTGCCGCTGGGTATTTCGTTCATTGTCTCGACGCTGGCCAGCTTGGTTGTGTCCATGACTGTGACGCCGGTACTGAACTTTTACCTGCTACCGCGCATGAAATCGCTGGACCACGGCGACACCAGGTTGCTGGCCTGGCTGAAGGCGCGCTACCGCATTGGCTTGCAGAGTGTGCTGGCACGTCCGAAAACCGCGCTGGCGGCTGCAGCATTGGCGGCGTTGTTGGCGGCGGTGGCGGTGCCGTTTTTCCCGACCACCTTCTTGCCGCCATTCAACGAGGGCACACTGGTGATCGGCCTGCGCCTGAACCCGGGCGTGACCCTGGCCGAGACCACCCTGCTGGCGCGCCAGGCCGAGGTGCTGGTCAAGCAAGTGCCCGAGGTCACGCACGTTGGGCGGCGCAGTGGTCGCGCCGAGCTGGACGAACATGCCGAAGGGGTTCACGTCAGCGAACTGGACGTGGGCTTGAAGCCCTCCGGCAACATCACGCGCTCGATGGATGAGGTGTCGGCCGACATCCGCTCGCGTTTGAGCAACCTGCCGGGGGCAGTAACCATCGGGCAGCCGATCTCGCACCGCATCGACCACATGCTGTCGGGCGTGCGCGCGCAGATTGCAATCAAAATCTTTGGCGAAGACCTGGACACCCTTCGCGGCCAGGCCGAGGTGTTGCGCGCCGGGCTGGCCACGGTCCCCGGCCTGGCCGATCTCGATATTGAAAAGCAGGTGCTTGCACCGCAGATCAAAGTGCGGATTGACTATGCGGCGGCGGCCCACTACGGCGTGCCAGCCCCGCAAGTACTGAGCACGCTGCAAAACCTGGTCGAGGGGGAGAAGATTACACAGATCGTCGAAGGCAGCCGGCGCTTCGCGCTTGTCGTGCGGCTGCCGGAGTCGGCTCGCTCAGTGGAAGGACTGGGACGAATCATGATAGAGACACCGAACGGACGCATTCCGCTATCCAAGGTGGCGAGCATCGAAGACAGTGACGGCCCGAATCAAGTCAGTCGCGACGACGGCAAGCGCCGCATCGTGCTTTCGGCCAACGCGCAGGGGCGGGCGCTGTCGGACGTCATCGCGGACGTGCGCCGCGTGGTGGCTCAGACCAGGCTGCCCGAGGGGTACTTCGTCACCTTGGGCGGCCAGTTCCAGGCACAGGAGGAGGCGTCACGGCTGGTCGGGCTGCTGTCGATCGTTTCGGCGGTGCTGATGTTCGTGGTGCTTTACAGCCGTTACCAATCAACCCGGCTGGCCCTGCTGATCATGGCCAACATTCCCCTGGCGCTGGTGGGTGCGGTGTTTGGGCTGTGGCTCTCCGGTCAACCGCTGTCGGTGGCGGCCTTGGTAGGCTTCATCACGCTGGCCGGCATATCAGTGCGCAATGGCATCCTGAAGGTCAGCCACTACATCAACCTGATGCGATTCGAGGGTGAAAATTTCGATCACAAGATGATCTTGCGCGGATCGCTGGAGCGTCTGAGTCCTGTGCTGATGACAGCGCTTGTGACGGCGTTTGCGCTGGCGCCGCTGCTGTTCGAGGCCGAGCGGCCCGGCACCGAAATCCTGCACCCGGTGGCAGTGGTGATCTTCTCAGGCCTGATCAGCTCAACGCTGCTTGACACCTTTCTCACTCCGGTGATGTTCTGGCTGTTCGGCCGCAAGGACGCCGAGCGGCTGCTCGACGACAAGACCGCCGGCGCTTTCTGAGCTATCAATGCATCTCGACTCTTTATCTCTTCTTTAACTTGCCAAGAAAAACTTCATGAAACTCGTTCAACTTATTGCGACGCTTGCGCTTGCAGCCACTGGAGCCGCGTTCGCGGCAGAAAATCATGGGCATGATCCCAAGCCGTTGCATGCCGGGGTGGTGGTCGAGGTCAAGGATATCGAATACGAACTGCTTGCCAAGCCGGACTCCATGCAGCTGTATCTGCGCGACCACGGCAAGCCGATTGATGTCAGCAAGGCCACTGCCAAAGTTACCTTGCTTACCGGCATGGAAAAGCAGGAGGTAGACCTGAAGCCTGCTGGTGACAAGCTGGAAGCAAAAGGCAGCTTCAAGATTGCGACCAATACCAAGGTCATAGCCCTTGTCTCGCAGGCTGGAAAGTCATCAACAGCGCGCTTCGTGCTGAAGTAAGCCATCGCGGTGCAGCCAGATTCATACGTATGTCGATCTCAAAATCTGATCTCTCGCCCAAGACGTCTGTTGACGTATGCAAACAGTAGAGCCCGAGCACTTTACGTGGCGTGTCCTGTTCGTTTTTGAGGCTGCCGGTGGTTTACACGTGGCGACTTGAGGGCGAAAAATGAATTTACCGCCTGATTCGTTAGCCCTCTTGCGAAAGCCAGCTATCGGACTCGGATTTATAGGTGCGTCATGGCAGAAATAGAGTGTGCCGCAGGAGTGATGCCAGTGCAGGCATTCTTTCCTGACGGTCATGTTGACCTCATCAAACAGTTACCTATAGGCCGTCCATATCATGGCAGACGGCCTCAGCGGCGTCTTCGCTTTGCGTCAGTCAGACCCTAACGCAAGTAGTCTGTGGCACTGGGCTCGTCCTAGATCATCAAAATCTTCAAAATGAGTTCCTGCCGTACATGTCATATTTGTAATCTGCAGGTCAGCACCGTGTAGCCGTCTGGCTTCTATATTAAGAACTGTGATGCAGTAGTTGCATCCCGGTTGTTCCAGAGCTTGGGACAGCACAGTCCATATTAAAGGAGCTTGACCATGTCTATTCGTAAAACCATTGTTACCCTCACCCTTGTTAGTGCAGCCATTCCTGCCGCATTTGCCAACAACGGCACCACCTGGACTGGTGAGCAACAGGGCTTTGAGATGCACAACACACCGAGCACCAAAAGCCGCACTGAGGTCCAACAAGAATTGCAAGCATTTCGCAAAAATCCCGTCACTGCTGAGGGCGACAAGATCGTCAATACCGAGATAGGATTTATCAGTCCTAAACATAGTTACGCATTTCAGGGGGGTACCCTTGTCCATACGGACAGCTTGGCACATGACACACCCAAGCCAAGCTTGGCGATGACGGATGCAGAAAAACGCCTGCAGCGTGGACTGTATCGCCATTAAACACTGTACCCATCATTGATCCAATACACGTAGGAAATTTATGAACGCAAAAATCAATGCTGTGCTGGCTGCGGCAGCTCTGTTTGCCGCAAGTTCCGGGCTGGCAATGGCCGCTTCTGACGTGCTGGCTGCGCCCTTGAGCGCACGCGCACCTGCAGCGCCTGGCGTTTCAACAAGACTGACGTCTGGAGAAATTCGCAAAATCGACACCGAGCAGGGCAAGCTCACCATCAAGCATGACGCCATTGAAAACCTTCAGATGCCGGGCATGACCATGGTGTTCAAGGCAGCCGATCCTGCAATGCTGCAAAAGCTGCAGGTCGGTGACAAAGTCAGGTTTGCAGCCGCAAAAGCCAATGGCGCGATTGTGGTGACTGCCATCGAAGCTGCACAGTAATTCGAGTCCTGAAAACTTGGAAATGACGGCTGTCGCTCGCAGGGACTCACCTTTTCTCAATCCATGATGGATAGGCGCTTCAAGCAGCACAAAAAGACGGTTTCTTACATTGCTGGCGGACTATCTTTTACAAACTTAATTTCACGTTGGACTGACTCTGCAAGGCGGCGTTGTTTGCAGTGCCGCACCGGCAAAGCAGGCAAGTTTTACATGAAATCAACTTGGAGTCTGAAATAAATGAATCATCAAACTTTCAATGCGTGCATTAAAGCTTGCAACGCTTGCGTTGTGGTCTGCAATCACTGCGCCGCTTCGTGCCTGCAAGAGCAGGACGTCAAGATGATGGCGCGGTGCATTGCGCTGGACATGGATTGCGCGCAAATCTGCGCGCTGGCTTCAGCGGCAATGGCCCGTGGCAGCGAACATGCACGGGCGATCTGTGCCTTGTGCGCAGATATCTGCCAGTCGTGCGGTGACGAGTGCGCCAAGCACAGCATGGCGCATTGCCAGCAATGCGCCAAAGCCTGCCTTGCGTGCGCAAAAGAATGCCGCCAAATGTCGGCGATGGCCTGAACGTAAAACCCCAACAATGGAGCAACACCCATGACCTCGAACTTCAAATTGAATAAGGCACTCCCCATTGTCCTCGTCGCGTTAAGTGCAGCCCTGCTGCCAGTGGCCCATGCGCAAACTACAGGGGCAGCGACTGGCAAGAATTCGGTGCATGAAGGCCAAGCCCATTCCGCACCCATGTCTGGCGCAGGCATGGGCATGAAGGACATGCAGGGCATGATGAAGGACAGCAATGACAAGATGTCCTCCATGCCAATGACTGGCAATGCCGATGTGGACTTTGCCATGATGATGCGCGTGCACCATCAGGGCGCCATCGACATGGCCCAGGCCGAATTGCGCGACGGCAAGGCGCCGGAGATGCGAAAAATGGCACAGAACATCATTGCCGCGCAGAAAAAAGAAATTGCCCAGTTAGACAAATTCCTGGCCAAGAACGGCCACGCCCAGGACAAGCGGGTTAAATAAAAGTCCATGCCACCACCCAAGCAGGAGTCCGCGGCGCATGCTGCTGTGGGCTCCTGCTTTTTTAAGGCAGTGAGTTGAATGCAAATCACAAAAACAAACCTGACTGTGCCCCAATTGAGAACGCCGGCTGAGGTTCTGGACGTTATCGTGGTGGGCGCTGGCCCTGCGGGGTTGAATGCCGCGCTGGTGCTGGGTAGATGCCGCAGAAGCGTGCTGGTGTTCGATGATGCAAAACCGCGCAATGCAGTATCGCACGTCATGCATGGATTTCTCAGCCGCGATGGTTTTGAACCAAGCCAGTTGCGCGCCATTGGCCGGCAGCAGCTCGCCGCCTATCCCACGGTGAGCATTGAAGACGTCCGAGTACTCGATGCAGTTCGCTCGGCGTCAGGATTTTTGGTAACGACAAGCGATGGCCGCAGTTTTCAAGCACGCAAGCTCCTGCTGGCGACCGGTGTGGTGGATGAAATGCCGCAGCAGCCAGGCTTTCGCGAACTGTACGGATCAGGGGTATTTCTGTGCCCCTACTGCGACGGTTGGGAAATGCGCGACCAACCCTTGGCGGTCTACGGCCGTGGCGATGAAAAAGGCGGTGGGCTGGCCCTGGAGATGACGCTGTGGAGCGCAGACACGGTTTTGTGTACCGATGGCCCATCGCAACTCACTGATGACTGCCGCTGTCGCCTGGAGCGAAACGGCATCGCCGTTCGGGAAGAAAGGATCGTGTGCTTGGAAATCCATAGCAAGGAGCCTTATCACGCCGCCTTTGACATTGTTTTTGAATCAGGCACTCGCTTGCACCGGGCCGGAGTCTTTTTCAACACCGGCAGGCACCAGTCCACGGATCTGGCAAGGCGCCTAGGTTGCGACACCTATGCAACCGAGGGCTGCACGGTGGACAACAAGCAGCAGATGACCCATGTACCCGGGCTGTACATTGCCGGTGACGCATCGCGCGATGTGCTCCAGGTGATTGTCGCGGCAGCCGAGGGCGCAGCAGCGGCTATCGGGATCAATTCCGCGCTGCTGCATGAGGATTTGTTGTAAAGGCAAAAGCAAATGCTGGTTCAGCTACCCCGACGCTGCTCGTCGTGTGCCGGTCGCACTGCGACCACCGAGAGCTTGCCACCGCTTGTGGCGTATTGGTCTGGATTGCTGGGCACGCTTGGCAACAAACCTGCTGTGCCAGCACAACTACTATTGCGCCTCATACTGCAATCCTGCGTCTTTGGCACCCGCAGGGTGGTGGTTCCATTTTTTATAAATATGGCGCTGATTATCCACACGCTTGAGCATGCAAGTCGTTTTTGCTGCAGTCAGGCTGCTTGCTACTCACTCACGGCTCCTGTGATTTCCCAACTCGTCAAGAATCGGACAATCGGGACGATGATCTCCCTGGCAGCAATGGATTAGATCTTCCAATGTTCTTTTCATCGCTTCCATCTCAGCGATACGTGTGTTCAGCTCGTCCACATGGCGCTTTGCGATGCGCCTTACATCGGAACTGGAGCGACCCCGGTCTTGCCACAGCTTGAGCAAGTCCGAAATCTCAGCCATGCTAAAGCCCAGCTCGCGCGATCGTTTGATAAACCGCAGCGTGTGCACCTCGCTGTCGCTGTACTGCCGGTAGCCAGCTTCAGTGCGATCAATGTCCGGCAACAAGCCGAGGGTCTCATAGTGGCGCACCATTTTTGCTGATACGTTCGATCGCCGGGCCGCTTCGCCGATGTTGAAAGGGCTGCCAATGTTGTGCTTGCTCATGTGTTGCTTCCTTTCCAGCGGCGCAGCATCAACGCATTGGTGACCACGCTCACACTGCTCAAAGCCATGGCCGCCCCGGCAATCATCGGGCTGAGCAGGCCGAATGCCGCAAGGGGGATGCCCACCACGTTGTACGCGAAAGCCCAAAAGAGGTTTTGCCGTATTTTCCAATAGGTTCTGCGAGAAATGTCGATGGCGTCCGCCACCAGCGCTGGATTGCCACGCATCAAGGTGATGCCGGCCGCATGCATGGCGACATCTGTTCCCGTCGACATGGCAATGCCCACGTCGGCCGCGGCGAGTGCCGGGGCATCGTTGATGCCGTCCCCGACCATGGCGACAATGCCGCCTCGCTTGAGTTCTTCAACAATGTTGGCCTTGTCCTCAGGCAAGACTTCCGACCGGATCTCGTCGATGCCCAGCAGCTTGCCGACAGCTTGTGCGCTGCCTGTGTTATCGCCTGTGAGCAGAACCGATTTGACCCCCAGACGCCGCAATTGCGAAATTGCCTGCTCCGCTGTGACTTTTATTGTGTCGCCAAAGGCGAGCAAACCCAGCAGCACCGGATCCCCGGTCACATCTGCCACCCAGGAAACGGTTCTTCCTTCGTTTTGCAACTGGCTTGCACGCGCCACCATGGGCGAAGTATCGACACGCAGCTCATCCATGAAGCGGCTGCTGCCCAAGCGAAGAGAGCGCATGCTGACCGTCGCGGCGATGCCGCGGCCTGCGACCGCACGCACATCAAATGCCCTGTGCGGCTCCAGCCCCTCCCGCGAGGCGGCATCGAGGACTGCCCGCGCCAGCGGGTGTTCGCTGCCTGCCTGAATGGAAGCACTGACCAGGAGCAAGGCTGACCGATTGCCGTTGGCGGCCTCGGCAGCCACCAACTCAGGCTTGCCTTGCGTCAGTGTCCCTGTCTTGTCGAAAGCGACGACCTTGATGCCGTGGGCAACCTCCAGGGCCTCCGCATCTTTGATCAAAATGCCGTGCCTGGCCGCCACGCCCGTGCCGGCCATGATGGCCGTTGGCGTGGCAAGGCCCAAGGCACACGGGCAGGCGATTACCAGGACGGCGACCGCGTTGAGAATGGCTGCCTCCCAATTGCCACTGATCAAACCCCAACCCATCAGCGTGAGGACGGCAATGCCAATGACCACAGGCACAAACACTTCGCTCACGCGGTCGACCAGGCGTTGAATCGGCGCCTTCTTGGCCTGGGCTGACTCGACGAGGCGAACGATTCTGGCCAACGTGGACTCAGCACCCACCGCCGTTGTCTTGACAAGCAGCAGGCCTTCGGCGTTGACCGCGCCGCCGGTCACCTTGTCTGCCTCGTGTTTGGCCACCGGCAGGCTTTCCCCGGTGATCAAGGACTCGTCAACCTGGCTGCTGCCCTCCACGATGACCCCATCAACGGGGATGCGCTCTCCTGGCCGAATGACAACCAAGTCACCGTTAACAACCTGACCCATGGGAATCTCAACATCCATGCCATTTCTGCGCACCCGGGCCACGTCCGGTCGCAGCGCATTGAGCGCACGGATGGCCTCGGTCGTCTGGCGCTTGGCCCGGGTCTCGAGCCATTTGCCAAGAAGCACAAGGGTGATGACAACGGCCGAAGCCTCAAAGTAGAGGTGCGGCATGTGGTCGCTACCATGAACCACCAGAAGGTAAACACTCAACCCATAGCCAGCCGAGGTGCCAAGCGCGACCAGCAAGTCCATGTTGCCGGCGCGCGCCTTGAGGGCTTTCCAACCGGAGCGGTAAAAGCGCGCGCCAAGCCAGAATTGCACGGGCGTGGCCAACGCCAACTGCAGCCATCCAGGCACACTCCAGGACAGGCCCAGCAGCATGGCCACCATGGGCGCTACCAATGGCAACGACAAGGCGGCAGCCACCGCAACGGGCCACCATTGATTTTTTGCCTTGTTGCCCCGCGCATGGGCCATCGCACCAGCCTGACCGATCTGCCTTGCCAGGTAGCCCGCCGTTGCGACGGCCGAGATCAGCGCGTCGGCCTCGGTCTCACGGCTGGACAGCTTGACCTCGGCGGTTTCCGTCGCAAGATTGACCTCAGCCGACAGCACCCCGGGAACACGTTTCAATGCCTTTTCGACACGGGCGACACACGAAGCGCAGGTCATGCCTTCGATGCTGAGTTGAACGCTTGCCTGGCCGACAGCGTAACCGGCTTTTTCTACCGCGCCTCGCAGCACGTCATAAGGCACGTCCGCATTCGCCTTGACCGTGGCAACTTCAGTTGCCAGGTTGACGCTGGCGTGATTCACACCTGGAACGGCTGACAAGGCTTTTTCCACACGCGCAACGCACGACGCACAGGTCATGCCTTCGATGGGAACCGTCCAGCCAATGGCATCAAGCGGTACAGGTTCAAGTATTGCAGTGTTGCTCATGTTGGGCTCCGGTCAAATTGAGGGCAAAGTTGGCGATGACCGAAGTCTGAACCTTTACCTCATGGTAAGGTCAAGCCCTGCTTTCCTTGATCCCTTCAGCCAGTAGGGGCAAGCATCAAAGCGTGTTGACTCTCCCATGGGGGCAAGGTTTAGAGTCAGAAATTCCAAAGTTAAGGAGTTTTCATGATCGAATTTGAAGTCAACAACATGAGCTGCGGCCACTGTGTCGGCAGCGTGACCAAAGCCGTCAAGCAGATCGACCCCGGTGCCCAGGTCCAGGTCGACCTGCCCAGCAAAAAGGTGAGCGTGCAGTCAAATGAAGACCGAGCGACCATTGCCAAGGCGCTGACCGAAGCGGGTTACCCGACGGTCTGAAGGCTTTCTCGTACGCTGTGGTTCAGCGCATGTTTCCCGTGTGGCCCAGGCAGTACCGTCCAGGCTGAGGCCACACCGTCAGTCCATGCGGCTCCCTGCCCACTTTCACCTTGTCGACTGCGCCGCTGGATGTTTCAAAGCGGTACACCTCATTGTCGTAGCGACCTGACAACCAGAGGTGCTTGCCATCCGCACTCACGTTGCCCATGTCTGGGCTCCCGCCCCCAGGGACGGTCCAGGTAGCCAGCACCTTTCGCGTGGCAAAGTCAACGACCGACACGCTGCCCTTGCCGCCTGGCTTTCCATGGATCCGGTTGGTGCCCCGGTTGGCCACATAAAGTTGTTTGCCGTCGCGGCTTGGGTACAGGCCGTGGGCACCGATACCAGTGGGTATGAAACCGATTTGCCGGAACGAATCGAAGTCCACCAGATGCAGGCCGCCGGCCACCATGTCGGCAACAAAAAGCGTTTTGCCATCCGGTGACACGCGGATGTCTTGCGGCATGCCTTGTGCTGTGCTGATCTTCAATGCGGCGTTGTCAGGATCTGGGATCTGCTTGAGGTTCTTGCCCGAGCTGGCCAACAAGGCCAGCACTTTCGGCCGGTCGAAATAAGCGCTGAGTTTGAGGGTTTGCACGACCGCGCGTTCGCCCATGTCGATTTTCGTGATGGCACCGCCGAACTCGCAAGTGAACACTGCCTGGTTGCCATCCATGGAGAAGTCTGCGTGATTGATGCCCTCACACTGTGGCGTTGCAACCGAAAACACCAGCTTCATGGTCTGTGGATCCCGAAAATCCAGTCGCTTGAAAGCTTCCGCCACCACGATGGCGTAACGGCCATCGGCCGTCCAGTAGAGGTTGTACGGATCGTCCACAGCAATGGAGGCACCAGCTTTGCCCGTTCGGGGGTCGATAGGGGTCAAACTTCCGTCAAGCCGGCCCTCGGCATTGTTGGCAACCCAGAGGGTTCGTAGATCCCATGAAGGCACGATGTGCTGCGGATCCACGCCGACTTTCAATGTGTCTACCACCTTCAGTGTGGCCGGATCGATCACCGACACGGTCCCTGCCGAGCGGTTGGGAACATAGATCCGGTCCAGCGCACCCGCAACGGCAGGAGAAAGACGTCCTGCGGTGGTTTCGCTGTAAAGGTTCGTACGGTCTTTTACCGTCATAAGGGTGCGACTCTGAGTCGCACCGTCTTTGGTCGCTTGGGCGTGAACGCTGCCAAGGAGGGCAAAAGAGATCACAGACAAAGCGGTGGCAGACAGCGCCCGTGGCTTGATAGATTTCATCGGGTTCATTGGATTCAATAGGTTATGGCGCAAATGAATCAAGGACGGCGATAGATGGCTTGCCGAATGGCCTTGACGCTCGAATCAATGATCAGTTCCGTGCCAATGCGCCCGAGCGCTGCGCTCGATGCCTTGGGGTCCCCAGAAATACCCGTAGCAGACTCTGGGGCAGCGGCGCTGCCAAGTTTGTCCATCCTGACATGGCTCGGATCGACGGCCAGCATCAACGACGTGTCCGCCAGCCCTGCATGGGTTCCGATTTGGGAACTCGTGAAACCTTTGCCATGCAACGCCTGCGCGAAACCATCATTCGCCGCCCGGTAGTAGTCCGCAACATAATGCGCACGGGCCTTCGAGCCGGCCCATTCACGGTTCAGGCGGTCGGCTGTTTGCTGTAGCAGGCTCTGGTAACCGCCATGGTCTCCCACGAACACGATGTCCAAAAATCCATGTTGCTTGAGGCTACGGGCAGCACCAGCGAGCACGGCCATGAAAGCATCTTCTGGTATGGAGATGGTGCCGGTGAACCTCATGTGCCCAGTATAGGAGGCGATGTTGCCTTCAGGCACGTAAGCAATGACCGGAGCAACCAACGCATTGCCCAGCTTCTGCGCGATCTGACCCGCTAAATCATGTGCCCTGACATTGTGCTTGCCCAG
>Ga0308165_1002209_pt1 | contig 24153 bp, 23 predicted proteins | sample PhyWR2_FD_201032 | JGI IMG/M metagenome (GOLD analysis project Ga0308165, IMG submission 201032) | Phyllosphere microbial communities from UC Gill Tract Community Farm, Albany, California, United States - DLSLW.R2 | ecosystem: Host-associated > Plants > Phyllosphere > Unclassified | place: USA... | reverse complement strand
TTTTGTCCCTTGCCTGGTCTCTGAACATGAGATGAGTCAGCTTTGCCAGGCGATCGATTTGCCATTAAATGTCATGTGTATGCCAGGCCTGCCTGTTTTTGAACAACTGTCGAAGTCAGGTGTAAAGCGTATTTCTATGGGGAATTTTGTTCATGCTGCTCTACAATCGAAGCTTGAAGAGATGATGCAATTGATTCAGTCGCAACAGTCATTTTCAGGAGTATTGAATTAATGGAAGAGCATGATAATACCCAGTGCGATATCTGGTATCAGGCATTACTGGAACGTGCCTCCGATTATACTGGCGTATTTTTTGTCGGGGTTAAAACCACCGGTGTATTTTGTATTTCTGTATGCCGGGCACGAAAACCAAAACGTGAAAATGTCGTGTTTTATCGTGATATTAAATCTGTTCTGGATGCCGGATATCGTCCCTGCAAAGTCTGCCGGCCAACAGAAAATGCGCATAGTGCTCCCTCTTATATTGAACAGGCTCTGCAACTGGTTCGTAGCCAGCCTAAAATTCGCGTCAGTGACACTGACCTTCGTGCTCAAGGTCTTAGCCCGGAAAGGGTACGGCGCTGGTTTCTCCAGAATCATGGTATTACCTTTCAGGCGTTTCAGCGAATGCAGCGGGTAAACGTGGCGATTCAGGAGCTAAAAATTGGCCGTTCTGCGACCGACGTTGCTTTTGATAGTGGTTATGATTCGTTAAGTGGTTTTGGTTATACCTATAAACGGATCACCGGCACGGCACCTACAGAACTGAGTGACAGCATTATTATCCATCGTTTTACCACTCCGCTTGGGCCGATGTTTGTCTGTGCAACAGTCCGGGGGATATGTCTGCTGGAATTTACCGATCGTCGTATGTTAGAAACCGAATTTCGCGATCTTCAGCGCTTACTGAAAGCCCGAATTATGTTTGGGGAAAACAGACATACCCGACAAGCAGAGCAAGAGCTCAATGAGTATTTTTTAGGAACACGCCAACAGTTTGATCTGCTGCTCGATATTCCCGGCAGTGATTTTCAACGTGACGTCTGGCAGGGGCTACGTACCATTCCTTACGGACAAACAACTCACTATCAGGCGTTTTCCATTCTGATTCAAAGACCTGCTGCTATACGTGCCGTCGCTAACGCAAATGGTGCCAACCGAGTGGCGATTGTGATTCCCTGCCACCGCGTTATCGGGAAAGATGGCTCGATGACGGGGTATGGTGGAGGTATTGCCCGTAAAGAGTGGCTTATTGAACATGAAAGACGCCATTTAATGATGGCAGATAAGTCGCTCAGTCAGGTGGGCAATGAGTGATAATTGATATCACTCATTACGGACTGATTATGGCTAACTATGCTGATAGTAAAAGCGTTATTTCGTCAGCAGTTCGTTACGCACGATTTCGGCACCTGCACTTAATGCCTGCAATTTGCCTCTGGCGACATGGCGTGGCAGGGGAGCCATACCACAGTTAGTCGAAGGGTAGAGCTTATCAGCATCGACAAACTGCAGCGCTTTACGCAGCGTGTCAGCCACTTCTTCTGGCGTCTCAATGGCGTTGGTTGCCACGTCAATGGCGCCTACCATCACTTTTTTACCGCGGATAAGTTCAATTAAGTCCATTGGCACACGGGAGTTCTGGCATTCCAGTGAGATGATATCGATACTTGATTTTTGCAGCTTAGGGAAGGCTTGCTCATATTGCCGCCATTCTGATCCCAGCGTTTTTTTCCAGTCAGTATTGGCTTTGATGCCATAGCCATAACAGATATGCACAGCGGTTTCACATTTCAGCCCTTCAATGGCTCTTTCTAAGGTAGCAATACCCCAGTCATTCACCTCATCAAAGAAAACGTTAAATGCCGGTTCATCAAACTGGATAATATCGACGCCCGCAGCTTCCAGTTCTCTGGCTTCCTGGTTAAGAATTTTGGCAAATTCCCAGGCGAGTTTTTCGCGGCTTTTATAGTGGTTATCATACAGCGTGTCGATCATTGTCATCGGCCCTGGCAGCGCCCACTTGATGGGTTGCTGGGTTAACTGACGTAAAAATTTGGCATCTTCTACAAAGACGGACTTTTGGCGAGCCACGGCACCGACCACTGTCGGAACGCTGGCATCATAGCGATTACGAATTCTGACGGTCTCACGTTTCTCAAAATCAACACCGCTGAGGTGCTCAATAAAGGTAGTGACAAAATGCTGACGCGTTTGCTCACCATCACTGACAATATCAATCCCGGCTAGCAGTTGTTCTTGTAGTGACAAACGTAACGCATCTTGCTTGCCCTCAATTAATTCCCCATCTTGTAATTTCCAGGGGGACCACAGTGTCTCAGGTTGGGCAAGCCATGAAGGTTTAGGTAAACTGCCAGCAGTTGAAGTCGGTAATAATCTTTTCATAATAAATGACCTTGTGTTTTTGATTAATCAGAAAGCGTAATTAGCGGACCACTGCTCAAGAACAGTCTGGTAAGGTTTGATAAAGATTTCTTCAACAAACTTTCCCTGCTCAATAGCTAACTGGCTACGTTCTTCTCGATCATAAACAATGCGCGTTAATGAATAATCCTGATGTTTTAAACTAGGCTGGTAGTTTTTCCCGGCGGCAGAATTGGCATTATAAATCTCAGGACGATAAATCTTCTGGAAGGTATCCATCGTACTGATGGTGCTGATAAGCTCAAGATTAGTATAATCACTAAGCAAATCACCAGAAAAATAGAAAGCCAAAGGTGCAACACTATTGGGCGGCATAAAGTAGCGAACCTTTAAGCCCATTTTGCTGAAATATTCATCAGTTAAAGAATATTCATCTTGCTGGTATTCAACGCCTAATACCGGGTGTATATTTTCTGTACGAAGATAGGTCTTGGTATTAGAAACACTCAGACAGATAACCGGTGCTTTATGGAAGTTTTCTTTATAAGTGTCTGAATTTACGAAACACTTAAACAGTTTTCCATGCAGAACGCCAAAATCATCTGGGATACTAAATTTATCGCTGCCTTTATTATGCTCGGAAAGTCGTACGCTAAAATCATAATCTCTCACATAAGAGGAGAAATTATTACCGACCATACCGGTAATTCGTTCATTGGTTTTTTGATCAATAATATTGGTTTTCAATATTTCAATTAACGGTAGAGCACGATCGCTGTTTTTAGCATCAACACTCATCTCTACAGAGATTATTTCCAGTTCAACCGTATAACGGTTTGCTTCTGGATTATCCCAGTGTGCAAGAGAATTGAAACGGTTATCAATCATCTTTAACGTGTTACGCAAGTTCTCCTGACGACTCTCGCCTCTGGCCAGGTTTGCGAAGTTGGTTGTGATACGGGTATTTCCTGAGGGGTTATAATTCTCATCGAAACAAATGCTTTTAATCTTAAAAGTAAAATCGTTATTCATTATAATCTGACATCCTGATAAATAAGTCTGTTTTTATTTCTTGCTTTTTTAAGGAATTTCCGATTTTCTTATGGCATTCCCACTCAGTAATCTTTATGTTGCTTATCGTTTACAACATTACTTATTGTTCACAACAATGCTTATTGTTATGCCCGAGTCATTGCTTGAGTAAAAGTGATTTAATTTCATTTCAACATGAGAGATTTTCATGATGGCCGGTAGTGAGCGTTTTACTGGCGCAAATTTCACGTTTCCACAGCCAGAGATAACCGGTAAAAGCTTAGATAAGTGCGCTATCTCTGCCTGTATGAGACGATTGCTGTTCGTTACCATTAATCGCTGTGAAAATAAAATTAACGATAATTTTCAATTTCTTAAATGATTCCTGCAGATCTGTTAACGCTTTTTAGGTTGACTACCATGAGACCGTAACGCTGAATCCACCCTGATCTCTGTTTTTAAACAACACATTCATTTGATGCAGTTTTGCAATATGCTTAACGATGGATAAGCCTAATCCACTGCCGGTTTTCTCCTGACCCGGCGAACGGTAGAAACGTTCCCCTAGCCGCTCTAACTCTTCAGAAGAGACGCCCGAACCATTATCATTAATGTCGAGATGCTGGTTAAATAGCACCACCTCAACACATCCTGGCTGTTTCCCATAATGTATTGCGTTATGCAGTAGGTTTCTCAGTAAGATACTGAGTAAAAGCTGTTGTCCTTTGAAGCGCGGAGGTGATTCGACAAAATGAGTGTGCAGAGTAACATTATTTAGCGCTGCCTCTGGCGCAATATCATTGACTGCCTGCTTAATGAGATCGGTCCAGGACAGGTCAGTGATATCCTCGAGCTGAGAAAAGGATTCCAGTCGGGAGAGCATTAACAATTGATCCACCAGGCGTGATGCTCTGTCGATACTTTTGGTTAAATTTATAATAGCCTGCTCGCGTATAGCCGCATTATTCCCTGCCAGCAGTATAACTTCTGACTGAACTTTTAATGCGGTTAATGGGCTGCGTAATTCATGAGCGGCATCAGAAGTAAATTGTCTTTCGCGGGAAAACATTTGATTAATGCGTTTAAATAATACATTTAATGAATCCACGATAGGCTCGGCTTCACGCGGAATGGTCGCGACGTGAATAGCATTCAGTTCATTAGGTTTACGGTGAATAAGCTGACTGGCAATATCTTTTAATGGTTTTAACGATCGTGTTAATAGCCAGAGAAAGAGTATCAGCATAATGGGAAGGGCGATTTGCCAGGGAAGCAACTGGGCGACGATAATATCGACAGCCATCTCCTGGCGATATTCCAATTCTTGTCCGACCGCAATCACATAATGGCCATCAAGCGATTTTAGCCACATCAGACGCCAGAGATCGTCGCTCCCTTTGACTGGCTCATCAGAGAAACCTTCTCTGTGAAAATTAAAGGGGATTTTATGCCCGTTATCCCCGTCATTTAATACCATTTCACCATTAAGGGTGAAAATAGCAAAAGCCAGAGCATCATCATCCTGGTGTCCCCGATTTTTTTTCTTAAGCAGGTCTTTCGTTCTTTCCAGTGGGGGATGGATGAGTTGCAGGTCAATGGGCAGGACTGATAAGCGTTTGGCAAACACCATTTGCTGTGTATCAAACAGTTCATTAATGGTTTTATAGGTTTTAAACCAGGCGAAAGAGCTGGCAACGGCCCATGTGATCACCGTGAGCAGTATCAGGGTAAACGCTAATCTGAATCGAAGGCTGAATGTTTTCATTGTTCGCTGCCTAAACGATATCCGACGCCATGAAGGGTAGTAATAAATTTATTGCCTAATTTTTTTCGCAAATGATGAATATGGACTTCAACAGCATTGCTGGAGACTTCTTCATCCCAGTTATAAATTTTTTCTTCGATCAGGGCGCGGGAAAATACTGTTCCCGGGTTATGTAAAAACAGTGACAAGAGGCTTAACTCTTTGCTTTTCAGCTGGATATCATTGCCGTCGAGAGTGACCTTCATGGCGACGGGATCGAATTCAACCGAACCGTGAGTCAACAGGGGAGAGAGTTTCCCAGAGCGTCGGCGAATCAAGGCTTGAAGGCGGGCCGCAACTTCAGCAAGGGCAAAAGGTTTTCCTAAATAGTCATCGGCCCCGGACTGTAATCCTTGAACGCGCTGGTCAAGGGCATCTCTTGCGGTCAGGATCAGTACCGGTTCATCATGCCCACTCTGCCGCCAGTTTTTTAAAATATCCATCCCATCTATGCCGGGTAAGGACAGATCCAATATCACGGCATCATAAGGGGCACCTGCGAGCGCTAGTTGTCCTTGTTTGCCGTCATAAAACCAATCTACGTTAAATCCTAGCTGAGTCAGACCGACCTTTAAACCATCGCCAATAAGCCTGTCGTCTTCAATTAATAGTACCCGCATATTTATCCCCCATTTATACCGTCATACTTCAAATTGCCTGGGCGTTGCTGGCATTCAGGCTGCCGAATCACAGAGTGTCTCTATGCTCATCGACGGCCTTCGCTTTGCGCCTTCAAACAACTCGAATTATTTAGGGTATAATCACTGTGTGGCGTATCTTACTAAAATATCAGCTTATACCCGTTATTTAATTTTTTTTATCCCTTAAGATTTCGTTAAGATATTTAATTCACAATGGCATCCATAGATTACTACTGGTTCTCAACGGAGATAACAAGATGAAAAAATTACCTTTAATTGTGTTAATTACTGCTCTTGCTTCAGCCCCTGTTTTTGCGGCTAATGGTGGTTTTACCGGCCCCGGCACAACGTCAGAGACGTCAACCCAATCGACTCAAAAGGGCGGTTTCTCTGGGCCCAATCTGAGTGAGACGACGGTTGCTAAAGTACAGGACTTACCGGATGACAGTTGGGTTATTTTACGCGGAAATATCGTTAAACAACTCGACGACAAGCATTATGAGTTTACCGATGGAACCGGGACGATGACGATTGAGATCGGTCATAAACGCTGGCAGGGTGTCAATGTTACGCCAACGGATAAAGTTGAAATTCGTGGCGAGATAGATAAAGACTGGAATTCAAGAAAAGTTGAAGTGAAACAAATCCAGTTAATTAAATAGTAACTGAGATAATTTGCATGTTTTCGAGTTATCTGGGGCGTTGAGTGCTGTATTATAGAGGAACTCTCTGTTTATCAGCACTCAATGCCTGATACCTACAACCCCTTTAAATTATCTAAGATGCATCAGGCTGAAATAAAAACGTTCTCATTCTCTATTCACTGTGAAAATTCATAGTATGTTAATCAAAGCGACTGATGAAATGTCGTTGCCGTTTTTGATACTGAGCGGATTAAAACTAGGTGGTTCTATTTCCCTTCCTGATTAATATTTTTCTGTTTCCCAGTACGAAGGTAGCAGCTTATACAAGAGATTATTATTTAACGGCCGGATTAATGGTTGTCAGGGATGGGCGTGGTGTCAAGCATAACGAAGAGAACCCGACAAGCGCCGGGTCACCACAAGGCTATCATCATTAATATAATTGGGTGCGCAACCGAATCATTTTATCGTGGTTTCGGTGCCTCCAGTGGAGGAATAAATAGGCATATACGGAATATAGAATTAAGAGGTATTCCACATTACCGCAGAAGTGAAATTATCTTGACTGAAGGCAGTTAGCAAGTAACAAATGATGTTTTTTTTAAAAACTCTATTGAGATCTAAAATTGATAAAGTAAAAGGTGACTAATGGATGATGACTATTATTCACTTAGCCATATCCCGTAAATAGTCAGCCAGCACTAAAGCATGATTTTGGCGGGTATTTTTTGCCGCATAAAGCAGTGTGACGGGCATCGTTTTACTGCGTATCGCTAATGCCTGAGCGGCCTGTTGATGGCTGTTTAACTCTGTCCGGTAACGCCGGGTAAACTCAGTAAAGTCAATTATTTCGCTATGGAATTCGGTGCGTAACGCACTGGAAGGCGTTAAGTCCTTCGCCCATTCATCATAGAGCAGGTCGGTTTTTTTAACGCCTCTTGGCCAGAGTCTGTCCACCAGTACTCGATAACCATCCTCTGGATCTGGAACATCGTAAACGCGTTTACAACGGATCATAAGCTTGCCTGTCCTTATCTTTGACTGCCTTCAGTATAGCAGAGGGAAGCCCTCTCGACGTTCAATAACAGGGCACTGAATTTATCTTGCCAGTACCCTGAAAGTCGATTAGCCTGATGTTCCTTATGCTGTTCTGTTCATCATGCACATAAGGTAATCCTACGATGACTGTATTTTCCCGCCCCCCTCTTCGCATCGCTTTAGTCGGTGACTATAACCCTGCGGTGATTGCCCATCAGGCTATTCCTCAGGCCTTGGCACAAAGCGCTGCTACTCTCGACCTTGATATTTACTGGCACTGGTTACCCACTACAGCAATCAATCATCCTGAAGACCTCGCGGGTTACGATGCTATCTGGTGTGTACCTGCCAGCCCTTATCACAATGAACAGGGGGCTTTATCAGCCATTCGTTATGCCCGCGAACATCAGCGACCTTTTTTAGGGACCTGCGGTGGATTTCAACACGCTATTCTGGAGTATGCGCGCAATGTTTTAGGCTGGCAGGACGCCGGACATGCAGAAACGGCGACTGAAGGGCGAAGGGTGATTGCTCCCTTACTTTGTTCTCTGGTGGAAAAGTCGGACATGATTATCCTGAAAGAACACTCTGCCATTGCTATTGCCTATGGTGAGGCGTGTATTCGTGAGGGATACCACTGTAACTACGGTATTGATACCCAGTTTGCGAGCGAGCTTAAGGCCAGCCCACTGACACCAACAGGCTGGGATAACCAGGGGGATATTCGAGCCGTTGAGCTGATCGGTCATCCATTCTTTATCGCCACGTTATTTCAGCATGAACGCCGTGCCCTGAATGGTCTGCCGTCACCGTTGGTTAAGGCATTTCTGAGCGCAGCGAAGGAGCAAGCCGGGCAGTAAGATATCTCCTTTAGTGCAAGCCTGAATCCCGGTTAACGCCGGAATAAGGCTTTCACTTGAAGGTTGAAATCTTCCTTCTACTTTAGTCATGGATCTGAATTTGACGGCCAGCGTAGGCACCGAATATAGCCATAACAATCGCCAGGGAGGCACATAACAGCAGTGGCCAGGACCAACTACCAGAAAGGTCATGAATTTTGCCCATTAACGGCGGGCCGGCAGCAGCGAGTAGATAGCCGACAGACTGTGCCATACCTGAAAGCGCGGCGGCCTGGTGGGCTGAACCAGTACGCAAAGCGATAAAAGATAACCCCAGGATCAACGCTGCACCAGAACCAAACCCCCCCAGTGCTATCCAGAGCATGGCCAGTTGGGGAAACCACACCATTCCGGAAACTGCGGTACACCAGAACAGTGCCATCAGAATTGCAATACCGCGCTGATCTTTAAGGCGACTGAGAACCAGACCCACCACCAGACCTGGCACCGCAGTGGCTAACTGTAATACGCCGTGTAATGAGCCAGCCTGCTGCTCGCTATAACCCTCGCTAATTAAAATCGACGGCAACCAGCCGACCACCACATAATAAATAAACGAGTTAATACCGAGAAAAAGCGTCACTTGCCAGGCCAGTGGGGAAGACCAGATACCGCGATTTTTTAAAGCCGGGTTACCTGAGAGCGTCGCGGGAGTTGAATGACGCAAATGAGGCAGCCAAAAAAACAGCGCCAGTAGTGGGAAAATCATCAGTGACAGCAATGAACCGGACCAGCCGAAACCATAGAGCGCGACAGGCACCACCATCACAGAGCCGATAGCGGCCGCAATTCCCATGGTTAAAGAGTAGGCTCCGGTCAGTTTGGCAATACTTTCGGGGTAGTCACGTTTTACCAGGCTTGGCAGCAGGACGTTACCCATTGCAATCCCGCAGCCGATAATCGCGGTCCCGAGATATAACAATGCTGGATGACCGCCTGAACGAATAGCAATCCCAAGACAAATGATGACCATCGCGGCCAATAAACTCCGTTCGCTACCGAAGCGGCGAGCAATTCCGGCAACAAAAGGCGAAACCAGGGCAAAAGCGAGCAGTGGAATCGTGGTCAGCAGTCCGATTTGTGCGGTCGTTAATGAGAAACTGTCTCTCATCATATCCAGCAGCGGGGCAACGCCGGTAAAAGGCACTCGCAGAGTGCCAGCAATCATTAATATGCCCGTTAACAGCAAAATACGGTGTTTTTTATTATGAGAAATTATTGTCTTCATGGTCATTATCCAAATTACTGAAATACCACGATACAGGTTTCATCCGGGTAATGAATCAAGATAAAATGACAAAATATCGCTAAATTCGGACAATTTATGGAACGTGGCTTAAATCTTGATGGCTTTGATCCCGATAGCAGCCCGGCAGCGGCGCTGGCTTTCAGGGTACGAGCGGTACAGACGAATCAGGAGATCCCCTTTCATTTCCATCGTAAAGGACAGTTGATTCTGGCGCTGCACGGTGGGGTGACCACTGAAGTACAGCAGGCGATGTGGATGGTTCCGACCCATTATGCGGTATGGATCCCCAGTAATATGCCACACAGTAACCGTGTGACGACGAATGCCAGACTGAGTTTTTTATTTATTGAGCCCGGTAGTGTCGAGATGCCAGAGCAATGTTGCACCTTGAAAATCTCGCCCCTGGTGCGTGAACTGATTTTGCATCTTGCCACCATACCCTATGACAATATTAACGATGTGGCGGTACAGCGCCTGACTCAGGTTCTGTTTGATGAGCTGCCCAAACAGCCGGTCGAACAGCTGGAGTTACCCATTTCCGGTAATATAAAGATCCGCGCGATGGCAGAGATGATGACCCAGACACTGCAGGATAAACGCCCGCTTTCAGCCTGGGCAGACACGTTTGCGATGAGTGAGCGTAACCTGGCTCGCCTTATCGTCAAAGAGACGGGGCTTAATTTTCGACGCTGGCGTCAGCAGTTACAGTTAATAATGGCCTTACGGCTGTTGGTTGGGGGACAGAATGTACAGCAAGTTGCCGAGTCACTCGGGTATGACTCCACCACGGCATTTATTACTATGTTCAAAAAAGCGCTGGGCACCACACCCGGGCGCTATCTTAAAACACTGGCTGATGATGTGACCGAATAAGCGGCCGGAAGCCTCTCGCAGTAAAAAATCGGTTTGTATCTTCCTGCTCGATAACGGTGCGCACTGGCATGACGCGCCCCATTACTGTGCAACATCATGGCTGTTCTGCACAAACCTTCTAGACCAGAACTCTGCTTTTCTTTGAAGATGGCTGACTGAAAAGCTCGCCCGGAGTTCTGCTACAGATGTCTGACACCATACTGATTTTTATGCATGATGGTTCGTTACGGGGGCCGCTGTGGTGGCTGACTGCTCGTGATAATAGCGATACCAGAGAAGCGCTATGAGTATGGCAACGCTGGTCTCATTTTGGGGACTCTCGCTGATCTTCGTTATTATTCCTGGTGCTGACTGGGCATACACGATCAGTGCGAGTATCCGTGGCCGCCATATTCCTGCGGTATCAGGGCTAATCATGGGATATCTGGTGATGACGATTATCGTTGCGCTGGGAATAGGTCCCCTGGTCGCTGAATATACGACATTCATGGTATGGCTTACCCTTGCAGGTGCGCTGTATCTGATATGGCTGGGACTGAATATGTTGCGCCAGCCTGTAGAGTCGATGAGCGATAAAGAAAACATCCGGCTTGATAGCCGATTATCGGCAGCCGCAAAAGGTGCCTTGGTCAGTGGTTTGAACCCGAAAGCTTTTTTGTTTTTCTTGGCGTTTTTACCTGCTTTTACGGCCGCCGAAGCGGTATGGTCGTTGCCTGTTCAACTCTTTACACTGGGCATGATTTACACACTTAGCTGCCTGGTTATCTATATGCTGGTGGGTTATGGTGCGTATAGAGTGCTCAGTACTCGGCCTGAAGCCACTTTGCTGGTGAGTCGACTATCAGGGGGCGTGATATTATTACTCGGTCTCTTCCTATTATACCGACAGCTCTGCGGAGACTGATTTTTTATATCACGGTGCGCGAGTTAAATACGCGTGCAGTAACCCTGTGTAAGCAGGGTTACTGATTGAGAAAGGTTAGTTATGAGCTTCGTTAACTTGCTTTTGAAACAGCTCGCGGAATACCGGATAAATATCACTCTGCTCGCGAATATGCTGCATGGCAAAGTTATCATAACTTTCCTGCAGTTTTTCATATTCCAGCCACAGAGACTGGTGGGCACGACGGGTGATTTCGATATAGCTGTAATAACGCACCGTAGGCAGAAGATTTTTAACTAAAATTTCCCGGCACTGCGGGGAGTCATCTGCCCAGTTATCGCCATCGGATGCCTGAGCTGCATAGATATTCCACTGGGCAGCGTCATAGCGTTCTTTAACAATGTCTGCCATCAGTTTCAGCGCGCTGGACACAATGGTGCCGCCGGTTTCTTGTGAGTAGAAAAACTCTTGCTCATCGACCTCTTTCGCCTGGGTATGATGGCGAATATAGACCACCTCAACGTTCTTATAGCTGCGGCTCAGAAACAGATACAGTAAAATATAGAACCGTTTAGCCATATCTTTAGTCGCCTGATCCATAGAGCCGGAAACGTCCATCAGACAAAACATCACCGCCCGGCTGGACGGTTCCGGCCGTTTTTCATAGTTCTTAAAACGTAAGTCAAAAGTATCAATAAAGGGAACCCGGGCGATTTTTTCGCGGAGTTCGGCGATATCTTTACGTAATTGTTCCTCTTCCAGTAACTGTGCGGGTTCAGTGTTACTCAGTGTTTCTAGTTCGTCTTCCATTTCATGTAACTGGCGACGTTTACCCGCCGTCAAGGCGGTGCGCCGGGCAAGAGAATTCTGCAGCGAACGGACCACACTGATATTGGCCGGTACGCCATTGGCGGTATAGCCAGAGCGATGAGAAGTATACTCAGTCAGCTGGCGATACTGGTTACGTTTCAGATTCGGTAGGGCAAGATCTTCAAACAACAGGTCGAGATATTCGTCTTTCGAGATTTGAAAAACAAAATCCTCGCTGCCTTCGCCCTCTTTTCCAGCTTCGCCCTGACCACTTCCGCCGCCGTTGCCACCATTACCTTGTGGGCGAGCAATGCGGTCATTAGGGACAAAATGATCGTTTCCCGGATGGACTCGATGACGTAAACCCCCGCTTCCCTGGTGAAACATCGGTTCACTAATATTTTCTTTCGGGATAGTCACCGATTCACCGCTGTCGACATCAGTGACCGAGCGTTTATTGATCGCCCCTGAGAGGGACTGTTTAATTTGTGCCTTATAACGGCGTAAGAAACGCTGGCGATTTACCGCGCTTTTATTTTTTCCGTTGAGTCGCCGGTCTATAAAATAGGTCATGGTTCCCCCAAACGTCTTTTGCCAGGTGACCAGGCCCACAGGAAAATGAGATTCTCTGTGGGGGACAGGCAGCTAAAAACCAATAAATTGATTACCCTGGTTTATTGTGATGGTGACGGTTTTTAGTGAACCGTAGTCATCAGTCTGAGGCGGAGCTGACTCCGCCTGTAACCGGATCATGAAGATTTACGTACCCGTAAATACCACTCACAGAGCAGACGCACTTGCTTGCGTGTATACCCTTTCTCCATCATGCGATGAACAAAATCATCATGCTTCTTCTGCTCATCGGTTGAGGTTTTGGCATTAAAGGAGATGACGGGTAGCAGCTCTTCAGTATTGGAGAACATTTTTTTCTCAATCACGGTGCGCAGTTTTTCGTAACTGGTCCAGTTAGGGTTACGACCACTATGATTGGCGCGGGCGCGCAGGACAAAGTTAACGATTTCATTACGGAAATCTTTCGGATTGCTGATACCGGCTGGTTTTTCTATTTTTTCCAGTTCCGCATTCAATGATTCGCGATCGAACAGTTGTCCGGTGTCAGGATCTCGATACTCCTGATCTTGGATCCAGAAGTCCGCGTAAGTGACATACCGGTCAAAAATATTCTGTCCGTACTCGGAGTAGGACTCAAGGTAGGCCGTCTGGATCTCTTTGCCAATAAACTCAGCATATTTCGGGATCAGATAGCCTTTGAGGTACTCAAGGTATTTTTCGGCCAGCTCCTGAGGGAATTGTTCCCGTTCAATTTGTTGTTCAAGGACATAAAACAGATGCACCGGGTTAGCGGCGACTTCGGCGTGGTCAAAGTTAAATACCCGAGAGAGAATTTTAAAGGCAAAGCGAGTAGAAAGCCCGTTCATCCCTTCATCAACGCCCGCATAGTCCCGATACTCCTGATAGGACTTCGCTTTCGGATCGGTATCTTTTAAGCTTTCGCCGTCATAGACGCGCATTTTAGAGTAAATGCTGGAGTTTTCAGGTGTTTTAAGTCGCGATAACACCGTAAAACGTGACAGTGTTTCCAGCGTTCCCGGGGCGCAAGGTGCCTGAGTCAGTTCACTGTGCTGCAACAGTTTCTGGTAAATTTTGATCTCTTCAGAAATACGCAGGCAATAAGGCACTTTGACAATATAGACACGGTCAAGGAAGGCCTCATTATTTTTATTATTTCTGAACGTGACCCATTCCGATTCGTTGGAGTGCGCCAGAATGATGCCGTTAAACGGCAGGGCAGAGATCCCTTCAGTGCCGTTATAGTTACCTTCCTGGGTGGCGGTTAACAGTGGATGCAGCACCTTAATCGGCGCTTTAAACATTTCAACAAATTCCATAATGCCCTGGTTTGCGCGGCATAAAGCACCTGAATAGCCGTAAGCATCCGGGTCATTTTGGGCAAAATGCTCCAGTTTACGAATATCAACTTTACCGACCAGAGCTGAAATATCCTGGTTATTTTCGTCACCTGGCTCCGTTTTCGCGATAGCCACTTGCCCCAGAATAGAAGGCCAGACTTTAACCACTCTAAACTGAGTAATATCGCCACCAAATTCTTTCAGGCGCTTGGCCGCCCAGGGCGACATAATGGTGCCGAGATAACGATGCGGAATGCCATATTCTTTGGTCAGAATGTGGGCATCTTCCTGAGGATTAAACAGGCAAAGCGGGTGGTCATTGACCGGACTGTGCTCACCATTGGCACTTAGCACATAAATAGGGACATGCTGCATCAAGGCTTTCAGGCGCTCTGCTAGCGAAGATTTACCGCCACCCACCGGGCCGAGTAAATAGAGAATTTGTTTTTTCTCTTCCAGCCCTTGGGCGGCATGTTTCAGATAAGAGACAATTTGCTCGATGGCATCTTCCATGCCGTAAAAATGTTCAAAAGCCGGATAACGAGCGACAACACGATTAGAAAATAGACGCGACAAGTGGGGATCGGTAGCGGTATCAACCATCACCGGTTCACCGATAGCCTTCAGCAAACGTTCTGCCGCATTGGCGTAAGCATTTTTATCCTGGCGGCAAAGGGTCAGGAACTCTTGTAAGGTAAACTCTTCATCCTTGGCTGCTTCGTAACGCTGGCGATAGTGATCGAATATATTCATAGTATGTCGTCCTTTCGTTTAGCACAGGTTAAAGAGCCGTTGGTATGAGTATGGGTGGCTCCCCGGAAGATGCATAAGAAATTAGAAGCAATACCTATGCCAGATTTTTACTGGCAACTCCGACTACAATATGCTGTTAACTATTCATCTATCTGAAATAAAGCGTACCCGTCATACTTCAAATTGCTTGGGTGTTACCTGCGTCCCGCGAGCCGAGTCACATAGTTTATCTCTCATCGACTCGTGGGACTTGGTGCCTACAAGCAATTCGAATTATTTAGGGTATAGATGGCATTTTAAAAACCTGCATCCAGTGACTATTCTGATAAATACCCGTCATACTTCAAGTTACTAGGGTGCTGCTTTCACCCAGAGAGCCGAATCATAGATTTATCTGAAGCGGGTTATCTCAATGTAGTGTAAAAAATTTGAGCTAGCTATAAGGGAAAGTTACACTAAGTTATGACTAACTATGTAATTAAAGGAACGGATTAATTGTGAGCAAAGTTAAACTTCTTGCATTAGGTGTGTTTATGGCCTCCTCAGTTTCACTGGCCCACGCTGAAGGACCATGGTCAGTCGGGGCGGGTGCTCTGGTAACGCCAGCCCCTTATCGGGGGCATCAGGATAGAATTTATCCAGTACCGCTGGTGGGCTATGAAGGCGAAAATTTCTATGTCCGTAGCCTCAATGCGGGTTACTACTTATGGAATGATAAAACGGACAAACTTTCTGTCACGGCTTATTACAACCCGCTGCACTATCGTCCAAAAGATAGCAAAGATAATGATATGCGTGCCCTGGACAAACGTAAGTCCACGGTGATGGCGGGTCTGGCCTATTCGCACTATACCGATTACGGTTATTTGCGCACCGTACTGGCAGCTGACATCCTGAATAACAGCAACGGCATTACTTGGGATACGGCATGGCTGTACCGCTATAATACCGGTAGCCTGACCTTCACCCCGGGTATTGGTGTGGGCTGGAACAGCAAAAACCAGAATAAATACTACTATGGCGTTTCGGGTAAAGAAGCCCAGCGCAGCGGGATGCAATATTATAAACCTGACAGCAGCTTCTCTCCTTATGTTGAGTTATCGGTTGATTACAAATTAACTCAGGACTGGACCGTCTTTGGTATGGGACGCTATGTCAGACTGTCCAGCGAAATTACCGACAGCCCAATGACCAATGACCAATGGACTGGGGTGCTATTGACCGGTGTGACCTATAGCTTCTAGTCGTTGATTGTTTCTGCTGTGAATGAAATTCACAGCAGAAACAGTTTCGTCAAATTATCGTTCATCTGGATATCTATTACTCTTTCTGTTGATAATGTGTGTTATCAGCTTTCAAACTTTCCGCAATATGTTTGGTCTCACATAACTAATAACGAAGATTCGTCATTAAGATAAAACTATTTATGATGCTGGCCAAAAAGATTATTAGACGATGCCATTTATTGAGTGCACATTATTTATAGGCAATATCTATAATCGCACGACCAGTTGCTTCACCCACTCCTTCATTACCTGTAATACAGAGTTGCCAAACCAAGGGGATTTCATGGCTACCACTGACCACTGGACCTAATTTTGAGCTAAAGGGGACATTAAATTTTATGCTATTGACTGTGTCTTTGCATATCGCACTGGAAACATTAACGTTCTCACCCAAATAACCCCGCACATTGCCACCGGCATCCCCATTGACGAAGGTCAGCGCCAGTTCTGTCGAACTAAGAGTAGGGCTCACCGCAGTTATGTTTGCGTAGGCGTCAAGTTGAGTATTGATACCCGTATCCCCGCATTGATACTGGATCGGTGAGAGAACAACATTACCATTAGGTTGATTCGTGTTGAACTGAATCATTGATTGGGTGCTAATAGTGCAGGGAGGGGGAATCACTAACAGCGTATCGCCTTGACTGGTAACGGGTATTGTGGCAATAAGTCCATAGCCTTGTAATATATTGATAGCATTGAGAGACATACGAGTGCCTGGTTTCAGCTCTTTTGAAACATATATCCACATATCGCCTGAAACGTTGACGGATACGTTTCCTTGTACAGCACTATTTGGGCTATAAAATTTATTTGAGCTGAAGGGGGGGATAGCACCTGCGCAATAGTAACGGACAGAACTGGGATCTGTATTACCAACTGCAGAAGGATTGCCATTTTGGTCAAAGATGATTCCCCCAACTAGTGTACGGCTGTTGCTTTCATTATTCGCATCAATTATTTTAATTCTACCGTTGTTAAACCCCCCAGTAAAACCAGCGATGACAGGATATGCTGCATGAAGGCGCACACCAGATTGACCTTCTATTTCCATTACTGGGTTTGTCGTGCATGTGGGAGCATCACCGTGAAACATCCCACCAAAAATTGGAGCATTACGCATTTCACTTTCATTGGCAATAGTGAATTTCTTATTATTAATATTGGGATCATTGAATTTTTCGGAAATATTACGAATCAGAACTTTTGACCCTGGAACGACAAGATATTCCCTTGCAGATACCGGGTTCAAGATACCGCCAGTGATGACCAAGAGACCAATAATAGAACGCAGCGTAATTGACATAAAAATCCTTATTAAATCTAAACATTCAGTAAATATACAAAAAAAGAAATATGATCAGGAACGACACTCTATGCTCGCCTGACGTATTGCCAGACCCGTTTCTTGCTTAAAGGCTCTGATATCAAAGGTTGCCTGGCACTGTTGGTCGCTATTTTGTCCCCACTTAACCTTTAAAGTACCTTGGGAAGGTAGGCCAGTGAGATAGACCTGTCCTCCATCACCAACAATGCTGCTGTTTTCTTCTGTCTGGTCGTTGCTTTGCAATGCTGCAATGGCGCCAAAGGGGACAACACCTTGTGTTGTTCTCAGGGTAATCAGTGCTTGATACCCGACCCGGGTTTTAAAGTCAGCTTTTACCACTGCCCCTTTGGTTGGATAGACATTGATATTTGACTGCACAAGATCGACATCTTCAGGCAGGGTACTGGGATCAAGGCCAATACTGTTTTTACTGTAAGCCGAGAGATAAGGTGCTACAGCATAGCCGTACTTGTCCGTAATCCCTTGGCCATTGTTGACAGAGACGCCTGGCGCATCAGGAGCACTGACCAGCGCCACCGACTCACCCATAGAACGGGAGAAGAGTACGCCATCAGAATGAGCCAGTAGCCCACCGGAGGCATTGATATTCACTGAACGATAGTGATTACTGTAGCTGTAGCCGCCGCTGACAGTGCCTTTGCTGCCTTGCCAGGCAAGGTTAGCATTAGTATTACTGGCATCCTGCTGATTACCAAAACTTTGTGCCAGGCTATAACTCATATCGCCTCCGGCCAGGCTGCCGCTGACGCCCATATTATTCTGTGTTCTGCCGGTATTATCATGTGTTGTTGAAGCGGTGGCATACATTGCCTGATAGTTGGACGATGAGCCAAAAATGGAGAAAGGCATGCTGATATTAGCGCTTATCTGACGGTTTTCTGGCCAGTCATTATTTTTGTCTTTAATACGGTCGATATTGTAGTTAACGCCGTAGCTTATTCCGGCAAGGGTGGTGCTGTACCCTAGCGACACCCCGGTGAGTGTGCGATCGCTATTCCAGTAATCATCACGATTCATACGGAAATAGAGCGAACCCCAGCTCTGCATTTGCTGGCGAAGCTGAGTCTGGAAACTACTACGTCGACGTTGTAACAACCAAGGACTGGCACCATTTTCCAGCTGATAGCCCTGGCTGTTAAATTCATTAAAACTAAAATATTCCCGCGTTGAGTAACGCAAGGCAGTCAAGTCAACGCTGGTGCCTGTTGAGGCCAGACTTTTTGAGTAACGTACCCGCCACGACTGACCGGTTTTTTTATCTTCGCCATTGAACTGTGCTTCAGAGTGGGTCACGTCGGTGGAGAGGGCACCCAAATAACCGAGCGACACTCCAGTACCCAAACTATAGGCTTGATAATCTCGAGCTACTAGCCCTCCACCAAATAAGGTGATGTCCTTCGGGAGCCCATAAACTAAAGTACTGAGCAGAAAATCGGCTTGACGCGATCCGGCAGTTAAATTGCCGTCATAGCGTCCGGCACTGACCTCATATTTCCAGCCGCCGGGGCGCAGCATCACGGGAAGCGAGGAATAAGGTACGATAAACTGTCGTTCAGTCCCATCGGCTTCCTTAACCGTGACATCGTAGTCTCCGGACATCCCAGCCTGTTGAATATCATTGATATAAAACGGTCCCTGTGCGACATAGGTTTCATAGACAATATTACCACTCTGTCGGATAGTGACGCGGGCATTACTGTTGGCAATCCCACTAATAGCTGGCGCAAAGCCGCGTAGCTGGCTGGGGAGCATCTGCTCATTCGACATCAGTTTGATGCCTTTAAACGGCACCCCATCGAAAATATCCGACCCGCTATAGGTTTCACCGAAGGCGATATTCGACCGCAACGGGATAAGATCTCTTGAGAGTGTGGTACCAGAGAATCGGGTCTGATTCTGGGTATTGCCTATATTGCTCTCATAATGGCTATGGGTCAGAGTACTACGCAGGCGCCAGGCCCCAGCATTGGCGCCTGCACGCACTGAGCCAAACAGGCTGGTATTCGATCCACTACTACTGATACCACTGGTGTTGGCACGTCCGGCGCTCATATTATAGTTAGCCGTCAACGCTGGAATGCCATCGTCCCATAGTGAGGGGTCATAGTTGCCAAAACGGTCAGCCATCGCAACCTGTGGCACGCTGATATCAAGCCGCAATCGCGATAAATCAAAATTGGTTTTTGCCTGCGGGATTAGCGCAGGCAGGTTATCCAGTGGCTCGTCAGCAGGCTTATCTTTCAAGCCGGGAAGCTGCCTGACATTAACGCCCAGTTGCTCTAGCTGGGCGGGCGTTAACAGGGGGACTCGCTGTCCTTCGGTATTATCCTGGAAATCAAGCGTAAAACTTCCGGCAGCATGCTGGTTGATAAATACAGAAACAGTATATTCGCCAGGCGCAAAGCCACCTGCTTGAGAAAAGGGCGTCAGGTCAACAGGGCTCGAATCACCGAGGATCCCCAAAAAAGCAGGATCAAAACGGTCTCCAGCCTGGGCTGTATGCATAGCGAAAAGTAGCAGCATAGCCAGCGGACTACGCAGAAAACATCCCGGATAGTGCAAGTCCTTTGCTGCGAAAATATTGAGATTTTTATCCATAAAAATTCCAAATCTGCCTGATTTTTATTGAGTGTCCCGATTAGGGCAGCGGACGACGATAGGTGTCGGAGGCATAGCCATAATCATTGATAAGCTCCCAGCGCAGCTCACCGGATGTCTTTGCACTGAGTGGATAGTTTACTTTTCCATTAGGGGGAACCATTTCAAACAATGCCTGGCTATCAATAGGGGTACTGCCCACTGATAATGATTTAAAGGTGACGTAATAGGGACCTGGGTTGATGACTTCAAGATTGTCCCCTTGACGATTAAAACGCAGTGAGTCCGCAATTTGTTTGATGTCGTAAATCGGCAGCCCCTGCGGTCGGTAAAATAGCTTCAGGGTATTTTGCAAGGCCAGAGCAATACGGGTTTCACCGGGCAGTGGTGTCTCTGAATGCTCAGATTGAGCAGGTATCGCCTTAATCTGCAGAGCAAAAACAGACTCACGGTCAGTGGGTAGCGTATTCTTTGTCTGTCGAATGGTGAGTGTCAGAGGTTCTCCGGGGGCCAGTCGCTTAAGTGGTGGTAACACAATAAAGGGGGCATTACCTGCAACCACTTTCGTATCGGTATTAACGCCCTGGCCAGCGACAGCGTGACTCATTCGGGACTGGATCAGATAGCTCTGTGCTGTATCATTTTGAATCTTAAAGGTTATACCTTTATGTATCTCTTCAGGATAAATCACCCGGGTTGATTGCAGCGTGATTCCGTCACGGGCGGGGGCATTGGCCTCGACCGTGCTTGAGAGCAGCAGAGTTCCACCGATCAGAATACTGCATAGCCTGTGAGATAAACGGGTTATCATGCTGCCTCCCGTGATTTAGCTATCGGTGCCTGATGCGTTTGACTGATACCGCCGTAGTCATTAATCACCTGCCAGGAGGCCGTATTACCGCTTCCCTCATAGGTGTACGCTGACTGGGAGAAAGGGGCGATCATTGGCCCACTTTGACTGAAACTTACCTCTTTCCCTGCTATTTGCAATGAGCTAAGAGTCAGGTAATAAGGGGTAGGGTTAGCGACAATCAGCTGATTCGTGCTCTTTGTGAACTTAAGCTGACCGGCTGCCTGCTCCTGCGTTATGGGGAGAGCAGGGCGATAGAATAGCTTGATAACCGTCTGCAGACCGATAGCGACACGCATTTTAGCGTCACTTCCTTCGTCCACTATTGACGGAATAGCCAGGAAATTTAAGTAAAAAACCGATTCTCTGTCAGTCGGCAGACTCTGACTTCCCTGGCGAACAATTTTGACCGTCTGCTGATTGTGCGGCTCAAGACGAAATAACGGCGGTGTCACTGCAAAAGGCGCCGTGTTTGCTGACTGATCCGGCTTGCTCTGCACAGTGGCTTTCACCAGATAGACATTATCGCCCTTATTTTGAATCATGGCGGTAGCATTTTTATCTTTTGCCTGAAATATCACCCGAGTCTGAGGGAGTTTAATTCCCCCCTGAGTGGGCATTTGATTCGCTTGGCTCAACCCATAGGGGAGCCATAACAGGGATATCAGGCAGAGAGTGGTATATATTCGCATCATGCGTTACTCGTAGTTTAAACGAAAAATCACACGGGCAGTAAAGGCTCCCCCGCTGCGATTGGTCATATCTGAGCAGTCGTTCTGACCGCAGGTCAATACCGCTTTCATACTCAGCTGCTGGTTATTAATACTCTCTATATTCGTTCCCTGTGTGACAGACAGAGTGTTATTCAGGGCCAGATTTTCGGCAGCATTAAAATAGGAATTTCCTGCGGTAGACAGACGGACACCATATCCCACAGCCTCACCACTCTCGCCGGTATTATTAGAAAATAATTTTTCACCATTTAAGGTCACTACGGTGCCATCGACGTTGATAAAGGGGGTCACTGCGAGCATAGAGGTATTTTTGCAGTCACTAAACTCAAGGTTAAAAGATTGCTGAACTGCCTCTCCTTGAATCGCTGTAGCAGGAACGCCTTGAGCATAGGTGCCCTGATTAAAACTGACCGAGGCCGGTGCTGTAATAGTGCAGGTCGCTGCTGCATAGATGGCCGAAAAGTTTACCGTCACCTGATTAGCATGCACCGGGCCGGTTAACGTGGCTGATATCAGGCTTGCTGCGATAATGGGGGGGATTACCCTGTAGAATGTTGTCCGCATAGTGTCTCGCTTAAGGTATCAGGCCAGTGAAAATCAGCGTGGTCGAAAAAGTTCCGGTTTCTGTTGGATTATTGCTATTCATGCCGACTAACCCCACCCAGATAATTTGCTCGACGGACTGATTCGCCTGCGTCACAGGGGCAACATTGATGGGGACATTATTCTCAATAGCCTTACCAGCCATGCCATCACTGAAAAAACTGCCGAGAGAGGGAGTCTGCTGGCGTCCATCATCAACCTGCAGCATAAAGCCCACATTCCGTGTCACGGGGGCATCGAGAAACACTTTCCCGTTATCAGTAAAAGGCGTGCTGCCAGTGATTTTGAGTTGCGGAGTGAGCGCCTGAGTACATTGAATGGCAGCCGCCAGGGGCTTAATTTCCAGAGCAGTACCACTTTTAATACGGTCGACCGTCACAGGAAGAAAATCTAACTGTGTCTCGTTCCACGTCCAGTCACAGCTGCCTTCCAGTATGGTTGCACTAAACTCAGTTGTCCCCTGGGATAAAGGAACTTCAGCTAGCAGATAACCGGGGTAATAGAGCAGCGTGATACTTGCCAGGATAGGCTTTATTTTATTGTACAGTGCCATTAAATTCCTCCACGCCGCCGTAATCATTAATGACCTGCCATTGAACCTTTCCTTGTCGATGGGGTGTGGCAAATATCTCTTCGGATTTGGGAGGGATCATATTGCTGCCAGGCTCGGTGCGAATATTAACCGCATGGCCATTTATCTTGAGACTCGTCAGGGTCAGAAAATAAGGGGTCGGATTGATCACTTTTATCCCATTCTGAGCGCTGGAAAATATCAGCCTGTCGGCTGCTTTTCCTGGCAGCAAAGTTAAACCTGCTGGACGGTAGAAAAGTTTAATAACATTGCCGCTGGCGAGCTGAAGATCTCCGCCTACACGGGAGGTATTTCCATTTTCATCTTGTGCTTGAGCCGGCAGAGCAGCGACACGAAAATAAAAAACAGACTCTCTGTCTTCAGGAAAGGAATGTGACTTTGGTATAATGCGAACCTGATTGCTATTACCAGGATCCAGACGAAACAGACTGGGTGTGGTGATAAACGGAACATTTCTTTTCTGGCCGCTGATATCCTGAGTCACCTGCGCCTTAATTAAATAGGGCGTTTCCGATGTCTGAGAGCTATTTACCTGGATATTCGCACCGGATTTACTGTTTTTTTCATCCAAAATAATACGAGTGCTATCCAGCGAAATACCCGCGTTAGCGGGGGCGGAAGATATAATCGCGATACTGAGTAGTAGACGCTGAAAACATACAGGTAATGACATAGCAGACCTTTTAATTAAAAAAATAAAAGCGGGCTACGCCCGCCTGGAATAGGTAGTTTAGTCAGAGAGATAAGCAATCACGATAGGGGCAGAATATACGTTATTTGCTGGTGTGGCAGTCAGAGAACCCATACCAACAGACATGCTATACATATTATCCCCTGCTGTGACATCTAACGGTACCGGTGTGTTATTAGTAATCTGGTTTTTGTCCTTATCCTGCAACATAAATCCAACAGTATCTTGACTGTTGTTGACAAATAAACCTGTATTCGAACTGGCTGTTGTGCCAGAAATTAATAAATTACCTTTATCTGTACCTGACGCTTTGTCACAACCGGTAAGAGCGATATTTAGTGCGCTAAAACCTACCTGCGTATTTGCTGTAAAACTTGCTGAAGGAAAGCTGCCTACATTTAAGGTTGACTGACCGCCATTCAAAATGACTTCACAGCTGACCGCACTGATTGTTCCAGTCAGGGTTATATTTTGCTGGTTCTGACCTGCTGTTGCAGACAGACTGACCA
>Ga0308165_1002208_pt1 | contig 24166 bp, 18 predicted proteins | sample PhyWR2_FD_201032 | JGI IMG/M metagenome (GOLD analysis project Ga0308165, IMG submission 201032) | Phyllosphere microbial communities from UC Gill Tract Community Farm, Albany, California, United States - DLSLW.R2 | ecosystem: Host-associated > Plants > Phyllosphere > Unclassified | place: USA... | reverse complement strand
CGTGATGGCCATGGAAGGCGATGTTGTCGTTTCCGATGAAAGTGGCGTCTATATCAACGGAAAATTTATCGCAGCGAGATCCCCCATTTCACTTGTGAAACTTGGCGAAAAGAAAAAAGTGCCGATCTCGACAAACCGGGTGCTTGGCCAGGACGAAATTTTTGTGATGGGCACCATGCCGAGGTCATTTGACTCACGCTACTTTGGCGTGATTCAAGGTGCTCACGTTGACAAGTTCGTGATCCCCTTGATATGAAATTCCCACCCCTTTTCCTGCTCGGTATATATTTGGCAGGCACGGCCTGCCTGGCACAAGGCCAAGCGCCTTCCTACAGCCAATTTGAGCCATTCAAGGGGGATGGCTACTACTGGTATGCCAAACCCGCACCTGAGCCTCAGAAACAGGCCTCCACGCCTGTTCCAGCGGTCCCCAAACAGGAGGCCCCCAAGAAGTCTGAACCGCTTTCAATGAAATGGCTGCGGGAAAACATGCCGGTTCTGCTTGAGAAGGCTGTGGACAACCCAACGCAAGAGAACGTGTCGAACTACATGTACGCCCAAAGGGTGTTACTCGACAAGTCTCAAAACTTCAGCTCGAAGGTCAAGGATGTGGTGGCTACCGATCCATTCCTGGACGAAAACAACCGCGTTCCCATTTCCCAGTTTGCCAACACTGCATTCCAAAGAAAGAGCCAGCAAGACCAATCCGAAATGATCAAGGTGCTGGCATCGCGCAGCGGGATTTGGCTGTTCACGGACAAGCCTGAGAGGTGCATGGCATGCAAGGACTACGAGAGCAACGTACTGACGGGCAACTCAGGCGTGAGTGGTCTGGTGAAAGAGTTTGGCTTCAACTACCGCTCGATTGATGTCAGTACCGAGCAGGGAAGGAATGCAGCCAAACGGTTTGGGTTGAAAGTAACCCCGACGACTGTCCTGGTGGCCCCGCCCAATAAGTTCATTCTGCTGTCGCAAGGCTTGATGGCAGAGGATGCACTGCGCGAGCGCTTGCTGATCGGCGCTCGAATGGCAGGGATTTTGACCGCCCAGGAATCAGCGTTGACCCTGCCCTACAACAAAGGGCTTTTGCAAAACAGCGACATCGACTTGCCCACGGAAAACACAAATCCTACGGATGTCATGGACACGCTGCGTAAACACATCAAAGGAAACGCCCCGTGAAAACTGTTTTCTCGCGCACTGTTATCTGGACACTCATTGCATCTTCATCGCTGCTTGGAATTCCCACTTCACAGGCGGCAGGTCTTAACTCGGTGCTGGACGGCATGTTCGTCAACGCCACAGGGCCGAACTATGTTCAGGATCAACTTCGTGGGGGAATTTCGGGTGGTGGCGTTTATGTCCGTTCCCCTGTTTCTTCCATTCAAATACTTGCAATAGACCCGCCACGTTTTTCGGTCGGATGTGGCGGCATTGACGCCTATTTGGGCAGCTTTAGCTTTATTACTGCAGATCGCCTCATTCAGTTCATGCGTAATGTGGCGCAGAACGCCGCACCTCTGGCCTTTCAAATGGCACTGGAAAGCGCGAACCCGCAACTCAGCGGCATGCTGAAAAAGTTTCAGGCCATGGCGCAGCAAATGAATGATCTTAATAAAAATAGCTGTCAGCTTGCACATGGGCTGATTGACGGAAAACAAAACATGACAGAAGTGGTGAGCGAATTAACCCAAACAATTGGTGATACCGTAAGCTCGGTCAAGGGATGGTTTAGTGATTTCAATGCCTCAAAAGACAACACCAGTACCAACCCAAGCGAGAATCAAAAAAAGGCTGAATCACTCACCAATGCAGACGGCAAAAAAACAGTTCAGGCACTGGGCAACATCACCTGGAATGCACTGAAAAACCGTGAAATAAGTGGATTTAGCTTTGCAGGTATAGCCGATGATTCGCAGGCAGCAAAAGAAATCGTGATGAGTCTGGTGGGAACAGTTGTTCGTTCGGCAGGATCAACAAATTCAGATCAACCCACTGCGAAACCATTTCACTCTGTACTGAGCATTCAACAGTTTATCAAGCCACCACAAAATCCAGATGGGACTTTCGGAGTTCCGATCTGGAAATGCTCAGACACTACCGACTGCAAAACAATCAATCCATCGACTTACGCGACAACGGGATTAAAGGGGTATGTCAATAAACAAATGATGGGAACTGATGATGTCAGTTCTTCGGCCACAGCCGCAGCAGGATCAATTGTTTATAACCTCGTCAATTGCAACACTGCTTCATGTGGCCTAAGTGTTTCGCAAAGCAAATTCTTAAATGCCATCGGTTCCGTGCCAACTGTCGGACTTTTAAGGCGAGCGCAAAGAGTGCCACAACTGGTCAACTCAGTCGCACCTGTCCTTATTGATGAAATGACCAATGAAATTGCCATTCAATATGCTGAAGCGGTATTGAGTTTGGCGATAACTTCCTACAGTGGAACCGACACACCAAAACCGGATAATTTTGACGGTGCGCTTGAATCAATAAAGAATGATCTGACAGTATTGCGAACCATCAAGGCAAGCCATACTGAAAGAATGAATGTTATTGTGGCAAATATAGACAACGCCATACGCGCATCTTCAAAGATATTCACAAAAACACATTGAATTTCAAGTTATCTATAATTTTTTGAAAATAGCTTCATATGGCCGGATTCACAGCTTCACTAATTTCCACTGCAAATTTGGGAACATGGAATTATTATGTGATGTCAGATGCAACGCCATTATGGCGCTCGATGAACGGTTTGGCAGCATGGTTCAATGCCCAAGGGGGGCTTCTCCAGAGTGGAGCATGGCTCGGAGCATTGATTGCCTTGACCATGGCAATTTTTGGAACGGCAGTAGGCAAGAGTTCAATCAGTACAGGGGTGATAGGAACCTGGTTCTTCTTTATGTGTTCCATGGGTATGACAGGCACAGCCAATGTCGTCAATGTTTACACGGGAACCGTTACTACCGTTGCGAATGTGCCAGCCTTGGCTCTTGTTCCCGCCAGCATTTTCAGCAATGCTGCCTATAAAGTCTTTACAACCATGGAGACTGCGTTTTCAAGTACGACAGGCAGTTATATGTCGGTTTCTACCAATGGATTTGTGGGACCGCTCGATTTGCTGCTGACCCTAAGATCAAACAATTTTCCATCGTCACACCCTGCACTCCAGAGAACACTTGTTCAGGTTATATCTGATTGCGGCATTGATACTGCATCGACTGCAACTCCATCAGTTTCAATGAAGGACACGCTCGACATTTTGACTTGGCTTAAAACCTATGGAAAGCTCAGTGGAATAACAAATGTCTATTCCGAACTCGATGTATCTGGCAAAGGCACAATATATTCATGCAACGATGCGTTGATTTATCTTGATGCTCAATATAACTCACTTGCATCAGGCAATTCCGACATGATTGCCTTTATCAATGCCAATTCTGGAAAGACCAATCCCGCCTCTGCTACTGGCAATTGGGGTTCGACTGCCATTACCAACTCATTTGATACGCTGCTAGGTGGAATTACGTCTGTCACGCAAAACTCCATTCAGTTCACCAAGAATGCGCTCGTCTCTTCCACAGTAGCAGGAACCATTGATTGTTTGGGTAACAGTGGCCTCATGACATCACCAGATACCTGTGCAACAAGTGCGCTAGTATTGTCAGATGGAAAAGAAAGGTGGAAAACCGATGCCGTGATGAATGGCAGTGGTTTTGTAAAAATCATATTCACTTCTATGGGGTTTTTGCAAGTTCTGTTTTTTGCGCTTTTCCCATTTATTGCTTTGTATGGTCTTATTGTCATCAACAAAACTGTTTCTGTTTTTGGAGGATACGTTCTTTTTGGAATATGGTCGCAGTCATGGATGCTGGTTGTAGCACCTATACAGTCGTATATCCAAAACTCTGTAATAGACGAGCTGACCCGCGCAGTCGGTTCGAGCGGTGGCCTGACCCTGGCGAATCAAAGTTCAGTCTATACCGTCTTGTCAGACAAACTGGCTGTCGCAAGCGACATGATGGCGAACTCGCAAATGCTATCCCTGGCTTTGTTGTCTGGTTCCATCTATGCATTGAGCGGTCTGGTTGGGAAATCATCAGGCTCGCAGCACATGGATTCGGGCCTGATTCAAAGAAGGATAGGCGACGGATCGGCGCTGACATCGGGCGGTACTGTCATGACCATGAATACGATGTCGAACAATGATGGCAGCTCATTGGTTGTAGGTACGCGCACTGGAGCCTCAAGCGTGGGCCTTGGTGCATCCAACGTCACCACGTTGTTCGCTGGAAGCTCAAGCGGAACAGATCACTCCATAAGTGCCGAGCAATCGCAGACTGAAGATCGCATGAAACAAGAGCTTGCCAAGTGGGGTTACTTAAAAGAAGAATCTGCTGCAATTTCAAAAAGCGTCAGCAACACACTGGGGTATCAAGGTTCAATTAACTCAAGCATAGGATCAGGCTTTATCAAAGCACTGAGGTCTAGTGCCGGTAAGGGAGGCGTTCCACTTACAGCTCAACAAGAAAAAATGGCCGGGGAGATGTTTAGCGCTGCTCAAAGCACTGCTGTCAATAAACTAGTTTCAAGTGATAAGAGCTTTTGGTCTAAATTAAATAGCACCAATCCAGATGAAAAATCAGAGGCTTATCAAAAAGTTGCTGACGTAGCGATGGATTCACTTGACGCCATAGGCACCGGCGCATCCATTGCATCAATTGGCATGTCGGGTGGGGCAAGTACTCCAGTTGCTGTCGGTGCAATTGCCGGTATCAAAGCAATGAAGGGAATAGCGACGGGCATGATCAAAGGCCAAATCAAAGAACACTTCAAAGCAGAAGCAAAGGATGCAGCAAAAACAGCACTAGCAAATGGTGCAACGAGCACTTTACGCAATTTGACATCTGGTTTTGGTGAGGCTGTTGCCGGAGGTGTTGGCGCTGTGGCTACCGCTGCACACCAAGAGGTATTCAAAAAAGACAATGGGGTTGCAGCTAAAAGGGGATTGGGACGTGATTCCTCTGATTCAGCATCTGTCAGTGCCGCTCTACGCAAGACTGTCGGAGATTCTTTCAAATTCGGCTATTCTGAAAGTGCCAGTCAATCTTATGTTCAAACAGCTGCTGTTAACAAAGATGTGGCCGGACTTGCAAGGAGCGTTGAGAATGGATACGGTGACCAAAGTGGAAAAGACATGCGAGAAGGACTTGCATTTAATAAATCCGTGTTGACAACCAATGGTCAATTTTCAGCAAGAAATATAAAAGCTGCCGAAATGAAAACCAAGGATGTCATGTCGGGATATGTATTTAATTCAACGACTTCTGGCGTGAGTTCGGATGAAGTCAGGACAGGAGTTTCTAATGCTTTATTTCAGCAATTTCTCACGAACAAAGTCCAAACTTCATTTAACTCCTCTTACCCTCAATCTGCTGGCAGTGATTTGATACAAAAAACGCCTCACCTGAAAACACCCGATACCGATCCAACGACGCAAGGTAGATATGGTCCAGCAAAAACTCGTGCGTCAGGCACACCAACCCCAGTCAAAAATTCTTATCTGGTTGATGCCCGTAATGGTGAAGTTTCAAATGTACCAGATGACAAAACAATAGTACAAAAGGTGAACGGCGCAATTAATGGTGTTAAAAGTTTGTTTACAAGTGGAAAGCCCTCAGACTCAACTTCAACTTCTGTAGAAACTACAGCAACTACGCCAGGTGAAAAACGTGTCATAAATCCTAATAAGGCATCTTCCAAAGTGGTGTCTTACCCACCAGCTTCAGCATCAACACGCAACTCCACGAGCAGCCAAGTCAAAAATTCATCAACACTTGATCCTTTGAATACAGCAAATTATGTTTTTGAGCAACAACCAGCAACTGACTTTGCACACTTGCCTCCACTTGTGAATCAGACCAGTGCAGACCGAGAAAAATTTATAAGCGGTGGCGCTGGGCGAATCAAAGGCGTAATCGATGCAGCCTCAAGAAAACAAGAAGGTGAATTCGCGAAATCTGCAAACCCCAATGCCACACTTGCCAATTGGAAAATTTCTGGTCAATACAGCAATGGAGCAGCGGACCAGCAATCATTAGTAAATGATGCTGTGGTAACGGCTCTAGGGGTCGGTTTAGTCGCAAGCGCTGCAGGAGGTATAGCTGAAATTCTGGGGCAGGGCGGTGGCAAGGGTCAACCAGCAAAGGGCAATCCCTACAGCACCTCAACTCCTGGTACTGCTACTGGTGCTGGTGCTGTTGGTTCTCCTAACACTGGTTCTAGTGATACAAATGGTCCCCCAAAACGCGTTCCAGTGAATCCAAATACATTTAAAAATCGCTCGCAAGTGCCACGCTTCAAACGCAACCGATAATTTTTAAAGTGTTGTTACCAAAAAACTACTATTTTTAGTAGTTTTTTTGTTTAAAGCTAATTTTTTAATAAAACCATTTTAGGTTGCGTTATATTTAATGCAACGCCGGATCAGAACCCTGGCATTTAGATAAACGAGTGCAACACCAGCTTATGCTTTTGAAAGAGCAGGTAGTTTTATGGTTGATTTTGCCTATAGGTTGCTTTTTAGGCTTGTTAAACCTGCAATTGCGACCGTTATTTTTTTGTACTTTGCCCTGATTTTCTTTGTGAAAATGGTTTTTATAATTGCTGTTGTTTCAGCGCCTTTTGGATTTGTTCTTTACGAATCAAAGCATGAAAGTCCATTTTTCATTTTTTACCTAATCGGTGCTTGTGTTTGGCCTGCGATTTATTTTGCAATAGTTTTATTCTTCTTTAGAAAAAATAAAAACTCTTTGGCAAATCGCTTTAATAATTCTTCCTTAACGCCATCTGATGATGATGCTGACAATTTTCTTTATGGATCAAATCAACATCTTTATTCGCCACAAGCCATAGTGAATGCTGAAATTTCTTACACCACCGAGCATCTTGAAAAATACGGCTCTATAGATTAATTCAGAAAAATTCACCTCGCAGGGTGAAGCCTTGCAATAAAGAATCAAGGAATTTAATTTAAAAAACCATTTTTTTATTGTTCTTGCCACTTTAGCGTAAATCCAGATTACTTCTGCTCAAGCAGGATTTCTTGACGAATTGAAAACAACTGTTGCAGATGGTCTGGATACGTCAAAACGAAATCTCAAGGCTTATGCCTCATTCGAAGACAAGCAGCTCGTAGATACTTTCTTAGGACTTACACAAAATCCTGAAATATTCCGCATTATAAAAAATTCTTATCCTTGCATAGCCATCCGAACCGATTGACTTTGCAACTCTTGCTGCATGTAATGGGACAGCATTCCTTTCTTCAGGCTGTATATATTCGTGAGTGCTTTTCTGGCGATGGCGGTCATCCGAATCCACACCAGAACGGCGCAGGCGATATGATTTCTCTGGCTTCTGGCCTTTCGGCACTGGCATTTTTCAACCCCCGTCAACTGCTTGAGTTCTCGGTGAAACTGCTCAATCTTCCAACGAATGGCACACACTTTTTGCGTCCCATCCATCGAATCTTGAGCCAGATCGTTCGTCATAACCCAATCCGTGCGGTTGTTAGAAACTGCGACCCGGAATAATTTCACTTTGTGCTCTTTGGGGTATCCCCTGATCTTGATGATCTTGCCCTGCGCCAGCTCGGCTTGAGCCCAGGCCAGCGAGTCAACGTGGCGGTACTCCAGCATGCCCCCGCTGTCATCGTCCCGCATAGTGGCCTTTGTCAATGGGGTCACGGCGGCGGCAGCGGGCGCTATCACCCGCTCCTCGGTGAGCGTAGCAGCAACTTTAAGTTGAAATGCAGGCCTGTCAGAGGAACGAAGGTCAGTCTCATCGTTGGACCAAACCTGGTTGTGCGATGCCAGCCAGAGCCAGGTTCGCAGTTCAGCAGGATGATTAACGCGCACCTTCAATGTAAGATGCGCGTTAAATGAAAAGTGCACCTTTAGTATGAGTTCTTCTTTCCAATTTGAGGGGGGACGATCAGGGAATCCGGGTCGTATGACCGTGCAAGTCACGGTTGGAATGCGCACGGCCAGGGATCTGCGCTCCATGCTCATGAATGCAGCGTATTCGCTGCGGGGAAGTGACGATCAGGAATTCCTGTGCTTGTTGTTCAAAAGTGGTTTTTCGAACAAAAGGCTGGCAGAAGAGGTGGAGCAATTTCTGGCTGTCGTGAGAACAGATTTGGGACGCCGAGTGCATTTGAAGGCTCTTAAATCGCCATCGGACCTCGTCCATGTGCTGCCGCCTAGTATTTGCGACGCCGAGCTGGAGGAGTTACAGCTACGCGTTGCTGAGGCGCTGTCCGGGAAACCGAAGAATTCGTCGAAGGAGGCCGTTGTTGGCATGCTGCTGCATCGGTGGATCAACAGGTTGCCAGCCGTAAAGGTGCCAGAACTGGCGGCTCTTTCTGGAGCCAGCTTTCCGACCGTCTATGCGGCGCTCTCAATGATCGAACCATCCAGCCTGCACCGTGATGAAGATCGCTGCGTATCGCTTTGCGGATTTTCTCCCGAGGCCTGGCAGCAATGGCTTAGCATTTCGACCGACAGCATTAAAGCCAAATTCATCGACCGCTCTGGCTTGCCAAGGAGCCCGGAAAAGCTGGCGCGGCAGTTGGCCAAGCTGGGACGCCAGGATGTGGCCATTGGCGGGGTTTTGGGCGCGAAGCACCATTTCCCTGGACTCGACATCACTGCCGCGCCGCATCTGGATTTATTGATGCACGGCACGCAGCACGCCGACCTGTCCTTTGTCGAGCAGCTGGATCCGGGTTTGGTACGAGATGATTCGACACAAGCACACGGGCATGTGATCGTTAATTTCGTGAACCGACCGCACAGCCTTTTTGTGATGCAAGACGGTGTGATGTGGGCGGACGTGCTCGATTGCATGGTCAATCTGTGGGATTCGCACCTACTCCACCAGGTTGAGAATTTGATCAATCACGTAGCGCCAGGTGGGTTGCGCTATCAAATAGGAAACTGAATTGGACCAGCCCATCACTCCCAAAGATGTCCTGCAGCAGATTGCCAAGGCGATTCCCGATGACGTGCGCGGTGACATCATCATCGTCGGCAGCCTGGCCGCTGGCTATCAGCTGTTGCGCGACAGCGGCCAGATGATACGAACGAAGGATGTTGACTGCATGCTTGCGCCCCATGCGCGCGCAATAGTCAGTGCGACACGCGTGACGGACCGGCTCTTGGAGGAAGGCTGGAAGCCGCAAGCAACGCCTGCATATGATTTGCCCGGAACTGCTGAGACACCAGACGATCGCCTCGCAGTTGTCCGGCTGCACCCTCCTGGAACGAATGAATGGTTTCTTGAACTGCTAGGCGCTCCATCCGACGTGACGCCAGAGCCGAACACAAGCGGGAAAAGCAGTCGGCGGGTGCAAACCAACGGTGGGCACTTTGCGCTCCCGAGCTTCGCCTACCTTGGGCTGGTCCAGTTTCAGCCATTAATGTCAGAGTTCGGAATCCGCATTGCTCTTGCGGAAATGATGGCTCTGGCTAACTTGCTGCACCACCCAGTCATCGGTGAGAGCCTGATGGGTCAACCTTTCGCCAATCGGCAGATCAAGCGCTCAAACAAAGATCTCGGTCGCGTAGTGGCGCTCGCTTACCTTGCAGTCCGGAAAGACGAGGATGCCTTGGAGCGATGGAAGTCTCAGTGGCAGGAAGCGCTTAAGGATAGGGCGAAGGATCACGCTGAAAGCCTGCTGGCGGTGGCGCCGGCCGGGATTCACGCCCTGCTCGCCAGTCCGCCCGACATTGAGCAGGCACTTCACACAGTCAATTTCGGGCTTCTTTCGGCGACTCCACTGAAAGAAGAACAGTTCGTTGTCGCAATGCGCCGTCTCATTCAAGCGCTGGAATGAACAGGCCGCTCGAAAGCCAGCAATGCAATTCATGAGTGCGGAGCACGCTGAAAAGGAGGGTCGATTTGTTTACCAAACTGCTGCAGTTGAGAACTTCTTTGGCCACACTTTTGGTCTCATGCCCATTAAACTCAACCCATGACCCGGAACCGCCGCTCCCGCCTGATCACAGCGCTGTTCGCGCTGTTCGCGCTGGTCAGCCTGCTGTTCATGCAGTTGGCGGTGGCGAGTTATGCGTGTCCGGCTGTGGCGTCAAAAGCCGCCGAAATCGCCGCGATGGCCGAGGCCGGCATGCCCTGCGCTGAATCCATGAGGCTGGCCATGGACGAATCGCAACCCAACCTGTGCCAGGCGCACTGCCAGGCTGGGCATCAATCTGCCGACAGGTATGAATTACCTGCCCTGGTGGTCAGGGTTACTCTGCCGTCCGATTTCACATTGCCGGTTACTGCCCCGGTGTTTTGGGGAGCGCCATTGCAAGCGTCCCACCTGAAGCGCACCACGGCTCCGCCCGTCGCCATCCGGAACTGCTGCTTCCGTCTCTGACCTCCCTGACCGCTTAGCGCCTGCCTGGATGCATTTTTGATGCATCGGCAGGTTTTTATTCGTGCTCTGGAGGTTATATGTCTATTTCGTTTCCGATTCACCGCGCTGCCGTTGCCGCCCTGCTTGTTGCCACGGGGTCCCCGTCCTGGGCAACTGACCCGTTGACCCTGGTGGAAGCGCAGCGCATTGCGGTGGGCCGTTCCCAGCAACTGGCTGCCCAGGACGCGCTCACCACCGCCGCCCGCGAGCTGGCCGTGGCTGCCGGTCAGTTGCCCGACCCCGTGATCAAGCTCGGCATTGACAACCTGCCGGCCAATGGCCCGGACCGTTTCAGCGTCACGCGTGACTTCATGACCATGCGCCGCATTGGCGTCATGCAGGAGATTCCGCGCCTTGAGAAACGCCAGCTCAGGGCGGAAAAATTTGAACGCGATGCCGAGCGGGTGCAGGCGCAGCGGCAACTGACGCTGGCCAACGTGCAGCAGGGCACGGCGCTGGCCTGGCTGGATCGCTATTACGCGCAAGCCCAGCGTGAATTGTTGCAGCAGCAAATTGAGGAAACCCGACTGCAGGTTCAAGCCGCCGACAGCGCCTTTCGTACCAACCGGGGCAGCCAGGCTGACGTGTTCGCAGCCCGGGCCGCAGTCATCATGCTGCAAGACCGGCTGAGCCAGATTGACCGCCAGTCGCGCAGCGCTTCCTTGATGCTGGCCCGGTGGGTGGGCGCGGCCGATGCTGAACGACCGCTTGCAGGAACACCACAATGGCAAAGCACACCGTTGCGCGATGACGTTCTGAACGAACACCTCCAGCGGCATCCCGAACTGTTGGTCATAAGCGCCGAAATTGAGGCGGCCGAAACCGAGGCCCGGCTTGCCCAGGCTGACAAGAAGGCCGACATCAGCGTGGAGGCGAGTTATGCCCAGCGCGGCCCAGCCTTCTCCAACATGCTTTCCATCGGGGTATCCATCCCCATGCAGTGGAACGCCAAAAACCGCCAGAACCGTGAGTTAGGCGCCAAGCTGGCCATGGTCGATGAGGCCAGGGCCAGGTACGACGACATGCTGCGCAAGAACGAAGCCGAGGTGCGCGTCCTGCTCAACGAATGGCAGACGGTCAAGGATCGGCTGGTTCGGTACCGTGACGAGCTAATTCCCACTGCCCGACAGCGCTCCGAGGCGACGCTCACGGCTTACCGCAGTGGCAAAACCGACCTGGCTGCCGGGCTGTCAGCACGCCGCGACGAAATTGAAATCCGCATGCAGGCCTTGATCCTGGAGATGGAAACGGCGCGCTCCTGGGCACAACTCAATTTCCTGATTCCCGATCGCGACATGGCAACCATCGCCAGGGAGCTGCCATGAACAGGAAATTTCTCATTGCCGCGCTGGTTGCTGCGGGCGTGCTTGGCGCCGCCGGTTACGGCCTGTACTCCCTGGGTATGAAAAACGGCAGCATGGCTGCAGTCGCCACGCCCGGTGACGCACCGCCAAGCCCAACCACAGCGCCAACGCCCGGCCCTCAAAGTGTCGCCGAAGGCGAAGAAGCGACCCGCCGCCATATCGCCGCAGGCCTCAAGGCGGGGGACATAGATCCGATGACCGGCGGCAAAATTCTTTACTACCACGACCCCATGGTGCCCGGCAGCAAGTTTGACAAGCCGGCCAAGTCGCCTTTCATGGACATGATGCTCGTGCCGGTCTATGCAGAAAATGGCGCCGACCAGGGCAAGGTCACCGTCAGTCCGCGCCTTCAACAAAATCTGGGTGTGCGCACCGCGATGGTGACCGAGGGCACGCTGTCGCCGCAGGTTTCCGCTGTAGGCAGCATTGCGTTCAATGAACGCGACCAGGCCACCGTCCAGGCCCGGGCCACCGGTTATGTCGAGCGCCTGCATGTGCGGGCCACGCTGGACCGGGTAACCAAGGGCCAGCCACTGGTGGATCTCTATGTGCCGGACTGGGTGGCCGCGCAGGAAGAGTTTTTGGCCATCCAGCGCATGCAGGGCAATGACCTGGCGTCACTGGTGGACGGCGCCCGTCAGCGCATGCGCCAGGCGGGCATGAGCGACGCGCAGATTCGTCAGGTGGAAGCGAGCGGAAAAGCGCAGACCCGCATCACGCTGACAGCGCCGCTTGGCGGCGTGGTGGTGGAACTGCTGGCCCGCGACGGCATGACGGTGATGGCCGGCACGACCCTGTTTCGCATCAATGGCCTGTCCACCGTCTGGGCCAATGCCGAAGTGCCGGAGAGTCAGTCTGCTCTGTTGCGGCCGGGCACCAATGTACAGGCGCGCAGCCCGGCAGCGCCTGGCATAACCTTCGACGGCAAGGTCCAGGCCATCCTGCCGGAGGTCAATCCTGCTACGCGCACGCTCAAAGCCCGGCTTGAGCTGACCAACCCAGGAGGGCGCCTGGTGCCAGGCATGTTCGTATCCATGCAGTTCATGGACATGCACGCCGAAAAAGCCTTGCTGGTTCCCACCGAGGCCGTCATCCAGACGGGCAAACGCACGGTCGTCATGCTGGCCGAGGAAAATGGACGCTTTCAGCCGGTTGAGGTGGAATCCGGGATTGAGGCCGGCGGACAGACGGAAATCAAGCGCGGCCTGCAGGTGGGTCAGCGCGTGGTGGTGTCATCGCAATTCCTGATCGATTCCGAGGCCAGCCTCAAGGGGGTTGAAGCCCGGTTGAACGAAGTGCCCAAGCCGGCAGCTGCCACGATTGCACCGCGCCACGAAGGCGAGGCCAGGGTCGAAGCCATCGGCAAAGGCGAGATCACCCTGTCGCATGGACCCATTGCCTCGCTCAAGTGGGGCGCGATGACCATGGATTTCAAGCAGCCACCTTCAACGCAGCTGCCCAGAAATCTGAAAGCCGGCGACCGGGTGAGCTTTGAGTTCTACATGGGCGACGACGGGCTGCCTCAGCTGACACGGATATCACCTCTGGCCTTTGCACCAGGCGCCGCACTCGCAGCGTCAGGGAGCAAGAGGTGATCGCCAGTCTGATCCGATGGTCCATCGCCAACCGCTTTCTGGTGCTGCTGGCCAGCTTGATGATCAGCGCCTGGGGCGTGTACTCGGTGATGAGAACACCCCTGGATGCGCTGCCGGACCTGTCCGACGTGCAGGTCATCATCCGCACCAGCTACCCCGGCCAGGCGCCTCGCATTGTCGAGAACCAGGTCACCTACCCGTTGACCACGACCATGCTCTCGGTGCCGGGCGCCAAGACGGTGCGCGGCTACTCCTTCTTTGGTGACTCGTTTGTCTATGTACTGTTCGAGGACGGCACCGACCTGTACTGGGCACGCTCGCGGGTGCTGGAGTACCTTAACCAAGTGCAATCACGCCTGCCGGCGGCTGCAAAAGCCTCGCTGGGGCCGGACGCGACGGGCGTGGGCTGGATTTACCAATACGCCCTGATCGACCGCAGCGGCACCCAGGATGCCGGACAATTGCGCGCGCTGCAGGACTGGTTTCTCAAGTACGAACTCAAAACCGTGCCCAACGTTGCCGAGGTCGCCTCGATTGGCGGCATGGTCCGCCAGTACCAAATCGTGCTCGATCCGGACAAACTGGCAGCCTACGCTATCGCGCATACCCGTGTGGTCGAAGCCATCCAGAAAGCTAACCAGGAAGCCGGGGGCTCGGTGCTCGAACTGGGGGAGGCCGAGTACATGATGCGGGCCTCGGGTTATCTGCAATCACTGGACGATTTCCGGGCGGTTCCGTTGATGACCACCCCTGGCGGCGTTTCAGTGCGCCTGGGTGACGTGGCGCGCATCCAGATCGGTCCGGAAATGCGCCGAGGCATTGGCGAACTGGACGGCGAGGGCGAAGCCACCGGCGGGGTGATCATCATGCGTTCGGGCAAGAACGCGCTGGAAACGATTGCGGCGGTCAAGGCCAAGCTCGCCTCCTTGCAATCCAGCCTGCCCAAAGGCGTGGAAATCGTTCCGGTGTATGACCGCTCCGGCCTGATCGAGCGCGCCGTGGACAACCTCACCCACAAGCTGCTGGAAGAGTTCCTCGTCGTGGCCGTGGTGTGCTTCATCTTTTTGTTCCACTTGCGCTCGGCCTTCGTGGCCATCATCTCGCTGCCGCTGGGCATTCTGTTCGCCTTCATCGTGATGCGCTACCAGGGGGTGAACGCGAACATCATGTCGCTGGGCGGCATCGCGATTGCCATCGGCGCCATGGTTGATGCGGCCGTGGTCATGATCGAAAACGCCCACAAACATCTGGAGCATTGGGGCCGCGACCATCCGGATGAAACCTTGCAGGGCGAGGCGCGCTGGAGAGTCATCGGCGACGCGGCAGCGGAAGTGGGGCCGGCGCTGTTCTTTTCGCTGCTCATCATCACCTTGTCGTTTGTCCCGGTGTTCACGCTGGAAGCCCAGGAAGGCAGGATGTTCTCGCCTCTGGCATTCACCAAGACCTACGCCATGGCGGCTGCGGCCGGGCTGTCGGTCACACTGATTCCGGTGCTGATGGGTTACCTCATCAGGGGCCGGATTCCCGACGAAAAAACCAATCCCCTGAACCGCTTGCTGATCGCGGTCTACCGGCCCATGCTGGAGGTGGTTCTGCGCGCGCCAAAACTCACGCTGCTGGCCTCTGCCATCGTGCTGGTACTCAGCCTGTGGCCGCTGCAGCACATTGGCGGCGAGTTCATGCCGCGCCTCGACGAAGGTGACCTGCTCTACATGCCTTCCGCGCTGCCCGGACTGTCGGCTGGCAAGGCCGGCGAACTGCTCCAGCAGACCGACCGGCTGATCAAGACCGTGCCTGAAGTCGCCAGTGTCTATGGCAAGGCCGGGCGCGCCGAGACCGCCACCGACCCCGCGCCGATGGAGATGTTCGAGACCACCATTCAGTTCAAGCCGCGCGAGCAGTGGCGAGCCGGCATGACCCAGGACAAGCTGGTGGAAGAGCTCGACCGCATCGTCAAGGTGCCGGGCCTGTCCAACATCTGGGTGCCGCCGATCCGCAACCGCATCGACATGCTGGCCACTGGCATCAAGAGCCCGGTAGGTGTCAAGGTGGCCGGTACCGATCTGGCGACCATCGACCGTCTCACCGGGGAGGTCGAGCGGGCGCTGAAGGATGTTTCGGGCGTCAGCAGCGCGCTGGCCGAGCGCCTGACCGGCGGACGCTACGTGGACGTGAACATCCAACGTGACGCGGCAGCCCGCTTTGGCCTGAATATCGCTGACGTGCAGTCGGTCATTACTCTGGCTGTGGGGGGCGAGAACATTGGCGAAACCGTCGAGGGTTTGCAGCGCTTTCCCATCAACATGCGCTACCCGCGTGAACTGCGCGATTCGCTGGAAAAGCTGCGCGGCCTGCCTTTTGTGACGGAACGCGGTCAGCGCCTGGTGCTGTCGGACGTGGCCGACATCCGCATCACCGATGGCCCGCCCATACTGCGCAGCGAAAACGCCCGCCTGTCGGGCTGGGTCTATGTGGACATCCGGGGCCGCGATCTCCGCTCGGCCGTGCAGGAAATGCAGAAAGCCGTGGCCGAAAAAGTCAGGCTGCCGCCAGGGTATTCCATCTCCTGGTCCGGCCAGTTCGAATTCCTGGAACGTGCCACGGCCAGGCTCAAGGTGGTGGTGCCGTTCACGCTGCTCATCATATTTGTGCTGCTGTACCTGATCTTCAAGCGCTTGGGCGAAGCTTTGCTGATCCTGGCCACGCTGCCTTTTGCGCTGGTGGGGGGTATCTGGCTGCTCTACATGCTGAGCTACAACCTGTCGGTTGCTGGCGCTGTCGGGTTCATTGCACTAGCCGGAGTGTCAGCGGAATTCGGCGTGATCATGCTGCTGTACCTAAGGTCTGCCTGGGACGACAGGCTCGCGCAGGGGAAAACAAGCGCTGCCGACCTGCTCGACGCCATCGGTGAAGGCGCGGTCTTGCGCGTGCGGCCCAAGGCCATGACGGTGGCCGTGATCCTGGCGGGTTTGTTTCCTATCATGTGGGGAAGCGGGACAGGCTCTGAAGTCATGCAGCGCATTGCCGCACCCATGGTGGGCGGCATGATCACAGCGCCGCTGCTGTCGATGTTCGTGATTCCGGCGGTGTTCCTGTTGATGCGCAGACCGCGAGGAAATCAGCCCACCACATCGGGCCGCTTCTGGAGCCGCCGCCGTGCAGTGGTTTAGCTAAGCCTGGTTTGAGCTTGCTCCGGCTGATGGGCTCGGCGTTTGCTTGTTCAGCTTGTAAGCCAATGCCGTGTTTGTTGACGTGGATCAATTGCTGGTGGTCATAAGGGCATACGATGAAATTCCTGTGATTTCCATCCATATGAAGCTCTTTTCCAGCACCCGCGCCAAGCGCAACACCGCATTCATGGTGTTGCTGGTGTGGCTGTTCGCGCTGGCTTCAGGGGTTGCGAATGCGTGCCTGCTGGAAGCGCGTCAAACGCACTCTCACGTTGTTACAGCCGCATCTTCCGAAACTGCCGCGCATGCAACTGTGATATTGCCTGGTCACACGGGAGCTGTTGCCGATGGCATTGGTGAGCAGCACTTCAAGGCGCCGTGCCTGAAGGTTTGCGACGATGGCACGCGGTCTTTCCCCAAGCAGGACGGGGGAGTCGCCCAGAACGATGCCGGTCCCGCGCCCCTCGTTCAGGTTCTCTGGGGCAAAGTAGCGCCTAGCGTACCAACACCTCGCCATATGGATGTCGAGCCGCTAGCCACGCCTGAGCTGCCCATCCGCGTTCGCTTCTCGCGACTGGCCATTTAGCGGCCTTCCGACGTTTGACCCTGAGCCTCGCGCTCTGCGGCCTGCGTTCGTATATCTCCTTCCAATTTGCTTTTATGCCCTCCGGGCGCGCAAAGCAGACCTGAGTCTTGCACCAGCAGCGTCGATGCCTGCCCAAGGCACGGCACACCGTATTCCATTTTTCTGTCACCTTACCAGGAGTCTGTCATGACCCATTTTCGATTCATTCCCCTTGCCGCAGCCCTCACCGCCGCCATCGCATTGACCGCCTGCAACACGGCGCCGACGATGATGCCCATGGGCACCGCGTCTGCCAGCAGCATGGGCACACCTGGTCAGATGGGTCAGATGGATGCGCAGATGAAAACGATGCAGGCCATGCACGACAAGATGATGAGCGCGAAGACGCCTGAAGAGCGCAGCCGGCTGATGGCCGAGCACATGAAAGCCATGCAGGACGGCATGGCCATGATGGAAGGCATGTCCGGCGCCGGCAAGGGTGGCATGCCGGGCATGACGGGCGATATGGGCGCGCACCAGCAGATGATGGAAAAGCGCATGGAGATGATGCAGAGCATGATGAAAATGATGATGGACCGGATGCCGGCGGCGCCGGCCAAGTAACGGAGCCCATGCCATGACACCGTTTCGCACGGGCCTTGCGCTGGCCGTCACCGTCGGGCTGTTTTATGCCCTGTGCGCGCTGATCTGGACGCTCGCGCCCGGTCCGTTTCTAGGTTTCATGAACAACCTGTTCCATGGCATGGACTTCAGCACCCTGGTGCGGCCGCGTGCGTTTGCATGGACGGGGTTCGTGTCGGCGCTTCTCGTGCTGAGCACCTGGGCCTTTTTTGCCGGTGTGTTCTTTGCCTGGTTGTCCACCCGATTGACGCGTTGACCAGCTCCCGCTTGGGGCGGTTTGCAGCCATCGCACAAGGCGGCCGGCGCAATTGGCCCAAGCGTACTTGTTTTGCTTATCGCCAGTTTTGACGACTTGGCGCGATCCTTGAAGATTAGAAAAGAAAAGTCCTATGTTGAAAAGAAGACAATTGCTTCAGCTTGCCGGAGCAGCCGCCTGGATGTATGCCGGTGCGGGTCACAGCCAGAAAGTGCCCGCAGCGCCATTTCGTCATTACCCTTTTGATCCGGTCGATGCTGCCAACTTCCGGCAAAAGCTTTTCATGCCGAGTAGCAGCGGTCCGTTCGGCGTGCTCGATGTCAGCGGGCCTTTGAAGCTTCGCGCCACTGCGGCGAGCTTTCCGATCCTGCCCGGCCCCACATCGCCAAATCCTTCGCCGTTTTTGCTGTACCAGACTGAGCACGCGGGCAAGGCCTACCAGAATCCCATCCTGCGTATCGAGAGCGGGTCGCGCTTGACGGCCAGCCTGGACAACGCGCTGCCGGAGCCGACCATCATCCACTGGCACGGCCTGCATACGCCCGCAGCCATGGACGGTCATCCGATCAACACCATCGCTCCAGGTAGCCGCTACGAGTACGACTTCACGGTGCGAAACCGCGGCGGCACCTACTGGTACCACACGCATGCGCACGGGTTGACCGCGAAACAGGCTTACAACGGGCTGGCGAGCTTCTTTCTGGTGGACGACGATGACCAGCGCCGCCTGGCCAAAGCACTGGACCTGCGACTGGGCGTGACCGATCTGCCGGTGGTCATTCAGGACAAGCAGTTTGATGCGCAAGGAGCGCTGCGTTACCAGCCGAATGCCCAGGAGTCCATGATGGGCTGGCTGGGCGACGTGGTGCTGGCCAACCTGACGCCCAATGCGGTGCAGACTGTCACGCCGCGCACCTACCGCCTGCGGCTCCTTAACGGGTCCAACGCACGCATCTACCGGCTCGCGTTCGTCACTGGCAAGAGACAGCTGAAGTTCACCGTCATCGGCACCGATGGCGGCCTGATCGAGCGGCCCGAAACGGTGGCTGAAGCCTTTCTCGCCCCAGGCGAGCGCCTCGATGTCCTGTTTGATGCCGGACAGGCTCAGCCTGGCACGGACATCTTTCTCAAAAGCCTGGCCTTCGATCCCATGGAAAACGAAGGTTCCGCCATGCCCGGCGACATGCCGGGCATGGCAGGCATGGCAGGCATGGACCATGGCGCCGGGCACAAGACGCCCGGCATGGCCTCATCACGGCTACCGCTAGGTAGCGAGTTCAATGTGCTCAAGCTCTCGGTCACGGCTGGGGAGCGCATCGTTGCCAAGCTGCCAGACACGCTGTGCAAGGTCAGCGCCATTCCCCTTCAAGGCGCCACGCAGCGCAAGATTGAACTGTCGCTGGAAAACATGCGTTTTCTCATCAATGGACGCACTTTTGTCATGGACGAGATCGCGTTTGAGGTCAAGCGTGGCGCAGTGGAGGTCTGGAGCATCAGCAACCCGACGCTGGGCATGCCGCACCCGATGCACCTTCACGGCTTTTCATTCCAGGTGCTGGAGCGGCTGGGCAGCCCGGCCCAGGTGTCGTCTTCGGCGCGTTTGGGCAAGGGGCGCACCGCCGGCGACCTGGGCTGGAAGGACACCGTGCTGGTATGGCCGGGCGAGACGGTGCGCATTGCCATCGACTTCACCCATGACTTTCCCGGCGATCAGACCTATCTGCTGCATTGCCACAACCTCGAACACGAGGACGCGGGGATGATGGTCAACTTTCGCGTGCAAGGCTGAAGGCGCCCGATACGTCGGCCCTAAACAGCTCAACTCCTGGAGACATCAATGAACCACCAGCATTTCCCGCATGACTCTGAGCCCAAGAGCGTGTGGCGCTCGCGCTATGCCATCGGCTTGCTCGTCATGGGGGCCGTTGCCGCATTCTTCCTGTTGAGTGAGCACCGCGCCCACTTCCTGGGGGCCTTGCCCTACTTGCTGTTTCTCGCCTGCCCGCTCATGCACCTCTTCATGCATCACGATCACGGCGGTCATGGCAACGCTTCTGGCCAAACACAGTCGGGAGCGGACAAGCCCGTCCACCCGAAGCAAGGAGACCGTTCATGAGCCACGAGCAACAACCGGCCTATGGGCTGTGGGTTTTGGTTGCCCTCAATTCAGCCGTTTTCATCCTGTTTGCCTACAGCTTTTTCAAGCCGGCAACCGCGCGGGACTGGCGAACCTTTGGGGCTTTTGCCGCTTTCATCGTGGCCCTGTTTGTCGAGATGTATGGTTTCCCGTTGACCATTTACCTGCTGTCCGGATGGCTGCAGAGCCGGTATCCGGGCCTGGACCTCCTATCCCACGACAGCGGTCACCTGTGGTCCACCTTGCTGGGCGAGAAAGGTGATCCGCACTTTGGCGTCCTGCATATTGCCAGCTATGTCTTCCTGGCCGGTGGGTTCATCCTGCTGTCCAGCGCCTGGAATGTGCTGTATCACGCGCAGCGCCGGCATACGCTGGCGACTGCCGGGCCTTATGCCCGGATAAGGCATCCCCAGTACGTCGCTTTTGTGCTGATCCTGCTGGGCTTCTTGTTGCAGTGGCCGACGCTGCTGACCTTGGTGATGTTTCCCATTCTGCTGCTGATGTATGGACGGCTGGCACTGACTGAAGAGGCCGAGATGCGTTCGCAATTTGGCGAGGCGTTCGAGCGCTACGCCCGGCGCACGCCCCGGTTTTTTCCCCGCATGGGGCAAGGCTCAGCCGCCGGCTGATGCAGTATCAAGGAAGCGGCCTTGATTTTTACAGACAGCATGATTTTCATTTTTTAGGAGTTTGAACATGAGCACTATTGATCTGCAAGTCGAGGGCATGAGATGCGGCGCATGCGTCAAGCATGTCACGCAGGCGCTGCAATCGCTGGCCGGTGTCAGCGACGTAGCAGTTGACCTTCAGTCCGGCCATGTCCGGGTGCGCGGTGAACTCGCGCAAGGTGGTGATCCCCTTGTGGCGGCCTTGGCTGCTGCGGGCTACCCCGCGAAGCTGGCCACAAGCGCTTCAACTTCTTCAGTTTCGCTGCCCAAAGCTTCGGGCTGCCACGGCGGTGGCACAGGCGGTTGCGGCTGCCGTTGACCGCCATCAGGATCCCATCTTTTATTCAAGGAAAGTACCATGATTTATAAAACAGGCTCCATGATGGGCCGGCGCTGGTTGTTGGCTGGCTGGGTGGCATCTGCCGGGATCTTTCTGGCGGCAGCACCTTTGGCAGCATCAGCCCAGGCCAGTTCTGAAGCGACAGCCATGCAGTCATCGAACGATCAGGGGGTGACTGTCAAGGTGACGCCAAAGTCAATGGGGTTGCCTGACAAGCCGTGGGAATTTGACATTGTGCTTGACACGCACAGCGCCAGCCTGAGCGACGAACTGACCCAAAGCGCCACCTTGACAACCGATGACGGCCGCACATTCAAGCCTGCGGGTTGGTTCGGCGCGCCAGCGGGCGGCCACCACCGTGAAGGCGTGCTGGCATTCGATATTCCAGCGCCAAGGCCAGGTTCGATCGAACTCAGCATCGTGCGGCCGGGCGAATCCACACCCCGGACATTTCGCTGGCAACTCTAAAGGAATTCCCCATGGATCAGCCTGACCGAGATGCGTGATCGTTCTGGCCCAGCCCTGCCGACACGGCGCTGACAACGGCAGCGCTTGATCGCGCCGACCTTAACCTGCCGATGCACAAGTACCGACCATGGTGAGCCTATCGAACACTGGCAGGTGACAGAGCGTACAAACAAAGCAAAAGGAATAGCAAGATGGACATGAAAATGCATCAACATCACAGCGGCAGCCCTCCAACTACTGCGCCCTCATCAGCGCAACTCAAGGATCCTGTGTGCGGCATGACCGTCACGCAGCAGTCTGATCACAAGCTGACGCACGAAGGCCGGTCCTACTATTTTTGCAGCGCGAAGTGCCAGGGCAAGTTTGCGGCGAACCCGCTGCAATATCTCGCGCCCGCATCACCGGCAGATACTTCAGCAGCAGTGGCCGGTACGATCTACACCTGCCCGATGCATCCCGAGATCCGCCAGGACCATCCGGGCAACTGCCCCAAGTGCGGTATGACGTTGGAGCCGCTGATCCCGGAACTCGAAGAGGATGAAAACCCCGAACTGCGTGACTTTCAGCGGCGCTTTTGGTGGACCTTGCCTCTGACTGTGGTCGTCACTGTTTTGGCGATGTTCGGCCATCAGATGCAGTGGTTTGAAACCGCTACCCAGACCTGGATTGAACTGGTTTTATCGCTACCCATTGTGCTGTGGGCCGGCTGGCCGTTCTTCTCGCGCGGCTGGCAGTCGGTGGTGAACCGCAGCCCGAACATGTGGACCCTGATCGGCTTGGGCACCGGCGCCGCTTTCATCTACAGCGTGGTGGCTACCCTTGCGCCGCAGGTTTTCCCCTATTCGTTCGTTTCGATGGGCCGCGTCGCCGTTTACTTTGAAGCGGCCGCCGTCATCATCTCGCTCACGCTGCTGGGCCAGGTGCTCGAACTCAAGGCGCGGTCACAGACCTCTGCGGCGATCAAGTCGCTCCTTGGCTTGGCGCCCAAGACTGCCCGGCGCATCCTGCAGGACGGCACCGAGGAAGACGTGCCGCTGACTCATGTGCATGTGGGTGACCTGCTGCGTGTGCGCCCCGGCGAAAAAGTGCCGGTCGATGGCGTAGTGACGGAAGGCGGCAGCTCGATTGATGAATCCATGCTGACCGGCGAGCCGATGCCGGTCGCCAAGCGCGTGGGCGACAAAGTGATAGGCGCCACGCTCAACACCAACGGCGCGCTGGTGATGCGCTCGGAGAAAGTCGGCTCTAGCACCGTGCTGTCGCAGATCGTGCAGATGGTCGCCCAGGCCCAGCGCTCCCGCGCGCCGATGCAGCGCATGGCCGACGTGGTGGCGGGCTACTTCGTCGTCACGGTGGTGGGCATTGCCCTGCTGACCTTTTTTGCCTGGGGATTTTTCGGGCCTGAGCCCAGCTGGGTGTTCGGCCTGATCAACGCGGTGTCGGTGCTGATCATTGCCTGCCCGTGCGCGCTGGGCCTGGCCACGCCGATGTCCATCATGGTTGCCACCGGACGCGGCGCCACGCAGGGCGTGCTGTTCCGCGATGCGGCGGCCATCGAGAACATGCGCAAGATCGACACGCTCATCATCGACAAGACTGGCACCCTGACCGAGGGGCGGCCAACGTTCGAGCGCGCCGTTGCCGCGCCCGGCGTTGACGAGGGCGAGGTGCTGCGCCTGGCGGCCAGCCTGGACCAGGGCAGCGAGCATCCGCTGGCCGAGACCATCGTGCGCGCCGCTCGCGAGCGCGGCATGGTGCTCGACAAGCCCGAGAACTTTGAGTCCGGCTCGGGCATCGGCGTGCGCGGCCAGGTGGCCGGGCGCCAGTTGGCGCTGGGCAACACCGCGCTGATGGAGCAGATCGGCGTCTCGGTCGCGGCCCTGGTGCCGCAAGCCGAGGCCTTGCGCGCGGAAGGCGCCAGCGTGATGCACCTGGCGGCCGATGGCCAACTGCTGGGCCTGCTGGCCGTGTCCGATCCGGTCAAGGCCAGCACGCCGGAAGCCCTGGCAACGCTCAAAGCGGCCGGGCTGCGCATCGTCATGGCGACCGGCGACGGCTTGACCACTGCCAAAGCTGTCGCAGCCCGTCTGGGTATCGACGAGGTCCATGGCGAGGTCAAGCCAGCCGACAAGCTGCTGCTGGTCGAGCGCTTGCAGAAAGAAGGCCGCGTGGTGGCGATGGCTGGAGACGGCATCAACGATGCGCCAGCGCTCGCCAAGGCCGATGTCGGCGTGGCGATGGGCACCGGAACCGACGTGGCGATGAACAGCGCGCAGCTCACCTTGGTCAAGGGGGATCTGCGCGGGATTGCGATTGCGCGTGCGCTGTCCGAAGCGACCGTGGGCAACATGAAGCAAAACCTGGTGTTCGCCTTTTTGTACAACGCGCTGGGCATTCCGGTGGCAGCCGGCGTGCTCTATCCGCTGACCGGCTGGCTGCTCTCGCCCTTGATTGCCGCGCTGGCCATGA
>Ga0308165_1002206_pt1 | contig 24170 bp, 24 predicted proteins | sample PhyWR2_FD_201032 | JGI IMG/M metagenome (GOLD analysis project Ga0308165, IMG submission 201032) | Phyllosphere microbial communities from UC Gill Tract Community Farm, Albany, California, United States - DLSLW.R2 | ecosystem: Host-associated > Plants > Phyllosphere > Unclassified | place: USA... | reverse complement strand
GCACGCAAACCGAAAGGATCATCGGGTCGGCGTCGGGGCGTCCTGTGCAAGGACGCGAGGAGGGTGGCCTTTGGTGCGAACGGCCGGATAGCGGCTACGACAGCCCGGCTCGGTCCTGACGGATCGGTTCGAAACGGCCGCACGGACTCGCAAAAGCCGCCGCTTCGAGAAGGGCATCCGCGAAGCCCCCTCTTCGTGGGAGGCGGGCCGAGTGCGGAAGACCTGAATGATTGCCCCGATGAAGGGGAATCGAGAACCGATCCGGTCGGACGCTGGTGGCGTGGTCCACGGCTTGCGCTCGCGTCCGGCCCACGGCGCCGACCCGATACACCGCCAACCCTTGTACGTCAGATCAGCGGATGCCGGGTTATATAACCTATACGGTTATATTTGTCAATAATTGCGGGCTTGTTCGGCCTTTTTTCATCGCGTGTCGACGCGGCGGCGATGCATTTTTTGCAGCGCAGCAGTTTCGCTTTATCACCTGATAGCTGAAGTCTATTGTCCACCAAATCAGTTGAGATTAGAGATGCTCAACAAGAGGCGAAATGGCCTGCGGGAAAATCATATGAGGGTGGCTGGCAGTCCGTCGGCTTCCCTGCATCTTTCCGCAAGCCTGCCCGCGCGTGATCCGCATTCCTCGAGGAAGCGGCCCCGTGCGGACCTCGATCGATACTGACGGTCCTGTGAGGGGGCAGGCCGGCCAGCACATGCATACCGGACCACCGGGTGCATTCAATTCCCTGACAAAGGATTTGAAGCAATGCATTCGTTCGTCCGCAGCAGTCTCTTTGCGACCACCATTCTGGCGTCTGCCGCAATCGGCCTGCCTTCGGCTCAAGCCAAGGATGGCGCCGAGGACGTCGCCGCAAACGCGGCTTCAGCAGTTTCCGCAGACGACGATCAGGGCACGACCTCGATCGGCACCGGCGCGCGTGATCGGGGCGTCGACATCGTCGTCACTGCCCGCCGGCGCAACGAATCGAGCCAGGAAGTGCCGCTGGCGATCTCGGTCGTGGGCGGGGACCACATCGACGCGACCGGCTCGTTCAACGTCGGCAGGTTGCAGCAGATCACGCCGACCTTGCAGTTCTATTCGTCGAACCCGCGCAACACCGCAGTCAACATCCGCGGGCTGGGTGCGCCGTTCGGCCTGACCAACGACGGCATCGAGCAGGGCGTCGGCATCTACGTCGACGACGTTTACAACGCCCGCGTCGCCTCGGCCACGTTCGACTTCCTCGATGTGGCGCAGATCGAAGTCCTGCGCGGGCCGCAGGGCACCCTCTACGGCAAGAACACCACTGCGGGCGCCATCAACATCACCACCAACCAGCCCACCTTCGATTTCGAAGGCAAGGCCGAGGTTTCGGTCGGCAACTACAACTTCAAGCAGGCCAAGGCGGCGATTTCCGGGCCGCTGTCCGAAACGCTGGCGGCGCGCCTCGCCATTTCCTCCACCAGTCGCCGGGGTACGATCTACAACGTCACCTCCAACCGCTGGATCCAGAGCCAGGACAATCTGGGCCTTCGCGGCCAGCTGCTGTGGAAGCCGACCGACACCCTCAACATCACCTTCGCTGGCGATTACAGCGTGCAGGACGCGGCGTGCTGCGGCTCGGTCTACGTGCGCACCGGCGCCACCCAGCGCGCGCTCAACCGTCAGTTCGCAGCGCTTGCCGCCGCGCAGGGCTATGCCCCGCCCAGCACCAATGCCTTCGATCGCCGCACCGATCTCGACGCCAACCTCAACGCCGGCAACAAGATCGGCGGCGCTTCGGTGCGGGTGAAGTGGGACGTTGGACCCGGCACCCTGACCTCGGTCACCGCATGGCGCTTCTGGGACTGGAAGCCCGAGAACGACCGTGATTTCACCGGCCTGCCGATCGTCTCGAAGTCGCAGAACCCCTCGCAGCAGGATCAGTACACGCAGGAACTGCGCTACAACTACAGCGGCGACAAGTTCGACTTCGTGGCCGGTGCCTTCGGCTTCTACCAGCGCATCGATACGCAGGGCACCGAACAGCACGGCGCCGCGTCCAGCCGCTGGAACATCAATCCGGGCACCAATGCCCAAGTTCCTCCGGGCTCGTCCGGCTGCGGCCCCACCGCAGCGAACAGGCTGGCCTGCGATCCGGCAACGCTTAACGGCCTGGTGGCCTACAACACGCAGTACCTGAAGAACACCAGCGCCGCGCTCTACGGTCAGGTGAGCTGGCACCTCACGCCGGAACTGACAGTGCAGCCGGGCGTGCGCCTGAACTACGACAAGAAGGACGGGTATTACCAGCGCCGCGTCTTCAACGGTGCGGGCGACGAAATCCTGCTGAGCGGTCCCTCCAGCGCGGTCAAGACCGCGCAGCTGGCGATCTTCACGCCGCAGGAGATTTCGCCCAACTTCAGCGACTGGAACTTCAGCTACGACTTCAACGTCAGCTACAAGGTCACGCCGGACGTGCTGGTCTATGCGACTTATGCCAAGAGCTTCAAGTCGGGCGGCATCAACCAGAACGGCGTGCCGACCGACGCCGCCAACAACCCGATCTTGGCCTCGGCCACGGTGAAGCCCGAATCGGTGCAGAACTACGAAGCCGGCATCAAGACCCAGTTCTGGGATCGTCGTATCATCTTCAATCTCTCGATCTTCGGCACCGACATCAAGAACTACCAGGCCAACGTCAACAACGGCCAGTTCGGCGTTTTGCGCGGCTACCTCGCCAATGCCGGCGCGGTGCGTTCGCAAGGTCTGGAGGCCGATTTCTCCGTCCGCCCGAGCGAGCGTTTCAACGCCTACGTCAACGGCGCCTACACCGATGCGACCTACCGCAAGTTCGTCGACGCGCCGTGCCCGCCGGAACTTTCAGGCGGCACTACCGTCGCCGCGGGGCAGGTGCCTGCTGCTGCCGGAACCCCCGGCCTCAGCCCGGCCAACTGCGACGTGTCGGGCCAGCGCCTGCCGGGCGTCTCGAAGTTCTCGTTCTCGTTCGGCGCCGAGGCCAATGTGCCCGCCACCATCCTGGGCAAGGAAGGCGAGGCATACGTGGGCTATGACGGCAGCGTGCGCACCAACTTCTCGTCCAACCCCTCGGCCTCGGCCTATACCTGGGTGGACGGGTACAGCCTGTCGAACTTCCGCGCGGGCTTCCGCACAGAGGCGGGCTTCAACGTCTATGGCTGGGTCCGCAACGCCTTCGACCAGAACTACTACGAGCAGCTGTTCGTCGGTCCGGGCAATACCGGCCTGATCGCCGGCCTGCCGGGCGATCCGCGCACCTGGGGCTTCACGGTGTCGTCCAACTTCTAAGTGCGACGGATGGTGATCGACAAAGACGATTAAATCGTTTGCAGCGTGAACCTTAAGTAATTTATCAAAGGCGCGAAAAAGCCTTAACGCTGCATCCACGGACACGGTGGAACCGGTAGAACGGCGGTCAGGGAAAGCCTGGCCGCCGATCTGCCGGAGGGGTGGAGGTCTTATTTACCGTCATGGATATGAAGCACGATTTCTCGCCTGATCCCTACGTTTTCCCCGAAATTGAAACCCGCCCCGCGTATTCGCCGGGCTTGGCCCCCGAACTCGTAGCCATCGCCGCCATCTTCTTCGGTCTGTGGCTGGCGCTTGCGGTGGATGTCCTGTCCGAAGGCTTCTTCTGGTAAACGGCGCCGGTTAACGCGCGAAGCGGGGTGACGGCGGGAATTCCATCCGCTAGAACGATGCGCGAACATGCTCAGCCGGCTCTCCATTCGCAACATCGTGCTGATCGAAGCTCTCGATCTCGATTTCGCACGCGGTCTTGGTGTCCTCACGGGCGAAACCGGTGCGGGCAAGTCGATCCTGCTTGACGCGCTGGGGCTTGTCCTCGGTAACCGGGCGGACAGCGGCCTTGTGCGCAACGGGGAAGCCAAGGCAAACGTCACCGCCAGCTTCGACGTTTCCGCGCTGGCGCCGCAGGTGCTGGCGGCGATCGACGACGCCGGGCTGGAACTTGAGCCGGGCGAACCGCTGATCCTCAAGCGCCAGCTCAAGGCGGATGGCGGCTCGAAGGCTTTCCTCAACGACCAGCCGGTGGGCGTGGCGCTGCTGCGAGAAATCGCACCGGCGCTGGTGGAAATCCACGGCCAGCACGACGACCGCGGCCTCGTCAACGCACGCGGCCACCGCGCCTTGCTGGATCGATTCGCCGGCGGCGAAGTCGCGTGGGTGGAAGCTGCGTGGAAGGACTGGCGATCCGCGCAGGACGCGCTCGACCTTGCCCGCAGCCGGGTCGCCCGCGCTGCCGAGGATCAGGACCTGCTGCTTGCGCACCTCGCCGAACTGACGACCATCGCCCCCGAATCGGGCGAGGAACACGAACTCGCCTCGGCCCGCGCGCAGATGCAGAAGGGCGAAAAGCTGGCGGACGATCTGGCCGCGCTCCAGCATTTGTGGACCGGTTCCAATTCGGCGCTGGCCGCCTTGCGCAGCGCCTCGCGCCGGCTCGACCACATCGCCGGCGAACACGAACTTCTGGCCGAAGCCGCCGCCTCGCTGGACCGCGCCGTGATCGAGGCGAGCGAGACCGAGGATGCGCTGGGCCGCGCCGCCGATGCGCTGGCCTTCGATCCCGCCGAACTCGACCGGATCGAAACCCGCTTGTTCGAACTGCGCGCCGCTGCCCGCAAGCATAGCTGCCAGGTTGACGATCTTCCCGCCAGGATGACCGAAATGCGCGCCGCGCTCGACGATATCGAGGGCGGCAACGAACATATCGTCGAACTGGAAAAGGCAGCGCAAAAGGCCGCGCTCGTCTACCGCGAGAAGGCGGGCGCGCTGCACGATCTGCGCCGCGCCGCCGCCAAGCGCCTCGATGTGGCGGTGGCGGGAGAACTCGCGCCGCTGAAACTGGATGCCGCGCGGTTCCGCACCTCGGTCCTGCGTCTGCCTGAGGAACGCTGGGGCGCCACTGGCATGGACGCTGTGGAATTTCTCATCAGCACCAATCCGGGCGCGGACTTCGCCCCGCTGGGCAAGATCGCCAGCGGCGGCGAACTGTCGCGCTTCATTCTCGCGCTCAAGGTGGCGCTGGCGGAAGAGGGCGGCGCGGCGACGGTGATCTTCGACGAGATCGACCGGGGCGTCGGCGGCGCGGTTGCCGATGCCATTGGCGAGCGTCTTTCGCGGCTTGCTTCCAGTGGGCAGTTGCTGGCGGTAACCCACTCTCCGCAAGTCGCGGCGCGGGGGGACAGGCACTACATGATCGCCAAGTCGAGCCAGGGCACGGTCACGCGCACCTCGGTTACCCCGCTCACCGCCGCCGAGCGCAAGGAGGAAATCGCCAGGATGCTCTCCGGCGCGCAAGTGACGGATGAGGCGCGCGCCCAGGCGGACAGGCTGCTCCAGGCCTGAGCCGCGCGTGAATTTCGAAGGATCGCCCATGACCCAGGATCTTGCCAACGCCTATCGCAGGGACGGTTACGCGGCGCTTCGCGGCTTCGTGCCGCGCGAAGTGGCCAATGGTTTCCTGGCGCGGATGAAAGGCGATCTGGAGCGGCAGGGCGTCCACATGGACCGGCTGAGGCAGGAAGGGCCGCTGCTTTCCCGCGCCGCCAGCGAGCTTTACGGCTTCCATTATCCGCCCATGGCGACGTTCCATTGGGGCATGACCCCGGCGGTGGAAGCGCTGGTCGGAGAGCCGCTGCTGCCGTCCTACTCGTACTTCCGCCTGTACCGCCAAGGCGACATCTGCCGCGTCCACGGCGACCGTTTCGCCTGCGAGCATTCGCTGTCGCTGACGTTGGCCTATTCGCACGACCGCCCCTGGGCGCTGGAAGTCTCGCCCGCCCGCACCGAAAAGCCGTACCAGCGCGCCGACGCCGCTTTTCGCGAGGATGAGCGCGCGCAGGCGGTCGACATGAATGCGGGCGATGCGGTGCTTTACCAGGGCGTGCACCACCATCACGGGCGGACGACAGGCAATCCGAACGCCTGGTCCGCACACCTGTTCCTGCATTGGGTCTCGCGCGATGGGCCCTATGCGGCCGAGGCCTTCGACAAACATCCGCCGCCGCCGCGCGTGACCTTCTGAAAGGCGGGGACGAATCAGTCCCAATTCGCGCCGCGCTGGCTTAATAGCGGCATGATGGACAGCCAGATTCCGACCGGCCTTCCCAGTGAAGCCGAAGCCGCCAATGAACTGATGCGCCTGGCGCGTCAGATCAACCGTGCGAACCGCCTCTACCATGCCGAGGACGCGCCGGACATTTCCGACGCCGATTACGATGCGCTGTTGCGGCGCAATGCCGCGCTGGAAGCGGCGTATCCGCACCTTATCCGGGCAGATAGTCCGACCAACAAGGTCGGCCACGAAATCGCCGCCTCGCCGCTGGGCAAGGTGCCGCACGAGGTTCGCATGATGAGCCTCGACAATGCCTTCACCGACGAGGAAGTCGCCGAATTCGTCGCCCGCGTGCGGCGGTTCCTGTCGCTTTCCGCCGATGAGCCGGTGGCCTTCACGGCGGAGGACAAGATCGACGGCCTCTCGTGTTCGCTGCGCTATGAAAAGGGCAAGCTGGTGCGCGCGGCCACGCGCGGCGATGGGCAGGTGGGCGAAGACGTCACCGCCAACGTCGCGCATATCGCCGACATCGTGCAGGAACTCAGCGGTGAGGATATCCCGGACGTGTTCGAGGTGCGCGGCGAAGTCTACATGGAGAAGGGCGCATTCCTGGCGCTCAATACCCAGCTGATGGACGAGGCGCGCGCCGCCGCCGAGGCCAGGGGCGAGGCGTTCGACGATTCCAAGGTCCGCCAGTTCGCCAACCCACGTAATGCCGCCGCCGGGTCGCTGCGCCAGAAGGACGCCTCGGTCACGGCGAAGCGCCCCTTGCGGTTCTGGGCCCACGGCTGGGGCGCGGCCAGCCATGTGCCGGGGGCCAGCCAGCACGAGGTCGTGCGCCGCATCGAATCGTGGGGACTGCCGGTTTCGCCGCAGTTTCGGCTGTGCGGGTCGGTCGAGGAAATGCTGGCCGCCTACCGCGCCATTCGCGATGGCCGCGCCGCTCTGCCCTTCGAGATCGACGGGGTGGTCTACAAGGTGGACCGGCTCGACCTGCAGCAGCGTCTGGGCTTTGTCGCCAAGGCGCCGCGCTGGGCGCTGGCCCACAAGTTCCCCGCCGAGCGGGCGGAGACGGTGCTCGAATCGATCGACATCCAGGTGGGGCGCACCGGCAAGTTGACCCCGGTGGGACGCCTGAAGCCGGTGCTGGTCGGCGGCGTCACCGTCACCAACGTCACGCTGCACAACCGCGACGAGATCGCGCGCCTTGGCGTGCGGCCGGGCGACCGGGTGGTGCTGCAGCGCGCCGGGGACGTGATCCCGCAAGTGGTCGACAACCTCAGCCGCGATGAGGATCGCCCCGCCTTCGCGTTCCCGGATCATTGCCCGCAGTGCCACTCCGAAGCGGTCGCCGGGGAAGGCGAGGTCGACGTGCGCTGCACCGGGGGCCTGATCTGCCCGGCCCAGCGTACCGAGCGCCTGAAGCACTTCGTCAGCCGTACCGCGCTCGACATGGAAGGGCTGGGCGACAAGACCATCGACGAGTTCTTCGCCAAAGGCTGGTTGGAAAGCCCCGCAGACATCTTCCGCCTGCGCAAACGCCGCGAGGATATTCTGGCGCTGGACGGGTGGAAGGACAAGTCTGTGGACAACCTGTTGGCAGCTGTGGAAACCAAGCGGCGCCCCGATGCCGCGCGGCTGCTGTTCGGGCTTGGCATCCGGCACGTCGGCGTAGTCACCGCGCGCGACCTCATGAAGCGTTTTACCACGCTGCCCGCCTTGCGCGCGCTGGCCGAGCAGGCCCACGTCAAAGAGGGCGAGGAGGCAGTGGTCGCCGCCAGCGAGGCCTATTCCGAACTGATCTCTATCGACGGGGTCGGCCCGGTGGTGGTCAAGGCGCTGGGGGACTTCTTCCATGAAGACCACAACCGCGCGGTCTGGGACGATCTGCTCAGCGAAGTCTCGCCGCCCGATTACGTGGTGGAAACCCAAGCCAGCGAAGTCTCCGGCAAGACCGTGGTTTTCACCGGCAAGCTGGAGACGATGAGCCGCGACGAGGCCAAGGCGCAGGCCGAGCGGCTGGGCGCGAAGGCAGCGGGGACCGTCTCGGCCAAGACCGATCTGATCGTCGCCGGGCCGGGCGCGGGATCGAAGCTGAAGAAGGCGGCCGAACTGGGGATAAAGGTGATCGACGAGGCGGCCTGGGCCGAGATCGTCAAGGCAGCCGGATAGCGCGCAGGATACGCGGCGGGTAACGCAATCGAGCCGCAAGCCCTGGGGCTTGCGGCTCATGCACGGGTCCGTTCAAACGTCGGCCGATGCCCGTCTCATGGGCGCCGATCCCTATGCGGAAATCAGCTATAACGGCCCTTGCGCTCATGCGCCTGCCGGTAGTGTTGCACCCGCGTCGCGCGCAGGCCTGCCATGCCTTCGCGTTCCACGGAGCGTTGCCACGAGGCCAGTTCCTCAAGCGTGAGGCCATAGCGCTCGCATGCCTCGGCGATCGTCAGCAGTCCGCCGTTGACTGCCGAAACCACTTCGGCCTTGCGCCGCACCACCCAACGAGACGTATTGGCTGGCGGCAGCGTATCTTTGCTTAATGGCTCGCCAAGCGGGCCGGTTACCACCTTTGGAGGGGTGGTTTCAGTATCAATCATGGTTGGCCTCTTGAATGATTGTTGCCAACCCCCTGTCGTTCGCTGATTTTTGCCCCAATTTGTTAATTAGTGACCACTGATAATAGTTAACGTGCGTTTACGTTAAATCCCGTAAATTACGGGGATGACTATGCAAAAATTCCGATCAAAGGTTGATGCGGCGTTTACACATACTTCACCTGCGTTAATTACTTTTGCGTATGAGAGAATTAGCCAATTCAGATGAGGTGGGAGTGTCTACACGTCGCAACCATTCAGCCTACGCATCTGCGGTGGCGCGGCACATCTCCTCCGAGGGGTGCCAGTTCGAAGTCGTGCAGGACGATATCGCCGAGGGGCAGCGCTTCAGCTTCGCCCTCGACGGCCATCCTCCGATTCGCGGAACCGTGCGCTGGGTGGTGAGCGACCGGGTCGGTTTCGCGTTCGACCGGCCCATTTCACGCGATGCGCAAAGCGCCATGCGCCAGCGCTGCAGCATCGTGCAGGGCGTGGAACTCTACCTCTACTGAGGGAGCAGGTGGAGCGGCGGGCGTATCAGCCCTGCCGCTTGCGCATCCACAGGATCGACCAGTCGCCGTTGACCATGCGCGCGGCGAGGCGCAGCCCGGCCCGGCGGCAAGCGGCGCGCACGGCGGCTTCCTGCGTTTCCAGCAGACCGGCCAGCAGCAGGTGTCCGCCGGGAACCAGCGCCTTGCCGAAGTCCGGCGCCAACGACACCAGCGGCCCGGCGAGGATGTTTGCGAGAATAAGATCGTAGGGGCCGCGCGCATCGAGCACGGGATGCTCCATGCCGTCCGCCACCGTCATCACCAACTGGCCCCGACCTGCGCCCATGGTCATGCCGTTCGCCGCCGCGTTGTCATCCACCACGCCGACGCAAACCGCATCGATGTCGCTCGCCGTCGCCAGCGTGCGCGGCCAGAGCGAGAGCGCCGCGAACGCCAGCAGGCCAGTGCCGGTGCCGATGTCGGCGCAGTTGCGGATCACCAGGCCCTGCGCCTTCATATGCGTGAGCATGGCGAGGCAGCCGGCGGTCGTGGCGTGCTGGCCGGTGCCGAACGCCTGGCTGGCGGGGATTACGAAGTCGAACACGCCCGGCTCCTGCGTGGCCGGATGGTCCGGGGTGTGGACATGGAAGCGGCCCGCGCGGATCGGCTCGAGCCCTTCCTGGCTGGCGACCAGCCAGTCGGTATCGGGCAGTTCCTCGACGATCAGCTTGGGCGCGTCCTGCGCGAAGAGCGCCGCGATCGCGGCTTTGTCCGCGCGGGTCGGCTTGTGGTCGAGCCAGGCTTCAAGTTGCCATTCCTCGGGCTGGTCCTCGGCGATCTCGCGGCCAGAGAGAACGATCTCATGGTCCCAGTCCCATGCATCCTCATGCGCGACGAGGGCGCCCTCGACGACGAGACGCGGGGCAAAGGCGGTGACTTTCCAGCTCATCGTGCTTCTTTCGCTTCTTTGAGAAGTCGCGCTGCGAACCGGTCTTCGGCTGCGGCCACGTAGTTGCGGCAGGCGCTTGCATCGGCGAGCGGCTTCGTACCGGCGAAACGCTCCATCATCGCGCTTTGCGAGGGGTGCGGGGTGAGCAGGATGTTGCAGGGCAGGGCGGCGATTTTCGGCAGGCTCTTGCGGATCGCCGCGATTCGGTCCGGATGGTCGGTGAAGCGGTAGCCGTCGGACGAGATCGTCGAGGTGCTGTCGGCGTAGGCGATCCGGCGGCAATCGCCGGCAGACGCGCAGGAGCGCCAGGTCCAGCTTGTGGAACCCGGTGCGTGCACCGGCGTCGCGTGGGCGGTAAGGACGAGGGAGCCAACCACGACGGTGGCCCCGTCCGTCAGCACGCGGTCGACTTTCACCGGCGCGATCGGATCGAGCCCGGCGGACTGCGGATCCTGCGCGCTGGGCTTGCCGGTTTCGAGCGCGGTCTTCTGCACCGCCAGCGCGGCGATTTTCGCGCCCGTCGCGCGCTGCAGTGCGGCAAGGGCGCCGACGTGGTCGAAATGCTCATGAGTGGCGACGATCCAGCGCACCGCCTTGGGATCGAACCCGGCCCTGCGGATGTTCGCGAGCACCAGCGGCGCGGCTTTGGCGACGCCGCCGTCGACCAGGATGTGGCCTTTTTCACCGGTGACCAGAATCGCCGAGATTCCGCAGGTGCCGACATACCAGGTATTGCCGAAAATTCGCGCGGGCGGAGCAGGGTCGGCCCATTCGTCATGGCCCGCGCAGGCGGCGGCGAGCGCTGCCGGCGTCTTGTCCGCCGCAGCCTGCGAACGGGCGGTCGGCGGGGCGTCTGACGCACCGGCCGTTGCGGAAGGAAGTGCCAGCGCGGCGGCCAGCATGATTGCCTTGAAGGTGCGACTCATGTGCGCTGCTTTAGGCTGCACCTATGCGATAGGCCAGTACGCGAGGACATTGATGGCCTTGGGAACTTGCACCATGGCGCATTTTGTCTAAGGGGCATGGTCGAGGGCAGCTTGTTGCGCTGCCGCAGGCAAGGGATTCGTGAGAGCCATGGCAAACGCCGGGACCAAAAACCGTCCGCTTTCGCCGCACCTCCAGATCTGGAAGTGGGGCCCGCACATGTTCGTGTCGATCCTCCACCGCGTCACCGGCGACGGCATGGCATTTGCCGGCCTCGGCGTGCTGCTGTGGTGGCTGGGCGCACTCGCCGGAGGGCCGGCGTCCTACGCGACCTTCCAGTGGGCGATGTCGACATGGATCGGCATGATCGTGCTGGTGGGCATCTCCTGGGCGTTCTTCAGCCATATGTGCAGCGGCCTTCGCCACTTCGCACTGGACGTTGGCGCCGGTTTCGAGCTGCGCACCAACCGCATGTGGTCGATCATCTGCCCGATCCTGGGCGTCGTACTCACCGCCGCCTTCTGGGCGCTCCTGCTGCTTCGCTGAGGTAAGGGAAACATGGGTAACGGAACTTCCATCGGCCGCGTACGCGGCCTAGGCGCGGCCCGCGGCGGCGTCGTCCATCACTGGCTGCTTCAGCGCTTCACCTCGATCGGCAATCTGCTGACCGTGCTGTTCCTGGCGGTCTCGCTGGTGCTGCTGCCGGATTACAGCTACGCCACCATGGTCGAATGGATCGCACGTCCGGTCCCGGCCGTGGCGATGATCCTGCTGGTCATTACCACCTTCTGGCACGCCCGCCTGGGCCTCCAGGTCCTGGTCGAGGACTATGTCCACGAGCACGCCAACAAGTTCGCCTGCATCGCGGCGCTGAACCTCGCCGCCTGCGCCGGGATCGCCTTTGGCGTGTTCTGCATCGTTCGCCTCGCGCTGGGAGCCCACGCCTGATGTCCGCCGCTTCTTACAAGATCATCGACCACCTTTACGACACGGTCGTCGTCGGTGCCGGCGGTTCGGGCCTGCGCGCTACCATGGGTTCGGCGGAAGCCGGCCTGAAGACCGCGTGCATCACCAAGGTGTTCCCGACCCGCTCGCACACCGTCGCGGCGCAGGGCGGCATTGCCGCCTCGCTGCAGAACAACTCGCCGGACCACTGGACCTGGCACATGTTCGACACCGTCAAGGGTTCGGACTGGCTGGGCGACCAGGACGCCATCGAGTACATGGTGCGCGAAGCCCCGCAGGCCGTTTATGAGCTGGAGCACGCAGGCGTGCCCTTCAGCCGCAATCCCGACGGCACGATCTACCAGCGCCCCTTCGGCGGCCACATGCAGAACATGGGCGAAGGCCCGCCGGTGCAGCGCACCTGCGCCGCCGCCGACCGTACCGGCCACGCCATGCTGCACGCACTGTACCAGCAGTCGCTGAAGTACGCGGCCGACTTCTACATCGAATACTTCGCGATCGACCTCATCATGGAACCCGGCCCGGACGGCGTTCCAGTCTGCCGCGGCGTGATCGCGCTGTGCATGGATGATGGCACGCTCCACCGCTTCCGCGCGCAGGCCGTGGTGCTGGCGACGGGCGGCTATGGCCGTTCGTACTTCACCGCGACTTCGGCCCACACCTGCACGGGTGACGGCGGCGGCATGGTGCTGCGCGCTGGCCTGCCTTTGCAGGATATGGAATTCGTCCAGTTCCACCCGACCGGCATCTACGGCGCCGGCGTTCTCATCACCGAGGGCGCACGCGGCGAGGGTGGTTACCTGACCAACTCCGAAGGTGAGCGCTTCATGGAGCGCTATGCACCGTCCGCCAAGGATCTCGCCAGCCGCGACGTCGTTTCGCGTTCGATGGCGCTGGAAATCCGCGAAGGCCGCGGCGTCGGCCCGCACAAGGACCACATCTACCTGCACCTCGATCACATCGATCCCAAGGTGCTGGGCGAACGCCTGCCGGGCATCACCGAGAGCGGCAAGATCTTTGCCGGTGTCGACCTGACCCGCCAGCCGCTTCCCGTGGTTCCGACCGTCCACTACAACATGGGCGGCATTCCGACGAACTACCACGGCGAAGTCATGACCATCGGCGCCGACGGCAACCCTGAAACGGTCGTCCCCGGCCTGTTCGCTGTGGGCGAAGCGGCCTGCGTTTCGGTCCACGGCGCCAACCGCCTTGGCTCGAACTCGCTGATCGATCTCGTGGTGTTCGGCCGCGCGACCGGCCACCGCCTGCGCGACATCGTCAAGCCCGGCGCGGCCCAGGCCGAACTGCCCAAGGATTCGGCAGACCTGGCGCTCACGCGTCTGGACCACTTCCGCAATGCTAAGGGCGGCACCCCGACTGCGGAAATCCGCACCGAGATGCAGCGCACCATGTCGCTTCACGCGGCGGTGTTCCGTACCGACGAACTGATGGTCGAAGGCAAGGAGAAGCTCGCCAAGACCTACGAGAAGTTCCAGGACGTGCATGTCACCGACACCGGCCTGATCTGGAACTCCGACCTCGTCGAGACGATGGAACTGGACAACCTGATCTCGCAGGCCACTGTCACGCTCCACGGCGCGCAGAACCGCCAGGAAAGCCGCGGCGCTCACGCGCACGAGGATTTCCCCAACCGCGACGATGCCAACTGGATGAAGCACACCGCAGCCTGGTTCAACGGCTGGGGCGGCAAGGGCGGCGAAGTGAAGATCGACTATCGCCCGGTCCACGAATTCACGCTCACCGACGACGTGCAGTACATCAAGCCCAAGGCCCGCGTGTACTGATACGCCGCTTCGGCAGCTGAAAAACGAGAGGAGGGCGGCGCACCGGCAAGGGTGCGCCGCCCTTTTTCATGGGCTTGCCTGAACGAGATCAGGCAGGAACTGGCGGCAGTTCCATGCATTTGTGGGGGTAATTCGCCGCAAAGGAACTTCGCCGATGGAACGCACCAAGCTCGACCCGCTGCTCGACCCTCATGTGGAGAGCGACCCGCTTGTCCGCTCGATGAACCGTGCTCCCGGCAATCCCTGGGGCTGGATCATGGGCTACGGCGTGCTGCTGCTGCTTGTGGCGCTGATCGTGCTGGTCAATCCGCTGGTTGCAGGCGTCGCTACCGGGCTGCTGCTGGGCGTCGTGCTGGTGGTCTACGGCGTGGCGGCCATCGCGGCGGGGTGGACGACGCTTTCCACCCGCGCGCGCTGGACCGAAATCCTGCTTGGCGCGCTGGCGCTGCTGGCCGGCATCTTCGCGATCGTCGACCCGGTGGCAGGCGCATTGTCGCTGGTCTGGGCGATCGGCGTGTGGCTGGTGATCGCCGGCGCTTTCCAGATCGCGTTCGCCCTCAAGGCCCTTCATGACCGTGGCTGGCGGCTGTTCATGGGGGTGCTGGACGTGGTGCTGGGCCTTGTCCTGCTGTTCTCCGGCCCGGTTGCGGGGCTGGCTTTTCTGGCAATGGTCGTCGCGATCAGCCTCACCGTGCGCGCCGTTTTCCTGATCCAGCTGAGCCTCGCACTCAAGAAAGCCTGAACTGCGACATTCACCCGGCGTTCATGTTTACAGACGTAGTCGATTACGCATGTAAACGATGGAGGCCGGGATGTCGGACAAGTCTGGCGAAGGGGCTGGCGAACAGCCTGAGAGGATTTCCGAAGCCGAACATGCCGTGATGGAGGCGCTGTGGCAGCGCAGCCCGCTCACCGCGCAGGAAGTGTGCGAGGAAGTCTGCGGACCGCGCAGCTGGAGCCTTGCCACGGTCAAGACGCTGCTGTCGCGCCTCGTGGTGAAGCAGGCGGTCGGCACCGAGCCGGACGGCAAGCGCTTCCTCTATACCCCCCGCATCGCGCGCTCCGACTATGTCGGCACTGAAAGCCGCCGCCTGGTGGACCGCCTGTTCGGCGGCCGGGCGGCACCGCTTTTTGCGCATCTTGCGCAAAGCGAAGCACTCACCGAAGATGACATCACCGAGATCGAAGCCCTGCTGAGGGAGCTGAAGTCATGATCGAATGGCTGACCGATACGCTCATTGCCACTGGCGCGCTGATGGCGCTGGTGCTTGCCGCCCGCGGGCCGGTGGCGCGCTGGTTCGGACCCGGCGCGGCTTATGCGCTTTGGGCGCTGCCGATGATCCGGCTGGTGCTGCCGCCGCTGGCCCTGCCGCGCGGGTTGCTGCCCCGGATCGAGTTCGGGGTGGAGCCGCTGACGGCGTCGGCCGCCGGCCTGCATGCCGCGATCCCCATCGAAGCTGCCGGAATTGACGCGATGCCGGCGGCTACCGCTATACCTGCGGCGCAGCTTGCAGCCGCCGCCGAGCCGAGCCTGCTGGCGCAAGTGCCGTGGATGACGCTGGCTCTGGCCGTCTGGCTGGGCGGTGCGGCGCTTTTCCTGCTCTGGCGCACGGTCACGTATCGCTGGATGCGCCGTGACCTGCTGGAGGGTTCGCGTCTGGTCGCCCGTTCCGGCGCGGTGCGGATTGTCGAAAGCCCGGCGATCACCGCGCCGCTGGCCTTCGGCGTGTTCGACAAGGTGGTGGCGCTGCCGATGGACTTCCTTGCGGACGAGGATTCCGAGACGTCCGACTTCGCCATCGCGCATGAGATGGAGCATCACGCGGGCAGCGATCTGCTGGCGCTGATCGCGATGCAGCCGCTATTCGCGCTGCACTGGTTCAATCCGCTTGGTTGGGCAGGCTGGCGCGCCGTGCGCTCAGATCAGGAGGCAGCCTGCGATGCGCGGGTCATGCTGGGCCGCAGCCGCGAGGAACGCGCGCGGTATGGCCGCCTGATCGCCTCTCTGGCAGGAGGGGACCGGCTCGGACTTGCCGCGCCGATGGCCGGGTCGCTTTCGGGTGAGAAGCCGATCATCCATCGTCTGAAAGCACTGGCCCGCAAGGACGTGACGCCTGCGCGGCGGGTGCTGGCGCGCAGCCTCTTCGCTCTTGCGATCGTCGCCGTGCCGGCAACCGCAACGGTCAGCTACGCCGCGATGGAAGAGGCCGATGTGCCTGAAGTTCCGGCGGTGCCGGCAGCTCCGGCAGCGCCTGCGGTATCGTATTCCTCCGATGCGGAAATGCGCGCCGATGCGCAGGCTCCCCAAGCTCCGCAGGCCCCCGATGTTCCCGAAGTACCGGACGCACCCGCAGCGCCGCAGTGGGCGGATGGCGCAGGCGCGGTGCCTCCCGCACCCCCGGTTCCGCCTATGCCGCCTGTTCCCGGCGCGGCCCCTGTCCCGCCGGCGCCGCCTGCACCAATGTCGCTCAGAAACGCCATGTCGCAGGACCAGGCTCGCCGAGCCGCTGACGCTGAGCGCCGCGCCGCCAATGCGATGGCCCGCGCGCCGCAGGTGGAGGAAAGGGTATCGAGCGATGGCAAGCGCCGCACCATCAGCATCGTGCGCAGCGACGGGTCCGGCGCGGGGAAGGTCATCCGGCAGATGATCCTGGACGAGGATTGCCCGGCGGACAGCAACCGCCGCCAGGCGCGCGGCGAGGCCAATGGCACATCGGCGAGCGTGGTGATCTGCACGGGCGAACCCAAGGCTGCGAAGCAGGCAGCGGTGACTGCGATTCGCAGTGCGCGGGCGTCCATCGCCTCTAACCGCGATCTCGATACGCAGGTGCGGGCGGAAATCCTGTCGGACCTGGACCGCGAACTTGCCGACGCGATGAAGGAAGCGCGCGGTAGCTGACCGGCGACGACCAAGGGCGCCCGCGAAAGGGGCCGCTCGTCGCTAGCTCAGAAGTTCCGGTTATTGCGGTTGTCGCCGTTCCAGCGGGAAAGGATGCTCTCCAGCTCCATCGGGTGGAGCAGGTGGTCGAACGCGCAGCCGACAAGGCCGTTGTCCCACCACACGACTTTGGCAGTGACGGTATCCATGCCGGGCAGGGTCAGCCAGCAGATTGTGCGGGGCGCAACGCGGGTCATCGCGGTTGCGGAGAAGCCGGACAGCGAAAGATCGCGCACCGCCGTCTGGAAACCCTTGGAGCCAGACGGTCTGAGCGATGCGGGTATGGAGATGCGCAGGCGCGGCGCGCTGCGATCTTCCTGGGCGGCGGCCTCGTATAGTTGCTGCTGGGTGTGGACCATGGCGACCTCGCGCTTTTTAGGCACGGTGCGCATTTTCCGCACCGATTCGTCACCATGTGTCCCAGCTTGGGATTACTATCGACTTACGCAGTCTGGTTAACGGTTTCCCGGTGACCTGTCGCAAAGTCCTCATTCAGCAGGGAAACCAGTCGATCAGCCACCACTTCAGGGGGCTTTACCGAGGCCGGTGCCTCGCCCGGATAAGCCCGTGCGCGCATGGCGGTGCGGGTGGCGCCGGGGTTAACGATGGCGACGCGGATCTTCGAAACCTTGGCGGTTTCCTGCGCGTAGCAGTCCAGCAGAACCTCGAAGGCGGCCTTGGTCGCGCCGTAAGCGCCCCAATAGGCACGCGGCGCCTGCGCGACCGTGGTGGTCATGCCGATGACGCGGGCGTTGCCGCTTTTTTTCAGCAGCGGGTCGAAATTGGCGAACAGCGCCTGGGTGGCGAGGACATTGGTGGTCAGCGCCTTGTTGAAGGCGCGCTGGTCGATGTCCGCCACGCTGGTCAGCTCGGGCAGGATCGCGGCGTTGATGACCATGATGTCGAGCTTGCCCCAGCGCTGCGACAGCGCCGTGGCAAGGCGGGCGATGCCGTCCGGCTCGACCAGGTCGACCGGCGCGATCGTGGCCGAACCGCCGGCCTGGAAGATCGCATCCTCGACCGCTTCGAGCGCCTTGGTGTCGCGCCCGGTCAGCACGACGTGCGCGCCCTGCGCAGCGAGCGCGGCGGCGGTGGCGGCGCCGATGCCCCGGCTGGCGCCGGTTACCAGCGCGACCTGTCCCTCGAATGCCTTTTCGCTCACGCTGCGTTTAGCTCCGCCGGGAAACGGTCGGTGAAGTCGGTCAGCTTGGTCGGGTACTCGCCGGTGAAGCAGGCGTCGCAGAACTGCGGGCACTTGGTGGCGCGCTTTTCCTCGCCGACCGCGCGGTAAAGACCGTCGATCGAGACGAAGGCGAGGCTGTCGGCCTTGATGAAATCGGCCATGGCGGCCGTGTCCATCGTGGCCGCCAGCAGCTTCGAACGCTCGGGCGTGTCGACACCGTAGAAGCAGGAATGCTCGGTCGGCGGGCTGGCGATGCGCATGTGCACTTCGGCGGCGCCGGCATCGCGCATCATCTCGACGATCTTCTTCGAGGTGGTGCCGCGCACGATCGAATCGTCGATCAGGACGATCCGCTTGCCTTCCACGACGGCGCGGTTGGCGTTGTGCTTGCGCTTCACGTCGGCATGGCGGGCAGCGTCACCCGGCTGGATGAAGGTGCGGCCTACGTAGTGCGAGCGGATGATGCCCAGTTCGAACGGAATGCCCGATTCCTGCGCATAGCCGATGGCAGCGGGAACGCCGCTGTCGGGCACCGGGATGACCACGTCGGCTTCCGCGAAGGCTTCCTTGGCCAGCTCGACGCCGATATGCTTGCGGACTTGATAGACCGAAAGGCCGTCCATCACCGAATCGGGGCGCGAGAAGTAGACGTGTTCGAAGATGCAGGGGCGCGGGGCCGGATCGCCGAAGGGGCGGTGGCTGGAGATCGTGCCCTTGTGATCGACCTGGACGAGTTCGCCCGGCTCTATCGAGCGGATGAACTCGGCGCCGACGATGTCGAACGCGACGGTTTCGGAGGCGAATACGGTGGCGTCGCCGATGCGGCCCATCACCAGCGGGCGGATGCCCAGCGGATCGCGGCAGGCGATCATGCCTTCCGGGGTCATGCAGATCAGCGAGTAGGCGCCCTCCACCATGCGCAGCGCATCGACGAAGCGGTCGAGCAGGGTGGGGTAGCGGCTGGTCGCGACGAGGTGAATGATGACTTCGGTGTCGGACGTCGACTGAAAGATCGACCCCTTGGACACGAGGTCATGCTTCAGCGTCATCGCGTTGGAAATGTTGCCGTTGTGCGCGATGGCGAAGCCGCCCGCGGCAAGGTCGGCGAACAGCGGCTGGACGTTGCGCAGGCCCGATCCGCCGGTCGTGGCGTAGCGAACGTGGCCCGAGGCCATGTTGCCGGGCAGGGTGTCCAGTTCCTTCTGGGTGAATACCTGCGCCACGTGGCCGATGCCCCGGTGCGAGTGGAACTCGTTCCCTGAGAAGCTGGTGATGCCCACCGCCTCCTGGCCGCGATGCTGAAGGGAATGGAGACCTGCCGCAGTGATCGCAGCGGCTTCCCTGGCACCGATAACACCGAAGATGCCGCACTCTTCGCGCAGCTTGTCCCCGTCCGAATCGAGAAAGGGATGAGTAATGTTCATGGATGTATGTCCAGCCCGCTGGCGCGTCAAAACGTCCGCGCATTTGGCTGTGATTGTCGGCAAAAGCAAGGGGGAAGGGGCGAGGCTTGCAGTGCGCCGCACGAACTGCGGCTTTCCAGGGCCTTATACATGACGCCGTGATGACAGCCGGGTGGCCTTGTCTAGCGGCTTTCCGCCGTGCCGCGATGATAGCTGCTGGCCGATTCTGCGTCCTGCACGTCATAGGCGAACCACGCGGCCGCGCCGTGATCGTAGACCTGCACGAGGCCGTCAGTCACCTGCGCCTCATAGAAGCCCGACGAACGACGGTCGTATCCTTTGACGGTGCTGCCATCGCTCTCGAAGGACACGAAAGTCCTGTCGCCGTCGTCATGCAGTTCGGGAAGGGTGCCCCCGAACTTCACGCCGCGGTCGCCGTCGAAGCCCTGCAACTGCTTGTCCCTGAATTCCGCGGCGATAAGCAGATCCTGTTTGGCCGTGTGATCGTAGAGACCTGCAACCTTCCTGCCGGTGATGAAAGCGAAGGTGGCGGCGGCGATCAATGCGCGAGTATGGGAATGCATCGCTGTATCTGGCACCCGGGCGAACCCGAGATCAAGCAGTCTTTGCAGTCATTGCGGCGTCTTTCCTGCGTTTCGCCGGGAACCATTTGCCCGCCCACAGCTTGCCAGCGCGCATCCATCATCCTAATGCCGCCATACCCCTTTACCGATCACAGACGGACCCCGCGCTCTTGATCCTATCCCCTTTCGAATGGACCATCGCCAAGCGCTACATGCTGCCTGGCAAGGGCGAGCGCTTCATTGCGCTGGTCGCCGGCATCAGCCTTGTCGCGGTGGCGCTGGGCGTCGCCGCGCTGGTGATCGTCATGAGCGTGATGAACGGCTTCCGCGCGGAACTGTTCGACAAGATCGTCAATCTCAACGGCCATGCCATCATCCAGGCTTACGGTGGCCGGCTCGATAACTGGGAAGGCGTGCTCAAGGATGTGCGCGCCACCAAGGGCGTGGTCAGAGCCTCGCCTTTGATCGAGCAGCCGCTACTCGCCAGCTTCAACGGCCGGGTCGAGGCGATCCTGGTACGCGGCAACACCGTTGAGGACATCGAACGCATCCAAGACAAGGTGAAGGCCGGGTCTCTGGCCGAGATAATGTGGCCATCGGCAAGCAGCTGGCCCAGAACCTTGGTGCCCAAGTCGGCGACGTGATCACCATTATCAATCCGCAGGGGCGTTCCACGCCTTTCGGAACGGTGCCGCGCCAGATCGCTTACCGCGTGTCCGCGATTTTCGAGATCGGCATCTATGATTACGACAACGCCTTCGTCGTGATGCCGATGAAGGACGCGCAGACCCTGCTGCTGACCGGGGACTCGATTGGCACTATCGAGGTCACCACCAACGATCCCGACAATGTCGGCACGATCCTCGGCCCCCTGACGCGCCAGCTACAGGGCCGAGCCGTTGTCACCGACTGGAAGACCATCAACGCATCGCTGTTCGAGGCGCTGGCGGTGGAGCGGGTCGCGATGTTCGTGGTGCTTTCGATCATCGTGCTGGTGGCGGTGTTCAATATCCTGTCCTCGCTCATCATGCTGGTGCGGGCCAAGACGCGCGACATCGCGATCCTGCGCACGATGGGGGCCACGCGGCGCTCGCTGCTCAAGGTGTTCGTCACCGCCGGCTTCTGCATCGGCGCGATGGGCACGGTGCTGGGGCTGGGGCTGGGCTTCGTGTTCCTCTATTTCCGCCAGCCGATCGTGCATCTGGTCGAGATCGTCACGGGCCAGAACCTGTGGGATCCCTCGATCCGCTTCCTGACCGAGCTGCCCTCGCGCTCCGACCCTGTCGAGATCGTCTCGATCTGCGGCATGGCGCTGGTGTTCAGCTTCCTTGCCACGCTCTACCCGGCCTACAGGGCGGCGAGCACCGATCCTGTGCAGGTGCTGCGTTATGAGTGAAACCATCCCCGCTTCGACTTCCGCGCCGGTCGTGCGCCTCACCGACGTTACCCGCAGCTTCGAGCAGGGCGGGGTGCGCATCGACGTGCTGCGCGGCGTGAACCTGACGGTGCGCCCCGGCGAGATTGTCGGCCTGCTTGGCCCCTCCGGTTCGGGCAAGTCGACCATGCTGCAGGCGATCGGCCTGCTGGAAGGCGGCTTCGGCGGCAGGATCGAGATCGCCGGCATCGACGCCAGCAAGCTGGGCAAGGATCAGCGCGCTGCCGTGCGCCGCGATCACATCGGCTTCGTCTACCAGTTCCACCACCTGCTGCCCGATTTCAATGCGATCGAGAATGTAGTCCTGCCGCAGCTCATCACCGGCAAGCCCCGGCCCGAGTGCGACGAACGCGCGCGCGAACTGCTGACCGCGCTGGGCCTGGGCCAGCGTCTGGAGCACCGTCCCAGCAAGCTCTCGGGCGGCGAGCAGCAGCGCGTAGCTGTGGCGCGCGCCTTGGCGAACCGCCCGCATCTGGTGCTGGCGGACGAACCTACCGGCAACCTTGACGAGGCGACGGCGGACAAGGTCTTCGCCCAGTTCCTCGCGCTGGTGCGGGGCGAGGGCAGCGCTGCGCTTGTCGCCACCCACAACGAACGGCTGGCCGCAGCAATGGACCGCGTGGTCCGCTTGCATGACGGTGTGCTGACATAAAGCGCTACGCAGTATTGTGGAGGAACCAGCGTTGAACTCGGGATTTTCTGTTCCCACATCGAGTGTGTCAGTTTGAACAGAAAAGAAGGTCAGCGCCCATGAGCGACACCCCCTCCACCATTCAGGCAAGCACCGGCACGGGGCCCGCAAAGGGTTTCGGCTGGGAAGATTCCGCCGAGCTTCACAAGTGCGAGGATGGCGGCGGCCTGTTCCACCGGTTCAAGACCATCCGGCGCGGCACGGTGGCTGAACTGATCCGTTTCGTCCTTGGAATGCCGGAAGACCGCCAGGACGATTACGCCATCCAGAAGGACGGCGACCACACCATGCGCATCGGCGAGATTCGCAGGTTGTCGCGCCGCGCCGACTTTCCGCTGGCGTGATGGACGCGGGCGTGAAGCCAAGTCCGGCCACCATCGCCGATTTCACCGCCGTCCTCCCGAATGGCGAGACGGTGAGCCTTACCGATCGCCTCGGCAAGGTGGTGCTGGTGGTCAACACCGCCAGCAAGTGCGGCTTCACCCCGCAGTATAGCGGGCTGGAGGAGCTTTGGCAGCAGTACGGCGAGCGCGGGTTCGAGGTGATGGCTTTTCCGTGCAACCAGTTCGGCGGGCAGGAGCCGGGCGAGAGCGACGAGATCGCCGCGTTCTGCGAGGTCAACTTCGGCTTGTCGTTCCCGCTGATGGGCAAGGTCGAAGTCAACGGGCCGGGCACTGCGCCGCTCTACGAATGGCTGAAGACGCAGGCGCCCGGACTGCTGGGGTCGAAGTCGATCAAGTGGAACTTCACAAAGTTCCTCATCGACCGCGAAGGCAAGGTGGTCCGCCGCTATGCGCCCACTGACAAGCCGGCCTCTATGACCGGCGATATCGAGGCGCTGCTCTAGCGTATCTTGCGCCGGCAGCGTTTCCGCCTGCGTCAGTTCCGCAAGGGATTGATACAGCGGCGGTTTCGGTTGATCCACGGCGCTGTTCCGTTTCCTTCCTCGGAGTTGCCATCAAGATGCAGCGTCTGCGTTTCTCCTCCTCCGCGCTTGTCCTGATCGCGCTCGCCTCTGCGGCCTGCGCGCCGGTGCTGGCGAAAGACCCCATCGCCGAGACGAAGACCGGCAAAGTCTCCGGCGTCAGCGAGGAAGGCGTCGTCAGCTGGAAGGGCATCCCTTTCGCCGCGCCGCCAGTGGGCGAACTGCGCTGGCGGGCGCCGCAGCCTGCCGCTGCGTGGCAGGACGTGCGCCCGGCGACTGCCTATGGGCACGACTGCATGCAGAAGCCGTTCCCCAGCGACGCGGCGCCGCTTGGCACGCCGCCTGCCGAGGACTGCCTCTACCTCAACGTCTGGAAGCCCGAAGGCGCCAAGGGCAAGCTGCCCGTGGTGCTGTGGATTTACGGCGGCGGCTTCGTGAACGGCGGGTCCTCGCCGCCGACCTATTCGGGCGCGGAGCTGGCCCGAAAAGGCGTGATGGTGGTGAGCTTCAATTACCGCATCGGCCGTTTCGGCACTTTCGCCCATCCGCAGCTCGCCGCGCGCAATGCCGATGGCGGACTGCTGGGCAACTACGGCACGCTTGACCAGGTCGCCGCGCTGAAATGGGTACATGACAATATCGCAGCCTTCGGCGGCGATCCCGGCAACGTCACCCTGACCGGCGAGAGCGCGGGCGGTTTCTCGGTGCACATGCTGATGACCTCGCCCTTGGCCAAGGGCCTGTTCCACCGCGCGGTCATCATGTCCGGCGGCAACGGCGACATGCTGGGCAAGGGCGACATGGCCGAGGCCGAGAAGACCGGCGTGGCTTTCGCGGCCACTAAAGGCATCGCCGCAAACGATCCCAAAGCGCTGGACAAGCTGCGCGCGCTCAGCGCCGAGCAGGTGGTCGACGGGCTGGACATGGCGGGGCTGTTCGCTTCTCCGCGCCCGCCGTTCTCGTCGCCCTTCGCGGACGGCCGCATCGCGGTGGACATGCGTAAGGCCTATGCGCAGGGCCGGTTCACCAAGGTGCCGGTCATGGTGGGCGCGACCAGCGCCGATATGGGCGGCCCCGACGGCGTCATGATAAAAGGCGCGCGCGACATCGCCGGCGTGCTGACCAAGGCGGGCGTGCCGGTCTATGCCTATCGTTTCTCCTACGTCGCCGCCTCGACCAAGGCGCTA
>Ga0308165_1002205_pt1 | contig 24176 bp, 16 predicted proteins | sample PhyWR2_FD_201032 | JGI IMG/M metagenome (GOLD analysis project Ga0308165, IMG submission 201032) | Phyllosphere microbial communities from UC Gill Tract Community Farm, Albany, California, United States - DLSLW.R2 | ecosystem: Host-associated > Plants > Phyllosphere > Unclassified | place: USA... | reverse complement strand
GGACTCGAACCCGCGACCTCCTGCGTGACAGGCAGGCATTCTAACCAGCTGAACTACCACTCCTTTTGTTCTCCTTTAAAGTTCGAACCTCTTGTCTCTTTCGAGGTTGCAAATATAGAGACTATATCTTGATTTGCAAACTTTTTTTAAAAAAATATTTAACTCCTTATCCTACAGCACCTTCCTGCATCTTTTCTGCATTTTCAGCAAACTGAAGGGCATCAATAATCTCCTGGATCTCTCCATCCATAATGGTTGGCAGGTTATACATTGTTAATCCGATGCGGTGTTCGGTAACTCGGCCCTGAGGATAATTATAGGTTCTGATCTTTGCCGAACGATCTCCTGTTGAAACCATAGTTTTACGTTTGGCGGCAATATCCCCGTTCTTTTTCTGCAATTCGATATCATAAAGCTTGCTACGCAACATCTCCATTGCAATAACACGGTTACCCAGCTGCGAACGTTCCTGCTGGCAAACCACTACGATACCTGATGGTTTATGCGTTAACTGTACTTTAGTTTCCACCTTGTTTACGTTCTGTCCGCCGGCACCTCCCGAACGCGAAGTCTGCAGTTCGATATCAGCAGGATTAATGTACAGGTCAATTTCTTCAGCCTCTGGTAAAACCGCAACCGAAGCTGCCGATGTATGCACACGGCCCTGAGTTTCGGTATCTGGCACGCGCTGTACACGGTGCACACCACTTTCGTACTTTAACTGGCCATAAACATCATCGCCGCTAACTTTAAGGATTACCTCTTTATAACCTCCGGCAGTACCTTCGGTAACATCAACTGTTTCTACTTTCCAGCCCTTGGTTTCGAAATAACGGGTATACATGCGGTATAAATCGCCTGCAAATAAGGCAGCTTCATCGCCACCTGTACCTCCACGGATCTCAAATACGGCATTTTTAGCATCTTCAGGATCTTTAGGAATCAACATCAAACGGATATTGCTTTCCATTTCATCCTGTTGCTTTAAAAGCAAATCCAGCTCTTCTTTCGCCATCTCGCGCATTTCAGCATCTTTCTCGGTTGCTAAAATTTCTTTATTGGCATCAATATTACTCATCACATTTTTGTAGATTTTGTATTCATCTACAATCTTGCCCAAGTCTTTATATTCTTTGTTTAAAGCCGCAAAACGTTTCATATCCTGAATTACATCCGGATTACTCAACGATTCTTCTACGTCTTCCCAACGTAGTTTTATGGCTTCTAATTTATCTAACATATTAATTCTTATTGAAATTTCCTGAAAGCCGGAGTAGCTCCAAAATTTCAGGAAATGCAAAAATAAGGAAAAAAGCTGAATTTGTTTGTTTGGGTACAGAGGTTAATTGGTTAACAGCCTGAATTGGTTAAGCATACCGATCATAAAAATTAATTGTCAGCTGTATAAAGATTAGTTTTTAAGGTTTTGGAAATGAGCAGTCCTTCACCATTGGCGACCTGTAGCCCCGCTATCCCTCCTGCCGATGAAAAACCGGCATCCGTACTATCGGGTTTATAAACAGTGGACAGAGCAGTTTAGCACCATACAAACCCCTATAGCAGCACAAACCTGCGTAACTAAACGGGATTGAAGTGACAGCTTCCGATTTTTCATCGGAACTATAACGAAAAGCCCGAATAACATTAACAATGATACAGATTTTGCTTTCCAAAAAAAGACAATTAGGAGTTTGGGAAGGAAAAATTATTCTTTTGGATCTGGAAATGAGCAGTCCTTCACCATTGGCGACCTGTAGCCCCGCTATCCCTCCTGCCGATGAAAAACCGGCATCCGTACTATCGGGTTTATAAACGATGGACAGTGCAGTTAGGTACCATACCCCCCATAGCAGCACAAACCTGCGTACCTAAACGGGATTGAAGTGACAGCTTCCGATTTTTCATCGGAACTATAACGTAAAGCCCGAATAATATTAACAATGATACAGGTTTTGCTTTCCAAAAAAAGATCATTAGGAGTTTGGGAAAGAAAAATTATTCATTTGCATCTGGAAATGAGCAGTCCTTCACCATTGGCGGCGGGTAGCCCCGCTATCCCTCCTGCCGATGAAAAACCGGTATCCGTACTATCGGGTTTATGAACAGTGGGCAGTACAGTTAGGTGCCACGCAAGCCTGCGTAACATTAACACTGCTACAGGTTTTACTTTCCAAGAAACAAAAAAGAAATTACGGATTATAATATTCCAATTTTAAATCAGTTCCATCAAATACTCCGAAAGAGTTATAATTGAGCCATTCGCCGATATTTACATACCTACTTCCATTGCCGAGGTCGATATCGAGCGGCAAATGCCTGTGTCCGAAAATAAAATAATCGAAATGCGCCTTCTTCAGCTGTTCTTTGGCATAAATGGCGAGCCATTCTTTATCTTCACCTAAAAATACTTCCTTTTCGGTTTGTGCGGCCCTACTGCCCCGGCTCCATCCATTGGCAATGCCAATACCCAGGTTTGGGTGCAAGCGGGCGAATAACCATTGGCAAAGCTTGCTTCTGAAAATTTTTCTTAAAAATTTATATTTATGGTCTCCAGGCCCCAAACCATCTCCATGGTGCAGGTAAAATTTCTTGCCTCCCCGTTCGATGATCAGCTCATCACTGATAATTTCTAAGCCAATTTCTTGGGTAAAATAATCGCGTACCCACATATCATGGTTGCCTTTAAAGAAATATATCTTTATCCCAGCATCGGCCATGGCTGCAAGTTTGCCCTGCAGGCGGATAAAACCCTTCGGGATCACTTTTGAATATTCGAACCAGAAGTCGAAAATATCACCCATTAAAAACAGCTCGCTGCAGTTTGGCGAAATAAATTCAAGCCAATTTACAATACGCGCTTCACGGGCACGGCTTTCGGCATAATCTGGTGTGCCTAAATGAAAATCTGAAGCGAAATAAATATTCTTGGCCATGTAGAAGTCAAAGGTAAGGTAAAAAGGCTAAAGCTTAAAGTCTAAAGCTCAAAGCCTGATAATCTGCGCAATCAATCGGTGCAATCAAACCGAAGGTAAACGGTACAATCACACCGCAGGAAAAAACATATATTAGTAAATAAATCTTCTTAACCATGAAAAAACAAATTGTATTGAGCTTATTTGCAGTTAGTCTTTTCGCCTGTAACCAGGGCAAAAAACCTGCAGAAAAAATTACATTGATGAAATATCCTGAAACCAAAAAAGACAGCACAAAAGACAACTACTTCGGTACTTCCATAGCCGATCCTTACCGATGGCTGGAAAACGATACCTCGGCAGAAACCAAAGCCTGGGTAATCGCCGAAAATAAGGTTACCCAAAACTACCTGGAGCAGATCCCCTATCGCGCCGATATCAAAAAAAGATTAACAGAAATCTGGAATTACCCAAAGGAGAGCGCACCTTTTAAAGTTGGCGAATATTATTTCTTTACCAAAAACGATGGACTTCAAAATCAGGGCATCTGGTATATTAAAAAGGGATTAGATGGCAATGAAGAGGCATTTCTTGATCCAAATAAATTGACCAAGGATGGAACGGCCGCTGTTTCGCTACTGGGATTTTCGCACGACAAAAAATACCTGGCCTATTCTGTTGCCCAGGCCGGATCAGACTGGAGCAATATTTATGTGATGGATATTGCCAGCAAAAAACAGTTACCTGATGAATTGAAATGGACCAAATTCTCGGGCGCAGCCTGGAAAGGCAATGGCTTTTATTATAGCAAATTTGACGAGCCTGTTAAAGGCACCGATCTCTCTGCAGCCAATAAATACCAAAAAGTATATTTTCATAAGTTAGGCGACGAGCAAAAAAATGATCAGTTGATCTTTGAAGACAAAACCAACCCAAATTTATATTTTGGGGCCAGTGTTACCGAAGATGAGCGTTTTCTTGTGTTTTACGCCAGTGCGGGCACTTCGGGCAATGCATTGTTCTACCAGGATCTAAAAACGCCAAACAGTAAAATCAGCTTATTGGTTAAAGGATATGAAAATAACCACAGTGTGGTTGACAATATTGGCGACAAACTATTAATTGATACTGATTTAGGTGCAGAAAACAAGCAGGTAGTTCTGGTTGATCCAAAAAATGCTGATCCAAAAAACTGGCAGAAGATCATCCCCGAAACTACTCTTGCGCTAGAAAGCATCGGAACAGGAGGTGGATTCTTATGGGCTACTTATCTAAAAGATGCCAGTACAAACATTGTTCAGTTCGACTTAACCGGGAAGAAAATCGGAGAAGTAAAACTCCCTGCAATTGGCACGGTTGGTGGTTTTGGAGGCTACAAAGAAGATAAAGAATTCTTTTACACTTTTTCTAATTTTACCACACCGGGAACCATTTACCGTTACGATGTAGATAAGGCAGAATCGATAGTGTACAAAAAATCAGAACTAAAATTCAACACCGATAACTACGAAACCGAACAGGTATTCTACCCTTCTAAAGATGGCACAAAAGTACCGATGTTTATTGTCCACAAAAAAGGGATCAAGCTTGATGGCAATAATCCGGTTTACCTTTACGCTTATGGCGGTTTCCAGATTAGCCTAACGCCCGGTTTCAGTTTATCGAGGATGTTGTTTTTAGAACGAGGTGGCATTTATGTTCAGCCCAGTTTACGCGGTGGTAGCGAATATGGCGAAGCCTGGCACAAAGCGGGGATGCTATCAAAAAAACAGAATGTTTTCGACGATTTTATCGCCGCAGCCGAATACCTGGTTAAAGAAAAATATACCAATCCCGCTAAAATTGCCATATCTGGCGGCTCAAATGGTGGCTTACTGGTTGGGGCCTGCATGACCCAAAGACCCGACCTATTTAAAGTAGCATTACCCGCAGTTGGTGTTTTAGATATGCTACGCTACCACAAATTTACTGTGGGCTGGGGCTGGATGGTTGAATATGGTAGCAGTGATAAAAAAGAAGATTTCGACTATCTGATTAAATATTCACCGTTGCACAACGTAAAAAGTGGTGTTAACTATCCGGCAACCCTGATTACCACCGCCGACCATGACGACCGCGTGGTACCTGCACATTCTTTCAAATTTGCGGCCACCTTACAGGAAAAATATAATGGCAAAAACCCGATGCTCATCAGAATTGAAACGAAAGCTGGGCACGGTGCAGGCAAACCGACAACAAAAATGATTGAAGAAGCAGCTGATGTGTGGAGCTTTGTATTTCAGAATTTGGGGATGAACTGGTAAAGGTGAAATGTCATTCTGAACGCAGTGGAGAATCCCAAAGCGATGAAAAATGCTAACCTTATTGAGAACATGGCTAAAAAAACTAACTATAATTTGAAAGGACAACCATTTACAGATTCTTCACTGCGTTCAGAATGACAAAAAGCTAATTTCCCACTAAACCTATAGACCAATTATAATTTGCTTTAAACCCCTAAAAACCCTTAACTTTCGTTTTTAACCAATGCAAAGCATATAAAATATTGAATACAACGCGATTACAAAATTATCTAGAATATTTCTAAATAGCAGGATTGATAATACTTTATTTCGTAACTTTGCGTCAAATTTTCTTTTAATGATCACTACTGATATAGCCGTAATAGGCGCTGGTCCGGTTGGTTTATTTGCCATTTTTGAAGCCGGTTTATTAAAAATGCGTTGCCATTTAATTGACTACCTGCCTCAGGTTGGCGGTCAGCTGTCTGAAATTTACCCTAAAAAACCGATATACGATATTCCGGGTTATCCCTCTGTGCTGGCTCAGGAGCTTATCGATAACCTCATGGAGCAGGCTAAGCCTTTCCACCCAACTTTTACTTTGGGCGAGCGCATTGAAGGTTTAGAAAAACGCGGCGAAGCCGATTTCGTTTTAACTACTAATATGGGTACCGTTATCGAAGCTAAAGTTGTGGTAATTGCCGGTGGTTTAGGTTGTTTCGAGCCTCGTAAACCTGCTGTAGAAAACTTAGAAAAATTTGAGAACGGTAAAGGTGTGAACTACATGATCCTCGATCCGGAGAAATACCGCGATCAGAAAATGGTAATTGCCGGTGGTGGCGACTCCGCTTTAGACTGGACCATTTACCTGGCCGAAGTTTGTTCTGAACTGACATTGGTACACAGAAGTGAGAGTTTCCGTGGTGCACCAGATTCGGTTTCGAAAGTAATGGCACTGGCCGAAAGCGGAAAAATCAACCTGATCTTAAACAGTAACCTTCAGGCGGTACAGGGAACGGACAAATTAGAACAGGTAGAAATTGTACAGAACCGTACCATGGAAAAAACTGTAGTAGATGCCGATCACTTAATTCCTTTATTTGGTTTGAGCCCTAAATTAGGCCCGATTGAAGACTGGAACTTAAACATCAGCAAAAGTGCAATTGAGGTAAATGTTGATGATTATTCGACAAATATCCCCGGTATTTATGCCATTGGTGATATTAATACCTACACCAATAAATTAAAATTGATTCTTTGTGGTTTCCACGAGGCGGCATTAATGAGCCACAGTGCTTATTCTTACATGAACCCTGGTGTGAAATATACCATGAAATATACAACCGTAAACGGAGTTTCAGAATTTTAAGCATTCTCTTATATTTGTCTCTCAAACTATAAGTGAGCTAAAAAATGGAAAACAACATTAACATATATATGCAGGAGCCGGATGGCTCTGTTACCGAACACGTTGCACCAACTGACATGGGCTTAAGCCTAATGGAGTTTTTAAAGGCATCGGAGTACGATATTTTAGCTACTTGTGGCGGAATGGCCTTATGCGCAACCTGCTGTGTCGACGTTTTAGAAGGTGAAGAGAAACTTAACGAAATGACTGACGATGAGTATGCCATGCTAGATACTTTGCCCGATTTATTGCCAAATTCGCGTTTGGCCTGCCAGTTGCAGTTAAACAACAATATGGACGGTTTAAAAGTTAAATTACACGGCGTAAGCTAATTGTAAAACGGTATAAATGCAAAAGGCGATACGTAAAGTGTCGCCTTTTTTTGTTAGTCGAGATTTGCAATCTCGACTCCATGAGGTGTGGATTTGTAATCCACCATGAGAAGCTACCTTCATCCGAAAACTTCATTTCAGCAATAATTCATTCCAAAGGATTAAAAATCCTTAGTTCTAAAGTCGGGATTACAAATCCCGACTAACGGATCTTACTAAACCCTTACAATCCCTAACGCAGATCCATCGCAATTTTTTAGACCTCGCAGGTTTTTAAAACCTGCGAGGTCTAAAAATTCATCTATTGAATATTTACTTTCTGTTTTTCTACATTCCAGCCATACACCTCTATAGCTAAATTTCTTTGTTTGCCAGTATATTCTACCGTTACTGTTTTACTTTCGCCAGGTAAAATGCTTATGTAATTATCGTCGTAAAATGCCGGCAAAATGCGTTCGTTGGTACTGGCATTAATTAAAGCCACGCGGTTAAAAAACGCAACCGGATTGCCTGCAGCATTGCTTAAGGTTACCGTTACTTTGCCATTCTTTTGATCAGCAGCAGTAACTTTTAACGGAGTATGTTTAATATTTTTCAAGCCCGAGTATTCGCCATCTTTTCCGGCCAACCAGTAAATGTTCTCACTTAAAATATTTTGCTTTTGGTCTAAAATCCTTAACGACACAAATACCCCCTCTTTTTTATCAAGCTTGGTTAAGAACTCGTTCATTGGGAAAAGCCTCCTTACCGAAGATGGACCAACAGAATTAAATACCTGTGAATAGAAATAATCTTTCCCGTCCATGTCGTAAGCTTTGGCCTGCACCATTAAATTATTCCTTGTGGTAAACCCGTTGTTTACGATGGTAACCATGCTATCTAAAGGATTCATCATTACATGTAGAGGTTCGCTACCTTTCCTTAAACCATATAAACAGGCATTGGGATCGAGGTAATAATCGTACATCTGCCCGCGCATGGCTGTCCATGGGTTTTGTGTTTTCCAGATGATCGAACCTGTGTACCAGTCCCACATTTTGTTTGAAAAACCTTCCATTAGGGCCCTATACTGATCATAATTGGTCAACTGGGCTTTCATGGCAAAATCTTCGGCGCTTTTTGGTTTTCCATAAGGGTTAAGGTACTGTTCGTAAGAAATGTACTTATGGTAATCCCATACCGAATCGGGCTTGCTTTTGTATTGCGGAGCAATCAGGTTTTCTTTCGGGATAAAGCGGAGCAAGGAAGCAAAATCGCCTACACCTACCGAGCCTACTTCCGAGTTGTATGGGAATGTTTTGGTACCCCAAAAGGTTTTAATATCCTGTATACCATAAGGGCCATCACCATTTCCACCGATGGAGTTAAACGACATTTCATCGCTGTTGGAAAAATCAAAAAGCTTTCGCGTACCGTCTAATCTAGGAAGAATATCGTTTTTTAACGGTTCTAAAATATCTTCTGGTGGTGTAATCTCATTTCCTCCGCACCAAAAGGCCAGTGAAGCATGATTTCTGATCATTTTGATCTGATCTTCAATAGCGGTTAAGGTAAGGTTATGATCATCCGGATAATTTCTGCGTGTCCACTGATCTTCCTTTTTCATCGGATCTACCCAGCGGCCGTTACAATCGCCACTGAACCAAAAATCCTGAAAAACCAATAGGCCATATTTATCGCAGGCATTGTAAAATTCGGGCCGTTCTAATATCGCCCCTCCCCAAATCCGGATCAGATTAAGGTTCATATCTTTATGGTAACGTATTTCCGCATCGTAACGGGCATCACTAAAACGGAGCATTGCATCCGAAATAATCCAGTTGCCCCCTTTAATAAAAATCTTTTGGCCGTTTACAAAAGCCCCCATACTTTTGGTATGCTCATTCCAGATGTTATCGATCTGGCGCACGCCTACCTTGAGCTGCTCCTGATCCAGCACCTGATTAGCGGCTACGAATTCGATTTTTACATCATACAGGTTTTGTGCACCGTAGCCGCTCGGCCACCATAATTTTGGGTTTTCGAGCTGCAGATCTGGAAGCCTAACTATAGTTGTTTTATTTGCCGCAATGGTGGTTGCCTGTTTAATCAATTTACCCGCAATCTGATATTGTAAAACACCTGAAACAGCCTGATTGGTGGGATTTTCGACCTCTACAGAAACTTTAACGGTAGCAGGGTTTTGTTTCCCTTCTGGCAAGCGTTTTCCAGGAACAAGCGTAATCACCTGTGGGTTCTGGATGTTAATGTTTTTGGTTTTCTCGATCGTAACCTTATCCCATATGCCCGTATTGCGATCGCGCGTGGGCTGTATCCAATCCCAGCCAGCAGTATATTGAGTGGTTAGGCCTTTGGCAATAGTGCCATCGCCACCCTGACCGCCATTCGGATTACCTGGAAAATCTGGTGGGTAAACAATTACAGCCAATCTATTTTTCCCATTTGGAGAGAGTAGCTTGGTGATATTGTATTGCGCCCGAAGGTGCATGCCAACCTGGGTTTTCGGGTTTACTTTTTTCCCGTTAAGGTAAATTTCGGCCTTATAGTTTATTCCTCTAAACTGTAGCCAAACCTGATCACTACCTGTTGCACGCTCTTCAAAATCTTTTACAAACCAATAGGTATAATAATCGTTGCCGGTTTTATATACATCCGGGATTTTTTCATTGTTCATGCCATAAAAAGGATCTGGCACCTTTTTATTGTTCAATAGCGTGGTTAAAACTGTACCCGGAACCGTTGCCGGAAGCCAATTGTTAATCGAAAAACCCGCCTTCGAAATTTCCAAACCCGATGCATTGGCATCTTTGATATTTGTACACACCCACCCCGAGTTGAGTTCGTAACGCTGCTGTGCATTTACAATTAAAACCGAACAGAGTAAAATTAATAGTAGTATTTTCTTCATTATTTTTAGAATTATTGAATGCGTGATTTATAGAGTGAGGGATTGAGTGAATGACTGAATGATTGAATGAATTTGATTATATCATTTTCATTCAATCATCCACCCACTCAGTCATTATTTAGTCGATATTGGCCTGTCCGCAGGATTTACACCCCAGGTTGCCGACGGCGAGCTGCCCATATAAATTTCCATATTGCCGCCTGCCATAATACTTTTGTGCAAGATATATGATTTAGTGTACGGTTTGCCATTCAATATAATTTTTTGGATGTACTTGTTCGCTGCGCTATTTTCTACAACCTTAATGCTGAATTTCCTGTTTCCTGAAAGTGAAATTGTAGCATCATTTATCAAGGGTGTACCGAGAACATAAGTTCCATTTACCGGATTTACAGGATAGAAACCCATTGCCGAGAAAATGTACCATGCACTCATTTGGCCAACATCTTCATTCCCGCAAAGCCCATCAGGTTTTGAAGAGTAAAAATCATGGTCGATTTTGCGGATCAGATCGGCTGTTTTCCATGGCTGACCGGCATAGCTATATAAGTATGCAATATGATGATTGGGCTCATTGCCCTGGGCATAATTACCGATCAAACCGCTGATATCTGGCGAACCATTTGTTCCTAAATCTAAAGGCAGGGTAAACAGCGAATCTAATTTATTGATAAAGGGCTTATCTCCTCCAAAAAGCTTGATCAACCCCTCCACATCTTGCGGCACCAACCAGGTATATTGCCAGGCATTGCCCTCAACGTAATCATCTTCCCGGTGTTTAGATGAAAAAGGATCGAAAGGACTTCTCCAGCTTCCGTTGGCTAATTTACCCCGCATAAACTGAACGTTCGGATCGAAATATTGCGTATATAATTTCGATCTTTTGGTAAAATAAGCATAATCTTCCTTTTTGTTCAGCGCTTTTGCCATTTGTGCAATGCAATGATCATCTATAGCATACTCTAAAGCTTTACCAACCGATTCATTCACTTTATCGGCAGGAATATATTTAAGCTGCTGGATATAATCAATACCATCGGTTTTTTGCATGGCAGATTGTTTTATGGATTCATAAGCCAAATTAACATCAAAACCCCGAAAACCTTTTAAATAAGCATCTACAATTACAGGAACGGCGTGGTAGCCTACCATGGTATTGGTTTCGCTGCCCATTAGGTGCCAAACCGGCAATTTTCCCTGCTGTTTGTAAATGGCTAGCATGGTATTTACCACATCGCTTACCTTATCCTGATGTAAAATTGTGTACAATGGGTTGGCTGCGCGATAGGTATCCCACAATGAAAAAGTAGTGAGGTTATTGAAATTTGCCTTTCTGTAAACTTTTTTATCGGTGCCCATATAATCTTTATTTACATCATTAAATAATGATGGCGCAGTCATGGTGTGGTACAATGCCGTATAAAAAACCTTTTTAGTGGTGGTAGATGCATTAATATTCACTTTCGACAGTTCTTTTTCCCATTTGGCATCGCTGCTTTTAACGATAGCGGCAAAATCCCATCCGGGCAATTCTGTTTTGAGGTTTAACATGGCATTTTCGGTGCTTACCGGCGATAATGCCACCTTAATCTGCAGTTTATCATTATTAATGGCATTAAAATTTACCACTGCCTTTAATTTCTTGCCAGATAATGTATTTCCGTTTTTAACTACGGTACTATCGTAAAGTACCAGGCTTTTAATCGGTTGAGACAGTTTGATTACGAAGAACAAGCGTTGATCGTTAGACCAGCCTTTCGAATTCCGATGGCCAACAATAGTTGTGGCATCAAGCTGTTTAAACGATGCCGATACGGGCGCATCCCAACCTATGCCTTCTATTAAATCGACCATGATATGCGGATTATCAGCTCCTTTTTTAAAGGTATACTGATGAAAACCCACCCTCTCGGTGGCTGTTAACTCAGCTTTGATTCCATATTTATCGAGCAGCACACTATAATAACCTGCTTTTGCCGTTTCATTCTGGTGCGAAAATTTAGAAAGATACCCTTCCTGATCATCGGCTGTTTTACCTTTCTCGAGCAGCACTTTACCGGTTGCAGGCATAATCGAAATATCGCCTAAATCGCCGATACCCGTTCCGCTTAAATGGGTATGTGCAAATCCGGTAATGGTATTGCCGATATAATTGTAACCACTGCACCAGTCCCAACCTTCGAAGATATTATTCGGCCCAAGCTGGACAGCCCCAAAAGGAACATTTGCCCCAACAAAAACATGCCCGTGTTTTGCCGATCCGATTAATGGATCTACATATTGGGTGTGGTTACTTTTCTGTTGAGCAGTGGCATTAAGTGTAAAGAGAGAGGTAGTTAGAAATAGAATAGAAAAGGGTTTCTTGAATAGCATGTGTTTATAATTTCCTACAATAGATTTAAAAGCCTAAAAGTAAAACGTTTTACGTTATTTTCTTATATAAGGCTTAAAGAATTATGTTGAAATTAAGTAAAAGCAGTGGAGATTAAAGGAGGCAATGGGTACAGAATGGGTTAAAAGCGAAGGATTGTTAGCTTGGCTGTGTTACAATTATCGGATATAAAAGGAGATTCGTCCTTTCGACTGGAGCTTACCGATTTTTCATCGGTTGCGAAATGGAGAAACCTATTAATACAGATTTCTCGACTTCGCTGCGCTCCGCTCGAAATGACGACATGACATCATTTACCCCACCTCCAAAACAACTACCTGATCGGGCTCCGTTGTGTTTGGTATTGCTGTTATGCTTAATTTAGACTTTTTGAAACTGAAGTTTACCGCATTCTTATCTTTTAACAGATAGGCCTTCTTGATCTTCTTTACAGGAATGTTTTCAAGATCGAGGGATGTGGTTTTACCATCTACAATGTGGATATAAACTTTATTTCCGCTTTTGGTAACGCTTCCCCAGGCCTGTGGTTTGATAAATCCGGCCTGTGTACCGTATATACTTTCGCCATAGATTTTAAGCCATTCGCCAAGCCCTTTTAAGCGGTCCTGAAATTCAGGCTGAATTTTACCGTTTGGCATCGGGCCGATATTCAGCAAAAGGTTAGAGCCTAAACTAGCTGCTTTAACCAACATGTGTACCAGTTCTTTGTCCGATTTGTAATAGGTATCGCTCAGGTTGTAGCCCCAAGAATTGGAAATGGTTTCGCAGGTTTCGAGCGGCAATTGATCCGATGCTTTCTGAAAACTTAAACCTGATTTATTTTCGCCGGGAAGATCGCGCTCAAACATCTGAAAATCTTCTCCTGCAAAGGGTGTAAGGTGGTGGTTATTACCGATCATACACTGTGGCTGCAATTTGTGTATCAGGCCATAAATTTCGTTGTATTTCCAGTCAATCCGGGAGGTCCTGTCTTTTGATCCCTCAGGTTCTGTTTGGTCCCAGTGCCCATCAAACCAGATCCCTCCAATTTCACCGTAGTTGGTTAACAGTTCGGTTAACTGGTTTTTCATAAACTGTAAATAGCTGGCGTAATCGCCCTTACCTGTTCTTGCCGAATTTTGCCCGGTACGGCCTGTTTCGTGCGGATAATCTTCTCTGCGCCAATCTAACAAAGAATAATATAAATACAGTTGTATCCCTTGCTTATGGCATTCATCGGCCATCATTTTAACGATATCCTTTTTATAGGGGGTATTCATGATATTAAAATCCGAGTATTTGGTATCCCACATACTAAAACCATCATGATGACGGGTAATTAAAGTGATATATTTCATCCCTGCATTTTTGGCCATGCCCACCCACTGTGCTGCATTAAACTCAACAGGATTAAAAAAATCTTTAAGGTTGGTGTAATTATGAACGGTTAGTTTCCGCTCGTTCATCACCCATTCGCCACTCCCTGGTATGCTAAAAGGGCCCCAGTGGATGAAGAGTCCGAAACGGGCATCGCTAAACCAGGCGCGCTGTTTTAAGTTTGATGCCGCAGGTACATAATCCTGCGCGCAAAGCTTTAGGCCAAGTAACAGTACAAGGCCAATTAGGGTCAATTTCCTCATAAATGGGTATATTTTGGTTAGGTTTAATCTATTGATGCCGTGGCTTTCGTCGGTTTTCCGATCACTTTATAGTTTCCATCGCCCTTTAAAATGGCCAGGATCTGCGTTTGGTTGGTAAACAGGTTTTTTGCCGCTGCCAGTTCTTTATCATACTGAAAGCTCTGTTCGATACGGCCTTTTTCGTAAAAATAGCGGCTCACAATCTGTGTTTCCAAAACCCTTTTAATTTCTGCCTTATGGCTCATCAGATCGGTTTTTTTAGAAGAAGTGAGCTTATATTTAAGATTTTCGAGATCGGTTTTTACTTCTGCAGATTTATTTTCTTTCTCGGCCTCTATGCGCAGATCGGAAAGTAATCTTTCGGTACGGCTCTGGTACGAAAGGTCTTTATCGGCAAGCCCATTTGAAAAAGCGGTATAATCTGCATCTGATAACTGGAACGTTTTGGCCGAAGCTAAACTTGGCTTTTCTTTTCGATATTGGTTTGCATAATTAAAGAAAAGGCTTTTGTTGAGCATAGAAATTGTAATCGGGCTTAATTTTGCAGCCTCAACAACAATATCGGGATAAACGCCATTTCCGCTGTAAACGTTTCTGCCCGCTTTGGTCTGATACATCACCATGGTAGAATCGGCAAAGCGTTCGGCTACACCATCTGCATTTTTATGGGCATAATCCAATTTTTGGATGCACCTGCCCGATGGGGTATAATATTTGGCAACGGTTACTTTAACCAAGCTGTTATAAGGCAAATTGAAGGTTTGTTGAACCAGGCCTTTGCCGTAGCTCCGTTGCCCAATTACAATGGCGCGGTCTAAATCCTGCAATGAACCGGCAACAATTTCGGAAGCTGAGGCCGAATTTCCATTTACCAGTACCACCAAAGGCACGGAACTGGAAATCGGTGCTGAAAGGGTTTTATAGGTAATGGTTTTCTCTACGTTTTTACCTTTTTGGGTTACCACGAGCTGATCTTTATTAACGAAAAGGTTAACAATTTTAACGGCTTCCTGCAAAATACCACCTCCATTATTCCTCAAATCGAGCACCACTCCCTTAGGATTTTCTTTTTGGATGGCCACCAGTGCATCTTTAACTTCCTGACCCGAGTTTTCGAGAAATTTATCGAGTTTAATGTAACCGATCCCGTCGCCAACCATGCCCGAATAAGAAACATTTGGCTGTTTTATTTCCTCGCGCACCAGTTTTTTGGCGATTTCTTTACCTTCTCTGATCACCAGCAGGTCAACAGGTGTGCCTTTGGGGCCGCGCAATAACTGGCTAATTTCCTGGCGGTCTTTGCCTTTTACGGCTATACCGTTGATGCTCAGCACCTGATCGCCCGCTTTAATCTCGCTTTTATTGGCCGGATACCCTTCGCTCACATCATTGATAAACAGTTTCCCATCAATAAAAACCGTGCTCGCACCAATACCACCGTACTGCGTACTTACATATTTGAGCTTATAATCTTCAATCTCAGACTCTGGAACGTACTCGGTATAAGGGTCTAAACTATCCAGCATGGCATCAATGCCGGTTTTCATCAATTGTGGGGCATTGGTATCATCAACATAGTTGATATTGATTTCTTTATAAAGTGAGGCAAAAATATCCAGGTTTTTAGATACCAGGAATAAATCTTCCTTAAATGAAAAAGATAAAACAGCTACACCAAACCCAGCTGCTAAAAGACCATATTTTAGTTTTTTCATTCGCTTTTTATTTTTATTCCGGTTGGAGCAAGTTAAATCAGATACCTGTCTGTTGGGAAGATTATTTATTTAATCGAGTACAAACGTAAATGTACAAAAAGCAATAAATATTAGAAACAGCATATTTGGGCTGAGCGTAAATTAAGCGTTACGCTAAAAGAAGTCAAAAAAAATGAAGAAAATAGACTAAAGTCTGTTGCCTTTTGTATCGGCAAGTGCTTTTTGAATGGTAAATTCGATATAAGTACGGTCGCGCTTCACCAAACGCATTAAATCTTCTACCAGCTGGTCTTCCTTGCCAGGCGCAAAATCCAAAGGCTCGGCCGCAAGATCACGGTATTTCCTTAAGAACTTAGTTTTTACCTTAAATGCAGTTTCTGAAGTGAGTTGAAAATTAGCCATGGCATATTTATTTGATGCAAAAGTAAAAAATATTTGCTCAGGTTAATACCTTTTTATGCGATGTGACAAAAAAAGTGGAGATTCGCGCTTCAATTTTGCACGATAATTGTGTTAAAAGCGCGTTATAAAACTTAACCGGGTATAAAAACCCTATTGTGTAAATTTTAAAAATAAAACCAAAGCCCGGAGAAATGCCTTTAAAACGTGTATTTCGCAACCTTTGGATTCAAAAACCTTAAAAAAAGCAAATTAAACAACATGAAAAAAATCATCTTCTCTATTGTTTTCCTAACCCTGGGTTGGGCAACATCAAAGGCACAAACATTTAACCTTGGGGTTAAAGCAGGTGTAAATTTAGCCAAGTTAAATGCAGATTTTGCAAGTGAAGAAAACCGTTTAGGTTATCAGATCGGTGCTTGGGCACGTATTGGCGGGTCGAGTTTTTATGTTCAGCCCGAAGCTTACATTGGCAGTAAGGGCAACAAATTTATCAGCATTACCCAGGATAATGGAAATGAAGTGGCTGCAGAAGGAAAGGTAAAATTTACCACCCTGGATGTTCCGGTTTTGCTGGGAACAAAATTCGGTGCTAAAAACCTAAACTTCCGTTTAATGGCCGGTCCGGTGATTTCATTTATACTGGACGAGAATTCGACATTTAGTTCAGCCTTTAACCAGGCAACCGATTTTGGCAACTATAAAAACCAGGCCTTAGGTTTACAGGCAGGCGCAGGTGTAGATGTGGGCAGTATTTCTGTTGATTTACGTTACGAAGCAGGTTTATCGAACATCAGTAAAAGCGAAAAATACAGCCAAAAACCTAACTTGTTCCAATTGAGTTTAGGATTTAAGATTTTGTAGTTTTACTATAAAAGAATTATGAGGAGGGCGGCCACTGGCTGCCCTTTTTTTGTTTTTTCTCCTTTTGATTTCGCCCAGATGACTGAGACACTCGCAGCTTAAGGGCAATTTCATGAGCATCATCGTTTTAACCCTAAATTAACATGTAAAATTGGCATTACAGCCCCGTTTAAGCCCTAAAAAATGCCGATTTTTATAGTTAACAATTTAACTAAAAAAGACTATGAAACACCGCATTCTTTTACTGTTTGCCATTTTATTATCGCTAACTGTAAAAGCACAGAATTTTAAATATGCCTTTGTAACCGACACCCACGTTGGTTCATCAACAGGCGAAGAAGACCTGATCAGGACCGTTACAGATTTAAACACCTTAAAAGATATCGATTTTGTAATTATTACGGGCGATATTACCGAAATGGGCACTAACAATGAGCTTAAACTGGCTAAAGATATCCTATCCAAACTGAACAAACCTTATCACATTATCCCAGGCAACCACGATACCGGATGGTCTGAATCAGGCGGTGTAAACTTTATCAAAGAATTTGGCGGCGATAAGTTTGTTTTCGATCATAGTGGTTACCGCTTTATTGCCTGTGCATCGGGTCCGTATGTAAGAATGAGCGACGGACATATCCCAAGAGATGCTACGGTTTGGCTAGACAGTGTACTTAAAGCTACCCCTAAAAATATGCCCATTATTTTTGCCAATCACTATCCGCTGGATAACAGCTTAGATAATTGGTATGAAGCAACAGATCGGTTAAAGAAATACAATATTCAATATGCCATTTGCGGGCATGGCCACAACAACCATCCTTATAATTTTGAAGGCATTGAAGCCACCATGGGCCGTTCCAATCTGAAGGCAAAAGATAGCATTGGCGGGTACAATATTGTAAGCATGACCAAAGACAGTGTGTTTTTCCAGGTGAAAAAGCCTATGCTGGATATCCTTCCCGTATGGCGAAAAATTGCTTTAAAGACATTTACAGCTGACCAGAAAAAATATGAACGCCCTGATTTTGCTCTTAACGATAAATATTCGGGTACAAAAGAAGTTTGGACTTATCATTCAAACGCGAATGTGGTAAATACTCCGGCCTACGCCTCGAACAATGTAATTTTTGGCAATAGTTTAGGTTTGGTAGAAGCTTTAAACAAAAATACAGGCAAAAAAGTATGGACATTTAAAACGAAAGGCGCTGTTTACTCTTCACCCGTGGCGGTTAACAATACCGTTATTTTAGGTTCGGGCGATGGAACCATTTATGCCCTGAATGCAAAAACAGGAAAAGAAATATGGCATAAAGAAACTGCAAATTCTGTACTGGGCTCGCCAATAGTTAGCCAACAACAGGTATACATCGGTGGCAGCGACAATACCTTTAGGGCATTGGATATTAAAACAGGGAAAGAAATTTGGGCTTTTAAGGAAGTAGAAGGCACCATTGTAGGCAAACCTCTTATTTATCAGGGCAAAATTATTTTTGGCTCATGGGGCAGGCATTTATACGCACTTGATATCAAAACTGGAAATTTATTATGGAAATGGAACAATGGGCAGGGAAATAGGATGTTTTCACCAGCCATGGTAACCCCTGTTGCCTATCAGGGCATTGTGTACATTGCAGCTCCCGACCGCTATTTAACGGCTATCGATGTAAATAATGGCAGCACGCTTTGGCGGAACAAAGAAGCTACGGTCCGTGAATCAATCGGGCAATCGGCAGATAGTACGATCATTTATGGCAAAACCATGCAGGATGAGATTGTAGCATATAAAGCACAGGCACAAGATCCTGGCATACTTTGGAGATACAATGCTGGTTTTGGATATGAACATGTACCTTCTATGCTGATCGAAAAAGACGGAAAGGTATTCTTCGGAACAAAAAACGGCGTAATCTATGCCATCGATCCGAAACAGCAAAGTACCGTTTGGGCACATAAGATAGATAATTCGATGATCAACACCGTAAATGTGATTGACGGTAAAAATATCCTTGCCAGCACAATGGATGGCAAAGTGGTGTGGTTGAGGGTAAAATAGAAAGTATTAAAAAACCTCCTCAAAATTAATTTGAGGAGGTTAGAAATGACTGTAATTACATTACCAGCCTGGGTTTTGTTGTAGTGTATTGGCAGGATACAAGCTTATCTGACCAGTTGGAATTGCAGATAAGTAGTTTTTAGGATCAACAAATGTTCTGGTTAAGGTGGTAGCATAAGGCACAATATAACCTTGTGTATTTCTTAAAACTTTTCCGTTATCAGGTACTTTGGCACCTAAGAAAGCCTCTACATTTTTTGCCCTATCCAGGTATTCTCCCTTTTTCCAGCGCATTAAATCCTGATACCTAAATCCGTTCATCATTAGTTCTACCCTGCGTTCGCGTCTTATCTCCCACATCAGAGCAGAAACATCCGCATCTCTTTTCGGATCGGCAATAGCAGTTCCTCCGGCAGCTACATTTCCACCACCTGTAACGGTAAGCTTTGTTATCCCTGCCCTGGTTCTTAAAAGATTGATCGATTTATCCATATCAGTCTGGGCGAATGTGAGTTTGCCCATCTTATCAAGGATAGCTGTAATTTCTGCATAGTTCAATAAAACCTCGGGATAGTAAAAAATCGGTGCATCGGTTTCGTTGAATGGTGCAAGCTGATTGGAAGCAGGGTTTAAAAACTTGGACGGACGATAACCGGTACTCGAACTATAACCATTTACCAAAGTACCGTTATAGCACAAAAAGTTATCGATAGTACCTAATAAACGGCTATCGCGGTTTGTACGGAGGGTAGTAATGGTATTATCGCCCTGGTAAAGTGGCGATTGGCCGATAGGCAAACCGTCTGTTGCCGCATAAGCATCAACGGCCGATTTTGTTAAACCACTCATTTGGGTGGTACTATTGGTATAACCGATTACAGAGTGGGTTAATACGCCCGCCAGGTATTTTTTATAAAGCAATACTTCTTTGTTTCCGGCAAGATCCATAGAACTGTATATGCTCCTGTAATCTGCATTAAGCAGATATTTACCGGTCATCAGTTTTTCGCAGGCATCTTTACCTTCGTTTAAGAATTTATCTGCATCAGGTAATGATAATTCGGTATGGTAAACCCTATAAGAACCCTCAAAGAGACAGATCCTGGCTTTTAAAGCCAGGGCAACATCGCGGTTCACCACATTATCGCCATCGCTCACACGGATATTGGCTACAGCATAATTAATATCGCTTAAAACGCTATCCATCACCAACTGGCGACTATCCCGGGGCTTATAAATTACATCTGTTTGAGAAACATCCAAAGATTTGCTGATGTATGGCACGCCTCCAAAAGTTTTTACTTTGTTAAAATAATCCATTGCCCTGAAAAACTTCGCAATCCCGCTCCAATGTTTTTTCGCTTCATCACCCATAGGAACCTGATTAATACGTTCTAACATAATGTTGGCTTTACGCACATATGTCCAGTCCCAATCCGCTGAAGTAGTGGGCGCAGTTAATACAAAATTTTGAAAAGTTGCCGCATTCTGATCATCAGAAAGTGTCGAAAAATAAAAATCGGCTGTAGTACCTGTTCCGAAGCCAGTAAATAGAGCATAAAAGCCCCAGTTATAGGTTCTTACATTATTTTCGCTTGTCCAGAAGTTATCATCAGAAAACTGATCTGGTGTATCTACATTCAAATCCTTGGAACAACCTGCCCCAATAATAGCTATAAATGAGAGATATATTATTGATTTAATTAATTTCATGACGCTTATAAGGTTAAGTTAATACCGAAAGAATATTGCCTGTTAAATGGAAAGGTACGGCCTGTGTAACCTGCTTCCCCATCGGTCATTTCAGGATCTATTGGTGCACCTACGTTTGAAATTGTTGCAAGATTTTGTCCACTCACGTAAATTCTAAATTTCTCCACACCATATTTTTTCAACCAGTTATTTGGCAAGGTATAACCTATGGTTACATTCTTTAAACGGGCATAAGCCAGATTTAGTAAGTATTTAGATTGAGGATAAAAGTTGTTTCCACTTGCAGGGAAATTGGCAAGTTTGGTTGCACTATTGCCAATGTATGGACGTGGATAAAACGCATTCGTATTGGTAGGAGTCCAGAAATCCAATTGGTTGGCATACATAATGTCGGCATTACCATATGCTGGAATAATCATGGTTCCCAAGCCCCAATAGTCGCGTTTACCTACCCCCTGAATGTAAACATCTAAATCAAAACCTTTAAAATTTCCACCTAAACGGGCACTATATTGATACCTCGGCTGGCTGTTTCCAATAACCTTTAAGTCGCCATGATCATCTGCTGTTCCCTTGCCTTGGTTGATTACACCATCGCCATTCAGATCTTTATATTTAACATCACCAACACCATAAACAAAGTTTCCATTCTGTAAAGCCACTTGGCTAGGCGAGTTTTTCACTTCATCTGCAGACTGGAAGAAACCGTCGGTTTCGAAGCCCCAGATTTCACCGTACTGTTGCCCTACATAGAAACCATTATTCTGATAATTTGCATTATTCTGATAAATCAAATTAGATGGATTGTTCCATTTTGTAAAAACAGTTTTGTTATCTGCTAGGGTTAAGGTAGCGTAAAGGTTAAGATCAGGAGTAACCGGATAATTTAGATCTAAACTGATTTCGTAACCACGGTTTCTAAAATTACCCGCATTAATCCGCGGCCCGGCGGTTCCGAATGTAGAAGGAACAGAAGTTGGTTGGAGCATACCTTTGGTATCACGTTGATAATAATCAACTGATAAACCAACATGGTTTTTAAGAAAACGGATATCTGTACCAAAATCGAGCGTTTGTATTTTCTCCCAGGTTAACGACTGTGCAACCGCAATAGGAGCAGCAACTCCTTGAACCAATGTTGTACCCGACGGGGTGATCCAGTTTACAGAAGAACCAGCCATTGTTGGGATATAATATTGGCCGCCTACGTTTTGGTTACCTACCGAACCATAAGATGCCCTGAATTTAACGTCATCCACATAAGGCTTGATGAAATCCATAAACTTTTCTTCAGTTAAACGATAGCCCGCAGAAGCTGAAGGAAAAAAGCCCCAGCGATCTAGTTTAGAGAATGCCGATGAACCATCATACCTTCCGTTTAATTCTAAAAGGTATTTACCCTTATAATCATAATTAAAACGACCAAAATAACCTGCATATGCACCAACAGGATAAGAAACAGAACCATTTACCGTACCATGGTAACCACTTGCCAATTGTGTACCAACTGCCAATGCCAATTCACCTCTTGTTGGATCTAAAACTGTATTTTTTGCCGCGGTAAACTGAACGTTGTCATAATTTTCGGAGTTTACACCTGCCGTGACTTTAATATTATGATCAGTAGCAATGGTTTTCTGATACGTAGCATAAGCATTTAAGGTATTTACCATATTCCTGGTCTCGCCATAACTTACGACATCCTGCGATGCGGTGGCAATATTTGCAATAAGCGGTGGTGTACCAGCTGTCCAGAAATCTATTGCATTGATCGGTCCACCAACCTCGTGCCTCAAGGCATTGGATCTACCCAGGGTGTAATCGGCACGGATGCTTAAATCTTTTGTAATTTTAATGGTAGCACCCAGATCTACACGGCTGTAATTTTCGGTAACGTTAGACGTTTGTGCATTTGCGAGATATGCAGGTGTATGTCTAAAATAATTTCCATTATATTTACCATAAGGAAAATAAGAACCCCACCGCCAAAAGTAATACCAATAATTTTGGTACTGATATGGATAATCGTATTTAAAGTTACGGTATAGAAATTTCGCATCAACATCCAGCCATTTTGTTGCAGCAACATTAATTGACCCGCTGATGTTATATTTGTTTATTTCATCTGGATTTAGCTTAAAAATGCCACCTTCGTTGGCATAGCCACCCGACAGATAATAGCCAATTTTATCACTACCGCCCTGTAAACTTAAATTATGGTTGGATTGTGCCGTATAATCTTTCAGCATTTCCTTTTTCGGATCCCATACTTTATAAAAATAAACGCGGCCATCTACATAGTCAAAATCCTGACCTAAAATCATATCATTCCCCGTATTTGTAGACGCATATTTATTCTGCCAATTGGCAATACCATCCCTAAGCTTGGTTAACTGCATCCCAAAAGTTTCGGGTGAGGTTGTACCTGCCCTAACCGATGCATCATAAAGTGCCTGCAATTCGTCAACAGGATTTGCAAAATCTGCCAGTACCGTTGGCTTATTCCACGAGAAGTTATTGGTGTAAACAATTTTCGTCGGCTGATTTTTCTTACCAGATTTGGTTTTGATCAACACTACACCGAAGGCTGCCCTGGCACCATAAATTGAAGTTGAGGCCGCATCTTTTAAAACTGAAACACTTTCTATATCAGCAGGGTTAATGATCGAAAGATCGGGGGTCTCCACATTGTCGACAATAATTAAAGGTCGGCTGTTTCCGTTTATTGACCCAACTCCCCTGATGTTGATATTTGGCCCAGAAGTTAAACCACCATTTCCATAGGTAATCGTCAAGCCTGGAACCACTCCCTGAAGAGCTTTAGTGGGATCATTCAAAGGTTTACTGCCAAAAGTTTTGGCCACATCTACCGTAGTGACAGCTCCAGTTAAATTCGCCTTTTTCTGCGAGCCGAAACCCACAACCACAACCTCTTGCAATCCTTTTGACTCGGAGACCAATGCAACATTAATGGTACTCACAGTCCCAACGATTCTCTCCTGGCTTACATAACCAATAAAAGAAAAGACAAGGGTTTCACCTTTGCTGGCCTTTATGGAATATGCTCCATTGCCATCTGTTTGGACTACAGTTGTTCCGGTTTTTAGTTTAACCGAAACACCAGGAACAGGTCCATCGTCTGACGTAACCTTACCTGTAATGGTGGTTTGTTGCGCAATGGCATGGGCCAGCAGCAAAAACGTACCAAGAAAGATTGATAGTAATTTTTTTTTCATAAACACTAGTTAATGATGTTCGTTGTTAGTTCGGATTTAGAAACACGCACAATACCGCATATTCCTGAATTTTAAGTAAATATCATAATTGTTTTTCACTTATTTGCAAACATTTAAGCACTTTATATTGTAATGAGTTTGATATTATTGCATAAAACCGCACAAAAGCGCAATTAAAATGGCTTTCATGTCTTTTAGCTCTATCATTTTTAAATCGAGTAAGAAGCAGGGAATTAGTTTCCCTGCTGTCTCCTCACACCACCGTACGTACCGTTCGGTATACGGCGGTTTGTTAGAATAACCTCGTTTGGTGTGTCGTTTTCCAATAGTAATAATTACC
>Ga0308165_1002203_pt1 | contig 24190 bp, 24 predicted proteins | sample PhyWR2_FD_201032 | JGI IMG/M metagenome (GOLD analysis project Ga0308165, IMG submission 201032) | Phyllosphere microbial communities from UC Gill Tract Community Farm, Albany, California, United States - DLSLW.R2 | ecosystem: Host-associated > Plants > Phyllosphere > Unclassified | place: USA... | reverse complement strand
CTGTTGAGAAAGCCTACAAAGGCGAGCGTAAAATTTCCTGGATGGAAATTTACACCGGTGAAAAATCGACCCAAGTTTACGGCCAGGACGTTTGGCTGCCAGCAGAAACGCTGGACCTGATTCGCGATTATCGCGTGGCCATTAAAGGCCCTCTGACGACTCCCGTCGGTGGCGGTATTCGTTCCCTGAACGTTGCTCTGCGTCAGGAACTTGATCTGTACGTGTGTCTGCGTCCAGTGCGTTATTACCAGGGGACACCAAGCCCGGTAAAACGTCCGGAACTGACCGACATGGTTATCTTCCGTGAAAACTCAGAAGACATCTACGCGGGTATCGAATGGAAAGCAGACTCTGCTGATGCAGAAAAAGTGATTAAATTCCTGCGCGAAGAGATGGGTGTGAAGAAAATTCGCTTCCCTGAGCATTGCGGTATCGGCATCAAGCCGTGCTCCGAAGACGGCACTAAACGTCTGGTGCGCGCAGCGATTGAATACGCAATTACCAACGATCGCGACTCTGTGACGATTGTTCACAAAGGCAACATCATGAAGTTCACCGAAGGCGCATTCAAAGACTGGGGTTACCAGTTGGCGACTGAAGAATTCGGCGGTGAGCTGATCGATGGCGGCCCGTGGCAGAAAATCAAGAACCCGAACACCGGCAAAGAGATCGTCATTAAAGATGTGATCGCCGATGCGTTCCTGCAGCAGATCCTGCTGCGTCCGGCTGAATACGACGTGATCGCCTGTATGAACCTGAACGGTGACTACATCTCTGACGCCCTGGCGGCGCAGGTTGGCGGGATCGGTATCGCGCCTGGCGCAAACATCGGTGACGAATGCGCACTGTTCGAAGCCACCCACGGTACGGCACCTAAGTACGCAGGTCAGGATAAAGTGAACCCAGGTTCAATCATCCTGTCCGCTGAAATGATGCTGCGTCATATGGAATGGTTCGAAGCCGCAGACCTGATCGTCAAAGGCATGGAAGGCGCGATTAACGCCAAAACCGTGACTTACGATTTCGAACGTCTGATGGACGACGCTAAGCTGCTGAAATGTTCAGAGTTTGGCGACGCGATTATCGCGAACATGTAATCCAGTCTCTGGGTTATATAAGAACGGGAGCCGATGGGTTCCCGTTTTTATTGCGATAGATTTCCCCAAACCGCCATTTTTACTCCGTCACCATCCAGGCGTCAGCCTCTTCAAACATCTCTTCGAGCATACGGTTCAGCTTTTCGCGATCGCTTTTGCTGGCATCGCTGTTCAAGCCGTTCGCCTGCATCGGTTTAACTTTTACAAGCGCATCCGGGAAAATGCGATGCACGCGTTTCGTTAACTCATTCAGAATAATGTCATTCGCACCAGCCAGACCCTGAACGTTGCGCTTGTCATAGACGAGTTCAACAAACATACTTACCTCAATAACTGTTTTTATATACAGCATTTTCGCGGGTGTGCGTCAAAGAGTCAAGAACTCCGGAGCGAATAATAAGGCTAAAAATCGTTGCGAAGGAATGGCCTGAAAAGAAGTGTCACACTCCGGCGTCTGAAAAATTCCACGAACCTTTTTTCGCCAGCTACGCTTAGAGAGGTATCAAACAGCGGGAGGGGTTATGCTGACTCATTCTGAGGCTAAAAGATGGGCGTCGATAATGTTGAAATCAGCATTGTGTGACGGCATGAAAACGGATGAGATATCTCGGCAGGTGCATCTTATTTGCGATAACCACGGACGAGAATGTCTTGAAGAATTGATTGAAGAAATCTTAATAGAGGCAGGACGATTAGGACCCAAACACAGCGCCGGAGAGATAACCCAGCATTGAGTCCAACCCACTGCCAGCCGTCTTTGTGACGTGAATCCGGGAGCATGCTCGCTCCCGGATAAATCGCTCAGTTATTAACGCTTAATTAAAACGTATGTTTCACTTTAAAGATTGAGACGGATTGCGTCAGTAAGTTTGCCTGGCTATTCACGCCCGATGCAGTAGTGGCGACTTCCTCGACTAACGCTGCGTTTTGCTGAGTCACATGATCCATCTGCGTGATCGCCACACGAATCTGCTCAACGCCACGGCTCTGCTCTTGCGAAGCCAGCGCAATGTTGTCCATCATCACGTTAACTTTACTGACCGCACTGCTGATATCCAGCATGGTTTTACTGGTTTTATTTGCCAGCTCTGCACCTTCCTGAATATACAGCGTGGATTCGTTGATGAGACCGGTGATCTCTTTTGCAGAATCCGTACAGCGACGCGCCAGGTTTCTGACTTCTCCGGCGACCACAGCAAATCCTCTGCCGGATTGGCCTGCTCGTGCCGCTTCAACCGCGGCATTCAGCGCCAGAATATTCGTCTGGAATGCAATGCTATCAATGACGCTGATGATATCGACCATTTTCTGTGCACTTTGGCTGATCGCCTCCATTTTGTGCATCATGTTTTGCATTTGTTCTTCGCCCGCAGTCGCGATACCTGCCGCACTTTGAACCATATGCGAAGCCTGAAGCGCATTGTCGGTATTCATTTTCACCGTCGATGTGATCTGCTCCATACTGGCTGCCGTTTCTACCACGGCTGCGGCTTGCTCTTCAGTACGACGGGAAAGATCGCTATTTCCTGCAGAGATTTCTTGCGTACCGATATTAATCGATTCCACGCCCTGGCGAATAGAAACAACGGTTGAATTCAGCTCTGCCTGCATGGTTTGTAACGATGCGAATAACAGCCCAATTTCATTATTGTTCGTGACGTGGATATCCGCCGTCAAATTACCCTTGCCAATATGTTCGAAATGTTCAGCCACTTCGCTAAGTGGGCGAATCAATGCATTTCGCATCCATAAGTTGATAGAGATAAATAATATAATGGCGATAGCCAGCATGCTAATCATAATAATCATCGCAAAATGATACGAGCGATTACTGTAGTTAATCACTTTACTCAAATTGCGCTGGGTAGCATCAATATAGGACTGGTATTCACTGTCCCAGGATTGACGCGCCTGAAGGGTCGCACTCCTGCTATTAGCGTATGCAGACTTCAGTTCAGCGATATTAGTGATGTTAACAGCAGTGTCAGCGTTATGGTTCACCATCATAATTTGGTTGTCGTAACGCTCTTTCATCCTCTCGCCAAGTTCTGGCTGGATAGTCGACAGCCCCGGGATGTGAATAAATTGCTGATACTGCACATTTGCCGTTTGCAGCTCTTTCTCAACACTTGCTTTAACCGCGGGTTCATCGATATCGTCACCATGAATTTTTGCCTGTACCGCGGTATCAACAATAATACGCGCACGCAAAATGGCATCGCGTGCAGAGTTAAGTGCTTTTTGCTCTGCAGCGTTGTAATTTAAAGTTTGAATATCGGTGTTGCTGTGCGACAGGAAATAGAGTCCCAGACCGCTTGAAAGAAATAGCATTAATGTGAAGGATGCAAGAACGAGTAATAGTCCTGTCCTAATTTTAATATTTTTCAACATAAACTCCTTTGTACCTGTGCTGAGTAATCTCATCGTTGTCGAGGTTATCGGCAGAGGTGCGGGAGGCTTGATTCGGATAAACGTCTAAATAAACCTAAATCGAAAATATGAAGTTTACTGTTTTATTCTTGAGGTTTAGTGACAGGAAAAGTTGATGATTCGGATGCGTATAATTTCACTATCGATGGGTCTCACGTATTTTTGTATTTAAATCAAAGAAATAGTTTTGACCACCAGCCTGAAAAACGAGGTCCGCATGCTTAAGGCAATCAATACGGCCCCACGAATTCAGGAGAGAGAGACGATCTTTCAGGGCTTTATTGAGCAACAGGCAATATAATTCAGATTATCCCGTTGCGCACGGAAGAAGCGAAACATTCCGAGAAATCGTTGGCGGTTGTCACGACGCAGGCCGTTAAAGGCGATTTTCAGCGCGCGGGGTAGACCTTCATCGCGAATCAATCCAGCCGGGGACATCAGCGACATCGCGCCATGTTGTGTTTCCACGGCGTCAAACCCGACCGTTAAAAAAAGCTGTTTCCATTGATCCTGCGTCATCGGGCTGACGTGTGATTTCACTACGCCCTGTAAAGCATCGTGCTGATGTTCATTCAGTGCGCCGCGGGTGAACATAATATCGTGAGTCAGTAAACGGCCGCCGGGCTTAAGCACGCGGAAGTATTCATTGACCAATTTAGCCTTTGCCTTATCGGCATACATGGTCAGCATGGCTTCATTAATCACGACATCAAAACTGTTATCCGCGAAGGGGAGTTTACCCGCATTGGCTTCCATGATGTGAATGTGGCGGGTCAAACCTTCGCGCGCGACATTTTCTCGCGCCTGGCTGAGCGCATTCTTGTCCATATCGATCGCGTAAATCTCGCTGCCGTAGCGCTTGGCAATTTCGATAGCCGTCGTCGCCATATTGCAGGCCACTTCCAGCACCTGACTGTTTGGCGTCATTTTGCCTTCTGCAAAAAGCCATTCGGTGGCCTGAATCCCGCCAGGACGAAGTCGGGTCTTACCCAGACTGGCTAAAAAAGTATGACCGGCTTTCTCATTCATCGTCATGATGCGCCCTTAAAGTTGTATATGAAATGCATCTTTGTGGTAATCATAATCATTTACGTGAATGATTACCAGACGTCATTGCGGTGAGGGACAGGAAATTGCGTTGCCGAAGAAGGAATTATCTGACCAAACTGGAAAGAGAGCGGAGCCCGTCAACACGGACACCAATTTGGTTTCTGGTCACAAATGGCAAAAAAAAGCCCACTAAAAAGTGGGCAAGAAATACTGGAAGCAATGTGAGCAATGTCGTACTGAATACCTGAGTGTTTTACTCAACTATTCAGTGTTGAGAAAGATAATCCTTCTCAACTGAAGATGCAACCCCATCTTTTGTGTGGCGTGTTAATTTATGTTGTCGATAAAATGCGCAGTTAAACATTGTGATGCCTATCACAAATTTCCTTTCTCAGATCCTGTGCTATCCTTTTCTGTGTTGTTGATTTGATGACGAAAACCAAACAGAGAGGGAAGCTAGCTATGGGAATTTTATCCTGGATTATTTTTGGTCTTATTGCGGGGATTTTGGCGAAGTGGATCATGCCGGGTAAAGACGGCGGCGGGTTCTTCGTGACCGTGATTCTGGGTGTCGTAGGTGCCGTGGTCGGCGGCTGGATCAGCACCTTGTTCGGTTTTGGTAGGGTCGATGGCTTCAACTTTGGCAGCTTTGCTGTCGCGGTCATTGGTGCACTGGTCGTTCTGTTTATCTACAGAAAAATCAAAAGCTAAACGTTAAAACCGTCGAAAAAGGCTGCCTTCTGGCGGCCTTTTTTACGTTTGGATTACCACCAGCCTAACTGACTGCCTGCGACAGCCAAGACGGCGATAATCAACATAATGATGGTTGTCTTTCTCACTTATGCCCCCGGAGCGGCGTAACCGCCGACAAAAAACCACGTTAAAAAGACCACGGCCGTTATAAAAATAACGACCGGAAAAACAATTCCAATCCGCATGACATCACCTTATGGGTTTCTTTGCCGCTAGAGTTTACGGGGTTAATCCACCGCGAGAAAGCGCGTTTTGCTTTTCCCTTTTTTATCGCGGTACATTGCATCATCTGCGGCGCGCAATGCGCTGTCAGCATCAATGCTTGAAGGATCGACGGATACCACGCCTAAACTGGCGCCAGGGTAGACAATATGCACATTGCCGAGCCAATATTCTCCCGCGATGCACGCGCTGACCTGCTTTTTGAGAATATTAATTTGTGCGTTATCCACATCACTGTCGTCTTTGCTCAGGCATGCCACCAGAAATTCATCGCCACCCAGGCGACCAACGATATCGTCTTCGGTTTGGCCGGTGGTTAAGCGCTTACCGACCTCAACCAGGAACTGATCGCCAGCTTCATGGCCAAAGCGGTCATTGATCAGCTTGAAATCATCCAGATCGATATAGGCGATAATCGCATTGCGTTTGAGATGACGCGCGAGCGAGAAAAGGGTGGTGAGATTTTCAAAAATCGCGCGACGATTCGGCAGCCCGGTGAGCGCATCGGTATACGAGTGGGCAATCAGCGCAGCATTTGCTTCGCGCAACTGCATGACCAGCGACTCTTTCTGAATGTACTGCGCAATAAGACCGGCAAACAGCTGTAAAACCTGTTCGCCGCGCTGACTCAACATCTTCTTTTCCGTACTGGTGGCGCAGAGCGTGCCATACAGAGAACCATCCGCCAGGTGAATGGGAATACTCATATAGGTGGTGATGCCAAGGGTTTTAGCCGCGTCACAATCTGCCCAGCGTTCCGCAACGTCATCACTGTAAAAACAGCGGCTATCGATAGCGCGTTTGCACAGCGTTTCTCCCCACGGAACGCTCAGTCCTTCGGGGATCTGCATTTGCTGGCTGTTGCGGGCATAAAGAATGTGCTGCAAACGCGCGTTGATATCGACTTTTGTAAGATAGGTCGATTCCATTTCGGTGACAATCTCGAGCATTTCCAGCAGCTGGCGTACCAGGCTTTCGAGTGATTGTTCTGTTGCGAGAGTTTCTGATACACGTGCAAGAATAATATCCGACATGACGTGGGTTGACTCCCATGCAGAAGACGCCAGTATCTGCATGTTGTGCTGAAATTTTCGACTGTGGAGCGTAGTAAAACACGAATACAGGAAATTTAATATATCCCGCAAGGCACCCGCTTTTTTGGGTGGGAAAAAAGCCCCGCGGTTGAGGCGGGGAAAGACATCTTGATTACGGAATGATGTTCTCTGGTCAAGGAGAACACGCTCACTATAGGGCGCAATAGTGCAGGATTGATGGAGAAATCATGGAGAAAACAACGTTCAGTCGTTACTCTTAGGTCTTTTCATTAGTAAGGACATCCTTATGCGATATCTGTTGCTGGCGATGGCGCTGCCATTAGCCGCTTGTTCCACGCCGCCAGAAGCCCCTAAACCGCCACAAATTGGTATGGCAAATCCTGCTGCCGTTTATTGCGTGAAGAAAGGCGGCGAGCGGGTTCCGGTGCAAAGTCCGCAAGGCATACGTACGGAATGTAAACTGCCGGGGGGCGAAGTGATTGATGAGTGGGATCTGTTCCGCCGCGATCATCCCACGCCTGCCAGGTGACATCGCGTGATCGACTGAGATACAATTAGCTTTAGGAATTATCTTAGCCTGATGGCTAAACCTATCGCGAGAGAAAAATGTTTCAGTTAAAACCGGGTAGTCTGGCTATGATTATTGGCGCCCGCACGCCCGCCGGGCGTCGTAATATCGGCAAATCCGTTGAGCTTTTTGAACTTTGTCAGCCGGGCTTGCGGTTCCTCAACCCTGTCAACGGTGTAATGACGGAGCTGCCTGCGACAGCGGATCGTGCACTTTGGCTGGTAACGGGTGATGTTTATGCCCTCGACAATCAGCACGGTTTTGCGTTTATTCGCCCTGAACATTTGATGCCCCTGACGCCTGACCACGCCCCGCAAATACTCGACGAATTCATGCTCGGCTAAATCACGCCTGGCGCAGCCAGTCGGCTAGCACCAGGGCGTGATTTTGTTCGGTATTTTTAGCCGCGTAAATCAGCGTCACTGTCTGGTTTTTTGCCAGTGCGGCAATGCGTTTGCCCTCGTCCAGATATTGTGCCAGCTCTTGTCGATAGGCTTTGCTGAAGGTGGCGAAATCAATCGTCTCGCCGTGAAACTCTTTGCGGAGTTCGCTGGACGGGGTAAGGGTTTTGCACCACTCGTCATACGCCAGGTCCGCTTTTTTAACCCCTCGCGGCCAGAGTCGGTCGACCAGAATTCGGTATCCGTCATTCTCAGAAACGGCGTCATAAACGCGTTTACACTGAATCATTTTCTCGCTCCTCAGCTTCTCGCGCCTCAACCCAGGCGATAAGTTCGGCTAGCTGGTTATCGGAAAATACCTGAACGCCGTGCTCACGTAAAAGTGCGGCAGCCACGCCCATTCCGGCGCGCTTCAGCCCGCTAAAACTGCCGTCGTAAATGACCTCGCTTCCGCATGTGGGGCTGCCGTCAGTCAGTAATGCTGCGCTGCAGTTTGACGCCAGGGCGGCGCGCAACGCCAGCCAGGCAGCAAGCTGATAGTGCCCGGTCACATCATTGCCATCACTTTCCAGAATACGGGCGTTCCCTTCCATGACATCTTTCCCGCCGCCTGCCACAATTTCGGCGGGTAAACGGGGAATAGACAGCCCGGCGGCCAGCTCAGGACAGTGCGTCACTAGCCGTTGTTCATGCTGCCAGCGCAGGAGCGTTTCAGAAATCTGCGCCTTTTCACTGCCGTTATAGCGGACTTTGTGGCCCATCAGGCAAGCGCTAACCAGAATCTTGGTTTTCATGACGTTTTAGTCGGTCCAAAAAAGGGTGAAAAACACGCTAACACACTATAACACCACATTTTTCCCCCTCCAATTTAAGGTATTGTGATACGGGCAAAAGATCGGTAGGCTGAGGTTCCTTATGTTATCTGAATATTTTTCTGGCATATGGAACCTTCTATGGAACTCTCCCCGGTAAAAGATACGCTTCGCATTGCGCTCGTTGGCGATTATAACCACGATGTTATTGCTCATCAGGCCATCCCATTGTCCATTGACGACGCCGCTGCCGTACTGGAATTGACGGCCGATTACGACTGGATCGCCACCACCGAACTGCTCAGCCCCGAAGATTTAGTCGGCTACGACGCGATTTGGTTGGTTCCGGCAAGTCCTTATAAAAACGTTGATGGCGCCTTTATCGCAGCGCGTTATGCACGGGAAAACAGCATTCCCTTCCTGGGAACCTGCGGTGGATTTCAGCATGCGTTAATCGAATATGCGCGCAATGTATTGGGCTGGGACGATGCGGCACATGCTGAAACGGACAGTGAAGGCAGAATGGTGATCGCACCGCTGACCTGTTCGCTGGTGGAACAAACGGACACCATTGAACTGCGCGCGAATACGCTGATTGCTAAGGCTTATGGCAGAAAAGAGATCGAAGAGGGTTATCACTGTAATTACGGCGTATCACCTGAGTTCGCCAAAGAGCTGGAAAGCGGCGATATGCGCGTGACCGGTTGGGATGAGCAGGGCGAAATTCGCGCGGTGGAGCTGGTCACGCATCCCTTCTTTGTCGCAACGCTGTTCCAGCATGAGCGCGGTGCACTAGCCGGTCGTCCAGTTCCTCTGGTGCAGGCGATGCTTTACGCCGCGCGCGGATAATCAGGCAGACTTTTCAGCCTGCCTTCATTGTGGTTAGTCGGGCGCGATTTCACCGTCGCGTCCGGCAAGCACCCCACAGATTGCCATCACCACAGCCGCCAGCGCGCAGGCAATAAGCGGAATACGCCAGTCTCCCACCGAATCATGAATTTTACCCATCAGCGGGGGGCCGCACGCAGCCAGCAGATACCCCACCGATTGCGCCATTCCAGAAAGCGCTGCCGCCTGGTGTGCTGACCCGGCGCGAAGCCCGATAAAGGTAAGGCCCAGAATCATTGTCGCACCCGATCCAAAACCAAAGATAAGTGTCCAAAGCACTGCCTGGCCCGGAACGAACCAGAACCCTGCGGCGCTCACCGCGCACAATAACGCGCTGAATCCGGCGATGCCGCGCTGATCTTTCAGTCGATGCAACACCAGCGGAACGGCAAGACCGGGCGCAGCCGTCGCCAGTTGCAACAAACCATGCATGGAACCGGCCTCTGTTTCGCTGTAGCCATGGCTGAGTAAAATTGCCGGAAGCCAGCCGATAATCACGTAATAAATCAGCGAATTGATCCCCAAAAATAGCGTCACCTGCCAGGCCAGGGGCGAGCGCCAGATCCCACGGTTATGCAGCGCCCGCGCGCCGCTTAACGAGGCGGTATGTTTCTGACGCCACTGCGGCAGCCACAGAACAAGCGCAAGAACAGGAAATATCATCAGCGCCAGCAGCGCACCGTGCCAGCCCGCACCGCTCAGTGCCAGCGGTACTATCATGGCTGAACCCAGCGCTGCCGCTGCGCCCATTGTCAGGGAGTAGGCGCCCGTCAGTTTTGCGACCTGGCCTGGAAAATCACGCTTAATCAAGCTGGGTAGCAGGACGTTTCCGAGCGCAATGCCGCAGCCAATCACCGCCGTTCCGGCAAACAACAGCGTGGATGAAGGGAGCGAGCGAAGACCAATGCCTGCGCAAATCAGCAGCAGAGCAATAAACAGGCTGCGCTCCATGCCGATACGACGCGCAACGCCGGCGGCCAGCGGCGAAATCAAGGCAAAAGCCAGCAGCGGCAGAGTGGTCAGCAGCCCCGTCTGGGCGGTAGTCAGGCCATAGTCGTGGCGAATGGTGTCCAGCAGCGGGGCCGCACCGGTAAACGTCACGCGCAGCGTCGTGGCAATCATCAGCATACCGGCGATCAGCAGCAGGCGATCTTTTCCGGTGGAAGGAATGGCAGTAGTCATTATTTTCTCTTACCTCTTAACGAGTGCACACAATACCCGTTTCCAGACCTGTTTGAATCAAGCTAAAATGACAGTTTATCGCTCATATCGGACAACATGATGTTAGGTCTTGGACTCGACGGCTACGATCCGGATAGCCAGCACGATGCGGCAGTGGCGTTTCATATTCGCGTGGTGGAAGCCGAGCAACGCATTCCACGGCATCAGCACCGCAAAGGGCAATTGATCCTCGCGCTGCGTGGGGCAATCACCTGCGAGGTGGATAACGCCATGTGGATGGTCCCGCCGCAATACGCGGTGTGGATCCCTGGCCAGATCCCGCACAGTAATAAAGCGACGCCGGGGGCACAGCTGTGTTTCCTGTTTATTGAACCCGGTGCGGTCACGCTGCCCGATCGCTGCTGCACGCTCAAAATTTCCCCGCTGGTGCGCGAGTTAATTCTGACGCTGGCGAGTAAAACGCCGGATCAGCTGTTGCTGGCGGCAACGTCCAGGCTGACGCAGGTGCTGTTCGATGAAATTCCCCAACAGCCGCAGGAGCAGTTGCAGCTTCCCGTCTCGCCCCATCCCAAAATCCGCATGATGAGCAACACGATGGCGGAGCAACCCGCCGAATGGCAAACGCTGGCGCAATGGGCCAGCCACTTTGCGATGAGCGAGCGCAATCTGGCGCGGCTGGTGGTGAAAGAGACAGGGCTGAATTTTCGCCGCTGGCGGCATCAACTGCAGTTGATCGTGGCGCTACAATTGCTGATTGGCGGTAAATCGGTCCAGCAGGTGGCGCAGTCACTGGGATATGACTCCACCACCGCGTTTATCACGATGTTCAGGAAAGGGCTGGGGCAAACGCCGGGCCGCTATATCGCCAGCCTGGCTATGACTTCCCGATAAACAGCGAAACCAGTCCGGCGGCAATCAGCGGGCCGACAGGCACACCGCGGAACAGCGCCACGCCCAGCACGGTGCCGACCAGTAAACCGGCTACCAGCGACGGCTGAGAACTCATCAGCGTCACGCCGCGCCCGCCGAGCCATGAGACGAATACGCCTACGGCAATGGCGATCAGCGATTTCCAGTTCACAAACGAGTGTAAAAGGGTGGATGCCGGTAGCGTGCCGCTGGCGATAGGCGCCATGACGCCTATGGTCAGGATAATAATCCCGATGGTGAGGCCTTGTTTTTCAATCCACGGAAAGAAGGTGTTTAGCGGCGTGACGCGCACAATAATCAGCACCAGGATCGAAATGGCGACCGTGGTGTTGTGGCTGACAAAGCCGAGCGCCGCCAGCGCCAACAGGATCAGCAGAGTAGGGTCAAACATGAGAGGTTCCTTGCCAAAAAAAGTAAGCCTGCTTACTGTACCCGCAAAGGCAAGCGTAAACAGGCTTTTATCAAAAAATCCGTTTTAGGTGGGCGGCTGCCAGGCGATTAATTTATAAGCACGTTCACCAACGCACTGCCTTCACGGATAAACACCGGAATGGTTTCCAGCGCCGCGTCGACAGTGATGCGCTCGCCCCCTCGATAGCGCTCACCGTTCAGCGCAATCCAGTTATCCGTCGCAGGCAGCCAGACGTCACGCTGCCGTTGCCCGGCATGCATCACTGGCGCAACCAGCAAATCGTCGCCAAACAGATACTGATCTTCCGTCTCCCAACTCTGTTTTTCCTGCGGATAGTGCCAGAAAAGCGGGCGCATGAGCGGATCGCCGTGCTGATGCGCATTTTCATACAGCGCATCAATGTAAGGGCGCAGCTTTTCACGCACCGTCAGCCAGTGCTGCATAATGGTGAAATTCGCCTCACCGTAGCTCCACAGCTCATTCGGCGAACCGCTGTTGCACTGTGGAATGCCGTCACGATAACGCTCAGGTGGCTGAATTTGCGGCTCGCGATAGCCGTGCATGCGCAGCACCGGGCAGAATACCGCCCACTGGAACCAGCGGATCAGCAGTTCATGGAACGCCGGATCGTTGACGTTCCCGCCCTGGAATCCGCCAATGTCAGTCGTCCACCACGGAATGCCCGCCAGCCCCATGTTCAGACCCGCAGCAAGCTGATTGCGAAAGGCGTGGAATGACGAATGGACATCGCCGGACCAGGCCAGCACGCCGTAGCGCTGGCTGCCTGCCCACGAACAACGCACCAGATTCACGATCTCTTTTTCGCCATTGGCCGTTAGCCCGTCGTAAAAGCCCTGCGCAAAATCGCGTGGATAGCGGTTGCCGACTTCCAGAACGGGGCCCGCGTGGTAACGGTAATTATCGAAATCGTAGGCGCGATACTCCGGCTCGGCTTCGTCCAGCCAGAACATTTTGATGCCCAGATCGTAGTAATTTTTCTTCACTGTATCCCAGACGAACTCGCGCGCCTGCGAATGCGTGGCATCGAAGAACGTGGTGTTGCCCATAAAATCGAGATTCACCTGAACCCCGCGCTCGCTGCTGACCAGCCAGCCTTTGGCTTTCATCTGCGGGAACAGCGGGCTGCGCGCTTCAACCGTCGGCCAGACGGAAACCATCAGCTCGATGCCCATCGCCGTCAGCGCTTCAACCATGGCTTTCGGATCCGGCCAGTCGACCGGGTCAAAGCACCACGTTCCCTGGTTTGGCCAGTGGAAGAAATCTATCACCATCACCGAAAGAGGCAGATTTCGACGCCGGTATTCACGCGCCACGTCGAGAACTTCCTGCTGGGTGCGATAGCGCAATTTGCACTGCCACAGACCGCTGATAAAGGCGGGCGCCTGCGGAGGCGTACCGGTAGCGAGAACATACTGGCGCGTGATGTCCGCAATGCTGTCGCCCGCGGTGATCCAGTAGTCCATTTCACCCGTGACGCGTGCGCGCCATTCGGTGTGATTTTTGGCAAAGTTGACCTCACCAATCGCCGGATTATTCCACAGCATCCCGTAGCCCAGATTCGACTGCATAAAGGGTACGCTGGCCTGCGAATTGCGCTGCGCCAGTTCAAGCTGGCAGCCTTTCAAATCCAGATACGGCTGCTGATATTGACCCATCCCATAAATGCGCTCGTCAGGGCGCGATTCAAAGCGGATGGTAAGCTGGTATTTTCCGCCGGCGAGCGGTTTGAATTCCCGACCGTCGAGTTTTAACGCGCTGACGTATTTGTCCTGGCTTTTCTCACTGGCCCCGATGCCCACGGTTGAGCGCTGACGCCACATCTCCTCAAGCAACAACTCCCCGCGCTGATTATAAAAAGCCAGTTGGCCTTTCAGATTAAGCGTGGCCGTGATGTTGCCGTTGCGCAGGGTCAGGCTTTCCGCGTGCGCGGTAATCTGTGGTTGGCTCGGGTCTGCGGGCAGCAGAGCTTGCAATGAATCGCTGATTTCCGGCGCGCAGGTGGCCCTGACGCGTAAACTGTTTTTGCCCCAGGGTTCGATGCGCAGGATCTGGCGTTCAAAACGCCACTCAATGCTGTCGGAATGCTGGATAAGCTCACTCATGGTTAGGCGTCCTTTAACGAAAGAGAGTGTTTAGTCATATTGATTGATCTCATGGTGCTGTCGTCGAGCTTGTACCAGCGCAGTGTGGCAAAGGCGCACAGCGACAGAATGCCCGGCACCACGGTAAAGAGGGCGATGATGCAGTACATGGCGGTGGAGGTTTGTTCCGCCGCGTTTGCGACATAGCCGCTGAAGCCCAGAGTCCAGCCGACGATGGCGCCACTGATGGCCATTCCTAATTTCAGTACGGCCAGGAAGGTCGAGAAGATCACGCCATCCATGCGTTTGCCTTGCTTCCATTCACCGTAGTCGGCGACGTCAGCCATCATGACCCACATCAGCGTGGTGGTAGACTGGTAAAGCGTCGAAATAATGAAGGTGACAGGGACCAGGACGAAGACCATTTTCGGTGCAAAGAATAAGGCGATACTCAATACGCCAGCCAGCACCGCGCAATAGCCAAACATCTGGACTTTGCTGTGGTCGCGGGTCAGGCGTTTTGCCAGCGCGCTGCCGGCGGCTTTCCCCAGAATATGTGCCCCGAGCATCCACATAAAATAGCTGGCGCTGCCCAGATAATAGGTCACGAAATACATCATCGCGCCGAGGCGAATAACCCCAAAGCCAATATTGGTTAATACCAAAACGGCAACAACGCGCCACTGGTCGTTCTTTAATAAGTCGCGTAGTTCCGCAAGGTAATTATTATGCGTGGCAGGGGCATTAATACGTTCACGGGTATTGGCAAAACATATCCAGAACATAATCACGGCGATGGATGCCATTATTGCCATCGCCCAGCGATAGCCCATCAATTTATCCTCACCGCCGATAAACTCTGCCAGCGGCATCATAAAGAAGGTGGATAACGCCCCGCCGAGCGTGGCGAGGAAAAAGCGGTAAGACTGCAGCGAAATACGCGCTTCGTTATCGGGCGTAATCACCGCACCCATGGAGCAATAGGGAATATTAATGGCGGTGTACATGAGCATCATCACCGTATAACTGATGGTGGCGAAAATCATTTTGCCATGGAGATCAAGCGATTCGGGAACGGCGTAGGTGAGCAAACAGCTGGCGCCAAAGGGCAGGGCGAGCCACAGCATCCACGGGCGGAATTTGCCCCAGCGGGTACGGGTCCGATCGGCGATATAACCCATCGCCGGATCGATAATCGCATCGGCGGTACGCGCCAGCAGGAACATGGTCCCGACAAATGCAGCGGGTAAACCCACGACATCGGTATAATAAAAGGTCAGGAAGATAATCACGTTATCCAGCCCAATATGGCTCGCCATATCACCTAACCCATAACTGATTTTTTCTTTACGGGTAATCTTATCGGTCATTACATTCACCTTGCCAGTGTAAGGTTTATTATTGGGATGTTCTGATAATGATATTTAGTCAGGTGAGGGGTATTAACAATTGCGAGATCTGGCAATAGAGTTACGGAAACTCTTTTTCGTGATACCGGTAACAAATAAGTGTGATGTGGGTTGTCTTTGCGGTGAAAGGAATATTTTAAGTGGAATCGTTTCAGCGTCCATATTTTTCATGAGAATGACCTGATACTGTCATGCCGCTGTCATTAATGACCGGTAAAAAGGATATACATATCAAAAGAGGGGGAATCAATATGAACGATCAAATGTTTATTGAGACGCTGATTATCTCGTCCTCATTTTTTACCATTGCGATGATTATTGTGGCTTCCGTGATGTTTCTTGAGAAGCACGACTGACCCACGGGCCAGTCGTAGCAAGACTATCGACGAAAAGTCACCAGCTCAGGCTGGGCAATGCGCAGGTAGTCGTCAGTGTTCATAATCACTGATTTTTCGAGCAGCCCGGCATTAAACGCAATTTCGTCGAACCGTTCAAACAGCAACGGATCGGCAACCAGCGTCAGCTGCGGGTGAAAGCTGAACGGTGGAATCGCACCAAAGACGCAGGCGGTGAGGTCATCGACTTCAGCGGGGCTGGCAAGCGAGGCTTTAATCCCACCAAAATGGCTGGCGAGTTGACTCAGATCGGCCTGCTGATCGGCCGCCAGGATCGCCAGAACGTGTTTCTTTACGCCATGCCCTTTCACCTTGCAGACCAGCGCTTTTGCTCCCTGACCGAGATGGGTTCCGCGAATCTCACTCACCGCTTCGCATTTCCCGACGGCTTCGTGTTCCACTACCCGAAATTGCGCACCCTGCGCGGTTAACAGCGCGATCAGTCGCTGATGGGTTGTTGTGCCTTTATTCTCTTCCGACATAGCTCTGTTGCCTGTGATATTTGAATACGCGATGCATACGTTAGCACATCTTATTCCCCAGAAAACTAATCATTAATATACCTGTTTTGACAAATCTAAAAAAAGTTCTTGTTATTATCTTGCCCGGTTATTTTTAGACCTGGAGCGTTTATGAACAGGAAATTCAAAGAGATTGACACAATAGTGCGCAGTTTAAATCACTCCATAGATGCACATTTTAAATGGCTGGTCAAAATCCTACGGTTTGTTTCCAGTCGTGATGCTTTACTACCGGAAGTCACTTGCGACGACGCGCATAATCTTTGTGATTTTGGCCATTGGTTAAATATGCATTTACACGAGAATAAAGCAGACAAGAATTATCTTCTGGATATCAAAAATAAACATATTCACGTCCATAAGCAGTGTCGCCAGTTGATAAAAATGATGGGTGATAACGAAACTAGCCATACGGTTTTTGATGATTTCGAGACGGCGCTACTGGCATTTACGGCGTCAGTGATGCGCTATAAAACCCACTTGCTTCAACTGCGTACCAGCTATGATGCGCTCACCGGTCTTCCCTTGCGGCGAATTCTGGATGAATCTTTTGACAGCATCAATGGAGGACTGGCTAATGAAGGATTATATTTACTTCTGCTGGATGTCGATCATTTTAAAAAAATTAATGATAACTACGGACATTTGACAGGGGATGCTGTATTACGCTCATTAGCGCTGAATCTGGAAAATAATATCCGGCGTGCAGAATCGGTTTATCGCTATGGAGGAGAAGAGTTTATTATTTTGCTCCAGGCCAGCAGTGACAGAGAAGCAACGGAAGCCGCAGAACGCATCCGCCGGAAAATAGAGGCGACAGAGATCGTATCAGGAGCACACAGCGTAAATATTACCTTTAGTTCTGGGTTAACGCGCGTCCATCACGGTGAGGTACTGCAGGAGATTTTGGAAAGAGCGGATATCGCATTGTATAAGGGCAAGCAGAGTGGCAGGAATTGCACGATCCTGATTAATAAAAGTCTCGACTGTATTAACGTCAGTTATTAGCAGAAAACAGCCAGCGATAAACGCTGGCTGTTTTATTAGGCGTTGCTGGTGCTCGATTGTTTATGGAACAGCTCGCGGAAGACCGGATAAATGTCATCCTGATCGCGGATGTGCTGCATGGCAAAGTTATCGAACATCGTCTGCAGATGTTCATACTCACGCCACAGCGTTTGATGCGCGCGGCGGGTGATCTCGATATAGCTGTAATAACGCACCACGGGCAGAATTTTCTTCGCAAGGATTTCGTGGCACAGCGGTGAATCGTCTGCCCAGTTATCGCCATCGGAGGCCTGCGCAGCATAGATATTCCACTGCGCCGGGTCGTAGCGTTCTTTCACGACTTCATCCATCAGCTTCAACGCACTGGATACAATCGTCCCACCCGTTTCCTGCGAGTAGAAAAACTCATGCTCATCGACTTCTTTTGCCTGCGTGTGGTGGCGAATATACACAACATCGACGTTCTTATAGGTTCGGCTCAGGAACAGATAGAGCAGAATATAAAAACGCTTCGCCATGTCTTTGGTGGCCTGATCCATGGAACCTGAAACGTCCATCAGGCAGAACATCACCGCCTGGCTGGAAGGTTCAGCACGTTTCTCATAGTTCTTATAACGCAGGTCGAACGTGTCAATAAACGGCACGCGTTCGATTTTGGCGCGTAACTCCGCAATCTCTTTGCGCAGACGTTCCTCTTCCAGCAGTTGCGCAGGCTCGGTGTTCTCAACCGTTTTTAAACTCACTTCCAGTTCGTGCAATTCGCGACGTTTACCCGCCGTCATCGCCGTACGTCTGGCCAGTGAATTTTGCAACGAACGCACCACGCTGATATTCGCCGGCACGCCGTTGGCGGTATAACCCGCACGATGGGTTTTGTACTCGTTTAACTGACGCTGCTGATTTTTCTTCAGGTTTGGCAGCGCCAAATCTTCGAACAGCAGATCGAGATACTCATCTTTCGAAATCTGGAAAACAAACTCGTCCTGACCTTCGCCGTCCTGGCTCGCTTGCCCCTGACCGCTTCCGGACCCGCCACCGCCGCCCTGTGGGCGTTCGATACGATCGTTTTGCACGAAGTGATCGTTACCCGGATGAACGCGATGGCGCAGGCCGCCGCGTCCCTGATGGAACATCGGTTCGCTAATATCGTCCGTCGGGATTGAGACGGACTCGCCGCTATCAACATCGGTGACTGAACGTTTGTTGATGGCCTCGGAGATCGACTGTTTAATTTGCGATTTATAACGGCGCAAGAAGCGCTGGCGGTTCACCGTGCTCTTGTTTTTGCCGTTAAGACGCCGGTCAATAAACCAGGTCATAAGCCCCCCGTACTGCATTTGCCAACTTTATGCGGTTCCCGTAAGGCCGAAATGAATGTCGCTATCCGGCCTACGGTTCAGCTATTTTGTTAGCCCGACAGGTGAACTGCCGGGCGATTTTCTGAACGGTTAAGACGATTTACGCACGCGCAGATACCATTCGCACAGCAAACGCACCTGTTTGCGGGTATAGCCTTTCTCCATCATGCGGTCGACAAAATCGTCGTGCTTTTTCTGCTCGTCGGTTGAGGTCTTGGCATTAAACGAAATGACCGGCAGCAGCTCTTCGGTATTGGAGAACATTTTCTTCTCAATAACCGTGCGCAGTTTTTCGTAACTGGTCCAGTTCGGATTACGCCCGTTATTATGCGCTCTGGCACGCAGGACAAAGTTGACGATTTCGTTACGGAAATCTTTCGGGTTACTGATCCCGGCCGGCTTCTCAATTTTTTCCAGCTCCGCGTTCAGCGATTCGCGGTCAAACAGCTGGCCGGTATCCGGATCGCGATATTCCTGATCCTGAATCCAGAAGTCCGCATACGTGACGTAACGGTCGAAAATGTTCTGCCCGTACTCGGAATAGGATTCCAGATAGGCCGTCTGGATTTCTTTGCCGATGAACTCGGCGTATTTCGGGATCAGATAGCCCTTGAGGGACTCAAGATAGCGTTCAGCCAGCTCTTGCGGGAACTGCTCGCGCTCTATTTGCTGCTCAAGCACGTAGAACAGATGCACTGGGTTGGCCGCCACTTCCGCATGATCGAAGTTGAACACCCGGGAGAGGATTTTGAACGCGAAACGCGTGGACAATCCGTTCATCCCTTCATCGACCCCAGCGTAATCGCGGTACTCCTGATAGGACTTCGCTTTCGGATCTGTGTCTTTCAGGCTTTCACCGTCATACACGCGCATTTTTGAGTAAATGCTGGAGTTTTCTGGCTCTTTCAGACGCGACAGAATCGAGAAGCGCGACAGCGTTTCCAACGTGCCTGGCGCGCAAGGTGCATGCACCAGTTCGCTGTGATTAAGCAGTTTTTCGTAAATCTTGATCTCTTCGGAGATCCGCAGGCAATAAGGCACTTTGACGATGTAAACACGGTCAAGGAATGCCTCATTGTTCTTGTTGTTTCTGAACGTCACCCATTCTGATTCGTTCGAGTGCGCGAGAATGATCCCGTTGAACGGCAGGGCAGAAATACCTTCGGTCCCGTTGTAGTTCCCTTCCTGCGTGGCCGTCAGCAGCGGGTGCAGCACTTTAATCGGCGCTTTGAACATCTCGACGAATTCCATGACGCCCTGGTTTGCCCGGCACAGTGCGCCGGAATAGCCGTAGGCATCTGGGTCGTTTTGCGCGTGGTGTTCCAGTTTACGAATATCGACTTTCCCGACCAACGCAGAGATGTCCTGGTTGTTCTCATCGCCAGGCTCTGTTTTCGCAATCGCAATCTGTTCCAGAATCGAAGGCCAGACTTTCACCACGCGGAACTTGGTGATGTCTCCTCCGAAATCGTGCAGACGTTTTGCCGCCCACGGCGACATAATGGTGCCCAGATAGCGGCGCGGAACGCCAAACTCTTTTTCCAGAATCTGCGCATCTTCCTGCGGGTTGAACAGGCACAGCGGGTGATCGTTGACCGGGCTGCGTTCGCCGTTGGCGCTCAGGACATAAATCGGCACCCGCTGCATCAGCGCTTTCAGCCGCTCCGCCAGCGACGATTTACCGCCGCCAACGGGGCCAAGTAAATACAGAATCTGTTTCTTCTCTTCAAGGCCCTGAGCCGCGTGTTTCAGGTAAGAGACAATTTGCTCGATGGCATCTTCCATGCCGTAAAATTCTTCAAATGCGGGATATCGTGCAACCACACGATTCGAAAAGAGACGGGAGAGCCGTGGTTCGAGCGCCGTGTCGACCATGTTAGGCTCACCAATAGCCATCAATAGCCTTTCTGCCGCATTAGCATAGGCACTGCGATCTTGCCGACAAATGGTAAGAAACTCCTGCAGTGTGAACTCTTCGTCCTTGGCAGCTTCATAGCGCTGGCGATAGTGATCGAATATATTCATGGCATGCCGTCCTTTCGTTTTTAGCACAGGAAAAGAGCCGTTCGTATGAATAGTGGAGGCTCCTGGAAGAGGAACCGTCGCATCTCACTGTTTGTGCAGCAACCCGTGTGCCAGGTCTCACGCTCACAACCGCAGGGTGTTCAGGCATTCATCTTCTTAAAATTAAGCGTAGATGGCATTTGCAAAACTTGCATGCCTGCAAAAACTAATTTCAATGACATATCAATAACTCATCCAAATAATGAGCCGATGAAATAAGGACAAAATGTCAGGTTTCATTCAGGCGTCACAGAATTGAAAGCAGTCGGTCATCTTAAACGATGAAAATAATCGGTTAATCAAACTCATTAGCAGGCAAAAAATTTTGGGATGTTCGGCAAGGGCGGTTACACTTCATCCGCTGATTATTTGACTACAGGAAAGAATGGATTGTGACCAAACTCAAACTTCTGGCATTGGGCATCCTTGCCGCCACTGCAGTAAACACCGTACACGCAGAGGATAAATTCTCTCTTGGCGCGGGTGTTGGTGTGATCAATAGCCCATACAAGCAGTATGACCGTGAGATCTATCCGGTTCCCGTTGTCACCTATGAAGGGGATAACTTCTGGTTCCGTGGTCTGGGCGGCGGTTACTATTTGTGGAATGACGAAGCCGATAAGCTCTCGATCATGGCCTATTACGATCCGACGCACTTCAAGCCGGGCGATAGCGACAGCCACCAGATGCGCCAGCTCGATAAGCGTAAAGGCACTCTGATGGCGGGTCTTTCTTACGTGCATAACACGCAATATGGATTCCTGCGCGCAGCGCTGGCGGGTGACACGCTGGACAACAGCAATGGTTTCGTCGGGGATGTGGCATGGCTGTACCGTTACACCAACGGTGGCCTGACGCTGACGCCGGGTATTGGTGTGGATTACAAAAGCGAAAACTACAATGACTACTATTACGGCGTATCACGTAATGAGTCACGACGCAGTGGCCTGAAGCAGTATCAGGCTGACGACGGCTGGAACCCGTACCTGGAACTGACCGCCAACTACAAGTTTGCCGCCGACTGGAGCGTTTACGCGACGGGCCGTTATCTGCGCCTGAGCGATGAAGTGAAAGACAGCCCGATGGTTGACAGATCCTGGGCCGGTATTTTCTCAACCGGTGTGACTTACAGTTTCTGATAGTGCACTGGCACAGTGCATTTTATGCATCACCACGGGGCGCTTGCGCCCCGTTTGTTTTACGGTAGTGCAGCGAAACAGGAGAGACGAATGAGTGAAAAAACCGTGACCCTTGCCGAAGGCTTTACCGTCCACGCGATTGGGCAGGGAACCTGGTATATGGGGGAAAAAGCCAGTCAGCGTCGTAACGAAGTTGATGCACTGCGAGCGGGCATTGACCTTGGCCTGACGCTGATTGATACCGCTGAGATGTACGCTGACGGCGCGGCAGAAGAGGTGGTGGGCGAAGCCATCAAAGGCCAGCGTGAAAAAGTGTATCTGGTATCCAAAGTTTACCCGTGGAATGCGGGCGGACAAAAAGGGATCGCCGCCTGCGATGCCAGCCTTCGCCGTCTCGGAACCGATCGTATCGACCTTTATCTGCTGCACTGGCGCGGGACTTTTGGTCTCGATGAAACCGTCGAACTGATGGAGACATTGCAACAGCAGGGCAAAATTGGCCGCTGGGGCGTCTCGAATCTGGATTATGACGATATGCAGGCGCTGTGGGGCGTAAGCGGCGGTGCGGCTTGTGCAACAAACCAGGTGCTCTATCATCTGGCGTCCCGCGGTATTGAATACGATCTGCTTCCCTGGTGTCAGCAGCAGAACATACCGGTAATGGCCTATTGCCCACTCGCTCAGGCCGGGCGCTTACGTTCGGGCCTGATGAGTCATCCGGTCGTGAACGACATTGCTCGCAGTCATCAAGCCAGCGCCGCGCAAATTTTGCTGGCATGGGTGATTAGCCATAAAGGCGTCATGGCGATTCCGAAAGCGGCAACCATTGAACATGTGAAGGAAAATGCGGGCGCGCTGTCAATTGCGCTTTCTGCTGAAGAGTTGGTCAAACTGGATAATGCGTTTCCCGCACCAGGCCATAAAATCGCGTTAGACGTGGTGTAATAATTCCCCTTCGCTTTGCGGGCGAAGGGGGGAGCGATCGTATTAACGTTTCACGATCTTAATCGTCTGACCAAGACGAGACGGCTTGTCGGCACTGGCTTTCTGCGGTGCAGTGACGCATGCCGTTTCGACGCACACAAACGTTTTGTAGCCATCATCCGGCACGTCCGCCATGCTGACAGACAGGGCCGGGCCTGGGTTCCAGCCCACCACGTTGCTGTGATGCTGGTGGATAACCTCAATTGCGCGGTTCAGCTTGGCATCGTGGATCACGCTACACGCTTCTGGGTTCAGATAAACGCGGTCAGTACGATCCGGGAAGGTCTGGACGCCATCGCTCAATTTACCTTCTTTCGCGTTATCCACTTTGTCGATAAAGGTATCGCCAAGACCGCTGACTTTGACATCGGTAATATCGCCGACGTTGAAATAGGTGTGCAGAGCAGAGGCAGTTTCAAACTCACCGTGAGCTTCCAGCTCGATTTCACAAGTTTTGCCCAGCTTGAAACGCGCAAACAGCGTGAAGTCATGCGGCCACAGCGCACGGGTCTCATCGTTGCTTTGCAGCTCAAACGTCAGTACTGCGCCGTTATCATCTTCGTTGTGCGCTTTCAGCGTCCACTGCTGGTTACGGGCAAAACCGTGCGCGGGCAAACCCTGCTGAGCCGCAGGACCAAACCACGGCCAGCAAATCGGTACGCCACCGCGAATGGCTGCGCCTTTCTTGAAAGATGTCGCCGCACTCAGCCACAGGCCTTCTTCTTCGCCTTCGGGTTTCCAGGAGAGCAAATGCGCACCGTTGAGCGCGACAGACGCCTTCACGCGCGGGTGATCGACGACGATAACATCCGCTTCATCAATCTGGCGGCGGGAAAGCACAGGGGTAAGTTGTTCGACTACCGGAAGTGCAAAAATTTTATTAATCATTACGCAATCCTCTGTCTTATCTGCAGAAATAAAAAAAGGCGACCGAAGTCGCCTTTTTGGATCAGATTCTCATCTCAACTTATTTGGAGATGTGAGCGATCAGGTCCAGTACTTTGTTTGAGTAGCCAGTTTCGTTGTCGTACCAGGAAACCAGTTTCACAAATTTGTCGTTCAGTGCGATACCCGCTTTAGCATCGAATACTGAAGTACAGATTTCGCCGTTGAAATCAGTAGATACAACGTCGTCTTCGGTGTAACCCAGAACGCCTTTCATTGGGCCTTCAGAAGCCGCTTTGATTGCTTTCTTGATTTCTTCGTAAGACGCTGCTTTTTCCAGACGAACGGTCAGGTCAACGACAGACACGTTTGGAGTTGGAACGCGGAACGCCATACCAGTGATTTTACCGTTCAGCTCTGGCAGTACAACGCCTACAGCTTTAGCAGCACCGGTAGAAGAAGGGATGATGTTCTGAGCTGCGCCGCGGCCGCCGCGCCAGTCTTTGTGAGACGGGCCATCAACAG
>Ga0308165_1002202_pt1 | contig 24199 bp, 30 predicted proteins | sample PhyWR2_FD_201032 | JGI IMG/M metagenome (GOLD analysis project Ga0308165, IMG submission 201032) | Phyllosphere microbial communities from UC Gill Tract Community Farm, Albany, California, United States - DLSLW.R2 | ecosystem: Host-associated > Plants > Phyllosphere > Unclassified | place: USA... | reverse complement strand
AGGCTCACGCCGCGCAGGGTTCCCGCATTGGGTTTGGTGAGGGTCACTTGCTCGATAAGCAGATCGCCACGCTTAATCGGGTTTTCCAGCGTCACCAGATTGTCATTTTCAGGGGTGACGTGCTCAGCGGTGTTTTTATCTTTCATAATCGTACTCTTTAAAAAAGGGTTTAACCGGCCAGTGTTGCACCTGACCGGCCATCAGATTACAGACCGATGTTTTTACGGTGCTGCGCTAAGCGGTCAACGCCGTTGACCTTCTCAATCATGTTGACGACGTCAATCTCGATGAGCTCTTTGCCGTCCACTATCAGTTTGTAGTAGGTGCATTGGGTCGAGATTTTGGTCTCGGTGTTCTCGCCTTGCTTGTTGTCACCGCCGTCGATTTCTTTGTGACGGCCACGGAGCACGATTTCCACACCGCTAATATCACCGGTGTCATCGCGCTGGTAAGAACCTGAAAAGCGCAGCGGCACATCAGAGGCACCCGGCACGGCGTACTGACTCCAGAGGTCATCGTCGGGTAAACCGCCGATTGTCCACTCCATGGCCAGCGCATCGTCATCGAGACCCAAATCCACCGCCGCCGAGCCGTTCATCCCGCCGCCGCGATAGTTCTCCAGCTTGCGGGTCAGTTTGGGCAACGTCACTGAGCTGACAACGCCCATGTAGCTCAAGCCGTCGTTAAACAGGTTGAGGTATTTCAGCTTACGAGGCATTCCCATCGCTTGAGTTCCTTAGCTGTTAGCCGTTGAGCCCGTGCTCACCAGATATTTATCGGTGATGCGTTGGCGTAAGGTGAGGTTTTCCAGCGGCGGCACTGGCGTGTAGTCGTAATCGATATAGAGCTTGCCCGCTTTCAGGCTCTCTTTATCGTTAGCGCTCTCGTCATACCAACAATCCGCATCGATGATGTAACCGCTGGTTTTCAGCTCGCGGAATTTGGCCTTAATCCCTTCGACAATGTCGCGGATAAGGGCATCAGTCATCGGCTTATCAACTGCCCACATATGCGCTTCGGCCATGGTATCGGCCAATACCTGCGCGGTGCGGGTGTAGTTCTCGAACATAAATAGCGGGTCATCAGAGCAACAGCGGTTGCCCCAAAAGCGGAAACCATCGGCGCGCACCAGCGTAGTAACACCGGCTTCATTGAGCAGGTCGGCATCGGTGCCCGGTGCCTGTAAATCCCAAAATACCGAGGCACTGATACCGGTGACGCCGTTCACACCGACGTTAGACAGGGTTTTGTGCCAACCGATCTCTTGGTCAATCTTGGCGCGCAGACCTAATGCGCGTGCGGTCGCCCACGCGGTGCCGCTGGCGTTGGTGGTGGTATTCCATGCCAAAAAGTCCGGCCAAATCAGCATCAGCTCGCGCTGGCTGAAATTGTCGCGGTACTTAATCGCATCCGACTGGGTTTTACAGCCCCACGCGCTGATATAACCAAAGGCGCGCAGCTGCTGACAGACTGCCGCCAGTGCGACGGCCACCTCTTTAGTATCGAGACCCGGCACGCCCAAAATGCGAGGCTTAACGCCGGTGACGGCTTTCGCGGTGAGTAACGCTTTTAGGCCGGTGTATTGGCCGTTCTCATCCGCGCCGCCGATGAGGTTGGAAATGGTCGCCGCTTGGATCGCTTCTTCGTCATCACCTTCACCCTCGGCCACGCGCACCACAACGGTGACGGGCTTGCACTGGTCGCCGATGGCCGCCAGTGCGGCGGCTAAGGTGCCTTTCGTTCCGGCTTTACCGGCAGCGGCCACCACGTCGGTAATCAGCACCGGCACGTTGAGCGGGAACGTTTTTTCATCTGCATCCGATGCGGTGCAGACCATGCCAATAATGGCGGTTGAAACGGTGGAAATGACGCGGGTGCCGTCGTTAATTTCGAGCACCTGCACGCCATGTTTAAAATCGGGCATCGTGTTTGACTCCGTGAGAAAGTTGCAAGGCTATTGTGTTGTGCGTAGACGGGAACAGCGAGCAATGGCCGACGTTCGGACGGTGAAACAACAGGCATAAAAAAGCCCTCAAACGAGGGCAAAAAATACTGAGGATATTAGGCGGGTAACGGCGGCCAGTTTATCTCGGCGGCGCTTGTATCAATGCGGTTTAGTAACACACGATAGGTACGCCATGCGGTAAGCGTTTCTTTTTCGCTGTCCGTCGCAATGTTTAATTCTACGGCATCACTTAAAGGTGCTATTTGTCTATCTGCTTCGCGCAGCCGCTCATTTTTGATTGCTTCATTTTCTCCCACAAAATCCCTGTCTAGAATATAGATGTCTCCAAAATCACCGGCGAGCGCTCTATGATATAAAACTACGCTGTAGGCTTCGGTGTCTGTCGCCGTGGCGGTGTAGGGATATAACTCACCATCACAAACAATATCAAGATCGATATAAATCGCTTTATTAGTTGTTCTCGGATTTTTTATCACCGCATTATCAAACATATTTTCCTCACGCTATCCTAATCCACAAAGTCACACGGCTATTCCAAGCTGATCCCCATGTCGCACCACAGCATCGCCATGTACCCGTCAGCGCACTCCCGCCGACGGTGCCGTCACCACATGAGGCTCGCAAAACTGAGCCCGCAATATTGGCACCAAAGCCAATGCTCGTATTACCTGACTCAATACGCGCAAAAGCATAAGTTCCGACTCCACCAGAGGCAGGGATTTTTAACTGAAAAAGATTATCAGACTCAGCCTTGGTATAAGCCTGTCCTGCGGGCGTATAGCTGCCTTTAGGTTGGAATCGTCCATCGCTTTCGGCTTTGGTATATGCCTGACCTGCTGGGGTATAGCTCCCTTTTGCTTGGTATTTCGCATCAAAGTTGGCGTAGTTGGTTGGAATAATCTGACCAGTGAATGAAAAAATAGTTGTGTTCCAATAGCCGCGAAAAGCGCCATTTGCGTATAAGTCCACTTGACCATCGGCAGAGCTGCGCAACCCTGAATCGCTATCACCAATATTCAACACACCATTTCCAACGCCCCCGACTTGGATTTGGTTTTTAACGGTTAAATCACCATTCAAAATCCCGCCAACAATCGGCAATGCCTCTACGTCCGATGCGCTGGGTTTATTCAGGGTATTGAATTCTTTTGCCCATGGAGTCCAGCTATCCGTTGAATACCGGCTACGTGAATAAATTCTACTGCTGTTATAAACGCGGTATTCCTGAGTAATACCGGCATTTTTATAGACAACTAACGCACCTGCTTGTGCTTCTGGATAATTCAACGCAAGCGAAGTATTGGCATTCATGGATTGAAAATAAATCCCGGGGGTAGTGACGTCATTCAGGTTTTTATTCGTGCCTAAATTGATAGCCTGACCATCAAAAATATCCGTTGTCGTCACATTTACATCACCGCTCAACACATGGCCATTCACCTTACGCCCACTAGGTACACGACCGTTCGCATTGTCATTCACCGCTTTTACTGCCTTTGGCGTCGCCGCTTGTATTTCACTCTCGCTATTGGTGGCGCTGTTGAGCTGAACAATCCCTTTTTGTGTCGTGGTCGCATCCTGCGCGGTATACTTGCCGTTTGCTAAGTCATAAGCAGTTTTAACCGCTTTCGGCGTAGCGGCTAATGTCTCACTGGGGCTATTGGTGGCACTGCTTAGCTGAACAATCCCTTTTTGAGCCGTGCTCGCATCCTGCGCGGTGTACTTGCCGTTTGCCAAATCATAGGCCGCTTTGACGGCTTTAGGGGTAGCCGCAAACGCCTCGCTGTCGCTATTGGTGGCGCTGCTCAGTTGGGTAAAACCTTTCTCTTTGAGCGTGGCGTCAGGATGGCGGCGGGATTGTTCATGCTCTAGCAATTTATCATCGACGTATTCCTGTGTAGCGAGCACGGTCGAGCTGTCGATCAGCAAATTCACCGTGTCCATATCGCTGACAATCACCACCATGCGCAGGGTCTGCGCACGGCCTGAGCCCTCGGATAACAGCGGCTTGTAACTCTCGGCCATATTACTGACTGCAATCAGCGCACCAACCTCGTCATAGAGCCCCAGCTCACGCATCCAAAAGCCGCCAATCTCCGGCGGAATAACCAGCTCGGCCACTAAGTAATTTTTATGTTTCGCGTCAACACTGACTTTATTAAGCGCGGCGCGGTGCTTCTCGGCAATCAGCTTCGTTTGTGCCGGGTCAGGCGTGGGCAACGTGCCGCCACCGTCACCGACGGCCATTTGGGTGAGGTTGATTTTAGTCCCGCCAGCGGTGGCGGCGGCAATCTTGGCCGCGCCGATTTTGGTCAGTACCGCCTTATATTTTTGTGCCATCGGGTGAGCTCTCTAGGTCAGGGTAAACAGTAATTATGTCGCCGTCATACAGTGCGACGCCGGTGTAGGCATAACCGGCGATATCTTGAATAATGGTTAGTCCGATAAGGTGGCGGCTGGCGGGCTTGGCGTCTGCGATAAGCCGCTCCATCTCGTGATACATTTCCTCGGTGATACCGCTTTCCAATACGCCAATATCGAGCCGAAAGGTGCCGGGCGGGTCATTGGTCTCCCACCACTCATTGACGTTTATCACGTAGCCCAGCGGCTCAACCACGCGGCGCACCGCGCTAATGGTGCCTTTGCGACTGTGGATGTAATACGCCGCCGCAATCACGTCACGCTTAGTTTCTTCCGGCCACGTCGCATCCCAGCGGTCAACCGAAAACGCCCACGCCAGATAGGGCAACAAGTTGACCGGGCAGGTTTTCGGGTTCCAGAGCTGGCGCAGCGGTATCGGGGTTCGCTCTATTTCAGCACAGGCAATCGCGGCGGCCACCTCCAGCGGCGAGGAGCCAACCGGTAACAGGCGGTTATCACTCATCCGCGCCCCCAATCGTGATCGCATACTCTGAACAATAGGACGCTTGAGTCTCATCTAGCACGATATCGGCCACCGGCTGCGCGAGCTCAACGCGCTGCACACCTTCCACATGGAGCGCGGCATAGATGGCCGATTTACGGATATCACGCCCGAGGCGGTGTTGAGCAGTGATGTAGGTTTTCAGCTTGGCCTCAGCGGCTTCGCGTACCGGCTCGACTTCGGGACCCGGATAGAGGTAAAGCTCGGCCACTATCTGATACGGCACAATCTCGGCAGTTTGCACCGTCACACGGTCAGCAACGGGGCGCACGTCTTCGGCGTTCAGCGCGAGATTTACTCTCTGGATCAACTCCTCGCTCGCCGTGCCGTTCCCCTCACGCGAAAGCACCGAAACCGTCACGCACGCCGGTGTTGGGCTAATGACCGACACGTCGGCGACTCGACCGTCAGCACTGCGGCCATGGAATTGATACGCGCCCACTGAACCGGCCACGCTTAAGCCCTCAAAGGCTTGCTGAATACGTACCCGAAAATCGTTGTCGGACTCCAGCACGGCGGCCAGAGGGGGAATAGCGGTGGTATCGGCGGGCGTAATGACCAGACGCTCAACGTTATAGTTCGCGCCGAGGTTATCCAGATCGCCGCCGGTGGCATAGGCCAGCATGTTCGCGCGGGCGGCTTCATTCACCCGCTGACGCCACATCACCTCGCGATAAGCGCTTTCTTCGAGCAACTTGGTCAAGGGTTCGGATTCGAGCTGTAAGGTACGTGCGACCGCTTCACGCTGGCTCTCGTCACACAGCGACAACAGCGTCGCCTTGCGCTCGGCTAAAATGCTTTCGTAGTCCAGCACCTCGACCACATCGGGCGCGGGGAGCTGGCTCAGGTCAATGGTTGCCATGGATTAACTCACAGGTACGTTAAGGGAGAAGGTGCCGCCGGTGTCGGTCAGTGTGCCGGTGATATCGACAAACATTTCGCCGTTAAACCGGTTATCGAACGTGATGGCCGTGAGCCTGACGCGGGGCTCCCACTTTAAAATCGCCATGTAACAGGCGGCCATAATTTGCAGGTTGAGCGCGGCGTTCTGCGGTTGGTCAATCAGCGCTGACAAGAGCGAACCATACTCACGGCGCATCACCCGCGTGCCGACCGGCGTGATAAGAATATCGCGCACGCTTTGGCGAATATGCGCGAGGTCATTGAGCTGCTGGCCGTCCTCTCGGCTCATGCCGGAATAGCGCGCTGTCATTTCGTGCCCTCAGTCCATTCGCTGCCGCCTTTGACACCACCGTGACCATGTTTATCAACCTGCACGCCGTTCGAGGTGAATTTGCCGGTGTGTTCGATGGTGCCGCTCATCGTGCCGCCTTTTTGCACCTCGATAGAGCCGGTGGTCAGCTTGTTGGTGCAAATCACTTCGGGGGTATCGAGGGTAATTTTTTGGCTGGCGGTCACGGTGACGGACGGGCAAGTCACCACCACCGACGCCGAGGCGCTCACATCCGCGCTTTTAATGCCGCTCACGGTGAGCTTGCCGGTATCGGGCTCGTACTCGATAACCGCGCCGTCTGGAAACTCGACGCGCCAGCCATCGGCAGACGCCGACGGGGCGGGAAAGTCATCACAGTAAATGCCGGTCAACACAAAGGCGGTATCGAGCTCGCCGCCGACGGCCAGCAATAACACCTGCTCCCCCACCGACGGAGCCCACCAGTCACGCGAACGGCCAGCGCGACGCGCCAGCCAGTTAAGCCAACCGGTTTGTATTTCACCGGTTTGGACGCGGCACTGGGCTCCATCGGTATCGACTTCGGACACGACACCGGTGCGGATAAGATTGCGCAGTAGGCGCGAGATTTCGGATAGTTGGGATTGTGTGCTCATACAAGAAAGGATGCCGCCGAGGGGGTTCGGCGGCAATGTGAGCCCGTAGGTTAGGGACTCAGACAACAGTCATTCGCTAAGGAATGCGGTGACGACCTCCTCAACGATGTGCTTATCCCCTGCACTAAACCCCAACAGCGGGCGCGCATCGTATTTCACTTCACGACTAAAGCGGTTCGGCTTGTCGCTTAAGCCCTCTTGATGTATCCGCACCATACGCTGAACACGGCCGACAAACTCCACCACAGCGGCATCGCTTGAGCCTTGCGCTTTCATAAAGCGATTAGTGCGCAGCTTGGCGAACATCTGGCGCTTTACGCGGCCTCGTTTGCCGCTGGTTGGTTGTGGCTTTCGGCTGGCGTAGGGTGTGCCGTCGGGCGCTTTCTGTTGCTTAATGTGCTGTTGCTGACTGGTGCGCAAGCGCTTCGCCACTTCGACCGCAATTTTACGACGTTGTACCGGTGTCAGATTGCCAATCAGCCCCGCGAGCCTGTCCTCAAACTGTTTGAGCTCACTCATCCCACTGACTCACTAGCTCGCCGTTGATATAGAGCTCCATGGGGCGCTCAACCGGCTGCGGGATAGGTGGCTCGACGAGGTGCTTCACGTGAAGCGCCCTATCTACCTGCTTGACGATAACGCGCTCGGTGAGGCGCAGGCTAAAACTGATATCGATACTGTCGTGATTATTCAGGTCAGCAAAGTAGGTGAAGCCGTTCCGCTTGCCCTCGTCAGTGGTCATGATATCCGGCTGGTTTTCGCGTAACCATGCGTTAATCGGCACGATGAGCAAATCCAGATCGCCAGAATAATCGGTTATGGTCACATTGAGCGTATACAGATTTTCATGCGATAGCGTCGCGGCCAGTGTGGTCGCAATCGTCCCGTTATCTACAAACAGGCGCAGCATATCGGGATTTTTACGCAGCACCGGCGCGGCTTTCTCAAGCGCTTCGCGTAGGCTTTTAGGCTTTAACATTATGTGACTCCTGGCACTGTTTCACGGTTTCCACTTGTAGCGCACAGCTCACCAGTGCGCGCTCTAATTGGCGGTTGTCTTCACTCAGATCGCCGTTAGTTTTCGGTAGGCTTGCCGGTATCGGGCAGCTCGTCACCTTCGGACAACCAACGTAGATAAGCGTCGGGGGTATCAAAGGCGGGGCGGGTGTGCAACCTTGCAATGTCATCAGGCAAAGCAGACTGATACCAATCACGCAGCGCTTTATTTTCATTGAGTAGCCTCGTTATTTTTTGGTCTTTGCCGGTGGCGAGCTGCTGCGCGTGGCTAAGTTGCTGACGCAATGCCACCTGAGCGCGTTCGCTGCGGTCGGCGTTATCGCGCACCACGTTGAGCTGAATTTGTAGCGTGGCGAGGTTATTTTTTTGCGTGGTGATGGTTTGCGTGGCGTCGCTGAGCGCTTGCCCCAGCTCGCGGTTTTCACGCTTTAACCACAACAGGCCAACCACGGCCACTATCAGCAAGATAATCAGCGTTTTCATTGGGCAAGTGTTCCCCCAGCCGCGCGATAGACTTCGACCAATTTGTCGAGTCGGTGCTCTCGCTGGCCGTAACCGGCACCCGGCAATGACGCCCAAATATTGCGGCACTTGTCGATCGCGAGATCGATATCGCCGCGCTCGATATCCGCAAGGCTTCGCTGCTCGGTCAGCAATTGCACCGCGAGGCGGTCTTGTGATGACGGGCTAAAGTCAGGCAGTGAAAGCAATGCTTTATAGTGCGGCCAGTAGCGATAAAGCTGCTGGTAACGCCCCGAGGCGGTCGAGCGCTCACCGCGTCGGTTAAAGGTTTTCGCGGGACGACCGTGCGCAAACGGGTGATCGCTGTAGTCGGTGAAAATCTCCGGCTTGCCATCAATACCCGTCACCACCACGTCATAGCCCTGATTTCGGGTGAGTGGATGGGTCGCCGTTCCCTCAGAAAACGCCAGCATATCGAGAAACGCGGCGACGTTTGGATGGACTTTAATCACGGCCATTATTTATCCCCTTTGTCGGTTTTGTTTTCCTTGCTTAGGCGGCGCTGGATAAAGATTTCCACCACCTGATAACCGGCGATCCCCAGCATGGCCGCGATACCATAGATAGCCACTGGATTAATCTCGGGAAATTGCACCAGTACAACGCCTGATACCATGGAAACAAAGCCGCCGAGCAACATGCGGCCAATGAAAAGCCGAGGGGTGATAGGTTCCCCACCGGCTAGAACCTTACCCACGACAATCAGCGCGCCGGTAAGGAACAGCGTCACTACGGTCTTATCGGATTCGATCATGAATTAATCCCATAAATTGACAGTCTCCGACACGGTCGAGGACTCAACGACCGGCAACTCGACAGCGGTGCCATGCGGTAACACCGCGCCCAGCTCAGCCAGTCCCGGATTGACTGCGAGCACCGCCTCGACCACGCCCTCGGTGCGCCCGTAACGGCGATAACACAGGGCGTCGAGGGTGTCCCCCTGTGAGGCGATAACGCGCATTAGATTTGCTCGATAAGGCAACGAGATTGCCCTTTGAGCCGAGAAAGAAACCAGCCCATGTCGCGCCACTGGTCGTCAATTGACGTTTCTAACCGGTCGGCCTTGGCGTCGCCTTTTCCGCTGGAGTCATAGCTTCGGTAGCCCTCAAAAATAGCGGCTGTAGTCATCGCACAAACGGCACTCTGATAATAAAAGCACTTAATGCTTTCACCATCGATACACTCGGCGGGAACATCAGCCAGACGGTCAAAACCGGCGGCCATTTGCTCGGTTTTATACTCACTGAGCTCGGCATTAACCTCGGCCATTGCGCTCTTTATTGCGGCATTTAAACGCACCGGTGTCACTTCATAACCTAGGCGAATACGCTCACTGACCGCATTCGGATCAACATCAGGAAAAAATGATGTGTTGCTGATAATCGGCGGGGCAATTTCTGGCGGCGGGATAATAATTCCACCGGCTTCGCCCCCATCGGGGGAAATAACTATTTCCATAACAACCTCAAATAGGTGGGCGGTGGACGCAGACGCAAAGCGAGGTAAAAACCTGTTTTTGTCTTTGTGCCGCCCGGCGCGGGGCGCGTTCTGTTAACAACGGGAGGTTTTAGCCTTGTTTTCTTGGTCTACCACGAGGGCGAGGCGCTGACTTTGCAGGGGCTTTGCGCTTCTCCGTGGCGGTTTTAGCTTTAGCCGGTGCTTTTGGGGGCTTCGGCTTGAGGGCGCTCTCCAGTCGTTCAATGTCTTTTTTAACGTGGGCGTTTTTATCAAGCTGCATTGCCCGTAATAGGTGAGTAAGGGCGGGCTCAAGCTGCTCGTTATCACGCAGCGTATAGCCGATGACTTTATGCAGTTTGGCGCGTACTTGGTCGGGCATATCTTCGGCAGCGGTTAACTCGAGGGTTTCGAGCAAATACTCAATGCTGACGGGCTCACCAAATTGGTTGGCGCGCATGGCGCACAAAGCAACGTCTTCGGCGAACAAATACCCCACCGGGCGCGCATTATTTGGCACGGTTAATTTATGGGGGATGGCATAGCGAGCAATAGCCAATGCTCCGGCAATGTCTCCAACATCGAGACGCCACTGCATAACGGTCATTAACACATCATCTTGCTTACCGCTTTGAGCCTCTAATACACCCGCCACCCATGGCGCATACTCCGGCAGCATGGCGAGCTTATGCATAGCTTTACTCTCAACAGAATGGATCTGTTTTAACTTGGCACGGTCAGAGCTCATCTTGTGGAGTTGGCGCTCGTAGGCGTTAGCCTGACGCATCGGGAGGTCATCCCGATGCGCGGCTACCGCTGCTGAGACCCGCATCAGATGGCGCTGTGCAGGGCTAGCCATAACTTATGCTCCTTCGCCGTCGGTGTGTTTATCCGCGTCCTGAACCGGAGCCGATTGGCTTTCTGGCGCACCCGCTGCAATTCCCTTCACGGCGTCGGTTAACGCTTTCGCAAACTCGCTGGCAACCTGTGCCGGGGTTTGCGTTTCATCCTCGACCGTTTCCAGCACTTCGATGTTTTCTACCAGACAACCGGCGGCATACTGCTCGATGACAAAGTCAGCCTTGATAGATTCAAAGTTATCAACTTGGTCAAGCTCGGGATTGTCTTTAATGAAACGACGGTGTGAATCGTCTTTGTAGTAAATAGACAGGTTCGACAGCGTGGTGATAAAGATCGCATTAGCCGGGAAGAACGGCGCACGCACGGCTTGTAAATTGCCGATTGTCTTCTGGCTAATAATCAGCTCGGCGGCTAATTGCTCGCTGTTTGGCTGGAATTTATTGACCATTGGGAAGTATTTATCCGTCATGATTTTGCGGCCACAAATAACGACCAGCTCAGGGTCTTCGCGGTATAGCTCATCAATCAGAGACTCGTGCGCGTCCATCACCAGCGCGTCAAGGTTGGCATAATGCCCGCCTTTACCGACTTTGATTTTTGCAGAGATCACATTGCCCTCGGCGTCGGTCACTTCACTCATGACACGCTCAGGGGCTTCGTTGCGATATTTCTGCAACCAACCGACAGCAACGTCTTGTAGCAACGGATATTGCACGCGGTCAGACGTTGGCGAACGCTTAACGCCGTTAAAACCGATCGTGATGTAGTCGAGCGCGGTACGCAGCACAATCGCATCACGGATAAGGGTCTGGAATGCTTCAAAGCGCGCCCACAAATCGAGCTTGTTGTACTTCATGTGGTAGTCAAAGTTAATCTGCGCGCAGAAATATTTATAGGATTCCAGCCCCGTAAAATCGGCGGTCTTACGCTTAACGTTATTATCCGTGTCTGAGGTACTGGCAATGCTGCCATTCACACCAACCCCGACCTTTTGCTCGGTCAACTCAGCAACCGGCACCATGTTGATAAGCTTCAAAAACGAGGATGACTCTTGCACCTTTTGGTAAAGGGTTTGGGTCACTGAGGGCTCAACACTGAATTTCGTGCTCACAGAGCTAAGTTCAATGTCATTCAATTCAGCCAGTCGTGACAGGTACTGATTAAACTTAAAACGTGTTTCTTTACGCATTGCGGTTTCCTAAATAGAAAAAAAGAGGCTTTGTGTCTTCATCAATAAATGACGCGTTAGCAGTCCGTCAGGTTAAGCTCTTGGCCGTTCCCACCGGTTGAGCGCTGGCGTCGCGGCTGACTGTGATTCTCAGTGTTATCGAGGGTATTTTTCAGGGTGGCGAGTTGCTCATCACCGGCGGCAAGTTGCCGTTGGACTTCGGCTTTAAAGGCGTCGAAATCGATTTCAATAGTGCCTAGGCGGGTTTCAGTGCTTTCACCAAAGGCTTGCACCTGCTCAACCACTTCGCCCATCACGTCATGGACTTCTTTAAAACGAGCGTCATCGCTAGCCTGTTTACGGCTAAACATGCTTTTGACTTTTTCACTTAACAGAGAGAACGCGCCTTCGTGTTGCTCGTCGAACTCCAGCTCGACCAGCGTCGCAACAGAAAACAGATCGTCTGGATGGTCTTTCTTACCGGCAAGCGGGTTAACCTTGGCTCTCGCGCTAAACTCCAGCATTTCAGTGCCAAGGCTGGCGGGGTCATCAGTGACTGCGAGGCCACCTAAATAAGATTTTCCGGTCTCCGCAAAGTTTTGATAAATCTCCATGGAGGTATAAATTTTCTGCCCGGCCTTAACCATTGCGACCAAGTCATCGAGCGGTGCTATTTTTGCGAATAGCGCCAGCTTGCCATTCAATATTGAATCATCGTCAATCTTCTCAGCCTTTAACTCGACGACGTCACCAAGGCGCTTAAAATCCCCATCGGGATAAAGTCCCTTGATATGTTCCAAGTTAATGCGGCAGCCATAGACGCGAGCGTCAAAGGTGTCGGCCATTTGCTGGATATCATCAACATGAATCTTGCGACCATCACAGGTGTCGCCCTCGACGCCGATGCGAAACCACTTCGAAATTACTTTTTTTGCCATTGTCAGGAGTCCTGAGTGGGTGGGTTAGGTTCGGGCTTAGTGTCCCCACCCAGCCGCAACGGCGCTATTAATCACCGTCTGACAATCCCCAGCACAACAGGCACATAAGGCGCGCCCCTCGGGGCTTAAGTAGCCTTTGCCTCATGAATACACACCTCGATACCACCATCATCAGCGACCCACGCCGTCAGGCTGCATTGCTTTACTGGCAAGGGTTCTCTGTGGGGCAAATTGCGGAAACGCTGAGCCTGAAAAAACCGACCGTGCAGAGTTGGAAAACACGCGAGCAGTGGGACGCCATCGCGCCGATATCTCGCGTGGAAACCAGCATCGAGGCGCGGTTAATTCAGTTAGTGATGAAATCCAAAAAGGAGGCTTGCGACTACAAAGAGATTGACCTGTTAGGCCGTCAGATAGAGCGGCTGGCGCGCGTTAATCGCTACATGAATAGCGGTAATGAGGCTGACTTAAACCCGAATGTACGCAACCGCAACAAGGGCGAACGCAAGCCAGCCGAGAAAAATGTCTTTAGTGAAGACGCCGAGGAGAAGCTGCGCGAGCTGTTTATGGAAACAACGTTCGAATACCAAATGCATTGGTATAACGCCGGGCTCCAGCACCGAATTCGTAACATTCTTAAATCTCGCCAGATTGGTGCAACGTTCTTCTTTGCTCGCGAGGCGTTGCTCGATGCGCTGCAAACCGGGCGCAACCAGATTTTTATCTCTGCGAGCAAAGCTCAGGCGCACGTTTTCCGTAATTACATTATTGATTTTGCCCGCTTGGTCGATGTGGATCTCAAAGGCGACCCGATGGTGTTACCCAATGGGGCGCGCTTATTTTTCTTAGGGACAAATATCCGCACGGCGCAGAGCTACACCGGCAATCTCTATCTTGATGAGTATTTCTGGATACCTAAATTTCAAGAGCTGCGAAAAGTGGCGTCAGGCATGTCGCTCCACAAAAAATGGCGCACAACCTACTTTTCTACGCCATCCAGCCTCGCACACAGCGCTTACCCGTTCTGGTCTGGCGAACTCTTTAACAAAGGCCGCCGCAACAAAGACCAGCGTATACAGCTCGACCTGAGCCACAGCCATTTAGCGAATGGCGCGCTTTGTGCCGATGGGCAGTGGCGGCAAATTGTCACTGTTGAGGATGCGCTCGCCGGTGGCTGTAATCTGTTTGACCTTGACCAGTTATCACTGGAATACGCACCAGCAGAATATCAAAACCTGCTTATGTGTGAGTTTGTCGATGATAAAGCGTCTGTTTTTCCCTTTGAGGAATTACAGAGCTGCATGGTCGACAGCCTTGTCGAATGGACGGATTTTAATCCTTATGCGCTGCATCCCTTCGGTGATCGTCCCGTTTGGATAGGTTACGACCCCTCAGAGGCTAACGGTGGCGACAGTGCCGGGTGTGCTGTTGTTGCCCCGCCGATGGTCGCCGGTGGGAAGTTTCGCATTCTGGAGCGTCATCAGTGGCAAGGCATGGACTTTGAAGACCAAGCCGCCGCGATTAAGGCACTCACAGAAAAATATAACGTTGAATATATCGGCATTGACGCCACTACCGTGGGTCAGGGTGTTTACCAGCTCGTGCGCCAATTCTTCCCACAAGCCCGCGAAATTAAATACACGCCAGAGATTAAAACCGCCATGGTGCTGAAAGCTAAAAACACCATCCATCGCGGTTGTCTGGAATATGACGCCAGTTATACCGACATCACCGCCTCGTTTATGGCAATTCGCAAAACCATGACCAGTAGCGGCGCACGCTCAACCTATACGGCCAGTCGTAGTGAGGAAGCCAGTCACGCCGATGTGGCATGGGCGACTATGCACGCCTTATTAAACGAGCCGCTAACCGCCGCCTATGGCGAACAATTCACAACAACGTTGGAGTGGTTTTAAATGAAAACCTACACATTTACAGCGGGTCAAATTGAAGGGCTCGCCGAGCTGCTGGAGTCAGAGAGTTTTGACTACCAAAAAACATGGCTGCGCGTCGGCCAGCTCAACGTGGATCGCACGATCACCAAAGCCCGCCAAATCGGGGCAACTCAGACGTTTGCGTATGAGGGGTTACTGGATGCGCTGACGTCTGGCCGTAATCAAATCTATTACGCGCCCACGCACGAAAGCGCGCTTTGTTCTCGCCAATATATTCGCCATATCGCGGCACGGCTTGGCGTTGCCATCACCGGAGAAAAGACCAATTTACAGTTAAGCAATGGGGCTACCATCACCTTTCTCGGCGAGGAAAGCGTATTTGTGAACTATGCCGGTAACGTTTATCTCGATGAATTTGGATGGTTTAAAAAACCACACCAAGCGGCAAAGATAGCCAACAGCATGGCGATGCACGCCAAGCACAGAAAAACAGCCTATACCTCGCCATCATTCTCCCATGAAGCCTATTGCTTTATGCGCGGTGACTTCGTGCGCGCACGAGCCGCAAAACCGGCGCTTTATTTGGGAGATAGCGCCTTTTGTTCTGACGGTGTATGGCGTCAGTCCATCACGCTGGCTCAGGCCATCGAGCACGGTCATAACCTGACAGATATCGAACAAGTAATGTGCTGGTTTTCTTTCGCGGAGTTTAAATATTTGTTTGAGTGTGATTGGTCTCAGGCGGTGAATGCTAACGAGGTGAGTGTATGAGCAGGAATAAAGGCGGGCGCAGTAAAAAAACGCCTGACGTAACGGCAAATAATACCGACCGCGCAGGTTTTGAAATGTTTACCTTTGGGGAGCCCTCAGCCGTTCTCGATCGCCGTGATATTCTCAACTATGTGGAATGTATCAATAACGGCAAATGGCTCGAGCCACCGGTGAGTTTTAGCGGGTTAGCAAAAAGTATGCGCGCCGCCGTTCATCACAGCTCACCGATGTTCGTTAAACGCAATATTTTAGCCAGCACCTTTATCCCTCATCCATTGCTATCTCAGCAGGAGTTTAGCCGCCTAGCGCTCGATTATATTGTTTTCGGTAATGCGTTCTTAGAAAAACGGATGAGCATGAGCGGCAATTTGTTAAGGCTGGAGACCTCACCGGCTAAGTACACCCGCCGAGGCGTTGAGGATGGGGTCTACTGGTTTGTTGAGTCGTTTGTTGAACCTCACGAATTTGCGAAAAATAGTGTTATTCATTTACTGGAGCCTGATATCAATCAGGAGATGTACGGGCTACCGGAATACCTGAGCGCGCTCAACTCGGCATGGCTTAACGAGGCGGCCACACTATACCGCCGCAAGTATTACCAAAACGGGGCACATGCTGGCTACATCATGTACGTAACCGATCCGCTTATGAATAAAACCGATGTTGCAAAACTACGCGAGCAAATGACCAAATCGAAAGGGATGGGCAATTTTAAAAACCTATTTTGCAATGCCCCCGGGGGCAAAGCAGATGGTATTAAAATCGTTCCCCTGAGCGAGGTCGCCACGAAAGACGATTTCTTTAACATCAAGAAAGCCAGCACCGAGGATTTATTGAGTGCTCATCGCGTACCGCCGCAAATGATGGGGATTATCCCGAGTAACACCGGCGGCTTTGGTGATGTTGAAAAAGCCGCTCGCGTATTTGTTCGTAATGAGTTGGTGCCATTACAAGAGCGAATGAAAGAAGTTAACGACCGGTTAGGCGAGAAGGTCATCCAGTTCGACGACTATGAATTTTAATCGAATAGATACAAATATAAGCCGCCAACACAGGCGGCTTTTTTACGCCCGTCGTATATCGCCCCATACGCGCCACAACGGCGCGCTAACCAACAGAGATAAGATGAATCGAGCGCAGACCAGCAAAGCCACCACACCCCGCTCAGGCGGCAGAATATTAAATAAAAACACCCTCAGCGCGCAATGCTATCCCCGCCACGCCTGCCCGCTTCATGAGTCGCTTTTAATGCACTTGCATGAGCTCGGTCAAGCCGCGCCAGCGCTGGCGCTAGGGGATAAAAATAATATTTAACGTTGCATGCACCCTAATGCACATGCATGCAATATCCCCACACCTTATGTATACACTCTAATGGCTTGATTGAAATATTAAAACTCTGTGATTTGAATACAGAACTCATCGAGGTTTACTGCTGCACTAAACACCTTAAAGCCCATTTTTTTAGAAAGTTTCAAAATCTTTCTTTTCGTCCCATCATTTACATTACTACCTAAAATCACCCCGTCTACACAATTTTCATCTAGTTTTACCGCAACCCCCTTCCCTATTTCATCACCCTTAAGTAAATATAAACTTCTAAGCTCACTCTCATGCTTCCAATCTAAATGTTTAAACTTAGTAATTTTAGCCAAAATTGAAACATCTTTTGGAGTTTTAGTTCTATATCCATAAGTATAATCGAAAATATTTACTTTATTTTGAGTCTCTGAATACTCCACTTCATCCAATCTAATTCGCGAATGCAAAAGTTTTTCTCTATTATAAATAATGCAAAAACCAACTTGACCGCGACAATAATACCCCCACATTAACCTGCTATCACAAATCTTTGTAAATGAGGCAACTGACGTGATATTTCTCAAGTCTGAAATAAAGTCACTAAAGAAATCATTTTTATTTATCATGCTGTACATGAAAGCTTTAGCTTCGAATTCATTAGAAACGTAGTGTTGCCTTAGGTTATCCTCACTCGCAACTCTCCAGTATTCATGAGGCACTTGATGTTTAGCAAATGCCTTAGCCCATAATTTAAAGTGTTCCTCATGATTCATTTCATTTAATTCGCATCTATTCCTTTGAGCAAATACTTCGAATGGATCATTCAGTGTTCCAATGGCAGCATGCCAAATTTGGGAGTTTTCAATTTCTTCAAGTGAATAATTTCTGGAAACCCCATTGTCTTTCTTCCATTCATCAAGACGATAACGAAAGGCATGTGTATTGGTTGTAAATCCATTTCTTCGCAGAACATCGGGTAATGTAATTTCTTTTTTCATTATATTCCCTTAAATATTTAACACCTTGCTTGGTAAGTTATTAACCTATCAGTACTTAAATCAAGATGCGGCACCATCGGAGATAGCCACTGTAACATCTTAATAATACCAGAATTAATCTGATAGTAATCTATATGCGTCGTTAAATCCCGGCCATTCATCAAGCACCGAATATGAAAATACTTTGTCGTCAAAACTCACGGTTGCACCGCGCGCCAACGCCCCAAGCTCCCAGTGATGCGCGCTAATCCCTTCTTTCGCTAAATCTCGGCTTATTTGCCACGTTCTATCCAGCTCACTGCGGGTAAGCCGTGCGGATGGCGCTAAATCTCGCGGTTTATTTGGGTTAGCGCTTCGCTGCTTTAGGTTTATTTTCGGAGTCTGCGCTTTTGCTGCGTCTCTCAGGGTCTTGGCGACGTCCCAATCCGTCCAGCTCACATCGCCGCTTTCAACGAGTTTCATTACAGCGGCGGCGTACTCAGACGGCGTAACCTCCGGTTTTATGTCAATACTGTGCTGACCTTCCCCACAGTTATTGACAGGACTCCGAGGCGCGCCAGAGGCGCTTTTTAAAGTCAAAGGATCAAGGTCAACTTCAACGGCCTTGCTAACGATGCGCCATTGAGTCTCGCGAGTTTTGTGGATGTGGCTTTCACCAAGATGCGGCGCAAAGATGCCGACAACCTTCGGGACTTCTTCGTCGTATTCGTTGAGCTCGTCGGCAATCTCGCGAGCGACACGAACGATCTGTAAATCTCTTGCTACATTTGCACCGCCCTGCGCCTCGATATAGGCCGCAAAGTCACCACCGTCGGCAGCGGCGCGCACAGCCTCGACGCTTTCATCAAAACTATCGGCGATACTGATACCGCGTAGGCTTTGGCGGCGACACTCACGGTATGCGCCCATGGTAGGAATACCGATCGGGTGAAATTGTGGAATACGCCAGATAGACGCCCATGCCGTAACGGCGGCGGCGGTCTGAGATAAGGGCTTGCCGGTGTCATGGTCTATTTCGCCGTCAAGCGCATAACCATCGATATTTTTAGAAACGTATTTAGCGATGTAGGCTACCGCGCCGCCTTTGTTCAAGTGCTTACACTCAAAGCGCTGCTTACGCGCTCCGCGTTCGTCACCGTCTTCTTTTAATGCGTAACGTTGCATAATCTCGACAATGGCCGCACGTTGTTTACGGTCGCAAAACAGCACCATATGCCAGTGAGGCGTCCCGTCGTGGTGAGGCTCAACCACCCGAATCCCGTAGACGTTTAGATCGCGGTCTTTGAATGCTGTGCGCATCTTGCTCCAGATACCGACCAGATAGCGCTGGCCGTCTTTGGGAGAAAATGCCTCCCCGTCCCATTTGTGGTTAAGCTGACATTGTTTGTCGCGCTTGTTTTTTACCGTTCTGGTCGGGTGATATTTCGAGGGCGTGGTGATAGTGACAAACATACCGATGTGATTTTTTTCAGCGGCATATTTTCCGATACCGTAAATAGTGCTCATCAGCTCCATGCGGCGAATCTCAGGATTAGAAATACTCGCCATGACTTTATCAATTAGGTCGATTCGCTCGCCGGTTTCGACGTTCTCAAGATCGCACCCTTTGAGATATTCCATATTGGCCGCACGACGGGCGCGAACATCACTGATCGCTTGCTTACTGGCATAAGATGAGCGTTTGAAATTGACTTCACCGGCGGCGATAAGCAGAGCCTCACGCCATTGGGTGCGCTGCGCTTTGAGCTTACGTATCCACCATTCATCATTGATTAGGCGCAAGATACTGCGGAATGCGCCACCCATATCTAGCTTTTTCTTGCGAAAACGTTGCCAGTGCATCGGGGTAATATTAAAAGCGCGTGCTGCGCCAGCTACATGAGCATAGAGATCAACTTGAGCCTCATCGGTAAACAGCGCCTCTTTTTCATGGCATTCGAGAAATTCGTCGCTAAGTTCCTCATAAGCAGAATACAACTGAGCCGCTATGCGACCGGCTAGCCGCTTTAATTCTTTATCGTGCATATCAGGCAAGCCGCGATAAATCTCTAGCTCACTCAAAAAGCGCAAGGAGGCTTTCACGTTCATATCGAATTTGGTGTTAACAAATTCGAGTCTCGGATGTATGCGCGGCAAATAAATTTTGTATAAAAAGCGGTGCGCGGCCACTATCCCTTGTGTGTTTAACAGGTAGTTATGGCGCTCAATGAAAATCTTGCTGAGGAAATACGGCAGTGAGTCAATTTTGCGTAAGGCGTCTTGCCCCTGAAGGTATTCTTCACGGGTAAGAGGTCTCTCTTTGCCAATGGCTTCGCGTGGTGCATTCCAACTATACGCGCCCACAAACGGCGCTCGAGGTTCAGCGTTAAAGGCTGGCGGTGGCGTGGGGGCAACTCGCCCCCTATTGGTGATCGAACTCAATTTACTGAGCCTTTGGGTGATGTTTGGAAAACGCTTCCTGACAAAGCTTTCCGATACTGCCAATCTCAGCCGCTAGCCCTGCGATGCTGGTCACGGTCGAGTTGCGAACATGGCGATTAACCAGCTCGGTGACAAGCTGGTTTAGGCTTGGAAAATAGGCGATAGGGTCGAGCCATTCCTCACCTGCTTTAGCGCCTTTTTGCGCTATCTTTTTTTGATTTAGGATGTATTGAAGAGAGTCAGAGGTAATAACAAACTCTTTGCCAATAGAAATATGAATCATGATTAACCTCATTAATTATCGAGCTGAAATAGAGCTTGTTGGCTTAGCTCATTAAAGTGATGGCTTTCGCGCATAAGTTCGGATGGGGTTGTGATTGTTTTCAAATAAATACCACGCTTAACGCACAGATTTGTAATATCTGCAATTAAAGTTAATTTATTTGAATACACAGCGCGCACAGGGTAGTTATTTACCTTAGTCTCTTTATCCATTCTGATATCAGCAAGAATAAAAGAACTTTCGTCACACTTGGCGACGGCAAACCAATTATTAATAAATACCCAATTAAAAGTTTTAGCCATTAGTAAAAACCTCGATGGCTTAAACCTTCATTATGCAGCCTGATAGACTCCTGCGTCATAAGCTCGACAAGCTCGGCTTTCGATAGCCCTTCTTTTTGAACGTGTACGAGAATCTCATCGAGTCGAGCGGAGAACATAACAGCGGCGGCAGCCTTGCCCTCATTACGAGCATTATTTAATAGAAGTTCTTGCACTTCCGCTTCGGCTTTTCGGTGCATCTCTTGGCCGACTGTTTTATACATATGCATAATTAACCTCAGATAATAGAAAGCCCGACGTAATAAAACGCCTATTAAATAATTACGTTATTTAATTAGTGGAGATATTGCTCGGGTCTTACCGCTGTTAATACTGTTGGGGCATATCTAAATAAGCTAAATAATTCACGTAAAGCACGGAATAACTTTTCACGCCATAAGCATGTATCATCATCCATATGCCAATATGGTTGACTGAATTCACTATCAGTTAGCCCCGCGTGACGAAAAAGGGTTCTTCGCTCGCTGATAGTTAGACGACGAATAAAGCCCGATTTACTAATGCCATGTTTACGATACTCAGCAAATGCGCGGCTTAATTCCGCTATAGCACACACCACGCGCTCGCGGTCGGCGTTGTTCATTTCTTCGAGTTTAGCCATTGCATGGCGCTGTTTTAGTCGCGCATGAAAGCAGACCGTTAAGCGTTCACGTTCGCTCATGCGATTGTAAAAATCACAGGTTTCGCTCCAGCGTGGAACGGCGAGATGTTGGCTAATAATGGAACGCAAACCAGCAGGGAGTTTTTTGGTTGATTCTAGCGTCACAACTGTCATCTTTGCCCCCATGGAATAAAGCGGTTAATGCTTTTGGTTTTGCCTAAACTTCTCCCCCGGATAATGATCCCCTTGCGGCCTTTGCCATGGGTGATGCGTGTATCCAGTGCGCGAGCTGTCTGGTGGTTCCAGAGCAACGGCGCTATTGATATAGGATTATTCATATCCCCATCCATAAGAGCCATGCATCGCGTTGCTCAACGGGGCGATTATAAAAAGCCTCTTTTACGGCTCGATTGAATTCAGGGATGTAAATCCACTTCTCCCCAACTCGACAATTTACCTTTGTCGGATCGCGTAACTCGATAACAGGCAACTTGCCATTTTTAGTCATCTCTTTAATCGCCGTTTCCGTTTTCCCGATTAATTCCGCGAACTTAGCTTCGTGAACTGCGTCAAGCGGGTACTTAATCACATAATCTTCGGCATTCATTTGTGCTAACCTCCTTTGATCCAACCCCTTACAAACCGCTTAAAACCGCTTGTAATGTGTTTGGAGTACGCCTTTAGGTTCAAACATAGGAACCATTGAGGGCAATCCTAGTTCAGACAATGGAACTTCGTCAATGACTTTTTTTGAGAAGATAAAAGCTATTCGGGGTGCGGAAGGTTTAACCCAAGCCCAACTTTGTGAAGTAATGGATATATCTATCAGTACGTTAAAAAAAATCGAGGCCGGTTATCACGAGCCAGCATGGGGAACAATGGTAAAAATCACTCAGCACCCCAGATTCGAGAAATACACCCTTTGGCTAATGACGGATAAGACAGCACCGGAAGCTGGTCAAATAGCACCGGCCATCGCACACATTGGGCAAGAGAAAATAACCTCAACCCGTTAAGGGCTGAGAACTGGTTAGACATTTGTTATCAATATGCAGACTGGCTGTGGTTTGAGGCTGGCTGTTACATCGGAGGGCTTCGCTATGGCGATTAAGAAGCTCGATGATGGTCGTTATGAAGTGGACATTAGACCTTGCGGGCGCGAAGGACGTCGCATTCGTAAGAAATTTGATAGAAAAGCTGAAGCAGTTGCTTTTGAGCGTTACGTAATGGCGAACGCCACTAAAAAAGAGTGGGCTAGTAAACGCTCTGACCGCCGCACATTGAGCCAGTTAGTCGAAATTTGGTGGCTATACCACGGCCAAAACCTTAAGAATGGCACAATAGAAAAGCGGCATTTGATAAAAACCATATCAGCTATCGGTGACATAACCGTGAACCAATTAACAAAGCGAACATTGATGGAGCACAGAAGTCAGCGCCTTACTGACGGTATCAGCGCCGCCACAATAAATCGCGATCTATATCGGTTTTCGGGAATGTTTTCAGCATTGATAAAACTGGATGAATTTTCAGGGCAAAACCCTTTGCATGGCTTACCACCATTAACCGAAAAAAACCCGGGCATGACGTTCTTGGAACCTCACGAAATTAATAATTTGCTATCAATGCTGTTAGGTGACGAAAGATTAATTGCCCTATTGTGCTTAAGCACTGGCGGGAGGTGGGGAGAAGTTAGCACGCTTACACCCGCGCAGATCGTCAATGGCCGCGTGACATTCTTAGAAACTAAGAACGGTAAAAAACGCACAATTCCAATATCTGAGGAATTGGAGAAAGAAGTTAAGTCTCATGCACGCGGGAAATTGTTCACAGTTGATTATGAGAAGTTTTGCATAAAGCTGCGTGACATAAAGCCGGACTTACCACGAGGCCAAGCTACCCACGTGCTAAGGCATACTTTTGCCAGCCACTTTATGATGAACGGCGGGAATATCATTGCTCTCCAGCAAATTCTCGGACATGCCAACATTCAGCAAACAATGGCATATGCACATCTAGCGCCTGACTATTTGCAAAATGCAATCACGCTAAATCCCTTAAAGGGAGGTGTAGGGCTTTGATTATTCGTCATTCAGAATAGAGCGCCGTTTATCAGCAACACAAATAATGGCTTTGTCGGCAGTGACTTCAACTTGATGAAATTCCCCGACTAAGCCTTTTAACTGGTTATCTGATGCCGAGCTGAACTTTAATGACCAATTACGACCCATAAGTATCGTAATAACTCCATGAAGCAGAGGCTCGGCGAGTTTTACTCTTTGAAGAAAAGGGAGTTTTTTAGAAAATATGAATAATTCCATAAACAGTATCCATTGCCGCGCAAGCGGTAAAAACATTGATGCACTAGCTAAAGATCTTGACACCGTTACCGTATCGTATCAACGAGGCCCCATCTGTTTCAGCGCTGGTACTACAGAATATCTAAATATCTTAGTTCCAATCGCAACGGCAGGAATCGGAGCCATTGCGGCGATATTAGGCTCATACCTTAAGCGTGATAAAAAGATACGTTTGGTGTTTGAAAATGGCGAGGTTAAAGAACTAGATTCCACTAACTACAAGCCCGACGAACTTGTCGAGGCCGTCAGGAAGATTAAGGAAATAGATATTCATAACTAGCCCAGTGGTCATGAAATTGCGTCCACAAAACGTCCACAATAAACAGAGTTCCAAAACGTTGCTAACCTTTGTAACTCTATTAACTTGCTGTTTTATATGGATTTATTTTCTAAGTCACTGATAAAAAAAACCCCACCGTAAGGTGGGGAAGACAGGGATGGTGTCTATGGCAAGGAAAAACAGGGTGCTACTCTTTCGTACCTAACTTCAGGGCTGAAGTATTCTGCATGGTCGCTACCTGCTGCTGCC
>Ga0308165_1002201_pt1 | contig 24199 bp, 29 predicted proteins | sample PhyWR2_FD_201032 | JGI IMG/M metagenome (GOLD analysis project Ga0308165, IMG submission 201032) | Phyllosphere microbial communities from UC Gill Tract Community Farm, Albany, California, United States - DLSLW.R2 | ecosystem: Host-associated > Plants > Phyllosphere > Unclassified | place: USA... | reverse complement strand
GACATTTGATTGGTGGAGCTACATGAACTTCAGTTTCAGTTCGCTCGATGCGCTGGCCTTTTTACGTTTTTTTAATCCTGAGATGATTGAAAAGGACGGCTGTTATTTTTTAAAGGATGGGGCTTCGCATAGTTCCTATAAAACATGGAAAGAAGAACTCGGAGACGATTTAACGTCGATTGAAAAACTGATTAATTTGTACGAACCGTACGACTTTTTCAGCACCCGTGACATGCAACTTGATCAGTTTGATGACGATGAGTGGGAGTCCGTCTTTGATCATTTTTCAGAAGGCTTGCAGGCCCAATGGCAAATGAGTCTGAATGCCCGCTATCCCGACATCCCGTTTAAGGTCGATTTATTTGAAGAGCACGATAACGTCTATCTGACAGTGTATGTGAAGCGAGAAACGTAAATCTTATTTTTAAAAAGTAATTAATTGACAATTATTCGTTGTATTCGTATGATTATCCCAATACACAGGAGGGGATCATATGCGAATGCTATCAACGGTCGTCACACATGCACATCATCATACCGAGTAGTCTTGCTATGGATATTTTGAATATCTAAATAGGAAGGCTATTCATCGTGAATCGTATAACTAAGCGGACAGGCAGCTTAGTTTTATGCGGTTTTTTATTTTTCAAAAAAAGGAGAGAATGTCATGCGGAAAATGGATTATCAAAATGTAAAGGGTACACAGGATTACCTGCCGGATCAAGAAGACGCCAAACGCACCATCCGGCGTACGCTTGAAGACACATTCATCGCCTACGGATGCCGTCCGCTCGAAACCCCGATTTTGAATTATACCGAGTTGATGGCATCCAAATATGCCGGCGGAGCGGAAATCCTGCAGGAAATGTACTGCTTGACGGACCGCGGAGAGCGGGACCTGGCGTTGCGCTACGATTTAACGATTCCTTTCGCGAAAGTCGTCGCCATGAATCCGTCGCTTACGATGCCGTTCAAACGCTATGAAATCGGAAAAGTCTTCAGGGACGGACCAATCAAAGCCGGACGGTACCGGGAGTTTACCCAGTGCGACGTCGATATCGTCGGTGTGGAATCACAGGCGGCAGAGGCGGAACTGATGATGATGGCACTTGAAGCCTTCCAGAAACTCGAACTACCGGTCGAAATCCAGTTCAATAACCGGAAGCTTTTATACGGATTGTTGCAACAGTTTGGAGTGCCGGAAGAGAAAATGAATCGTGTGTTGCTCGTGCTCGATAAGATGGAGAAGGTTTCTGTTGACGCGATGATGCGTGAATTGATTGAACTGGAGTTGGCCGAGAACTGTCTTGTAGACATCCAGTCGTTCATTGAGTCGAAAGCGGAACTAACGATTGAGTACTTTACAGGACTCGAGCAGGACAATCCTGATTTGCAACAGGGCTTGGTGAAACTGGACGAGTTGTCATCTTATCTGGTGCGGCTGGGCATTGCAGACGTGTGCCGGTTTAATCCGTTTCTTGCACGGGGTCTTGAGATCTACACGGGAACGATTTACGAAATATTCTTGGAAGACGGGACGATTCGCTCGAGCATCGGCAGCGGAGGCCGGTATGATAATGCGATCGGAGGATTGTTGAAATCCGGACAGACGTTTTCGACCGTCGGGATCTCGTTTGGTTTGGACGTCATCTTGTATGCCTTTGAACAGTCGGGGCGCGTCGGAAAACGTGCAATGACGGACTTGTATATCATTCCGGTCGGCACAATTCCGGAAGCAATGAAACTGGCCGTCCGTTTGAGAAAAGCGGGGCGCAGGGTCGAAGTAGAATTATCCGGGAAGAAGGTCAATAAAGCGATGGAGCGGGCCAATCGGGAACAGATTCCGGAAGTCATCGTCTTCGGAGAAAATGAGCTTCAAAACGGATTCTTTGACATCAAAGACATGGCGAGCGGGGCAACGACACGTGTCAAGTATCCCGTCGGATCCCTTATGTGAAGGAAACGAAAAAACGCAGATCCTCTGTTCTTCCGTGAACAGGAGGATTTGCGTTTTTTACATGAAAGTTTTTCGTTTGTACATTTTATCTTCGATTCGATTCCAAATACGTGTTGCGATATAAATATTACATACTGCAACGATAGCTGCGATGACAATCATACTGATACCGGTCTCATCTGCTAAAACAAGCGATTTAAAGATAGTGAACACGACAGATAGAAGAATTGGAATGGTGATACCGATCCAGGCAGAAAAAAAAACTAGCGCTTTCCACATCAAGCTCATCCTTTCAAGGTGAATCTATAATGTAGTATATCAAAAAATAGACTTTATATTAGAAAAAATGGAAACCTTAGACAGGTTCCGTTATTCTTTATAGGTAGTACAACATTATTTTCCGGTAAGGAGCATAAAATGACTGAAATCCTGATTATAGAAGAGCCTGTCACTCAAAATTTTATAGAAGATTTAGTGCATCCCCATCGATTTGACGGAGGTTTACCTGTTGTGCACCGTTTAAGCGGAGAAAGACATGTCGAAGAAGGTCGAGACTTTTTAATGGCATTTTTAACACATCAAGCGGTTTTCCCATTGTATGTGCATTTTGTTGATGAGTATGACCTGTCTAAAGACTTCACAACCTTTTTTTCAGCAGCATCAGATTGATTACACGATCGACGACTGTGACGGCAACTGGAAATCTTACGGGTACAGACGGTACAACTATTATTCTTGCTTTACGGCGAAAATTAAAAATCCTGAAGATTTACGGCTTGTATTAAACAAAACGTACTGGCTCGCATCTGAAAATGTATTCTACTGCATCAGTCATTCAGATTCCTTAACGTTCGAATGGGGAGATTTCTTCGAATGGGGAGTCAAAAGAAGACGATCCGTCGCTGTATTTGATTTTAATGCGTCACAGACCTACATCACGACTGATTATGACGGATTAGGATTTTGTTTGCTCAGCCGGGATACGCAGTACACTTCGCTTGTCGGATTGATTGCCAGTCTGCCGGATCAGATGGTCGTTACGCAAATCAATGATGAAGTAGTAGAAGAAGATGAGATACTACATACAGAGGATCAAGAAGAAGGCATTTAAATTTCGTCTTCTGCATCACCTGCACTTTAAAGAATAAAAAAGCTGTGTCTCAGTAAGGAGAACAATATGGCAGAAATCATGATTATGGAAGAAAAGATTATTGAAAAGGATGCGATGAACTTAGGATACCCGTTTGAAATGGGGGGAGAGTTGACGACAGCTTATTTCATTGATGTAAGCCGAATTGAAAAAGAAGGAGCAGATGAAGACAAAGACTTTTTACTCGACTTCTTAATTCATCAACAGGTGTTTCCACTCTATGTCAGTTTTATCGATGAATACGAGTTACACGAAGAACATGACGCGTTTTTCAAGAAAAACAATCTTTCGTATGTCGTGTTGGATTTAGATACACAGTTTCGAAGTGGAGAGGTGAAAGTTCGTTATAAGGAATACCATCCGTGTTATACGATTACCGTTCAAAATGCGGAAGAACTGCGTCTTGTCCTGAACAAAACCTACTGGCTGGCATCGGAAAATCTGTTTTATACCGTCTCGTACTCAGATAACCTGTCATTTAAATTGGGGGAGATAAAATGGTGGCGATTAAAACTGCTTCGCCCGATTGGTGTTCTGACCATGCATCCGAATATGACCTGTTTTAAGATTGCCCACGATGGCAACGGCTTTTACCTGCTGTCAAACGATGAAAGCTATATACCAATTGAACACCTGGTGACCCGGCTTCCGAAAGGGACCGTCATTTCGCAAATCAATGAGGACTGGTTACTGGATGACGAAACCGATTAATCTCGGTACACGTAAAAGAAGGATGAAACTGAATATGGAGGAATGAGAGTGGAGCACGTTTTGTATTATCTGTGTATAGCTACCTGTATCGGAACGGTCGTGGCCTTTCTGTTTGATCGGTTGCAAGTGGGTAGTCGTGTCTGGACAATCAGTATCAGCGTGACCGTTTTGTTGTTGATCCTGGTAAGCGTAACCGTGTGGATTGGATGGAATGCTGCAGAGGAAAAGCTGTACCGGTCCTTTGGATGTTTAGTCATGAATATCTTTCCGCTCTGGTATGTACGAATTGAAGGAAACAATCGAAGAACTATCGTCTGGTCACTGACGCTGGCCTGGGTCGTATTGGTGTTCGGAACAATTTTAGAATGACATATGATAGAAATCGTACATAGACGTTAAAAAGGAGCTGTTCATATTGAAGAAAAAAATATTGGTCATCTCCATTCTATTGATGGCAGGCGGCGTATTTGGAAACATACTTTTTACCCGGCTCGGTTATTTTCCGAATGCAGATTTTCGGATTATGAATATTCCGTTAGCAGCGGGAGCGCATTACTTTAATCTGGGACTGGTGTTGCTTACCATGACACTAATCGGACTGGTGTTATTCCCATGGTTTCTTGAGAAAAAACAATTTTCGAAAACGGTGCTGGCACTTATACTAATTATTTGGTTGCCTGAAGCCGTCTAAACAACATGGACAGGAGCGAAGATGTCGTGAGTAAACTCATTAAACGTCTCCACCCCGATTCAAGGGTGCCCGGTGCATCAGTCGTTGACCTGAAAAAAGCAGAACGTGCCTTAGGTGTTTTGTTTCCGGATGAATACAAAGATCTGTTTTTACAGACGAACGGTGCACAGTTTGGCGAGTGGATCCTGTATCCTCTACCAACCAAACGAACAGTTTCGATGGATCTCGTTCGTCACAATGAGAAGCGTCCGGCTGACTTACCGGACGATTTGATCTGTATCGGTGAAAATCTGACCGGCGACAAGTTGTGTTATCGGATTCGGAAACGTTTTCTGCAGGAACTCGTCTTTAGATGGAATGAAAAGACGGGAATCGCAAAATATCCGTCGTCTTCTTTGGAACAGTTTGTCGACTGGCATGTCCCGAAACGAAAAACGAATCAGGCCTATCGACTTGGTTGTTTCACGGTCGAGAGCAACGAGTTAATCGTGACGGATCCTTATTACGGACTAGAGGAAGACACGGATTTACAGCTGATTTTGTCGAATGTGAAATCAGGCAGTTGGACCGCAGCTATCATTTACACGGAAGACGAGTGGGTCAAGCAGCTGCTTGTTTTTGAAGGGGATAAAAAGCGGAGCGGCAAATGGCATCGTCAGGATCAACCAATCAGCACGGACTCGGCACTGGCCGGAATTTTTGATCGAACAGCTTATCGTCAGAATCAAGCGATGGAGTTTGAGACAGTTGTTTCTGCCGACGATCAGGCCGGTATCGTCTCGTTTGGAGCTGTCTCGACGTCAGGTTTTGGAGACGGACTGTATGATGTTGACATACAGTATGATGTCTCGAGGCAAATCGTCGGCGTACGAATTGACTTCGCAGAGGACGAATGAAGGAGTTAGGATAATGGGATTGGACAATATATTGGTCGGTGATGGTAAAAAGCAAGAAAAGAGGAAATGAACGTGTGGAAAAAAATTAGAATTATCGCCAGTCTACTTGGCATACTGCTGGCAGGATATTTGGCCTGACAAATCTACATTTTATTATTCGCCGTAGATATCAAATATGTACCGCAAGGCGATTTATACAAGACCGTCGCCTCTCCGGACGAGCAGTATACGTTGCGGTTTTATCGTTCGAGCGGAGGGGCGACGACGGGATTTGCGATGCTCGGCATCATGGAAGATCAAAAAACAAAAGAACAGCGGCGTGTCTATTGGGAATATCCGTGCAGAGAGGTAAGTGTGAAATGGCGACGGGACGTTGTCATTATTAATGACACCCGCTTAAAAATCTGGACAGAGGTATATGATTTCAGATTGGATCAACCAATTTATCCGGCAAAATAGAATTCCTGAAGGGAAGATGAAATATCCTGATGATCATACTTAGAAAACAAATCGAAGGATTGATGCATTCCTGGACCATTTATCGCGACGGTCGGACGGTTCAGGCATTTTTTGGAGTCAATGAACCATGGATGCTTGATGAAGATCTCGATGAAAAAAAGGAAGAACGGTTTACGTTTCGTTATCAAGCCCGACGTCGCGTGAAGGAACTGATTGCCGAGAAGCAGGCGGACGGATATCAACAGGAAATCATACCGGATCCGGTGCCGAGTCAAGAAGAACAGTTGACGTTTCACAAGAGGGCGACATGGTTTGCATATGTACTTCTCGGAGTGGGATTGATTTCGCTCGTCACACCCTGGACTTTATCTCCGTATGTATTAGTCATTCTTGCAGTACCCTTCCTCATCATGTCGACGAGCGGTAAAATGCTGCCGTTTTGGGTCAAAGCGATGTGCTTTATCAGTTATTTCCTGATTAACATCAGTTACAGACAGTCACCGGACATAAAACATCTGGACACCGGTCTGTTAATCGCAACGGGCGTGTTCCTATGGGTTTACATGAATAAAAGCAAAAAACGTTTTAACACGTAAGGATCAGGTATGTCATCAACGTTTTTAAAGCAATTGCTGGAAGAGGAAGAGCGTTCAGACTTCGCGTCATTACGTTTCGCTTATCTTGCGAAACAACAGGGATTACGAAACGTATTTTTACAGCAGATGAACACCTTTATAGCGGAAGCACTTGCATGGGATATTCAGCGGCAACGGCAGTTCACTGTATTGTTGCTGACCGCATGTGAACGGGAGGAAACAGTACAGGACTTGTTGATTCATCCGCTGAAGGAGAGGTTACTGAAGCCTGTACTGAAACAATGGATGAATGATTTGCCGGAAGACGTACGACCGTATCGGTGGTTTGGCGTCTTCTCTTTTGAAGAAGACAATCGTCTTGAGTACCTGCAGACGGCGATTGACCGCGGCGGCCGGCAGGAACAACTGGCAATTGAGACGATGATTCGTCATCTGTTGAATTGGCTATGGTATGCCTTCCATCATCTCAATGAAGATTTGTATTTAAGTGAGACGGAGGACGATGCAGAGACGCTGAAAGAAACCCGTTTGTTGATGGATCAGCTCGATGATTCGGTTCAAAAGACCGAGTTCATGGAGGAATGGCAGGAACACGCCCGGACGTATGAACTTTGGTTGCGCTTTTTAAAAAAAGAGACGGAAGGGTTCATGGAGTGGCGGGAGCGACAAGAAAAGCGTGGAGAGAATAAGCAATGAAAACCCCATACGATCGATACAAGGATACAGAACTGTGGAACGTCATTTCGGAAGCGATTGACGAATTGATTGAAAACGATGACTTGGAGGAAAGAACGACCCATGATCATATCGTCGGATACCTCTGTCAACAAGTATTATCTCGCCTAACGGAGAAGGGAAACTGAGGAAATGGGATTTTGAAGCGGACTTCGAATAATTGAAAATCAGCGATTAAAAACGTCTCGCCTAAGCTTGTTGAAGTAACCATTCAAGTATAAGTTGAGATTTTTTAATATGCCTACCAGAAATCTTAAGCATAACGGATGTTAGAGAGGACTATATCGATGAAGACAACCTATTCTTATGAAGAACTTTTGAAATTTGACGACCCGTTTGAATATGAAGTGGGTCTCCCGTTGAAGATCAAGGACCTGCCCTCATCCGTGATGGAAGAAGATATTCCGGACAGTAAAACGACATTGCTCGAGAAACTGTCGGAGGGGTATTCCTTAATCATTCAAAAACCGCGGATTCCAAACGAAAAGGTGTTTTCCGCGTTTCAACCGTTGGATGAAAATGATTTTACGAAATTGTATGCGGTAAACGAAACGGCTTTTAATGAACCATTGTGGGATCTTTTGTATGAACGTGAATACGACCTTCACTGGGCATTCTTTTTACTAAAAGAGATGAAAGATGTCGTTTTCGAATTGTCCTATACGGGTGGAAAAACTCGCTCTTTAACACTCTCGGGTCTAAACGCAAATACCCTGATTCATTTACGGCTTGAAGTAGACCAAAGTGTGACCTGTATGTGGGATTAAATAGATGGAAAAATCACAACGATCATCCAAGGAAGAACTTAACAGTATTACCCGAGTAGTCGAACGATGCGATTGGTGAATGGGGTTTTGGGTTTGCAACGTACTAAGGAGTGAGGTAAGCCAAGTTTTAGGGGGAGCAAAAGTGGAATTTCAGAGTGGTGAATGGATTGATGTCTACCGGGAACTGTTACCGCATGACGATTGGCAAGAGCTCGTCCGAATTCAGGTGACTCAGCATAACTATCCTTTTGAAGTCAAGTTGTTGGAACGTCCGGTGAAACAGAACCGCAATACTTATGATTTATCGGACTGGACGGTCTTATCGCATGTCATTATGACAGAAACGTCGCAACTGGAGACATTTCTAAATCAACTCGAAATCGAACAGATAGGGATGTCAGCCGAGTCGAAGACGATTCTCAGCATTCGGAAACACGGTCAAGAAATCGTTCGCGTTACTAACGATAGTGTCTCGATGTATGGTGTTTTCTATGAGGAACTAAGCGACTCGGGAACGGAGTACGAAAACTTTTTTGATGCTGTCTTACCATATGCGATATTCCCGGTTGAGGTCGTCTTTTGCGGCCGTGGCGTTTTAAATGATGAGGACTCGATCCATGCGATTACATTAACCGATACGAATTGGCAAGCCGTCTTCGAAGATCGTTTGTTGCATTTGCTGAACCGAAAAGAAATCACTTCTGGATTCCTGCCAACGAATTACTCAAAGCCCTCTCGACGAACGCTCGAGAACTTCATAACAGAGTTCATGTTGTGCATGCCGTATAACTTTATTGTGACACGCGATGCAAATGGACGGTTTGGTATGCTCGATCATTTCTGTACCAATGGAAAGATTGCGCACTTTGGAAATATAGAGGATGAAGAGACAAATTCAGGTCAATACAGATAAAAAAGAAGAAGGAGGAAAAAGAGATGAGCTTAGCTTCGTATATTTGTATAGATAGGCAGATACCTGATAAGTATCTAGATTTGGATGACGAAGATGAAACACTTCCATTTTATATAGGGCGGTGTTTTGCAGATGAAAATTGTCTATACAATGTTAAAATTTCACAGTTTCATAAATGTTATGTGTATGAGATTTCAAGTCACTGGGGCATCGAAATCGTAGAACCTTTCGATTCCGTTATTTCAGTGGAGTCAAAAGAAAAATTACGTCATTTATTTACACTCATGAACGAGTTCTTAGACGAGGGGGAATCCTTTGAACTATATACATGTTGGCTTGGAGAAGAGTCCTATCCAAAAGAAAAAAGTATGACGCTCTCTTTAGAACTTGAACAGCTGGAGGATATTGAGATTCCTGAAAGAACTCATATCTTGATCACAAAAACTCGTGGGAACTAAAACTGCTTATTAACATGATGATTCAAGTGATTCGCTTTCCCGTAAAGACGATGTCTGTGATGGGATAGATTGTCTCATCGCAGCTACCTCTTAAACGAAATAGATAAGTCTCACTGTCAAACATAAAGGGGGAGGCAAAAATATGTTTGGGATCAGTACAAGCTTAAAAGAAGTTCCGGAAGGAGAAAAAGATATTCTCCGTTACCCGAGTCGTGTCCACATTTTTTTGATTCAAGACTTCTCCAGCGTTTCTGATCGCTGTGATTTGCTGATTCATCTCGATTCCTATGCGGATAAATTGTTTTTAGCAAGAGAAGTGAACGAGTTGATTGGAATTTGTGAACTACTCATTCAACGGTATTGTACGCCGAAGGAAGCATGGTTAGTGAATCAGGCACATTATTATCCAAACGAACCTTGGATGATCCATCAATCAAATAAGTTAATAATGGAACTACATCAATTTTTAGAATTGCTTAAGCGAATGTGTATCGCGTCTGTATACCAGAACGCGTTGATTTGTTTTTGGGGTGACTGACCAGTAATACCATTCAAAAAATTAATTCATCAAAAATCAGTATCAGTTAAACCTTGGAAGAAAATTAGTCGATTTTGATAAACAGTCTGTATACACATATTCTTTAATTTTTTCAAAAAACAATACAAATTTTGAAGAAGCAAATAAGAATTAACGATTGATACAACTAAGGAGACAAGATGAATAAATCAATATTAATAAGATCTTTCGTCGCAGCATTTGTGATTAACATAGGAATGTGGATTATCATAAGATTTTCAATCGATGAGTTAGTTTCGGATAAACGTATTTTATCTGCTTTTTTTATGATAATCCTTTGGTTAATATTTTTCTTGCCGATCAAGAGACTGGATGTTTATAAGAACCAAACGATACCCTATTGGACGTTTAACCTAGCAATGACGCTTGGTATGATTTTAATCACCATTGTTTGTTTTTCTGTACTTATAGTCGTATTCCCGTGAAAATATTTAAATTCGAAAAAAATATATCGAACAGCATCGAGCGGATCAATTCGAAAATCTATTATGCGACACGGATGAATTAGTAGACTTCAATCATAAGCCTTTCGTGTAAGAGGCTTTAAAACTTCATAATTAATTGTTGCGATCAAGAGAAGTACGGTCATTCCATTAAAACTCACGATAATCAAACGAAGCCTACATCCAATCAGCGATGTCGGCTTTTTCTGTATGTGGTATTTCTAAACATCTTGTTGAAATCCGATTGGGAGAATCACGTTTCTTGATTACGATCTCTAAATATTTAATTTGGGATTTTTTTCATTAATGAAACTTGATAAAGGAAAATATCGTATTTATAAGTAGTATAATATCTTTATCAAAATAAACTTGCTATCTAATGAAAACGAATACATATTTTGGAGGAACCGCTCGTGATCTTACCATTCATCGGTCTTGCCGCCGGACTCTTTTTGTTGATGTTAGGAACGTACTTCATCCGATGTAAGCATGCAAACAAAACGCCGCTATCCGGGCATGGAGACGGGGTCGATCATGTCGATTCGTTTGTGCTCAGTCTTCTCTTATCGATTGGCATCATCCTCTTTAGTTCATTATCCGTCAGACAATACGGTTATTTATGCCTAGCAGGAGGGATACTTTTACTGTATGGTGTCAACGCAGTTTGGTAAGGAACAGACCGAAAACAGAAGGACAATATTATTCATCACATACGGCTGAACGTCTGAATTCAATTAATGGTGTTCATTCATATACAGCAGTGTAAAGGGAGCTACCAGCATGGTGCAATTATTAAAGCAAATTGACGATGAAGTCTATCATATCGTCTATCACCAAGAAGGACGCACGTTATTCGTCAGGGAAGGTGTTGCCCGGAAAGAACCGGCCCTGAATAGTGAGGACATGATTGAAATTAACGAAGAGACGGCGACTGTGCGTGTGCTTTTTAAAAATACGTTTGCCGCCTATCGTCAGAAAAAAGAATGGATGCGTCAAAAGATGGAGGAGGGATATTTGAAAGCACCTTTTTCTCAATCTGAGGCGATGAACTACCGCGCAGATCGGCGCAACATCAAACTGCGTCTCCTGAGTGCTCTCTTGCTCATGCTGTGCGGAGTATCGACATTGACCGGTCTGTTACCGATCCCAGGATATATTCCGCTTGTGTTCTTATCTTTCTTTTATCCGATCTATATCGAAGGGAAAACAGCCCGTGCCCGCTTTTATCGTTGGTCGGGAGGCGTATTCTTTTTTGTATTGGCCGGTTCATCAAAAGATTATTTAAAACCATTTAATCTTTCTGCCAACGGAACCGTCTGCCTTATCGCAGGCTTCATCCTCTTGCTGTACACGACTCAACAATTGAAGGAACTGACGACGAAGGAGATCACGCTGCATGAAGGATAAACAAGAATCACTGATCCAGTTAAAACGAGAGATCAGTCAAACCGTCGATTACTGGGTCTGTTACCGGGTGGGGCGGACGCTTTATCAGGTCTCCGTCCAAGAGCAGGCGAATGGTCAAACGAACGAAGGCGAGGTCACGACAGAACGATTTCCGTTTTATGTCGGTATGAAAAAGCGGATGCGTCATTTGGCCGAAGAAAAAGCAGCACTTGGCTTTCAACCGCTGACAGAGGCAGAACAGGCAGCGCACGTCATCGAAGCATCGGAAGAATTTTCGCTTGATCCGGCCTTTTTGGATCCGGCCATTCGTTTGGCATGGCTGCTCTTTGGACTCGGGGTCCTTCTGTTCATCCTTCCTTACGAGAGGCTTAATAATTTTGCATTCGGTTTAGGACTGTACGTCTGGTATGAAACTTTTCGTCAAGCTGGTCTGCCCAAGATTTTCCGGCGATACTTTCACGGAATGTTTGGTGCATTGATGATCTTACAGGTCCTGTCCGCTTTTGAACTGGAGCGGGAAGTACAGCCATATTACGCCACTTTATCTGTTTTATCAGCAGTCATGTTAATGTTACTTGTCGTGCAGTACCATTTGAAAGAAACGGATCAAATCGGACAAGATAAACGTGTCAGTAGACGGAAAATAACAGAGTATCCGGATTTCGAAAAGTGAAACTTAACATCCTGTTTGCGTAACTTTAGGAAGAAAGAATAAGGTGTTCAACATGAATCGATACACCTTACAAGTCATTCAACGACAAGAAACACCGATGATTACAGACTACTATACTATGAAAAATTTTTAATGATGGAACGCTTTTTGACGCAACTTGCAAAAAAAGAAGGTAACGATGTAAGTCGTCTCCTTCTTTTTCTATACATTAATTTAAAGTGTCAAACGTCAGTCAATAGTTTAAATATCAACTCCGACTAATTTAAGAATCGCAACGATTACGATGATAGATAACGCGAATGAACCGGTATAAGCCAATTGCTTTTTCATTGGCTATGTCCCTCCCTCTGTGTTTCGACATTAAAGTTGCTTGGGGCAAGTATGTATTCAAGCGTTTCTTATCCATACTGTTATCGTGACATGAGTAATTTCGATTGTCAATAATATCCAAATGGAAAAAGTTTCGTTGAAAGGGGAGCGTAAGATGCCTAAAAAATCAATTCAAGATTATGCTTTTTTCGGAAATATCAAAAAGGTGAAGACATGTATCGCGCGTGGAGATGATTTGAATGCGCTCGATGAAGAAGGATCTGCCGCACTGCACTGGGCAGTCGAGGAAGGGTATGACGAAATCGTCACGCTGTTGCTTGATCATGGGGCGGATATCAACCAACGCGATAAAGATGGTCTGACACCGTTTCATCTCGCCTTGTATGAAAAGCAGGTTGAAATCGCGATTCAGCTGATTGACCGCGGTGCTGCCCTTGATTTTGACGGGGACGGCTTTACGGCACTGCATTTTATCGCTGCCCGTTCCGGGAATAAACAGGTTCTCCGACGATTACTGGAAGACCGGACACATGTGGATTGGCAGACAGATAGTGGAGAAGGGCATACGCCGCTGCATTATGCGGCTCAAGAAGGAAAGACAAAGAAAATTCGTATGCTGGTGGAAGCGAGAGCCGATGTCAATCGGATGGAAATGAACGGCTTTGCACCACTCCATTTGGCGACCGGGGAGGGGCATGTCAAAGCGGTACAGGCATTACTTACAGCAGGATCCGACATTGAAATCGAAAATCCGTTAAATGAGAACAATACCCCGTTGATGCTTGCAAGTCAGTACGGCTTAACCGAAATCACCAAATTATTGTTGGAGCATGGTGCAGATCGACAGCATCCAGACGCGGAAGGGAGAACAGCACTCGACTTTGCCGTCAAACATCGTTATCCGGAAATCGTGACACTATTACAATCAGAAACAACGGAAGAAAAAATAAAGGAGTAACCCGAAAGAATTCTGTTCAATAACAATATCCAGACATGATAAACTGAAGGTGTGGAATATATTTACTTATTTCCTTAGAACAGAAAATGACTGAAACATAATCCACATAAAAAAGGACGTGAACGTATGAAAAAGGTAACAGTTCGTAAAGCGATGGCGAGTACGCTTGTAACGGCTCTTGTATTGACGGGAGTCGGAGCAAACAACAATGTAGCGGATGCGGCGACCAAGACGACGCAAGTCGCGAAGAAAAAATTTGACTACAAAAAGTATCGCGCCAAACAAACGAAAGTCGTAGCATCGTACGGCAGCACACTCTTCCATATGGGGAATCTGGGCGGAATCAAAGTACCGGACTACATCACGGATTCTGTGTACCGCGCCAAAGTGGAAGCGTATAACAAAAAATCAAAACAGTATATGACGGACCGTAAGAAGGCACGAAAAGAAGCGGACGCCTTGAAAAAGCTGATTAAAGAAGTGAACACGCAGAAGGAAAAAAAGGCTGCGGACAAGCGGATTGCGGCTTTGAAAAAAGAAACCATTCGTTTGACGACGGTAGAAAAAGTGTTGACGAAAGAAGGACAGGCGCTGTACAAAGTAATCGTTGACTACGAAAATAACCAAATCAAGTTATTTGAAGGCCAGTACGGATCCATTACAAAAGCCTTAACGGTTCTCGACTATAAGGACTACGCCAATCGTTTGAAAACCTACCTGGATGCCAATAACTTCAGTGCAGACGAGAAAATCGAAATCATGGATCAAGTATATGATCGGCTTCTGTACGCTCGTGAAGATTCATCGGAAATCGTCGGAGACAAACGAGGTGCAATCAGACTGCTGGTTTACGCCGGTAAATTTGAAGAAGCGAATCAACTGTTTGTGAATACAAAAGAAACAATCCTGGTTGAAGAAAACGCGAAATTAGATGCGTTATACACAAAAATCATTGGAGTCTACATGACGAAAAAGTAACAACAGAATTGGTTTACAATGCACAGCATCCTTTTCGGATGCTGTTATTGTTTTACTTTAAGCTCTATTTTGCTGGGTCGGAGAAGAGAGGGATTTAAAGATGACGTTAGAGATACAGCGTTTGAACATTGATAAGCTCGAAGTTCCAGGGAAAATATATGTCTTGATTAAAAAATGAAGCAAGGAGTGTGCGCGAAATGAAAAAACGGTTTACTGTGAAAGCCAAACAACATCTGAGCGGGGGAATCATTAAAATCATCGTCGATACATAAACCGGTGTGAATTATATAATGACGAGCGGTCTTGGTCTCAGTGGGATGACGCCTTTATCAAAAATTAGGCGATTCATCTCCCACTTTCAGGGTATATTTTCTTTGAAGGAGGTGAAAAATGGTGTTGAAGCACAAGGCCTACAGATTCAGAATCTACCCGACAAAAGAGCAGGAAATCCTGATCGCGAAGACGATCGGGTGTTCACGCTTCGTCTTCAACCACTTCCTCGCGAAGTGGGAGGAAATGTACAAGACCACTGGGAAAGGACTGTCCTACGGTTCTTGTTCCAAAGAAATTCCTTTGTTGAAGCAGGAGTTCGACTGGTTGAAGGAAGTCGATAGCACATCTGTTCAAACCAGCGTCAAACATCTTGCCGATGCGTTTGACCGCTTCTTCAAGAAGCAGAACGAACGCCCTCGATTCAAGTCGAAGCGCCATCCCGTCCAGTCATACAAGACCAACATCCAAGGTAAAAACCAGCTTCCTGAAGTCTCGATTGTGTGCAACCATCTCAAACTTCCGAAGCTGAAATGGGTTCGTTTCGCCTACTCGAAACAGATCACAGGTCGTATCTTGAACGCCACGATCCGACGTAATGCGTCAGGCAAATATTTCGTCTCCCTGCTCGTCGAGCAGGAGATCCACGAACTACCGAAGACCGGTTCATCCGTCGGTGTCGACGTCGGACTCAAGAACTTCGCCATCCTGTCGGACGGCACGATCTACCAAAACGACCGTTACTTCCGTTCGCTTGAGAAGAAACTAGCGTGTGAACAGCGCAAGCTCTCCCGCCGTCAACGTATCGCCCTGACCAAGAAAGTCAAGCTGTCCGAGGCGAGGAACTATCAGAAGCAGAAGCGGAAGGTGGCGCGCATCCACGAGAAGATCGCGAACAAGCGCACTGACTTCCTGCACAAGGTATCAACCGAGATCGTCCAAAACCACGACGTCATCGGCATCGAGACCTTGCAGGTGAAGAACATGCAGAAGAACCGCAAGTGGAGTAAGGCCATCTCGGACGTCAGCTGGTCGGAGTTCTTCCGCATGCTGGAATACAAGGCGGACTGGTACGTGAAAACCATCGTGAAGGTCGGCAAGACCTTCGCATCGAGCCAACTGTGCTCGAGTTGTGGACATCAACACAAGGACGTGAAACATCTCAGCTTACGGGAATGGACATGTCCGAGTTGCGGGATCCATCACGACCGGGATGTGAACGCAGGACTGAATCTTAAACGAGAGGCTGAACGAATCTTAGCTTCTTCAACCGTCGGGACGACGGGGTTAGCCTGATCAGGTTTCGACCGTTAGGTCGGATCACTCAGGAATCCTCCACCTCTAAGTGGAGCGTAGGTGGAGGTAGTTCAATAGACAAAGAAGGAAATGTAGTTGTTGATAGAAAATAAATCTATATACACATTTTGATACGTCTTTTTAAACGTTTATCTATACGTTTTTTAAAACATGTGATACGATATATGTAGTTATTAAAGCAAAGAAATTATCCACTATATCATATTTAAAACTATCCACGTGCTTTTCACTCATTCATCTAAACGTTTCAATGGTTTGGTGCCTATCTATGAAAACTGAGATTACTGTAACGAGGTGAAGAGCAAAGTGGGATTGAGGAGGAGTTTTATATGATTTCGAAATCAAAAGAACGGTCGGTTGTGACGCTTACTGCGGATCAAATTATTTCAACGACTGCTGTCTCACGTTCTTTCAAACAAACAAGAGAAAAAGCACAAGAGGTGCCACTCTTCGTCACTAATGCGCAAGGAGAAATTGATACGGTCGTTGTAGGTTTTCATCAATTCGAAGAAATGAGCGAGATGATTATCAAACAAGCAGCTTTAATTGAAGAATTTGAGCTTCTTTCTCGTCTACGAGATGCGGAAAATTCGCCGGAAACATTCATTGATGCTGACGACGTATTTGCTTCTCTGAGCATTGACTAAAAATCAATGTTGAAAGTGTGGAATGCTTGTGTATAAAGTTAATTTTCACCCTAAAGCTGTTAAAGAACTTAAAAAACTTGATCGACAAATCATTCGAATTATTCAGCGTGATGTACAGGAAAAATTAGCAGTTGATCCAAAAAATCATGGTGAACCGCTACGTGCTCCATTGACTGGTTGTTATAAGCTAAAGTACAAATCATTGAATCTTCGGCTCGTTTACACGATTCGTGACGAGCAATTAACGATTATAAAAATATCGGATGATCAGGAAATTCAGCAAGAGATTGAAGGAATTGTTAGTATTTTAGCAATTGGAGAGCGTACGAGAGAACGCGTCTATAGAGATGCTTTAAATCGAAAAGAAAAGTAAGTACAATTTGTCATAATTAAAGAAGACGATTCCTGCATTGAATGAGGAATCGTCTTTTTGTATTTCGTTAAAATCGATCAGTTTTGATCGTACCTCGAATAATTCTTTTTGATTCAATTTCGTAAGAGCAAATTCCTTGAAACGCACTTCTTGTTCTTAATGATGCAATCGATTGCATAACTGTTCTTTTATCACCTAGTCTTAAACGATTCGGATTTCTTGCAAAAAACTAGTTTTTATTTCACCGGATTTATGTAAAAATAGAACACAACAAACTGAGAGAATTTTTAGAAAAATAAACGAGTAAACTATCTGTCTTTTGGATAGGAGAGAGAATCGTTGTTTTTCGAATTCTAAATAACTTATTCGTTTTGAACCTGGAGGGGAACGTATGAAAGTGTTGAAGATGTGGAACCAAATCAGTTTAGTGAAGCAAATTGCAGTCGGTTTGATTATTGGTATTATTTTAGCTGTATCGATTCCTGAAGCTGCAAAGTCCTTGACCATCTTTGGAACACTGTTTGTTTCCGCGCTGAAAGCCGTTGCGCCGGTTTTAGTATTCTTCCTGGTCATGGCAGCAATCGTCCAGCATAAAAAAGGACAACAGACGAACATGAAGTCAATTGTCTTCTTGTATCTCCTCGGGACGTTTTTAGCGGGAGCTGTAGCTGTCATCGTGAGCTTCTTGTTCCCTGTCAACATCACACTGACGGAGAGTACGGAGAAATTAGCTGCGCCGGGGAATGCGATTGAAGTCCTCCAGACACTCGTCTTGAATATGGTGGATAACCCGGTCAATGCGTTAGTTCAAGCAAACTACATTGGTATTCTGACATGGGCCATCATTTTGGGATTAGCACTCAAAAATGCATCGGATACAACGAAGATAGCCATCTCGAATGTCTCGGATGCCGTCGCGAAAATGGTCGGGTGGATCATTAAACTCGCACCGCTTGGTATCATGGGACTTGTCATTGCTTCGATTACAGAGAATGGACTCAAATCACTCCTTGGTTATGGTAATTTATTATTGGTTTTGATTGGCACGATGCTTGTTGTTGCTCTCATTGTGAATCCACTGATCGTTTTCATCAACGTCCGTCAAAATCCTTATCCGCTTGTTTTTAAATGTCTCCGCGAAAGCGGGATTACAGCCTTCTTCACGCGGAGTTCGGCTGCTAACATTCCCGTTAACATGGAATTATGTAAAAAGCTTGGTCTGGATAAAGAAACGTATGCGATTTCGATTCCGCTCGGTGCGACCATCAACATGGCGGGAGCGGCGATTACGATTTCGGTTTTAACGCTTGCCGCGGTTAATACGCTGAACATCCCGGTTGATCTTCCGACAGCCATTATCTTAAGCGTCCTGGCTGCTGTCTGTGCCTGTGGGGCTTCCGGTGTCGCCGGTGGATCACTCCTGTTGATCCCGCTTGCGTGTAGCTTGTTCGGAATTCCGAACGAGGTCGCAATGCAGGTCGTAGCCGTTGGATTCATCATCGGTGTCTTGCAGGATTCGTTTGAAACAGGATTGAACTCTTCAACGGATGTACTGTTTACAGCGACAGCCGAATTTAAAAAGCGTTTAAAAGAAGGCGAAAACTTATCGATCAATCGTACAGCCATCGCTGAAGAACCAACTGAACAAGTCGTCAACAGCTGATTTGTGTTGATGCTGATATAAAAAAGATGAAAGACATCCCTTCAAAAGAGATGTCTTTCATCTTTTTTTGTCGTCATGCATGGAACGGAAAACAAGGAGGGAATCTATGATTCCCTCCTTGCCTGCGGTTAACTGAAGTTACTTTTGTGTTTTTGTCTTTTTAAAGCTGTAAATGACACTGATTAAGATAACCACGACGATTGTTCCGAGTGACATCCAGATTGGCATTTTGTAAACATCGCTGAAAATCATCTTCGCTCCAATGAAGACGAGCATGAAGCTGAGACCGTGTTTCAGGTAGTAGAAGCGGTCAATCAGATTCGCAAGGACAAAGTAGAGACTGCGAAGTCCAAGGATCGCCATGATGTTCGCGTAGAAGATGATGAACGGATCACGCGAGTAGGCGAAGCTTGCTGCGACCGAGTCGACGGCGAAAACGATATCCGAGACTTCAATGAAGATCAACGCAATTAACAACGGTGTGAAGAACAATTTACCGTTGATCCGTTGCGTAAATTTACCGGACGAGATGTCTTGGGTGATCGGCAAGCGCTTCTCGAGCCAACGGATCGTTTTATTTTCTTCAAGCGACGTTTCCTGGCCGATGTTTTTAAACATCATGTAACCCGTGTAGACGAGGAATGCACCGAAGATGTAGTACACCCATGCGAAGTTCTCAAGAAGCGATACTCCGGCGACGATGAAGATGACGCGGAAGAGAATGGCACCGAGAATTCCCCAGAACAAGACTTTGTGCTGATATTTCAACGGAATCGCAAAGTAGGCAAAGACCAGTGAGAAGACGAAGACGTTATCAATCGCGAGTGCCTTCTCGATGAAATAAACGCTCGTGTATTCAATGGCAGCGTCACTGCCTTGTGCGTAGAACAACCAACCGCCAAAGGCGACGGCGAGTCCGATCCAGACAAACGTCCATGTCCAGGCTTCGCGGAGCGAGACCTCATGTGCTTTCCTGTGAAACACGCCAAGGTCCAGTGCGAGCATGATGAAGACGATGGCTAAAAATACAATCAATAGTGTCAACAGCGCTTCCTCCTTTGAAGTGATGTGCTTTTCATATTTTGATTATAAGTTCATAAGAACTCAAAGTAAAGAGATAAGTGTGCTGTTTTTTTATTTGGATGTGCCATCCATCAATTTGTGGATTCGGAGGAAGCGTCGGGGCTAAGGCAAGCGGATGCACAAAAATACCCTGTCTTCTACCGGAAAAGTTTCCGTAAAAAGACAGGGTAATCCGTTAGAGAACTGAGGGCAGATCAGTTCGGTTCACCGGCATGTTTTCGAGAAGGTACTCTGAAAATGCTTCAATCTTTCGATGGCTCCTAGTTAATCAAACGTCATACTACAGACGTTCCAGACGACGGGAAACGGCAGTCAGGATGACGGCGAGGATGACCATGATTCCTCCGACCCACGGTGTGTGGACAAGGCCAATCGTATCGGCGACGAGTCCGCCGATCGTTGCCCCAAGGGCGATCCCGATGTTGAAAGCGGAAATGTTCAACGCGGAAGCAACATCGACGGCTGCCGGGACGTATTTTTCCGCCAGCTGCACGATATACAGTTGCAGTCCCGGAACATTCATGAAAGCAAGCAGTCCCATCAGGATGATCCCGATGATCCCGGCGACTTTAAACGGAATCATGAACGACAGGGCAATCATGACGATCGCGTGCAAAATGAACATGTAAAACAACGCTTTGATCGGATTTCCATTGGCGAGTTTTCCGCCGACGGTATTGCCGATGGCGACAGCAATGCCGTAGACAAGCAGGATGATACTGATCAGGCTCGGACTGATGTGGGTGACGTCCTGCATGATCGGTGTCAGATACGTGAAGGCGACGAACGTTCCGCCGTAACCGAGGGCGGTGATGAGGAAACCGAGCATCAGACGTCCGTTCGTCAACAGTTTAAACATATCGGAAAACTTCGCCGGCGGTGATTGTTTCAAGTCTTTTGGAATCAGGAAAAAGCTTGCGATGATGGCGATGACACCGAGTGCGGCAACAGCAAAGAATGTCGCACGCCAGCCGAATGATTGACCAATGAATGTACCGAGCGGGACGCCGGTTACGGTCGCAACCGTCAGACCGGTGAACATTAAGGCGATGGCACTGGCTTTTTTATGTTCCGGTACGAGCTGAACGGCGATCGTTGCGCCAATCGAGAAGAAGACACCGTGCGAAAACGCGGTGATGAACCGGGCGACGATCAACAGTTCGAAAGTGGGTGCGATGGCTGATACGAGATTTCCGGCGATAAAGACGACCATCAACACCATCAGTAACGTTTTCCGGTTCATCCGGTTCGTCAGGGCAGTCAAGATCGGTGCACCGACGGCGACGCCGATTGCGTAACCGGAAATGATCAGTCCGGCCAGAGTGATGCCGATATTTAAGTCACCGGCGATCGCAGCGAGCAGACCGACCGGGACAAATTCCGTTGTTCCGATACCAAAAGCGCTAATAGCAAGTGCGAGCAGGGCGAAGCGGCCGTTTTGCGGGACCTGTTCCTGTTCAGCACGCGGATTTAATTGATTCATGATAATTCCTCCTGGATAAATGAGCTAAAGTGAGATAGTGCAGCCATGCTCTGAACGACCGGGCCCGGATCGTTTTTCAAACAGGGACACTTCTGCGTGATTCCATCATAGAGCGGCGTTGCTTTTTATGGAAGTACGTACTTTTAAGTGCGATAGGCACTAAAAAGTACCCTACCCTCATTGATCGAAGCAATGGATGAAGGCGACTTGTACTTTCCGTTGACAGTTGTTATCATAAACCCATCAAATCTACTTGAGAAGTACGCACTTTCAAGTGCGATAGGCACTAAAAAGTACCTGTGCCGCCGTACTTCGTAATGAAAGGAAGAATCAGCATGGCCTACAATATTCCGGTCGAAGCGACGCTGCAAGTCATCGGAGGCAAATGGAAAGTCGTCATCATGTGTCATCTCATTAAAGGCGAACGCCGGACAAGTGAATTGAAAAAGCTGATGCCGAACATCACGCAAAAAATGTTGACGCAGCAACTGCGCGAGCTCGAACAGGACGGTGTCATCATCCGGACGGTCTACGAACAGGTGCCGCCGAAAGTCATCTATTCGTTATCCGACTACGGCTGGTCGTTGCGCCCGATTTTAGACGCGATGTGTGCCTGGGGGGAAGGGCATATCGATTTGACAGGCGAGGAAGTTGTGTCTTCTTAAATTGAACTATCATACTGCACAGTAAAACGACCGCCTGTCATCAGGACGGTCGTTTTTTCGGGTATCCGTTATTTAACGAAGGAAGCGGCTTCACGGAGGAAAAACTGTTTAATGGCATCGTAAACCGTCTGCTGTTCTTCGGTCAGACCGCGGCTCAAGCGTGACAAATAGATGTTTGAGACGATTGTCAGGTTATCCTTGGCTACGAACGGAAGCTTCAGTTCACGGCAGACGGAGACGGGAACAAAGCTGAAATAACGTTGTTGACGCAGGGCGACCTGCAGGGAGACGTCATCAATGTAACGGATCGAATCCGCGTATAAACTGAATTCCGTCATCTTTAATTTGATGAAACTGTTGTAATCCTTATTGTGTGACGGGAACAGGAACGATTTTGCCGTCTCGTTGTCATAGAGCACACGCAAAACGTCCTGCTCCGTATAATGACCGGGATAGGTCAGCACAATCTCTTCTTCAATGACCGGTTCACTCGTGACTTCGGGATGTTTGATTTCCATAAAGCTGATCGAGAAATGGATTTCATCGGTCAAAAGTTGCGACAGGATTTCACGGTTCGACAAAATCTCTGTATTGAACAACGTCGCTGACGGGTTAACCAAAAATTCCGCCAGCAGAATCTGAATGAAACGGCCGTGTGAACTAGCGAGGCTGATCGTCACGTCCTGTTCCGGATTCGACAGCCGTTCTTTGACGAGTTCGAGTTCATTTTCGATTTTTTCGACGGACTGCAACAGGATCCGTCCCTGATTCGTCAGGGTAATCGCGCGTCCGTTCCGGTTGAACAATTCGGTATCCAATTCCCGTTCGAGTTTTTTGACTGTCATACTGAGTGCCGGTTGACTGATGAACAGACGCTTCGCAGCATGAGTAAAGTTCAGTTCTTCTGCGACGGTTCTGAAATAATGTAAATGGAGTAATTCCATCTCTCACTCCTCCTATAAGTAATTGTTTATAACAGTATACATCATTATATATTTTTGTTTATGCGGAAACCGGTATATGCTGAGTGCAGAGGTGATGGAAATGAATATTGCAATATATGGAGCAGGATCACTCGGTACCATCATGGGTGCGTATTTAAGTGAAACATATCCTGTCGTTGACTTGATTGATACGAACAAAGAACATGTCGCACAACTGAACGAGAAAGGGGCACACGTCGTCGGACCGGATATCACGCAACGCGTCACGGCTTTTCTGCCGGAAGAGATTACGAAAACGTATGATATCGTGTTGTTGCTGACAAAACAGCTCTACAATCCGCAAGTCTTACCGGCGGTCAAAGCCATTTTAAAAGAGGACGGTATCCTCGTGTCCTTGCAAAACGGGGTGCCGGAAGAAATCATCCGCCAGCATATTCCAAGCGAACGGATTATCGCCGGCTCGGTCGAGTTTGGGGCGACGTATGTCGGACCGGGACAATCCCGCCTGACAACAGACTACTCATTCTTTAAAAAATACGCGTTGCAAATCGGCGAACTCGACGGGGCGACGACAGACCGGATCGTTCAGTTAAAAGAAGTCCTCGATACAATTGGCGGAACGGAAATTTCCGATAACCTGCCGGGCACGAAATGGTCGAAACTGATCATCAACAGCGCGTTCAGCGGATTGTCTGCTGCCTGCAACGGGACGTATGGTGACGTGCTCGACCATCCGGTCCTGTTACGGGCCGCGATTCACGCGATGAAAGAAGTCCTTGATGTCGGTCATGCGCACGGGATCGAATTTGCCCGGATGGGAGAAGCGGACTTGACGGTCTACAGCGAACTCAGTGACATCGACCAAAAGATGGTCGAACTGCCGCAGTTGATGAACAGCTCGCGAAATCTCGAGGCGAGTATGTTACAGGATTTACGGAAACACCAGCCGACGGAAATCGACTACATTAACGGTGTCGTCACGATGTACGGGGAAACGTACGGCATTCCGACTCCGGTCAATTCAATGATTCAAGCACTCGTCCGAAATGCACAGG
>Ga0308165_1002200_pt1 | contig 24250 bp, 16 predicted proteins | sample PhyWR2_FD_201032 | JGI IMG/M metagenome (GOLD analysis project Ga0308165, IMG submission 201032) | Phyllosphere microbial communities from UC Gill Tract Community Farm, Albany, California, United States - DLSLW.R2 | ecosystem: Host-associated > Plants > Phyllosphere > Unclassified | place: USA... | reverse complement strand
ACCATGAACGCTATAGACGACACGCATGACCCAGGCCTCCTGAGCTGGCTCGAATCGGCAAACGACAAGGACACAGACTTTCCAATCCAAAACCTGCCATTCGGGCGTTTCCGCTGCGAGGATGATCCTGGCTTGAACATCGGCATCGCGATCGGAGACCAAGTTCTCGATTTGAGGAAGACCAAGCTCATTGACAACAGTGAGATGAACCGCTTGATGAGGCTGTTGCCCGATGTGCGCAAGAGCTTGCGCACGGCAGTGTCCAAGGGGCTGCGACGTGGTAGCCCGCAGGAAGCGCTGTTTCGCGTAGCGCTGGTGCCGCAGTCAGAGGTGGAGATGGGATTGCCCTGCGAGATCGGCGACTATACCGATTTTTATACCAGCATCCACCACGCGACAACTGTCGGACGGCAATTTCGCCCGGACAACCCACTGCTTCCCAACTATAAATGGGTGCCTATCGGGTACCACGGCCGTGCCTCCTCCATCGGCGTCAGCGGACAGTTGCTCCATCGCCCGCGTGGACAGACCCGTGTAGGGGACGCAACTGAGCCCAGCCTCGTCCCATCCGCCAGACTGGACTATGAGCTGGAATTGGGCGCCTTTATCGCCCGACCGAACGTTTTGGGCCAGCCCATCGACATGGCTGCGGCGCAAGACCACGTGTTCGGCTTTGCCCTGTTCAACGACTGGAGCGCGCGAGACATCCAGTCCTGGGAGTACCAGCCGCTGGGCCCGTTTTTGTCGAAAAATTTTGCAAGCACTTTGTCGCCCTGGATCGTGACCATGGATGCGCTCGCTCCGTTTCGCAAGAAGTTCGAGCGTCCCGCCGGTGACCCGATGCCATTGCCCTACCTTGATTCGCCTTCGAACCGCGAACACGGCGCCATCGACATCGAACTTGAAGTCTGGCTGCAAACCGAGCGCATGCGGGCATCTGGTTCGCCAGGTGAGCGCTTGACACGCTCCAACTTCAGCGATGCTTATTGGACCGTGGCCCAGTTGGTGGCCCACCACACGGTGAACGGCTGCAATCTCAGAACGGGCGACCTGCTCGGCAGCGGGACACTGTCGGGACCGTCGGCGGAGCAAGGCGGTTCATTGCTGGAGCTGAGTGCCGGTGGCAAGCGCCCGATCGACTTATCCAATGGTGAGCGCCGGACTTTCCTCGAAGACGGCGACACCGTGATCCTCAAAGGCTACTGCCAGCGTGAAGGCTTCAAGCGCATCGGTTTTGGAGAATGCCGCGGTACCGTGCTGCCCGCTCATAGCGCCTGATGACAGATTCAATGCATGCGGCCAACCAGATTGGCCACTGGATGTCAGCGGTTTTTGCCAAATGCGGCGTTGCCGCTGAGGACGCCTTGACCACCAGCGAGTTGCTCCTGCGCACCAGTCTGCGCGGCATCGACAGCCATGGTCTGGCGCGCGTGCCGAGCTATGTGGAAAAGCTGCTGGCCGGTAAGGTCAATCCCAGGGCACGCCCGCATGTCACGTCGCGCCTTGGCGTGCTGCATGTGGATGGCGACAACGGGCTTGGACAAGTGGCGGCCACCTTCGCAATGCGCCAAGCGCTGCAGCAGGCTCGCCAGGCGGCGGTGGTGACCTGCATGTTGCGCAACAGCGGCCACTTGTCTGCACTTGGCATTTTTGCGCTACTGGCAGCAGAACAGGGCTTGGTGGCTATCGTCTGCCAGCAGACACCACCAATCATGGCACTGCCAGGCGCACGAGAGGGGGCAATTGGCAACAACCCGCTCGCTTTCGCGATGCCTGTCGCCGGGCAGGCACCGCTTGTCTTTGACATGGCAAGCAGCGTGGTGGCTCGTGGTCGCGTGATGGCGGCCGCGCGCGAGGAGCGGCCATCGATTCCAACGCAATGGGCTTTGGCCCCCGACGGGCAACCCACGACTGACCCCGCACTCGCACTGCAAGGCGCCATGAGGCCGATGGCCGGGCACAAAGGCATCGGTTTGGCCATGATGGTCGCCTGCCTAGCGGGCAGCCTCAATGAGAGCGCTGCTGCAGTTACGCGCAATGAGCAAGGTACGGTTTCCAAGGGTTCAGCAGGGGGTGTTGGTGCTTTTTTCTTGGTCATCAATCCTGCCCTATTCACAGGGCAGGTGGCGTTCGACGCCCATGTGGCCGACTGGCTGGGGCACTACTTGACAGCATCCGGTTGTGAAGCACGTTACCCGGGATTGCGGCAGGCCCAGTGCGAAGCGCAAAGAAGGGAAATTGGCATTCCGGTCTCTTCAGCGCTGGCGGCTGAGCTGCGTGCAACAGGGAGACAAGTAGGTGTCATGTTCGAATTCTGAAACTTTTCCCATATAAGATGAAAGACAAATGATGGCAATTTATGAACTGGACGGTATCCGTCCCCTGCTGGCCGTCTCTGCATGGGTTGCCGAGTCGGCCGACGTGATCGGCAATGTGTCGCTCGCGCACCAGAGCAGCGTCTGGTTCGGCGCGGTGATTCGCGGCGACAACGAGCCCATTTTGATTGGAGAAAACAGCAACATTCAGGAAGCTGCAGTGCTGCATTCGGACCCGGGCAGCCCGTTGACCATCGGCCGCGATGTAACCGTGGGGCACCAAGCCATGCTCCATGGCTGCACAGTGGGCGACGGCTCGCTCATAGGCATCGGTGCCGTGGTGCTCAATAACGCGCGTATCGGCCGCAACTGCCTGGTCGGTGCAGGCGCGCTCGTCACGGAAGGCAAGGAGTTTGCAGACAACTCGCTGATTATCGGCAGTCCTGCCAAGGCTGTGCGAGAGCTGACGGCGCAACAAATCGCTGGTTTGCAAAAAAGTGCAGTTGACTATGCGAAGAAAGCGCTGTGCTTCAAGAGCGGGCTCAAGCCTGTGGCGTGATCACGAAAATTAAAAGGCGAAGTTAAGCGAAGATGAACGCCCACAAGCCACACGGATGACCTGGGCGTCACAGTCATCAGTCGTATGTCTTAACACGAAGGGACGCGCATGCGTGGGTGGAAGGATTTAACCAGCTCGCTGAGGTTCCTGCGCTATACATCTCTGCTGCACGGCAGCAGATGCGTTTGAATTCGACCGTGTCATGGCTGCAAAAACCTCAGCTTGCAACGCATGGTCACGGCGGAGCTGTCGCAATCTTAAGCGCGAGAAAAAGGCAGCCTCATTTTGTAAGCCCTTTGGGCAGCAAAAGAAGTGGACCGATGCTATCCAGTTGACTTTTGGCCAAAATGTATCAAAGATGCCGTGGGATCTAGGCCAGTTGCTTTGCTTCGGGATAGCTGCCGAAAGCGATTTACCCATAGTTTTTTGCAGTTATCTTAGGGCAGTGGGGCAAAAATGAAGGAAAAAAAGCGCTGCAGAGGCACAGCCGCCGGGCGCCAGCGCTGCCTTTTGCAGCAGTCAGACTGACCCAGGGACACTGTGGGTTGGAAGGGCGTCTGCAAATCTGGATAAACACTCGTCCGCCAGATTTTGGGTTTCTCTAAATGACTTGAAAGCCTGATAACGCATTGAAAATAAAAAAATCACAAAATCTTCTAGCATATAGATTATAATTATGTAACAAGTGTATTGTTTAATACGCGCTAGGCTACGCAATGTTACTCAAACCAAAGTTTGTGCCCAAGGTACTGCTGGCATAGCTCTGCCTGTTCTTTTAATAATGCCTTGCGCTGGCGCATCCGCGCTTTGAACTATGTCGGGTTTTCAGCCTAGTTAGTTTTGGCTGTAAGGTTCTAAGCCGGCATTGCAGTGGATTTGCTCCACCGGTTACTGAATTTAGTCTTTAGGTTTAACAAAAATATTTATGAAACCAGCATTTTGGAAACTGTCGCACGGTTCTGAAATTTTCACTTTTCCAGAACTTTTAAAATCAATTGAAGATAGATTAGTTTATGTTCACAAAGACACTGGAAAAAAAGGCCAGTCAGCTACAACGCAAGGCGTAGACTTCGCAACAGCATCAATAGGTGATTATTTTTACCTTACCTATGGCAATAATGGAATTTATTTACTTGGTCAAATCACTGGCCCGGCAAATGTTTTTTCCACTTTTGGTGATGGTTGGCTTGACCGGCCTTACCGAATTATTGCTAGGTCAAAAAACCACCATTTTTATCAAGGGCAAGAAAAATGGTGGTCTCCTAACCATAACTCTACTTTTGTCAAAGTTCCCGATGGCGAAATTAAGTTATTTGAAGAGCTAATTCTTATTCCATACTTTGACGTTAAGCTTAAAAAATATGGATTTTAAACTCAATCCGGCATTCCAGTAAATCCGTCGCGCAAGGCCATGTTGATCAGTTATTTTGTGTAGCGATATTTTATATTTTTAAATTTTCATAATGGCTGAAGCCAGACTAAGCCGCCTTATCTATTCATGCGTTAATCATGCGAATAGAAGGTAATATCGAGATCAGCTCTACATTAAACATATTCGGAAATGAAATTTTGATCATCCTCAGCAGAGTGCATACACAATGCTAGGCAAGAGCGTTTGGAGCCCTGAACAGCAGTTAATTATCCAGGCACCGGCCTCCGCCAAGTTGATTGTCGATGCAGGTCCGGGTACCGGCAAGACGGCTACTCTCTGCGCCCGAATTTCTTGGCTAATCGACACTGCTAAGCTAGAACCTGGTGAGATTTGGATCATCAGCTTTACGCGAACCGCAGTTTCCGAGATCCGCAATCGTGTCTCGACTTATTTGCATCATCCCGCAGCTGTTGCAGGTATCAAAGTAGCCACTATTGACTCGCATGCGTGGGCCATGAACGTCGGGTTCAACGAGGATGCGGTGCTATCGGGCGGCTTCGACGACAACATCAGACAGGTGATCAAGACTATCACACAAAACGAACGTGCTTCGGAATACATTAACTCGGTCAAGCACCTTTTCATAGACGAAGCACAGGACGTGATTGGACCAAGAGTCGAGTTGGTCCTTGAGTTGATCAACGGTATGGCGTCTTCTTCAGGCGTTACGGTTTTGTGTGACGAGGCTCAAGCAATTTATGAATATGGCGATACAGAAGACCCTAGAGATCTCGATGGAGGTCTAGCCCAGAACATCAGAAAGTTTTTTCCAGCATTCGTCGACGCTGATTTGCTGGAGGTTCACCGCACCTCAGATACCAAACTGAAACAGCTTTTCGCTGATGGTCGATCCGTGGTGCGCAATGAAAGTCTTAATACCCGCGCCAAGTATCTCGGAGTCAGGCGTGCAATTGTGGCGAATTCTCATGGCGTGCTTGGGGATGCCATCGACGATTTAAGGTCTATCGACGAACTGGACAAAGACACATTCCTTCTATTCAGGCGCCGCGGAGAGGCGCTTGCTGCCTCTTCTTACCTCACAGGTATTCCTCACCGCTTGCGTATGTCGGGACTTCCTACGGTCATTGAGGAATGGATCGGTCTTATCTTTTGGGACTGGATTGAACACAAGATGACGCAAGAGGTCTTCAATGCTCGCTGGTCAAAGCGCATCCCAATGGGTAGGCTGAACAAGATAGACGCTTGGGCTCAGCTGTTCAGGGTAGCCGGGAAAAGCGAAGGCCTTCTCGACATCGCAAAGCTTAGACGACGCCTTGCGTCCATGTCACCCCCACTGGAGTGCTGTCGCCCTGATTTTGGTCATGACGGTCCAGTTGTTGGAACGATACACGCAGTAAAAGGGCGGGAGGCGGATCAGGTAAGGCTATATTTACCCGGCTCGGGATCGATGAATTTGGCTGATGCCAAATTGTTTGCTGCCGAAGCCAAGGTACTATTTGTTGGTGCGACCCGTGCGAGGGAACAACTGCTCGTTGGGCGGTCGTTTGTGTCCTATTCCTCCACTCTCCGTATCAGCGGCCGTGCGTATACACGATGTTCTTCTCCGCCATGGGCGGCACAGGTTGAGATCGGCCGCACCGGCGACATCGATGCAGAAGGTTTAGTTGGAAAAAAACATTTCGAAGACGCTTCCCAAGCGCGGCGCGCACAAGCTCTGATCGTGAGCATCCGTCGGAGCACGCAGCTTGCAACCGCACGCATTGGCGACAAGGATTCACGTTACTTGTACAGCGTGACGATGGGCGCGCGGCCTGGAGATCGTCTCATGGTGTTCAGTTCACTTCTTACCCGAGACCTTTTCTACATTGCAAAAAATTTGCGCAAACGGTTTGCGCCAAGCATGATTCCCGGCTTACGAAATCTGGGTCTACGTACCGTTGTCGTCTCGCCTGATGATCCGCTCACAAGTGCCTTGCATCACCCATGGTCCGAATCGGGATTTATGCTTTCACCGCTCTTTATCGGATATGAGGCTCTATCGTTTAGGTAGCAAATAATTCGGATGCTCATAAGGAGACTTGATGGCTAAGCCGCAATGTTGGTTGTTGCTGGAGAAATCGGATGGCAACCGGATTTCTAAGGGAATTGACGACTATCGGGACAAAATGGGAGAGTCGTACAACTACGACAACTTCGTTCCCAATCACACGAAAATTTCTAGCGGTGACTTCGTAATTCTTAGGCTGGACGATCACATCGTTGGAATCGGTCGGATCGGCTCCATCTGCTCGCGGGCGGACGTTAAGCAACATAGGCGCTGTCCCGGGTGCAAGTCAACGGACATCAGAGAACGAATCACCCTGTCTCCCCCTTTCAAGTGTGGGAAATGCTCGTTCGATTTTTCCGAACCAATTCAGACATATGTGCCCATTACAGCTTTCCAAGCCAAGATCTTGGACTTCAGCCGCTTGGTAAACCCGCCCGTAGTCGCCGAAGTAAAGGCCTGTGCCCTCAGCGAGCGGGGCATCTCCTCGCAGTTTTCGATGTTGGCACTGGATGCGGTCAAGCTCCGAACCCTCTTTGAGGGATTACAAATCCAAGACTCTCCCAAGATGCCTGACTCAAATGGGCAGGGAATGGGTTTGACCGCCCCCGAGCGGAAGGCCGTCGAAATGCGCGCGATGCTGATTGCTAAGCAGATATACGAGGCTGAAGGATGGCTGGTCATTGACACGTCAAGTTCCAGACCGTACGACTTACTCGCGCGCAAGGCGGGACAGATCAGGTTTATAGAAGTTAAGGGTACGACCGGCTCCGGTAAGTCAATCATTCTGACGCAGGGGGAGGTCGAACACGCTCAGGCGAAGCCACAGGAGCACTGTTTAATTGTGATTTCCGGGATCATACTGTTCAAGATAGAGACAAATTGGACTGCATCAGGTGGAGTCGTCAGCACTCACCTAGATTCATGGCTACTCGTCCCGCAAAAGCTCCAACCGACCCAATACCGCTACACCGTCTAGATCTGCAGGAACGGGCCTTTGCCGCCATGGCTAAAAAACAAACCTGACAGTAACCATTAGTGCTGGTAAGGCAGTGCAATTACTTCAAGCGTATCAATAGTATGACGGTAAGCAATAAGATGAACGCCTCCACCCATAACGGCATCGCTGTGAATCCGAGAGACTTCTCAGTTTCCGGTTACGGCATCTAAATGCCAAGATTGAAGTAGTAGAAAGTCAATCTGTCCAGCTTGCTCGCAGGTATTGTCCGAGAAACTAACATGTGCAGCTGTTTCTCCGAGAGCAAAGCCCAACTCGAAGGCTCTGATCGCTGGTTGTAACTCTTTTTGTAAACCTTAAGGCGGTTCACTGTTCGATTGCTCTCCTGACCCCGCAACTTGCTCACTACCGCCCGTGACGAGTGCATTCCCAAGTTTCGTTTGCGCAAGCATGCCGATCACAACAAGCAATGCTCGGGCGCGGGAGACACCCACATAGGCTAGTTCGGCATTGTTTGCACACATCCGGTCCACAAACAACACGACTGCGAGAGACTCCAGGCCCTTGAATCGCGCGACCGTCTCAATGATCAAAGCTCCTGGCGTTCGGGTCAAAGCATCAGTGGTTTTCAGCCCCGCTCGCGACAGTTCAGATCTGATTTTTTCAACCGCCGTGGCGTCAGGCACCAGAACCGCGACATCCCCTGGTGCGAGTGATTGTCCGGATACAAGCTCCCGCACGATGGTCAACACCTGGTTGATCCCATCCTCGGCAGAGACCTCGATCACAAGAGGCAAGCCCCCCTCAGCTCCAGCGCACTGGATCAGGGGCCCTCTATATAGCGGCTCTGTGACGGCAGCAATGCGTTTCGTATTGCGAAGATTCAGTTGCAGGGAGACGCCTTCTGCCTGCAGCCTAGTTTCAAGGTCGTTACGTGCCCGATACACAGCCTGATTGCTGTCGAAGAATACCCGCAGTACGCCCCCTTTCCTTACACATCCCTCAAGCAGATCCCATTCCATCCAATCAACATCTTGCGCTTCATCCACGATAACTGCCGAAAAGGGCCCAAGTCGGTTCTGGAACGCTGCACTTCGAACCTCAGCTAGAGTCATTACATTGAGATTGCTCTGATTTCCAATCCGACTCTTTAACGACCAAGCCAACGCCTCGCTGAGACAGCATAAGAGTGTGCTACGCCTCTCTCGGGCATAGCGCACGGCGAGTTCGGCCGCGACCAGAGTCTTGCCGGTCCCGGCACCACCTTCGACTACAACGCGCGAGTGAGCATCAATGAATAGGATGGCCTGCAGCTGCGCTCCCGTCAGCAACATGTCCTGCTTGGCAATATCGGACTCAAGCTGGCGATGTAGGGCCACCTTCAGCCTGGCAGGCGCGGCAATCGTTTCGTCAATGGCAGTTATGCCGTTTGTTCCCGGCCCACGCTCAGTATCGTGTTCACGGTCGGTATAAATGGTAAGACGCCCCGAAAGCCACGTAAGGAACCGATCCCGCAGGCCAGTGGAAAAGCAGAACAGCGCCTGCTCGTAACCAGCAACAAGTCCATTGCCTTCTGGTTCACTATCGGGCAGGATCACGCCATGGCGCAGGCGCACGCGATCAGCAGGCCAAGCAGGGTTTACACGGAATTTCTTGAGAAGCTCGTGCTTCGACTTCATAGCCTGCTGCACAGGATCTTTGATGTAATGAGTGATGCCGAGGCGGTCACGAGATGTCCACCTGCCAGTCATCGGGTCATGCCGGACTAACCCGCCCTTCACCTCGATGAAAAGGACACCCGAGTCGGCATTTGCCACAACAAAGTCGGCCTCTCCGTCAATCTCACCACCGCGCGCGTTGATACCCCACCAAGGGCGCGAATAATATACGGACCATCCATCGCCGAGTACAAGTTCAAGCTTGTCATAGACCTCACATTCCGCCTTTCTTCTAGGATCTTGGCGCACCCACGGGGGAAGCATTCGAGGCCACATCACTGCCATACATTTCCTACTTAGTCGATCAGCGACTCAAAGAACCCGACCGCGGCCCCTGGGTTCAGCCCGGTGAGCAGTGCCCGGTCAAGAAAACGATTGTGGTGCTCACATGATGTCTCTGGAACAAGCATGCACGAGTGACAAGCACCTATTGAGTGCGAGCCAGGGGCACCCGTCTCTCCAGAAATGCACAAAGGATCCGAGGAGCACCACTGAGCGGAGCGTAACGCGCCGATGACCGTAGGCCCGAGAAGATCCGGGCTACCGCGTCTCTGCAGACCTCCTAGCGTCCCATCGGAGTCCGACGTGGCGGTGTAGATCAGCACTCCAGCCATCCCTGCCGCGCCCTCACTCACATAGAGGCGCTCCCTGAGTGACGCTGTGGAGTAGCCGCATTCAAGCGTCAGCTGCCTGATCAGTGCATGGGAGAGAGAATGAAGCATCAGCAGTCGTGGCGTGGCCTCAAAAGAAATGGGGTCGTCACCGTTCCGCTTCCTCCATTCCTTCCGCCAAGATCGAGCCGCGGGGAGCACGCGTGCTAAAACTTCCGTCTGAGCCTCCCACTGGCATAAGGCCTCGATATTGAGTTGAATGAATATGCCCTCACCACGTACCTCGATCGCAGGCAACCAGTCCAGCGTACCATTCGAGATTGGTGCGATCTGTGCACCCTCGGGATCAGACGGTGGGTTGATGCGCGTGAAACCCTTGACGACCCGCACTTCGCGCAGCCGCGCGACGCGCACGACCTTGGCAATGAATGGCCGCAAATCGTCAGGCACTGGTTCGCCGTGGATTTCGAACTCTTCATCCCGCTCGTCCGTCGGTCCTGTGAAGACCTTGTATTCATCTATGCGCAGGTCATCGATGTTCAGTATGTCAGCCTCGCTGACCATCTGATCGAATTTTGATGCCAGCGACTCCGCCGTTATGCCTTCGCGTTTGAGTACTCGCGTCAGGTGCTGCGAAGTCCCGATGTATGCAACACGCCCGGCGTGGTCCACGATGTCAAGGAGGATGTCCCAGTAGTCACCAATGATCCTTTGGAGCGTTCGAGTCCACGGGGGGATATCCAGCGCAGATTCCATCACCGGATAGTACAGGTTGGATGCACCGCGCTGAACAGCCCGGTATGTACCCTGCTCCCCCGCACATTCACACGTCGTGTCTGGCGCGCGGAGCCATGGACGTCGTGCGTGACAAACGAGTCCCGATAGTGCCTTTTCGCCGAATGCTCCATCCATCGAGCGCGCCGCGTGACATTCAGGGCAGGAGAGCATCAATCCGCCCAAGCCAGGGCCTACCGCGGACAGCTTCAGCCGCTCCTTTCCCTTCGAATCGCACGATGGTTTATGAGGTAGCCACCAGTTCCAAGGAAACTCTTCTAGATGGCCGGACGTACAGGCCGCAGCAAAGCGCACCGGGATGGCAAAAACTTTTTCGCCGCCCGGCCTTTGCATAGTGCAGCTGGCGCAGTAACGGTAGGCCATGCCAGGATCATGGCTCCACTTGGAGGCGGGTCGCATCACTTCGCAGGTGGGGCACTGCAGCCACTCGGGGAAGCGTCGGAGCACCAGGGAAGATGTGTCGGGTGTACCGTCAGCGCGTTGCGCGTTCTCATCGAGGACCGGCGGCAGTCGGAAAAACTTTTTAGCCAGTTTTTTGCATAACCGCCTTTCGACGATCTTCTGATACTTCAGGTTCCCAGCCAGTGGCGCGCTTCGATCCCACTCCTCCAAGCCCGCACTTACGCCTGATACAGGCCCTTTGCCAGATCTCATGTCCATGATGGCGCCCGGCGCATAGGTCATGAGAACGGCACTCCGGCGCAGCTCGCCAACGAAGTTGTTAGCCATTTCATCTCCTCCAAGGTGGTTGTGGCTGTGCCGCCGTGTTCCCATCGCCATCTGCATGCTGTGCGCCCGCGCCGGTGGCGCCGGTTGTCAGGAATTCAGCCATTCGGAAAGGCGTGCCTGCTTCGACGCTGCGCATGTTATTCATTGTAGGCCATGCATCAGGAGGCAAGCGCCCCATTGCCCGCCTTCTTGCGTTCAGATCGGCCGACACAAGCAGCGATTTGTTGACGTCGTATGGATTGCTATAAAACTTCGGCGACCTGGATTGCCAGTTGTAGAGGTGATCGTCAAGTTCTTTGCTGCATGCGGTACTTTCTCGCTTATCCACGGCCAAGACACGCCTTTCGATTTCTTCCACAACGTCTTGCAATAGGCCTGGCGGCGCATCTTCGAGCCTCGGTCTCTGTGCCATTCCTGGGTCCGAATGCCGGATCATTGCCACCAGCGCAGCGCGAAGGGCCCGGTCACGGGCTCGGGATGCAAAGGGAGTGACGCTTGTAGCCTCGACGTCGCGATAAATGCTGGAGTGCCAGCCAAAGAATGTTTCGTAATGGGACCGATCGCGTGGCTTTGCAGCGTTCAGTACTGCGACGACCAGCCCAGGAAACACGCTCCGGCCGACACGGCTCGTCGCCTGAATGTATTCGGAGCGGGTCTTCGGTTGCCCGTTCATGAGCATCAGTCCAAGCCTGGAGACGTCCACGCCGACACTGACCATGTTTGTGGCAAGCACCACATCGACCGCTCCAACATTGCCGGCCTCGACTTTCAGCTCCGAGAGAATCTCAATGATTTCCTTCTGAGAAACCCGTGAGGTCAGTTCGCGAGGTGGTGCATTCTGGCGGACGGCTTCCCCGCGCTGGTCTGCGTACAACGCCATCGAATCGGGAACGTCGTCTAGCATCTGGACGATTGCACCACCAAGTTCTCGCAGCGAGTTAAAGTATGCGAGCAAGGTCGCATATCCGTCCCGCTCGGCGTCCGCTATACCGACCGTACTGCCCGTCGCTTGCAGCACCGATCCGGCCATCGCTTGTAGAGTAAATTTCGCAGACCTTCCGGCAGTTGTGACCGCCAAGTACGTTCTTGGAGCCTTGTCTTTGTCGCGCACTGCGAAGCCTGAGTTGTCATGATCAAGGCCGGGTGGCGGGAACTGGCAGCTGCTTCGATCGAACAATGCTTTGACTTGATCCGCGGCACGGCGGATGGTCGCAGTCGAGCCGATGACTTTTGGCCGTCGCTTCCGCTTGCGGAGCAGCCAGTCAAATGCTGTTTCATAAACGCCAGCGATTGTACCGAGCGGCCCTGAAATAAGATGAAGCTCATCTTGGATGATGAGGTCGGGACTTTGCAAAGAGCCAAACCCGAACAGCTGTGCAACCTCGCGCTTTGTTGTAATCAGTGCAAACTTGTCTATTGTGCCTATGACGATAGAGGGGCGCTCCCGGTAAATGTCCTCGTCCACGGTGAAGACAGGCCAGAGCCCAAACTTTGGGCCCAGCGCACACTCATCGTTTTCGCAATAGGGCCGCACTGACTTGTTCGGCTCGTCGTAGTTCCAACGAACCCTGTGGTGGCAACACGGACATTCGTCAATCTGTTCCGCGCTACTGCCGTCACGACTGCCTCTGCTGGCAATCGCATCTTTAAATTTGTTCGGGGTTGCGTCACCGCCAACCCACAATCCGATTGAGAACGAAACTGTCCCGCGACTTGCTAAATATTTGATTCCTGTGGCCAAGCCGAGGCGTATGGCCTCGCATGCGAGGATGAGGGCGGATGCACGCTCGAACTGCTGCGCAGTGAGCAGTCGAAGCGTATACCGCATAAGCGCAGCGTTGCCGGCTCCATCGTCAGGGTTCTTCTGAGATCCACGGCGGTAGAAGATGAGCATCGCAACGAGCGCAAGGTATGCTTCTGTCTTGCCGCCACCGGTTGGAAACCACAGAAGATCAAAGACTTCGCGGTCTGTGGCATCAGCGTTACAGACGGAATGCGCTGAAAGTAGAATAAAGCCTAACTGGAACGGACGCCACCGCAGTGGCTTTGACTTGCCTACAGGTTTCCAAGAATGCTGGAGCGCCATGGCTGCATTTGCCAGCTTGAAAGATTGAAGCAGAAGCCTGCTCTTCCGCATGGCATCAATGCCCAAAGACATTCTTAAACGCACCTTGTCACATGCTTTCAAATTGCGGATTGCAATCGGCTTGAGGTCATCCGGCAGATCTTTCAGTCGATTGCGTTGCTTCTCAATCCATCTTCCATAAGCCTCGGGTAACCGGTCAAGCCTTGTAAAGACTTCCTCATCGGAACTGGTACCCAGCTGGTCCGCATCAAGTGCACCCTCCCTCACAAGATCACTGAAGACGTCATCTCCATCTTCACGAAATGCAATCACGGATGCCTGTGGCAGCCATTCTGAGCACAGTAAAACGGCATTACCATCAACTGTCTGCCATGACGCCGAGCACTGATGTCCGGCAGCGAACTCGGGCACCTCCCTGTACAAGAGACGACTGACCTCTACTTCTTCTTCATCATCATTCGCAGAGGGCCGGCCTGGCCTTGGGAGAAACTTGGTGTTCGAAGACGGCCGAATTTCAATCTTCGTCTGGAATAGGAGTAGGCTTTCGGCTGAATTTCTTTCACCTTCAGGAGCTTGGCTCCGGTTGATGAGTATGAGCGTCACTAACCGGCCTGCGCTGCTCGGTCGCGTGCGAGCATAAAGCTCCACCTCGGCAGATAAATTGTCTTTACGCAGCTTCTCCGTAAGTTCTCCTGAGTCAGGTAGGACAAAGGCGTCTAGCTTAAAGGCGTGCTCCCGCCGTGTCCATTTGAGTTCGGGCAGGCGGCTTTCTTTAGCTTCTACCCGTTCAAAGTGGTACGTGGCAAACCGGACTTCTACGTCGACGCTTGTTCCAGTTGAGGCATCAATGCAGAAAGACACCCCCATGCTACAGGGACGTTGTTGACCTACCGGACTAACAGAAGAAGGTGCGTCATCCTGCTCGTCATCGCTATCACTGCCGTCGTCGTCCTGGCCTCCCATCCGGTCACCGTATGTCCAGAGGATGCCGGTGAGGTAGATGTCTGAGGGACGAACCCTTTCACCTTGGAGCACCTCGTCTGGCCTGTGTGGACCGAGCAGATCTTCCTCAATCCGGGAGATGATTGTTCTACGAACTTGTATTTGATTCATCTTATGTCCCTTTAACGGAAGTATGCCATGCCACCATGGGCTTGATGGTGATTCAAAAACTGAGCATCTAAAAGTAGAAATGAAATCGAGCAGGAGGTAAAAACCCGCACGCGGATGAGCACCAGCGGATCCGCCAAGGCCGTTGAAAACCACTGGGAGCCGCGCTGCACGAGTGGATGGGCTGCAGCGCGGCCAGACACTGGACGGCTCTCGGCCACAGCCAAGCCGCTCGATTAGAGTCCATCGTAGAATTCGGAAAAAATTCGTATGGTAAGGATTGGCCGTTCAGGTTTAATTCTTAAATGCAGGTTAAAAATAATCAATAATCAAAAAATGTAAAGACAAACCTATCTTGACGTTATTTACTGCTGTGACCTGACGCCTTTCTGAGATGTGCTTCAACCTGACATAACGAACAGAACTCCAAGCAGGACGCGGGCTTTTCGAGCATGGCTATACGTTACCGTATGATTTTTCCAATTCTGAATCGACCCTAACTCAGGTACAGTTTTATGAAAATGAACGATTAAGCTGCAAAGGCACCAACGATCTGCTGCTCAGTCCGGGAGCTGTAGATAAATTCCACGCAGGCATCCAGCACGGTGTCTGGCAACCATTTCCCCCGCCCTTTCAGGCTGCATTCCCAGACAGTCAGAACACGCCAGCCGAGTGCTAATAAAGCCTCATGCGTTTTAGTGTCACGCGTGCGGTTTGTAGTGATCTTGTTTTCCCAGAATTGCGTGCGCGTTGCCGGCAACCGGAACATCGGGCAACCGTGTCCATGCCAGAAGCAGCCGTGCACCAGAATGACGACCCGGTGCCGTGGAAACACCAGGTCAGGTCGCCCGGGAAGTTTGCGGTCCTGCAGACGGTAGCGCAGTCCGCGCGCATGAAGTCCTTTGCGTATGAGCATCTCGGGCTTGGTGTCCCGCCCGCGGATGCGGCTCATGTTGAACCGCCGCTGCTCGGCAGTCAGTACATCAGTCACTGTCAGCACCCGTGGCAGCGTCCGAGATGATTGCCCTCAGGCAAGCCCGCAGGTCCTCTGCATTCATGCCAGGGCGCAGGGTCACCGCACCGAAGCGGAACTTGTCCCTGTAGAGCGGATGGAACAGACGCCCGGGAACCGGTGTGGACTGGAAGTCAGCGCCCAGGAGCGGAACATGAGGCGTGAGCAGATAGGCTGCTGTCACAATGCCTTCAGGTTGGCCGCCTGATGCTTCCTGCATCAACGCATCGCGATACATGTGGATAGAGTTCAGCGCGTCGTTAAGACCATCATCAATGCGGTACTTTGCATCCAGCACGATGAGCTGGCTGGCAGGGCTGCCAAACCCTGTACCGGTCAGGACGAGATCGGGCACCATCGTGCGGCTGAAACTTCCTTGCCCGTCGGGTTCTACCCAGTATTCGCGGTACTGCCGCTGAAAGCAAAGCATTTTTCCCGGCCCGACAGGCACCGAGATCGCGCCGGCCGCAATGGTGATACCACCCGAAGCATCCTTTAGAAACAGCGTACTCAGATCCATGCTTTCCGGGGCATATTCCTGGGCTGCAGCGCGCAGCAGACGCAGAAAGCACCACAGTTCATAGAGCTCGTAGGTCCTGGACAGCGGCATCTGAAGAAAATCACCAGACAGAGCGGCAAGCCCCAGATTCATGTCCTGCCAGAGCCGGTAGAAACGGTGGTAAACAGGATCATTGCGGAACAGAGCACTCATGTTCAGAGTGGCCGCTCCGTGGCCTACGTCATTCATAAATCCAGACCGGGCTGCGCTGTGCAGACGCCGGGCAATATGACGTGTACGAATAGCCCAGTTACCGGCTGTGCCACGCATCTCCGCGTCGCTGCTGCGATCAAGCCGTGCGAGTGTATCTGCAACGCCGTTGAGCCAGGCAGCCCAGGCCATCAGACAGGCTTTGATCTGCCGGTGCTCAGGGATGTCAATGCTGCTGAGGCGTTGCCGGATCCTGATCTGTGCTGGCAGACGTCCGCCGAGTGCTGCAGGCAGCCGCGACGGATTTGATGTTTCCGTGCGGACGGCGCCGGCTCTGAAGGACCGGATGATCTCGGGCCCCGTGGCACGCCGGGCACGATGTGCCGGCAAAGTTACTTCTACCGCTTGCAGAAAATGCCGCGGCGCGCGCGCAATGGCATCCACAGCGCGGAGAATTTCGTCCGCACGCGAACGCAGGAACTCCAGCCGGGCAAGTGGAGGCGGCCGGCTGCTCTTCTGGCGCGCAATGCCCGTGCGGAATGCGCTGAGTGAGAACAAAGCCTGGGTGTCTTGCAGGATCTCACGCACCATCGCGTCAAAATCATCTCGGGTCAGCTTGCGGATGTCCGGGTCTGTGGTGACCTCAAACCGATGCAGACCGGTACCCGGAATACGCAGCACCGCCTGTACCACGCCGGCATGAAAGCCGGGGGTCCATCGCCAGAGAGCTGTGCGAGGCTGGCGTGAACGCAAGGCTTCAAGCGGTACGTCGTCAATCAGCAGATCGGCGGTGAGCGCGTTATCGCACTCAAGCAGTTCAAACAGAAAAGACGCGCCTTCGCGGACGGCTCCAGCAGCGATTGCATCCTGTGCCGGCCATACCTGCCAAGACTGGCCATCACCCTCGCGCCGGATGTAGAGCGCTGCCACAGTTCACCGCATTGCCTGGAAGGAACCGAACTCGTCCAGATCCCCCGACAGCTTGCGCACATATGCCTGCGCGCGAGGCAAACCTGAACAAGCTTTGTCGAGGCTGTCGAGCAGGGCGCGCTGCCGCTCAGCGCCGCGCAGTTTGACCAGAATTTTCTGGACCAGAAGCTGATCAGTGACTGTGTCGGGCGCATTCTGAAGGTGCTTTGCATCGAACGCGTGGTAGCGCACAAATTCTTCAATGAGCCGGTACCCGAAGCCCTGACCGTGCTCCTGCATCAGCTTGTGGATATTAAGCAGGCGGGTCTCGGAGGCGGCGCATGCTGCTTTCAGTTCGGGATGCCGGACGGCCAGGGATGCGAGAAAGCCGGACGCGTCCACCGCGGACATATCGATCACTGAAGCTCTGTCCAGCACTTTGTCACTTATCGGATTGGTGGTCTCGTCTAAATTGATCGTGCCGATGATGAACAGGTTCGGAGGCAGGGGAATCTCAGCGCGCACGCTCGTGCCCGTTGAGCCTTCAAGCGGAACACTGTTGGAGTGCAACTGCAGTGCGCCACCCGTTTCCATTGCGGAAAGCACATCCGACAGGTAATACTCCACCCGCGCCAGGTTCATTTCGTCCAGGATCACAAACACCGGAGATTCCCGATGCGCAGTTGCTACCATCACTGCCTCCAGGAAGGTCGGGACCATATAGCGGTTCGTGAGCACGTCGTAGTACCCGGTCAGGCCGGTCGGGTCTGTCCATTCCGGCCGGACCGGGCATTCGAACAGCAGCGGATCCTGCGCTGTTGCCGAGGTCAGCCCGTGAACTGCACGGGCGTATTTCAGTGCCAGCTGAGTTTTGCCCGTCCCGGACAGACCCGAGAGAATGACAAAGTGCTTGTGCTCCAGGAAGTTCAGGGCGGCGTGGAACCTTCGCACTTCCCCTTGCGGATAGTGGCCGCCCAGAGTGCTGACAGCAGTCTCGATCTCCCCCACCGGAATAGAGGAGGGCATGCGCCGCATGGCAGGGCTTAAAGTGGCGGTGTCGTTCCAGACAGACAGCTCGTGAATTTTCTGACGGCCGACAAGAGAGCCGAGCCATCCGATAAACTCCCGGGCCAGAAGACTGCGACGAGCGGAGGCTGTTGGCGGGTACAACGCGACAACCAGTTCATCCGGATCGGTAGAGGGCCCGAACGCAGAAAGGTCGAAAGCAAGACTGTCCCAGAACTTCGCGTTGCGCATCCACAGGTGTCCGTCGCGAGCCAGGTAGATCGGAACCACATTGTTTCTGTCACTGTATCTGATGGTGTTACCGGGCGCTTCTGCGGCACTACCCGTCTCATCTTTAGCTTCCAGCGAGAACTCTGCCTCGGGCTCGATCACGATAGCCTTCGTGGCAGTGCCCACTCGCTTCATCTCTGCAAGCCGCGACAAGAAGTTGCCCTTGTCCTTGCGGACCAGCACCGCGAAATAAACTTCGTCCTCCGGCGGGAAACGCAGGACGCATCCGAGAATTAATGCCTCGATGTCGTCCCTGACATTGTCCAGGTTGACGACGCCAAGCTGGATCCCGCCCTCGACAATCTTGGCACTGTTGGAGACACCGAACAGTTCCCGCGGACGGACCGCTTTCGAGGTCCCGAAATGCTTCTGCGCAGCCTTAAGAAACTGCTGCTGCCGATCGACGAGGCTCATCCGCTGTTTCCTTGTTTTTTGCTGCCTGCCGCAGGGTCTGCATCATGTGAGTAGCAATTGCCCGGGCGAGCAATGGCGGCACAGCGTTGCCGACCTGTTTGAACGCGGGGTTCATCGTGCCGCTCAGGCGGAACCCGTCCGGGAAAGACTGCAGGCGTGCAGCCTCCCGCACAGAGATGGTCCTTGCCTGTTTGCTGTCGTAATGGATATGGCTGTAGCTGTCTTTACCAAGGTGCGCCATGAGAGTGCGCGCCGGCTGCTCGCGCCACATTTTGCGCCATTTATTCGGAAATTTACTGGCATCGTAAGGAGGGACGATGGAGTCCCACAGCGCCTTGTATTTCAGGGAACCCTCTTCAAGCGTTTCCCCCTTTGCACGAGCAGCGGCAAGCCGCTCCTCAAACATCGTGACTGCGTGGGTATAGGCCTGGGGATACTGATCGCCCGGATTCATCCGTGCAAAAAGCTCATAGTCGCGTGGCAGATAACGGATCACGTGATCCGTCAGTCCTTGCTCAGGGGCTTCATGACCTGGCCAGTTGCGCATCAGTTCGGCGTAGGCCGAGGGCTTCCTGCGGCTGTAGCTCACCGCTGTATCAAACCGCCGGGCACCGCGCGCAATCTTGCCTGCAGCCAGCAGCTCCCGGGCATTGATCGCCGGCAGATCACTCAGTGCGTCTTCGGCCGTGATCGCGGGCGGAAGATCACGCGTTGCGGCAGGCGGTGCGATATATGAGTGCGCATCGTCCAGCAGGTTGCGCAATGTCTTGAGCGCCACCGATCGTGAGCCCTCGTAGCCCGGTGGCAGTACGAGCCAGTTGGTCGGGGGAGGAAAGGAGACCTTTGTTGCCAGCTCATGCCGGTAGGCGATCAGGAACATCCGTTCCCGCATCTGGGGAACGCCGTAGAACGCGGCGTTGAGCAAGGTGTAGCCGCACACATAGCCCTTGGCCTCCAGAACTTCGCAGGTTTCCTGCGCGATGTTCTGACCACCATGGTTCAGGATATCAGGCACGTTCTCCATGAGAACGGCCAGCGGCTGAAATGCGTCCACGTACTCCAGATACTTCTTATACAGCTGTGCCCGCGGGTCGTGAATGAATGCCTCGGGATGTTCATCGATCTCGCGCAGCTTGGGACGACCAACGCGCGCAAAGGCCTGGCATGGGGGACCACCAACGACGACATCAAAGGCGTCGGCCACGGTGCCAAGACTCAGCTGTCCGCACAGCTGCTCGGGACTTGTCTTTGTGATGTCGATGGGTTGGCTGTGCGCATGGACGCCTGAATGAAAATTCAGGCCGTGTGACTTTGCTGCGTCAGGCTCAAACTCAACCGCACCACGCATGTCAAAGCCAGCGGCTTCAAAACCAAGGGATATCCCACCGCAACCGGCAAACAGATCCAGCACACGGGGTTTTTCTGCAGTCTGCAGGCGCGCCAGCTTGCGCGCAATGACGTCATTACTCATTGGGGGTGTCCTTGTCGGTCGTGCAGGCGGAGCGGGAGCTCTAACTGACCCTGGTGCTCTTCCAGAAACCGCTGTACGGCCATCCGTACGATCCATGCCGATGACACATAGTTGGCGTCAGCGAGGGCCTGCACTTGGAGATAGGTGTCTTCCGGAAGCATGACAGAGGTTCTGACTGTCTTCCGGTCAGGGGAGGGCAACGTACGGGACATGATTTTTCCACCAGGAAATGGATATGTGATGCTATTATGCACCACTATACATATACCTGCACCAAAGACTTGATGCTATAGCAGTGCAATAATCCGGCAATTGCAGGCGAGAATGCAGATGTGCAAAAACAGCAATGCGTGCATTCAGAGAACGCTGGCACTGAAGCCTCTGAATGTGTCCGACCTGACACTGTACAAGTGGCATTTGCGAAATCATCCTCCAGGTAAGCAAAAGGCATTACGCCAGATGCTGGTGTCACCGCCAGATGAATACTCCCCACCGGGGGTGCGGCGGAATTCTTGGACCACTGAAAGGTAGTTCATATATTCTTACGAAGATCGCATTCGAGCCGTCAGGCTCTACATAAAACTCGGCAAACGCACTGGCGCGACCATTCGTCAGTTGGGATACCCGACGAAAAACGCGCTCAAGAGCTGGCATCGAGAATACGAACAAGGCCGCGATTTGCCGGTGGGCTATGCGCGTTCGAAGCCGAAGTATTCAGACGAGCAGAAGAAAGTGGCCGCCCGGCACTACCTGGACCATGGTCGATGCCTTGCTGCTACTTTGAAGGCACTGGGATACCCGAGCCGCGAAACGCTCGCAGCTTGGGTTGACGAGCTGTACCCTGAAACAAAGCACCCCGTCGTCGGCAAAGCTCGGAGCGTACCGCGTCCTCCAGAGCTCAAGCAGGCGGCCGTCATTGAGCTTTGTACCAGGCAGACAAGTGCCCAGGTCATTGCACAAAAGCTCGCCGTGAGCAGGGGCGTGCTGTACAAATGGAAAAACCAACTCCTGGATCCTGAGGGAGCCGCATCCATGAAACCCAACAACGATTCACCGCCAGATCCTGAGCGGGCAGAACTGGAGCGGCAAGTCCAATCGCTTCAACGCGACATCCGCAAATTGCAGCTTGAGCACGACCTCTTGAAGAAGGCGAATGAACTGTTAAAAAAAGGCCTGGGCGTCGACCTGCCTCTTCTGAGCAACCAGGAGAAGACGCGGCTGGTTGATGCCCTGAAACAGCTCTATTCGCTATCAGAACTCTTTACCGAACTTGATTTGGCCCGAAGCTCCTACTTTTACCATCGGGCACGGCTACGGGCCGCTGACAAGTATGGTGGCGTGCGTCGCACCATCGCAGACATCTTCGCGCTCAATCACCGCTGCTACGGCTATCGCCGGATACAGGCGTCACTGGGCAGACAGCACGTCTTTATCTCGGAAAAAGTCGTGCGGCGTTTGATGAGGCAGGAATGCCTGGTCGTTGCCGCGAAGAGGCGGCGTAAGTACGGCTCGTACCTGGGAGAAATCAGCCCAGCGCCAGACAATCTCATCAACCGCGACTTCCAGGCGGCTGCCCCGAATGAGAAATGGCTCACTGACATCACGGAGTTCCAGATCGCTGCTGGCAAGGTGTACCTGTCGCCTATGATCGACTGCTTCGATGGCTTGGTTGTCAGCTGGACTATCGGAACGCGTCCAGACGCCGCTCTTGTGAACACGATGTTGGACGTTGCCATTGAGACGCTGGCCGACGGCAGTGACCGGCCGGTCGTCCACTCGGATCGCGGTGCGCACTACCGCTGGCCTGGGTGGCTCTCGCGGATGCACAATGCGAAAGCTGATCCGCTCGATGTCGCGAAAAGGGTGTTCGCCCGACAATGCGGCTTGTGAGGGTTTCTTCGGGCGGCTAAAAACGGAGCTGTTCTATCCTCGGGACTGGCAGGCCACAACCATTGAGCAGTTTGGCGTGAAGACAATTTGACGGGCCACTTTGTTTCCTCGGAGTTGAGCGGACAGAAGGGGGGAATTTGGGAGTCTGACGAATGTATACCGTAGAACCTGCGAAACAATCTGGGCAGTGTGGAATAAACTGGCCGTGGAATCTTCTTGAGAGTGCAAGTAGTGTCAGTGCGAAACATTGACAAACTGGCGAATACGGTCTGCCGAAAAAGTCATCAGCAGAGGGAGAAGTGGGGAAAGCTTTCAGAAAAAAGCAGCAGCCCGGAAATGGACCGGACGCGAGGACTGTTTGTCCCCGGAAACAAAGAAGCCAACCGCATGGGTTGGCTTCTTTGCAAGGTGAACCTTGGTGGCCTGGGGCGGAATCGAACCACCGACACAAGGATTTTCAATCCTTGTGTCGGGGTCAATGACAGCCAGCCGTTGGCGTTAAACCCCGCCCCGTCATGGCGCTGTTTCTTTACTCGGCCGCGCTGCTTGAGGCCTGTGCGTTCGGGCGGACCAAGAAATCCTCCCGCGTCTTGCCGTCCACCAGCAAGGCACTGAGCCACCTGGGCGCCGGACCCCGCCCGCTCCACTCCTGGCCCTGAGGGCCGCGGTATTTCGCAGCCAAGGCTGCGGCAGGCTTTTTGCCCTTGGACGGGCTTGGTGCGGGGGGCTTGGGCGAACGGGTCTTGGGCGCCGGGCGGCTGAGTTCTTCGGCCGTGATGCCGTAGGCGGCCATCTGCTCGCGCAGCTGCGCGAGCACGGCAGTGCGGTTTTGCTTTTGCAACTGATCGGCCTGCTTTTGCATTTCGGCAATTTGCTGGCGGAGCTTGAGGAGGTCGTCCATGCGCGTGAGTCTTTCTTTTCAAAGTTACTTCAAGTCCCTATCGTACTGCGAGAGCAGACGCGAGCCCGGCCGGAGTACCCGGACTACTACAGCAGCAGTGCTCGCCAAGACGTCCAGAGTGCCGATGGAGTCGGCTGCAGCTCCTGTCATTGTCTTTTGGCTACTTTGTATAGCCGGGTGGATTTGCCCCTGCTGTCATGGGACAGTCGTGAGAAATCTGACCCATAGTGCTTGCTTGCGAAGGGAAACATTCCACCGCTGCAATGCGGGGACACTCAGGGCAGAGCCATCCCTGTATCCCAAGGGCTTCAACGCCCAGTGCTTTGCCCAGTCGATGGCTGCCGCCAAGCTCTGAGGCAGCAATCTACCCCTCAGGACACCCTGCATCCACATGAATGTAATCAACGCAAAGCCTCTGCAATTTCTCCCAATGCCCAATCGCAGGCGGCGCAAGGAGAGCATCAAGGAAGAACTTGCTTGAGGTGTTGATATTTTGGATGAGGTAGATTACATAACACCTGGCCGGTAGCATGTCGACATGCGCAGCTTCAAACGCTTCAGATTCAATTACCCCTCTACCCCTGGTTCCCTTGGGGGCGCCGCTGCGGCGGTGGCCAGCGCCTGGCTCGTGATGATGGGTGGTGCTGGCGCCGCGCCGCGTGCCGACCTCTCGGCGGCAAGCCCTCCCGTGCCGCGTGCGGCCTGCCCCGCGCAGCCGGCCGCGCCCGTGGCAGGCAAAAAGGATGGGCAGTTCGTCCTGCAGGCCGACCTGTCCAGCATGGCGTCAAGCGACATTGCCTCCTTCATCGTCCTGGGCAAGGAGGCAGCGGCGTCCGGCCGGCCGCGCGACGCCGAAGTCGCTTTCCTGATGGCCTGCCGGGTTGCCAGCGAGCGCAAGGGCCTGGACTCGGCCGAATCCGCCGATGCCAAATACCAGCTGGGCTGGCTTTATGGCCGGCTTGTCCTGGAGGGCAGCGCTTTGGCCCCGAAGCAGGCCGAGCTGCGCAGGCGCGCCGAGCAGCTCTACGGCCAGAGCCTGCACTTGTACCAGGCTCGGTACGGCCCGTCGCATGAGAAAACGCGCTTTGCCGCCCAGGGCCTGGCGTCGCTCAGCCAGGCAAGCGGCCCGGCGGCGCCAGGGCCTTCGCAGTCTGCCCGGGCCCCTGCTGCTGCCTCGCAGCCACCCCAGAAAGCTGCAGCGCCTCAGGCGCCAGGCAACAGGGGCGAGCCTGGCGCGCCAGCGCAGGCAGGGCCGAGCTTTGACTGCGCCAAGGCGCGCTCGGTGCCCGAAAAGCTGATCTGCGCGGACGTCGAGCTCTCCCGGCTCGAC